>Ga0134102_1000941_pt1 | contig 28992 bp, 31 predicted proteins | sample 13_3_2metaG_FD_94447 | JGI IMG/M metagenome (GOLD analysis project Ga0134102, IMG submission 94447) | Switchgrass degrading microbial communities from high solid loading bioreactors in New Hampshire, USA - 13_49_3.3_201_A3 metaG | ecosystem: Engineered > Bioreactor > Semi-continuous > Anaerobic...
CGTTCGCTGCTGGCGCTGCGGACATACCTGCCCCGGTGGATCGAGCCCATCCCCTGTCCGGTGTGGCTCCCGGGTTTCGATCCCCAGCGCTGGTGGGAGCACCCCGAGGCCAGCTGGAGGGTTCCCCGCGAGGCGCGCAAGGTGGTGGCCTACGTGCGGGAAGGCTTCGTGGCCGACGAGGAGGTTCACCTCTGACCGGGCCGGCCGGCACCCGGGCGTCGACAGTGGTAGGAAGACTGCAACCCCGCCGGGTTGCCTTTCACCCCCTCACGGGCGAGGACGGATCGGGCGCTCATCCGTGAAGGTCCACCCGAGGTACCGATAGGACACCACCAGGATCTGTTCCTCCGGCCCCGCTTCCAGGGGGAGTTCGACCCGCAGCCCGTGCACCTCGCCGCGGGGCCGCGCCGGCGGGATCCGCCAACCGGCTACCTCTCCCGTCCGCTGATGGGGACAGCCGTCGGGATAGAGGGCAGCCGACGAGGCCTGGCACATGGAGTCTCCAACGGGTTGCAGGAGGTCAGTGGTCGCCAAATCAACCGGCGCCCGACCTGGACGCAAGCGCGTCCGCGTCGGGCGCCTCTTTCTTCACCGGCCCTGCAGGGCTGTGACCGAGTCTTACTGCCTCTCATGCCGGCTGTAGCTGGTCGGCACCTGCCCCGTGGCCTTCATCTCGGCCGCCTTCTTCTCCACCAGTTCCACCAGGGCCTCCACCATCTCCTCTTCGGTGGTCTTGCGTACCTGCTCGCCACCGACGTAGAGCATGCCCACGCCCTTGCCGCCGAAGAGCGCCACATCGGCCTCGGCCGCTTCGCCGGGGCCGTTGACCACGCAGCCCATCACGGCCACGTTGAGGGGCACGTCGATATGCTGCAGACGCCGCTCCACCTCGTTGGCCACCTTCACCAGGTCGATCTGCACCCGGCCGCAGGAGGGGCAGGAGATGATGTTCACGCCCCGGGTGCGGAGCCCCAGCGCCTTCAGGATCTCGTAGCCCACCCGCACCTCCTCGACGCAGTCGGTGGAGAGCGAGACCCGGATCGTGTCGCCGATGCCCTCGGCCAGGATCGTGCCGATGCCCACCGCCGACTTGATCGTGCCGGTGAACGGCGTGCCGGCCTCGGTGACGCCCACGTGCAGCGGGTAGTCCACCTTCTCCGCCAGCAACCGGTAAGCCTCGATCATCATCGGCACCCGGGAGGCCTTGATGGAGATGACGATGTCGTGGAAGTCCAGATCCTCCAGGATCGCCACGTGCTTGAGCGCCGACTCCACCATGCCCTCGGCCGTGGGGTAGCCGTACTTCTCGAGGATCTCGCGCTCCAGCGAACCGGCGTTGACGCCGATGCGAATCGGCACCCCCCGGTCCTTGCAGGCCTTCACGACCTCCTCGACCTTCCAGCGGGCGCCGATGTTGCCGGGGTTGATGCGCAGCTTGTCGATGCCGGCCTCCAGCACCTTCAGCGCGATCCGGTAGTCGAAGTGGACGTCCGCCACCAGCGGGATGTTGCACCCCATGCGGATCTCCTTGAAGCACTCCGCCGCCTCCATCGTGGGGGCAGCCACCCGCACGATGTCGCAGCCTGCGGCCTCAAGCTCCCGAATCTGCCGCAGCACCTCAGGCACGTTGCGCGTGTCGCACTTGGTCATGGACTGCACGGAGATGGGGGCGCCGCCACCGATCTGCACACGCCCTACCCGCACGGCCCGTGTCTTTCTCCGCTCCGTCATCGCCTGTCATTACTCCCTCTGTACAAGGCGCCGGCCCCGGTTGCCGCAGGGCCGGCCGCCAAGACTCACTGACCCAGAATCATGGCCCTCAGGTCCGCGTACGTGACCACCAGGATGAGCCCCATCAGCAGCAGGAACCCGAAGAAGTGGACCATGCTGACCCGCTCCGGGTCCAGCTTCCGCCCGCGGATGGCCTCCACCGCCATGAAGAGCAGGTGCGAACCGTCCAGCGCCGGGATCGGCAGCAGGTTAAACAGGCCGAGGTTCACCGAGAGGAACGCCGTCAGCCAGAGGACGTTGTCCAGCCCCGCGGAGGCCTGCGTGGCAATCTCACGGGTGATGCCCACCGGCCCCGTGAGCTGCAGTTCCTGCCGGCCCACCAGCGCGTCCACCAGCGCGAGCACCCAGGCCTTCGAGTACTCGTAGGTCAGCGAAGGCCCCTGCGCCAGCGCCTTCCAGAAGGACCCGGGCCGGGTCGCCTGCTGGATGCCGATGATGTACCGCCCCTCCACCAGCGTCGGCGTCAGGACCGCGGTGAACTCCTGCCCCTTCCGCTCCAGGCGCATCTCCACCGGCGCGCCGCCCGAGCCCCTCACCAGGGTCAGGATGTCGGTCCAGGAGTTCACGGGCTCGCCGTTGATCGTCAGCACCCGGTCGCCCGGCTGCAGCCCGGCGGTCACGGCCGGGCAGGTGTGGCCCTCGCAGTCGACCATGACCTCGCCCAGGACCGGCTCGTCCACCGGCACGCCCTGCGCGTAGAACAGCGTCGAGAACAGTAGGCAGGCCAGCAGGAAGTTCATGAAGGGCCCGGCAAAGATCGTGAGGGCACGCGCATAGATTGGCTTGTTGTTGAACCCGTCGGGATCATCGGTATCCCCCGGGTCCATGCCCGCCATGCGGACGTATCCGCCCAGCGGGATGGCCCTCAGGCTGTACCGCGTCTCGCCCCAGTCGAAGCCGAGCAAGCTAGGGCCGAATCCCAGTGCGAACTCGCGCACGCGGATGCCGAAGAACTTGGCCACTGCGAAGTGCCCAAGCTCGTGCATGAAGATCATCAACCCGAAGACCGGGATTGCCCACAGCCAGTTGCCCAGGGTCACACGCTCACCACCTGTTCAGGCGCTCCGGCTCGTCTGCACAAATACGCCGCCGCCACCCCGTTGGCGGCGTCTGTCACGGCCGGTTCTGCCCCTCCCATTGTAACGACCCGGGGGGCGCACTGCAAGGAACGGCCCGTCCTCCACGTTCCGCGCCTGCAGAGCCGGGGTCCGCTGACACGACAGGGTCCCGCTCAATCGAGCGTCGCGAAGCTCGCCACCCGCAGGCCACCGCCCATGCCCGTCACGGTCGATTGTGCCGGCACCGGCAGGCCGGCCGCCACAGCCGGCCACCCGTCCGGGATCACGCGCTCACCACCTGCTGACGCGCTGCGGACCGCGCCCACCGGTCTGCGGCCAGAATCGCATCCAGATCCGGCCGCGGCACCACCTCATGGCGCGCCATCACGCCCGCCACCACGGCGAAGATGCCCGTGAAGGGGATCTCCCCCTTCAGGAAGCGGCCCACCGCTACCTCGTTGGCGGCGTTCATCACCGCCGGCATCGTTCCGCCCGCCGCCACGGCCTCACGGGCGTAACGCAATGACGGGAACGTCTCCTCGTCGGGCCGCTCAAAGGTGAGGCTGCCCAGCGCCGCCAGGTCGAGGGGCGCCGTGCAGCCTTCCCACCGCTCGGGATAGCAGAGGGCGTACTGGATCGGCAGCCGCATGTCGGTGGGGCCCAGCTGTGCGATGATGCTGCCGTCGCAGAACTCCACGGCGGAGTGCAGGATCGACTGGGGATGGACGACGACCTCGATCTTGCTCATGGGCACGCCGAACAGCCAGCGGGCCTCGATCATCTCCAGGGCCTTGTTCATGAGCGTGGCGCTGTCGATGGTCACCTTGGCGCCCATCGACCAGCGCGGGTGGCGCAGCGCCTGCTCCGGCGTTACCCCGGAGAGGTCCTTCCACCCCCGGAAGGGGCCGCCGGAGGCAGTGAGCAGGATCCGCCGTACCCGGTCCGAGTCCGAGCCGCCCAGGCACTGGAAGATCGCGGAGTGCTCCGAGTCCACCGGCACGATGCGCACCCCGCACCGCCTGACAGCGGCCATCACCAGCTCGCCCGCGGCTACCAGCGTCTCCTTGTTGGCCAGTGCGATGTCCTTGCCCGCCTCGATGGCGGCGAGGGTCGGGCGGACGCCGATGGCGCCCACCACCGCGGTGAGCACCAGCTCGCTCTCCGGGTGCGTCGCCACCCGCTCCAGGCCGTCCTCACCCCAGACGATCTCGGGCCGGTAACCGTCTTCCCTCTGGGCCAGCAGCCGCCGCAGCTCTGCCGCACGCGCCTCGTCTGCCACCGAGAGGAGCAGCGGGCGGTGGCGCAGGGCCTGCTCGGCCAGCACCTCCACCTGACGGCCGGCCGCCAGGGCCACCACGCGGAAGCGGCCCGGGAGGTGGTTGATCACGTCCAGGGCCTGGGTGCCGATGGAACCGGTGGAGCCGATGATGGCGATGTTCTTCATTGAACCAAGACTCCTTCATTACACAGGGGCTCAGATCTTGCGGCTATCGTCGGTGAAGATGGGCAGCAAGCCGGATGTAATCATGGCCTTCAGCAGAATCGTGATCAGCGGGCCGAACAGCACCCCGAGGGCACCGAAAAACTTGATGCCGAGGTAGATCGACAGCAGAACCGCCAGGGGGTGCAGGCCGACGCGGTCGCCCACCACCTTCGACTCCGCCGCCTGCCGGGCCGCACTCACCGCGGCGTAAAGAATAAGCAGTTTGACGCCGAACCAGAAGCGGCCCGTCAGGGCAGCATAGATCGCCCAGGGCACATAGATGGCGCCGGGACCGACGATGGGCAGCACGTCGAGGATGCCGATGGCCAGGCCCGCCAGGGCCACGTAGTTGGCCCCGATGATCGCAAGGCCAAGCATCGAGACGAGCATCGTCATCAAGATCAGCAGCACCTGTGCCTTCGCCCAGCCGATCGCGTCGGTCCAGACCTTGGTCTTCACCTGCCGCAGCTGGTCCCGCCACTTGACCGGGAAGAGCGACAGGAGGAACTTCCCGATGGCCTCCCGGTCGCGCGCGATGAAGAAGGTAGCGACGAACGTGATCACCACGTTAATAAGGAAGCCGGGAACGCTGGTGACGAACCCCAGGTTCTTCGCCAGGCTCTCCAGGTAGCCGACCAGGGTGGACTGGAGTTTGCCCAGGTTTTCGTTGATCTGCACCTGCATCGTCTCCGGCAGGTTGCCGACCAGCTCCTCCAGCTGCGCCAGCAGCTGGACGGAGAAGTCAAGCCCGGCCGCATACAGATAGGGCAGATTGCTGATCAGCGTGCGGATCTCGCCCACGAGGTACGCGATGCCCACGGTGAAAAGGGCCACCAGGACGCCGATGACCACGACCAGCGACACCGCCACGGCCAGCGTGCGCGGCATGCGGGCCCGGCGCACCAGCCACCGGACGGTGGGTTCCATCAGTTCCGCGATGAGCAGCGCGACCACGAAGGGCATCATCAGGGGCAGCCCGTACGTGAGCAGTGCCCAGGAGAGGAGAAGGAAACCAACAAGTCCGAGTACCGAGAAGAGCCAGGCCCGATCCACTGCTCAACCTCCCGCCCTGTTTCGGCTCAGGAGAGGCCGAAGATCAGAGTCGCTACATAATAGACGAACGGCAGCACGAACAGGCTACTGTCAAACCGATCGAGAATGCCCCCGTGGCCGGGCAGCAAGTGCCCGGCGTCTTTCACTCCTGCGGCCCGCTTCAGGGCAGACTCGGTGAGGTCGCCCAGCGTGGCCATCAGCGCGATGGCCACCCCCAGGAGGAGCCCCTGCCAGCGTGCAATGCCCGCCACCGGCCCCCAGAGCATGCCCACCACCGCGGCGCCGGCCACGCCGCCCAGCAGCCCCTCCACGGACTTCTGCGGCGAGATCTTCGGCGCCAGCTTGTGCCGCCCCAGCGGCACGCCCACGAAGTAGGCCATGGTGTCGGCGCCCCAGGTGCAGAAGAACGCGAGGGCCACCCATGCGAACCCGGCGTCGAACCCGGTTCCGTCCCCGAGCCGCCTCAGGAGCAGGAGGTGGCTCAGCATCCCCACGTAGAACACCCCCGCCAGGGTGATCAGGGCATCGACCGGGGTATACTCCACCGGGCGGGCGAGCGTCCACGTCAGGATCGCCAGCGCCGACAGGGCCACGGCCGCGCCGAGGTGCGGGGCGGTCGGCGGCAGCAGCCCCGCGGCGAGCAGGATGGCGAACACGGCCAGGCTGCCCACGGCCAGGGAGGGCCTGAAACCCATCGCCTGACCGAGGCGCGTATACTCGTAGAAGGCAACAAGGCCCATCCCCGCGACCAGCGCGAGGAGGGGCCACTGCCCGAGATACAGCAGGCCCAAGAACAACGGTATACCCACAAGGCCCGTCAGAATGCGAACGAGCACAGCGTCACCTGCTTTACTCCGACGGCGGCGATCCCGGGCCCAGGCAACCTAGACAGCGCCGAACCGGCGCTCGCGCCGCGCATAGTCGCGCAGTGCCTGTTCCAGATGCTCCCGGGTGAAATCGGGCCAGTACACGTCCGTAACCCAGATTTCGGCATAGGCGGCCTGCCAGAGGAGGAAGTTCGAAAGGCGCATCTCCCCCGCCGTCCGAATCACCAGGTCGGGGTCGGGCAATCCTGCTGTGTACAGGTGGCGTGCGATCGCAGCCGCATCGATATGGGCAGGATCCAGCCGACCGGCCTGGACCTCCGCCGCCAGGCTGCGGAAGGCGTCCACCAGCTCGGCCTGGCCGCCGTAGTTCACGGCCAGGTTCAGGATGAGCCGATCGTTGCCCCGCGTGAGATTGACCGCCCGCTCGATCTCCCGCTGCTGGGCCAGCGGCAGTTCGTGGATTCGGCCGATCGCGTTGATGCGCACCCCGTTCTTGTGGAGGGTCGTCGCCTCGAGCCTGCAGTACTCGAGGAGCAGGTTCATCAGGGTGTCGACCTCGTCTTTGGGCCGCTTCCAGTTCTCTGTGGAGAACGCGTAGCATGTGAGCACCTTGATGCCCAGCTCGGGGGCGGCCTTCACCACCCCCCGCAGGGCCTCCACCCCAGCGCGGTGCCCCGCGGTCCGGGGCAGGCCGCGCTGCAGCGCCCACCGGCCGTTACCGTCCATAATAATGGCGACGTGTAGGGCCCCACCCGCGTTGGAGTGTGAGGCCAGACTGGCGGACGCCTCCCGCGCCTGCCCTGCGTTCTTGTTCAAACCGTCTAGCACGCCCCTCCACGACCTCCCTGCCCTGGAGCCTGTTCCCCGCGCGCGTACTCCCGGTGCGCCAGCACCAGGGTCAGGCCCGCTGGCGTCTCGCGCTGCGCAACGACCCGGAGTTCACCAATCCCCACCGGGCGGCCGGGGGGCGCCGTAATTTTCCACGTGTAGGAGAGGCCGCGGGCAATCAGGATCGGCTCCGCCTCCGTCCAGCGGAGGCCGACGAGATCCCACCGCCATGAACCGCCTTCCACCGGTCAGACCTCCATGATCTCCTTCTCTTTGGCGGCCATGACCTGCTCGCTCTCCTTAATATACTTGTCCGTCAGCTTCTGCACCTCGTCCTGTGCCCGCCTGGACTCGTCCTCGGAGATGGCCTTGTCCTTCTCCATCTTCTTGATCTGGTCGTTGGCGTCGCGCCGGATGTTGCGAATGGCCACCCGCTGCTCCTCAGTGCGCTTGTGGACGACCTTGACCAGCTCCTTGCGGCGCTCCTCGGTCATGGGCGGGATGTTCAGGCGAATCACCACGCCGTCGTTGACCGGGGTGAGGCCCAGGTCCGAGGCGTTGATCGCCCGCTCGATGGCCTTGATCAGGGAGCGGTCCCATGGCTTGATCACCAGTGTGCGGGGATCGGGCACTTCGATCGTCGCCACGTTGTTGACCGGAACCGGCGATCCGTAGGCCTCGACGCGCACCTTCTCCAGCAGCGCCGGAGTGGCCCGCCCCGCCCGCATGCCGGCCAGGTCCTGACGGAAGAGCTCAACCGCCTTTTTCATGCGTTCCTCGGCATCCTTGATGATCTCCTTCGTCATGGTTATACCCCCCTGACATAGGTTTGACCCACGTCCTCACCGAGGACGACCTTCACGATGTAGTTCGGCCCCATCACATCGAAGACGACGATGGGCAGCTGGTTGTCCATACAAAGCGCGGTGGCCGTCGCATCCATGACCTGAAGGTTCTTGGCCAAGACTTCCTGGTATGTCACTTCGTCATACTTGACCGCATGCCTGTTGACGCGGGGATCAGAGTCGTAAACCCCCTCCACCCCTTGCTTGCCCATGAGGATCGCATCGGCCTCGATCTCAGCGGCCCGAAGGGCGGCGGTGGTATCGGTGGTGAAGTACGGGTTGCCGGTGCCGGCGGCGAAGATCACCACCCGCCCCTTCTCCAGGTGCCGGATGGCCCTGCGGCGGATGTACGGCTCGGCGATCTGGCGCATCTCCACGGCGGACATGACGCGCGTGTCCACCTGCTGCTTCTCGATCGCATCCTGCAGGGCGAGGGCGTTCATCACCGTCGCCAGCATACCCATGTAGTCGGCCGACGCCCGGTCCATGCCCATCTGCTGCCCCTGGCGGCCCCTCCAGAAGTTGCCCGCGCCCACGACAATGGCGACCTGCACGCCCATGGCGCGGACCGTCTTGATCTGCTCCGCCAGCGCCATCAGGACCTGCGGGTCCAGCCCGAACCCGTTCTGCCCGGCCAGCGCCTCGCCGCTGAGCTTCAGCACCACCCTGCGGTACTTCGGTGTCTGCATCCTCAGGCCTCCAGTCCGTGGTCGGCCGCACACGGCCGATCATCAACGGTTTCTACGTCGCTCAAAGCGTTTCCTCCAGCAGTTGCCGCGATCCCCAGCGCCTTTCCTGCTCGTGGGGGCGGGAGGTCACGTGCCTCCCGCCCCCCAGAGAACAGGCCTACTTCAGACCAGCCTGCCGCATAACCTCTTCGCCGAAGTCGTCCTGCCGCTTCTCGATGCCCTCGCCCTTCTCGAAGCGAGCGAACTGCTTGACCTTCAGCTCTCCGCCCACCTGAGCGGCAACTTCCTTCACCAGGGCGCCGACGGTCTTGCTGGAGTCCTTCACCCACTCCTGCTCCAGCAGGCAGACTTCCTTGAAGAACTTCTGCAGCCGGCCGGCCACCATCTTCTCGGCGATCTCGGGCTTCTTGCCCTCGTTGATGGCCTGGGCCTTCAGGATCTCCCGCTCGTGCTCGATCTCGCTGGCCGGCACATCGCCCGGCTGGACGTAGCGGGCCTTCATCGAGGCGATCTGCAGGGCGAGCTCGTGGCAGAGCTCCTTCACTTCCGGCCGGTCGGCGACCTCCTGGCTCGAGGCCTCCACCTCCAGCAGGACGCCCACGCGGCCCTCGCCGTGGATGTAGGCGTGCACCCGACCGGCCCCGGCGACCTCATACCGGGCGAAGCGGCGCACCTGGATGTTCTCGCCGATGCGGGCCACGGCCTCCTTCACCGTGTCGCCCAGGGCCTCCTGAAGCTCCTCCATGCTGTTCAGCTTGCGGCTCAGCACCAGATCCGCCACCTGCTGGCACAGGTTGATGAACTGCTCGCCCCTGGCGACGAAGTCGGTCTCGCAGTTGACCTCGACCAGCGCGCCGTGGCGCTCGCCCTCTGCGACGACGGCGTGGACGCGGCCATCGGCGGCCACGCGACCGGCCTTCTTCACGGCGGTGGCCAGGCCCTTCTCCCGCAGGATGTCGACCGCCTTCTCAAAATCGCCGTCCGCCTCCATCAGCGCCTTCTTGCAGTCCATCATGCCTGCGCCGGTCCGGGCCCGGAGCTCAGCCACCATCTTCGCGGTAATCTCAGCCATGATCGAATTACCCCCTGTTGGTTCGCATTCCAGTTCGTGAGACCTGGATCACCAGTTTTTGGCATGCATGGTCACAGTGGACCGGGGGAAGCAACGCACTCCCCCGGCATCCCCCCGTCCCGCGAACGGGGCCCTATTCGTGCAGAAAAGCGGGGCGACCAAGGCGTCAATCCCATCTCATGGGATAGGCTTCCTCGAGTCCGCCCCGCTCATGCTCCACCGCCGCTACTCCGCCTCGTCCTCCACGCCGATCTCGATTTCCTCGACCGGCTCGGCGTCCGTAGCCGGCTCTTCCTCCTCCTCGACCGTGGCGGATACGTCAAGCCCCTGCCGACCCTCGATGACGGCATCGGCGATCTTGCTGGTGATGAGCTTGACCGCCCGGATGGCATCGTCGTTGCCGGGGATCACGTAGTCGATCTCGTCCGGGTCGCAGTTGGTGTCGACGATCGCGACGATCGGAATCTTCAGCTTCCTGAGCTCGGCCACCGCGATGCGCTCCTTGCGCGGGTCGATCACGAAGGCCATGTCGGGCAGGCGGTTCATGCCCTTGATCCCGCTCAGGTACTTGGCGAGCTTCTCCCGCTCGTGCGAGAGCTGCGCCTGCTCCTTCTTGGTGAGCTTCGTCCAGTACTCGGTCGACTCGATCTCCTCGAGCTCGACGAGGCGGGCCACCCGCTTCTTGATCGTCTCGAAGTTGGTCAGCATGCCGCCCAGCCAGCGCTGGTTCACGTAGAACATACCGCAGCGCTCGGCCTCTTCCCGGACGGCGTCCTGCGCCTGCTTCTTCGTGCCGATGAAGAGGATCCTGCCGCCCTCGGCCGCCACCTGGCGAACCGCGGCGTAGGCCACCTCCATCATGCGCACGGTCTTCTGGAGATCGATGATGTAGATGCCGTTCCGTTCGGTGAAGATGTACTCCTTCATCTTCGGGTTCCACCGGCGGGTCTGGTGGCCGAAGTGGACACCCGCCTCGAGGAGCTGCTTCATGGAAATCACAGACACGAGCGAGACTCACCTCCGCTGATTTTGGAACCTCCGCCCGCTTCATCCCGCCCCGGAACTGCCGTGAGGCAGCATCGCCGCGACGGTCGGCGAACGTGTGTAGTCACACACCAACGGTTATCTTAGCACAATCAGGGCACCCTGGCAAACAGTTTTCGTGCCTAGAAGCCAAACCACGTGCGAATCTGTTCGGGCGTCGCACCCTGGGCCACCATCGCCGCGAGGTTGCGCAGGAGCGGCACAGCGTCGGGCGCGTACCGAACCTCCCCGCGGGGACCGCGCACGGTCAGGCAGCGCATCTGCGTCGCGAACCGGGCCTGGAACCAGCGCAGTTCGGCGGCGCTGAGGCCCACCTCCGCCAGCAGCTCCTCCTCTGACAGCCAGCCGGCCACCCTGCCCCGCCCCCTCGGACCAGTCTTGCAACCATAGATAACGAAAAGCCCGGGCCCGTGGTTCACCGGACCCGGGCCGGGCAGACAGCGCTTCAGACTTTCACGTCCAGGAGGCTGGACCCGTCCTCCGGTTGCTGGCGGGATGCCGGCGCCTGCCGCCGCCTCCGCCCGTCGCCGGGCCGCGGTCCCGTCTGCGCGGCGCCGCCCTGCCGGGCGTCGGGGTTTACCACCGGCCCCTCGGCTTCCGTGCGCCGGCGCACCTGTTTCTGGCTGCGCTCGCCGTCCTGCTGGACCTGCGCTCCCAGCACCTGCTGGAACGCGTGCGGGTACTGCTCGACCTGCTGCACCGCACGCCCCGCCTCGGTGAGGCGCGGCAGCATGGTCAGCGAATCGATCGGTCGCACCGACATCGTCAGACACCTCCCGCCGCCTGCCGTCTGTAATTCCCGGTGCGCCGGTCCGTCGTCCCGAGTACAGATCCGGCATCCCGGTGTCTGCCCGTCATCGCTTTACGCCTGCGCCGGGCCCGCTAGTAGGCGGGCACCAGCGTTACCTCGTCGTCCTCATTCAGCACGAAACAGATGTTGGTCGACATGTCCACAACGGAGTACCGGTGAGGGCCGATGGCGATCCGGACCCCGGGGTAGGCCACGTCGAAAGCCTTCACGCACGCCCCCGGCACCGGCGCCATCTGGGCCTCCAGGGCGGCGGCCCTCGCCGCGAGCTGTTCCCGCTGGGCGGCGGTCAGCCGCTTGCTCCGCGCCAGAAGGTCCCGCGACCTGTCGAAGGCCCCCCGCACCGCCTGCTCCAGGTACTTCTCGTTCCGGGCCGCCTCGTCGAACCGCTCCTCCACCTGGGCCAGCCGGGCGCGGATCTCTTCCAGCTCGGCCCGCACGGCGGGCGGAGCGCCCACTTGCAGTTCGGTCACCGTTCCGCTGGCCGAGCCGAGCGTCCTGGCGCTGATCTCCCGAAGCGCCCGCACGCGACCGCCGACGATGGAGCCGCGCCCCCCGGTCACCAGCACCCGGTCCCCGGACACCCGGGCATTCAGGATGCCATCGGCCACCACGACGTCGCCGCCGGCCTCCACCTCGGCCGCCTCGATGAACCGGCAGCGCACCGTACCCCCCGCCTTCACCTGGCTCCGGCCGCCGCCGACGATACCGTAGCGCACCAGCACATCCCCCGCGGCCTCCACGCAGCCGCCCATGATGCCCCCGTGCACCTCCACGTTCTGGCCGGCCTTCACGGTGAAGCCCTGCGTCACATCCCCGTAGATCACCACGGTGCCCACGAAGTCGATGTTGCCGGTGCCGTAGCCCACATCACCGGAGACGCGGTAGATGGGGGAGACCGTCACCTCTCCCCTGGAGTTGATGGCCGCGTGGCCGTCCACCTGGGCGATTACCGCCTGCCGGTCGGGCGACAGCCTGGTCCCGGAGCCGGCCACTAACCGCACGTCCCTCCCCGGCCGCGCCGGAACGGGGCGACCGAACACGTTGCACCCCGGCTCCCCCTGGGTGGGGGGCTGGCGCCGGGCCAGGACCGTGTCCTTCGCCACGTTCCGCACCATGTTCAGGTCAAAGAAGTTCGCCCGCCCGTCTTCCATCAGGCGCGGAGAACCAGACGGCCCCTGCAGGGCCGGGTGCCGGATGATGGCGCCGTCCTGGCCGTCAACAGGCCGCTTCCCCAGCGCTACCACGGCTTCGGCGCGCCCTCCCCGCTCCGCACGCTGGACCAGATCTCTGACGGCCTCCTGGTCAATGCCGAAGACCACGCCTTTCGCCGCCAGGGCCTGCAAGACCTGTTCAACCGAGACCGGCTTCCCGCCCGGCTCGGGTGGCACGGTGCGCGCCGTCACCATCATGCCGTCGGGAGAGATGACCAGGAGCACCTCACCATCCCGCGGCGCGGGCGGAGCCTGCCCCCTGTTCTCGCCCGGATCGCTCACTCCTACTCCACCCCCAGGACCTCACTACAACAAGCCTTTCCTCCTCCGTTGCCGCTGCTCTGCGAAGATGTACCGCACAATCCGCTCCCGGTCGCGCTCCTCGATGGCGGTGAAGCGCACTCCGAGCCGCGGCGGCGCGTGCGGTTCGGTGATGTGCCGCACCACCTCGGCCTCGGCGGGAATCACCCGGTCGGGCAGGTGGAGCACCAGATCCAGGCGTGCGCCGACCGGGAACTCCTCCTCCACGAGCAGTTGCGCACCACCGCCGCTCAGGTTGACCACCCGCCCGGACTTCAGTTCCGCCTCGCCTTCGCCCTCGCTCGCGGGCCGGCGCGTGCCGCTCGGGGCGTAATCCACCGGCAGGCTCACGTCCAGCCGCACGAAGTTGCGCAGCTGCAGCCGGCGAATCGCCCCGGGCTCCGGCCGGGTGAGGACCAGCGTCGGCATGTCGCCGCTGCTCCGTTCCAGGACCGTGGCCTCGAAGCCAACCCGTTCGCCGCCTTCGAGGTACTCGACCACCACCTCATCGCCGGGCATCACCGGCAGGAGCGCCGAGCGGTACATCGGGTGCGCCACGCGCAGCGTCTGCTCGTCAACCGCCTCAAGGTACGTCGGATAGCGGCCCTTCCAGATGCCTTGTGGTACGTAGATTGTCACTCGCTCGTTGATTACGGGCAGTCGCACGGACCATATCCTCCTTGGCCTCTATGGGAACACGCGGGGCCCCCGGGCGTGCAGTATGGCACTCGAACGGCTAGTCCGCGGGTTCCCGACAGACCGGCAGCGGAGCCTGGCAGGCACGCCGGAACTCGACCACCCGCCGGATGACCTCGTCGACAGACTCCTCCACGATCAGCTTGTGACCCGTGGTCAGCGTGATCACGGTGTCCGGGGTCGCCTCCACCGTCTCGATGAGGTCGGCGTTGACGACGAATTCCCCACCTTTCGCCCTGAACCGCCGAAGCTTGATCATGGCGCCTCCCCCCTTCCGGCTGCAGCCACCTTGCACAGCAGGATGTGTATGTGACTTAATCTTTCAGGCAAAAAGTTCGCTCTCTCCCCAGCGGTTCCCTTCTGGAGGCGCTCGAACCAGACCAAAACCCCACGCCGTGCGGCGTGGGGTTCTGGCACCGCCTAGGAGCGCAGCTTGCGGAGTTCTTCGATCAGTCGGTCGTTCAACACCTTGATGTGGGTGCCCTTCATGCCCAGCGACCGGGACTCGATAACGCCGGCCGACTCGAACTTGCGCAGGGCGTTCACGATGACGGAGCGGGTGATGCCGACGCGGTCGGCGATCTTCGAGGCGACCAGGAGCCCCTCGTTGCCGTCCAGCTCGTCGAAGATGTGCTGCACAGCCTCCAGCTCGGAGTACGAGAGCGTGGCCAGGGCGATCTGCACCGCAGCCTTCTTGCGGGCCTCCTCCTCCAGCTCGCCCGCATGGGCCCGGAGGATCTCCACGCCGGCGACGGTGGCCGCCAGCTCGGCCAGAATGAGGTCCTCGTCGCCCAGGCTCTCGCCCCGGACCAGGACCAGCGTGCCCAGCCGCTCGCCGCCGCCGTTGATGGGAACGATGGTCACCAGGCCGCCGCGCATCTCGCTCTCGGCGCCCTCGCGCACCACGGTCAGGCTCTCCTGCTGGCTGTTGGGCGTGGTGTCATCAATCTTCATGAGCGAGCTGTTGTACGCCTCCGTGAAGGTGGCGTTCTGGTAAGCCTCAACGTCTCCGCTCGTGAGCCCCAGGCCGAGGATCTTCCCCTTCCGGGAGGCTACGTAAACGTCGGCGCCCACGAGATCGGCCAGTACTCCGGCCAGTTCGTTAAAGTTTACCTGGGTTCCGGCGCTCTTCTGCAGCAGGCGGTTGATACGACGGGTCTTCTCCAGCAGTGTCTTCATTGAAAATCTGCCTCCGTTTCAGTCTTTCGTATGTGATGGCCAATAGTGTGCGGCCCTGCTGAACGCTTCCCTGCGCGGCGGCGCTCCTCGCCGCCCTCATGAGCGTTCCCGATGCACCAACTTCTCAGGCTCTTCACTAATGATGCCCCAACTCTCTCCGAAATCAATCGCCTCCGCTGCCTGGAATGTGCTGAAAAAGAGTGCATGAGCGCTGCTGCGATGGGCGCAGGACCGAGTTTCCGCCTTGACCAGGAGCAACGCCCAAGGAGTTGCTGCGTCAAAGGTCACCGCCTTGCTGCGTTCGCCGCTGGCGTGGATGAGCCTTCAAATATTGCTGCCGCAGTTGCTGCGTGGTGACGTGGGTGTACACCTGGGTGGTGGACAGGCTGGCATGCCCGAGCATCTCCTGCAACGCGCGGAGGTCGGCCCCGTGGTTGAGCATATGGGTCGCAAACGTATGGCGCAGCTTGTGGGGGCTGATGTGCCGGGAGAGCGCCATCTGCACCACGTAGTGGTCGAGCAGCCGGCGCACCGAGCGGTCGGTAAGCCGCGTGCCCAGCTTGTTCAGGAAGAGCGGCTGCCGCTCTTCGGGGAGGGCCTGGTCGGCCGCCGGGGCCCGTGCCCTGAGCTCCGGCCACGCCTGCGCCAGGTAGTTCCCCAGGGCCTGCAGCGCCTCGCTCCCCACCGGAACCGCGCGCTCCTTCCGCCCCTTGCCGTACACGACCACCCAGCCATCGGTGTAATCGATGTCGCCCCGGTTGAGGGCCACCAACTCGCTCACGCGGAGCCCGGTGGCGTAGAGCAGTTCCAGGAGCGCCCTGTCCCTGAGCCCCAGCGGGGTGCTCGTGTCGGGCTGCGAGAGCAGCCCGCCGATCTCCTCTTCATCCAGAAATACAGGCAGCCGCCGCTCCAGCTTCGGGGTCTGCACCCCCTTCACGGGATTCGAAGGCACGAGCCCGTTTTTCTGGAGATACTTGAAGAAGGAGCGCAGGCAGGAGAGCTTGCGTGCGATGCTGCGCCGGGTAAACTGCTGCGCCTGCAGGAAGGCCAGGTACGCGCGGATCGTGCGGTGATCCACGGCCCTGAGCTCGGCAAGGCCTATGGCCGGCAGCGGCGCTTCGCCCGGAGCGAAATCGTGCTTGCGCGTCCGCCCGGTGCGGCGCCCGCCCACCACCGGCACGCTCGTACCCCCGGTGGCCAGCCAGGCATAGAACTGCACCAGGTCCAGCCGGTAACTGCGCAGGGTGTGATCGGATGCGGCCTTCTCCACAGAGAGGCTGGTGAGGAAGCCCGCCACTTCGGGACCCAGGCCCTCGCCCAGGTACTCTCCCGCCACCCGCGTGCACCTCCCGCCAGCCACTTTGTTATGAGGCTTATCCAATCGGTCATTATCCTAACATACAGCATGTGCACGTGGCAAGGCTACAATTCAGAAAATATCTCTATCCCGATCCAATTTGGACACGCCGATTTCAACGCCTAAGGGCCGCTTGCTCCCATTTTCACGAGAAATCGGCCACGTACCAGTTTCTGCCTGTAATATAACATTTTCGTTACAACCCCTCGAGGCTCGGAAGATGCAACGTCTTGAACGCTATTCCCCCGCGAGAGTTACGCCCAGCGCCTCGGGAGCCCACTCGGCCAGCACCTTCAGGGCGCGCTCGGAGATGGCCCGCTTGCGTGCACGCTTGTCCCGGATCGGCGGCCCCTCCAGCGGGGGCATGAGGCCGAAGGCGATGTTCATCGGCTGGAAGTGGTCCGGGTCGGCATGGGTGATGTAGTGCAGGAGCGACCCGATGGCGGTCTCGCGCGGAAAGACCAGCGGCTCCTGCCCGAGTGCCCGGCGCGCCGCGTTGATTCCCGCCACCAGGCCGCCGGCGGCAGACTCCACGTACCCTTCCACACCGGTCATCTGGCCGGCGAAGAACAGCCCGGGCCGCTTGCGGGACTCGCCGGTGGGGTGGAGAAGCAGCGGCGATTTCATGAAGGTGTTACGGTGGATCACGCCGTACCGCTCGAACTCCGCCTCCTCCAGCCCCGGGATCAACCGGAAGACCCGCTTCTGCTCCCCCCACTTCAGGCTGGTCTGAAAGCCCACCAGGTTGTACAGGGTGCCCGCGGCGTTGTCCTGGCGCAGCTGGACCACCGCCCAGGGGCGCCGCCCCGTTCGGGGGTCGATGAGGCCCACGGGCTTCAGGGGGCCGTAGCGGAGCGCGTCTGGCCCCCGGCGGGCGATCTCCTCGATGGGCAGGCAGCCCTCGAAGTAGCAGACCTGCTCGTCTTCGGGGTTGTGGGGCATCGCCCGCTCGGCGGTGAGCAGCGCCTGGTGGAAGGTCTCGTACTCCTCCTTGCTCATGGGGCAGTTGAGGTAGTCCTCGCCGCCCCCCTTGCCGTACCGGCTCATGCGGAAGACCTTCTCCATGTTCACCGTCTCGATGTTGACGATGGGCGCCGCGGCATCGTAGAACGAGAGCGCCTTCTCGCCGGTGAACCGCTGGATGGCCTCTGCCAGCGGCGCCGACGTGAGGGGCCCGGTCGCCACCACCACCACACCCTCGGGGGGAATCTCCCGGATTTCCTCCCGCAGCACCGTGATGTTCGGGTGCTGCAGAAGGGCGTGGGTCACCGCCTCGGAGAAGTCCGTACGGCTCACGGCGAGGGCCCCGCCCGCGGGCACGGCATGGGTCAGGGCCTCGCGCAGGATGAGGCTGCCGAGCCGGCGCATCTCCTCCTTGAGCAGGCCAACGGCGTTCTCGAGGCTGGCCCCCCGCAGCGAGTTGGAGCAGACCAGCTCCGCGAACAGGTCCGTCTTGTGCACGGCCGTGGTGACCTTCGGCCGCATTTCGTAGAGCGTCACCTTCACGCCGCGAGAGGCGGCCTGCCAGGCCGCCTCCGATCCCGCCAGACCGGCGCCGATGATCGTGATGTGAGGCTGTTCCACTCAGGCATGCACCTCTTCCATCGATTCAACGGGTTCAACGTAGCCGCAGTCCGGCGCCTTGCACACGTGAGCCAGGCCGTACTCCTTCGTGCGCTTCTCCACCAGGAAGGGCGCGCCGCATTCGGGGCACGGGCGGTTCACCGGCTTCTCCCAGGAGACGAAGTCGCAGTTCGGGTAGTTGGTGCAGCCGTAGAACTTGCGGCCGCCCTTCTTCGCCTTCCGCTCCACGATGCGGCCCGTGCCGCAGGCGGGGCAGGTGACCCCCGTCTCCTCGAAGATCGGCTTGGTCGACTTGCACTCCGGGAAGCCGGGGCACGCCAGGAACTTGCCGAACCGGCCGTATTTCACCACCATGAACCGGCCGCACTTCTCGCAGCGCACGTCGGAGACCTCGTCTTCCAGTTCGAACCCGCCCACCTTCTCCTCGGCCTCTTTCAGGGTGGCCTCGAAGGGGCCGTAGAACTGGCTGAGCAGCTCCTTCCAGCTCAGTGCGCCCTCCTCCACCGCGTCCAGGTCGCTCTCCAGGTGCGCGGTGAACTCCACATCGATGATGCGGGGGAAGTACTCTTTCAGGATGTCGGTGACCAGCACCCCGAGCTGCGTCGGTTCGAAGCGCTTATCCCGCTTCACCACGTAGCCGCGGGCCTGGATCGTCTGGATGATCGGGGCGTAAGTGGACGGCCGCCCGATGCCCCGCTCCTCCAGCGCCTTCACCAGCATCGCCTCGGAGTACCGGGGCGGCGGCTGGGTGAAGTGCTGCCGGGGTTCCAGCCGGAGCAGGCGCACCCACTGGCCCTCGGCCAGGTCGGGCAGCAGCCCCTCCGCCTCCTCCCTGGGCCCCTCCTCGTCCTCGCTCTCGATGTAGACCTTCATGAAGCCCGGGAACTTCAGCGTCTGGCCGGTGGCCCGGAACACGTGCTCCCCGGCCGCCAGTTCCACCGAGACCGTGTCCAGCACCGCCGGGGCCATCTCGCTGGCGACGAACCGCTCCCAGATGAGCTTGTACAGCCGGTACTGGTCGGAGGTGAGGTAGGGTTTCACCATCTCGGGGGTACGGTTTACATCGGTGGGCCGGATGGCCTCGTGGGCACCCTGCTCCCCCGCCCGCTTCTCGGCCTCCCGGCGCTTGGCCGGGCGGTACTCGGGGCCGTACTGCTGTTCAATGAAGGCCGCCACGGCCCGCGCAGCCTCGTCTGCGATGCGGGTGGAGTCGGTGCGAATGTAGGTAACCAGGCCAGTGTGGCCGGCCTCGCCCAGGGGCAGGCCCTCGTAGAGCTGCTGGGCCACGGCCATCGTCCGGCGCACGGTGAAGCCCAGCTTGCGCGACGCCTCCTGCTGCAGGGTGGACGTGGTGAACGGGAACGCGGGGTTGCGCTTCTTCTCCCGCCGCTTCACGGTGCGCACCTGAAGGCGGAGGTCGGCACCGTTGAGGTCGACGGGCTCGCCGGAGGAGAGGCCGCCGAAGGCGCCGCTGCCCTCCCGCCGGAGCACGGCTTGCTCCCCGGCGACGGCCGCCACCACGGCGGCGGCGTCAGCGGCGTTCTTCAGTTCCACCTTCTCCTGCCCGCGGCCCTGGTACCGGGCGGTGAAGCCCTGCCCGTCGGCGGTCTCCAAACGTGCGGTCAGAGTCCAGTATTCCTCCGGCTGGAACGCCTGAATCTCCCGCTCGCGGTCGACGATCAGCCGCACGGCCACCGACTGCACCCGGCCGGCGGAGAGGCCCCGCCGCACCTTGCGCCAGAGCAGCGGGCTCAGCTTATAGCCCACCAGGCGGTCCAGCACCCGGCGGGCCTGCTGGGCCTCCACCCGGGCCATGTCGATGGGCCGCGGGCGCTTGATTGCGCGCTGGATGGCGTCCTTGGTGATCTCGTGAAACTCGATGCGCACCGGTGCGTCGGTGGGGATCTTCAGCGCCTGGGCCAGGTGCCAGGAGATCGCCTCGCCCTCGCGGTCAGGGTCTGTGGCCAGGAAGACGCGCTCCGCCTTCTTGGCGCTCTCCCTCAGTTCCTTCAGCACGTCTCCCTTGCCACGGATTGTGATGTATTTGGGCTCGAACCCCTCCTCCACGGCCACGCCGAGCTGGCTCCTGGGAAGATCGCGCACGTGCCCCATGGAGGCCTTCACGGTGTACTTCCTGCCCAGGAACTTCTCGATGGTCTTGGCTTTGGCCGGGGACTCCACGATGATGAGGTTCTTGGACACCCAGTCCACACCTCCGAGTGAGATGCCACGGCGCGGAACCCGTGGTCCATAGACTATTCCTTGCGTCTGTGGTCTATCCAATACGAGTGTATTGCCCGTCTGGTAGCCGCCGAATCGCGCTGCGAATCTCGAGCATGGTCAGGCAGGCCTGCACCTCGGCCACCGAAAGGCCGCACGTCTCCGCCAGGTCCCCTGGCCACCAGGTGGCATCGCCCATCCAGCCCAGCACCCGCTGCTCCAGCTCTGTGAGGCCGCGCGGCGTGAACTGGATCGGCCCCTCAGCCGGCGTGAGGAAGCCCATGTCCTCCAGCACCTGCCGGCCGCTGATGGCCAGGCCGGCGCCGTCCCGCAGGTAGCGGAAGAGTCCGCGCGACAGGGGGCTGGTGATCGGGCCGGGCACGATGAACAGCTCCCGGCACTGTTCGATGGCGTGCTGCGCGGTGATGAGGGTTCCCGACCGCTCCCCGGCTTCCACCAGGATCACCGCGTGGCTGAGGCCGCTGATGATCCGGTTGCGCTCGGGGAAGTGCTCGGGTCGGGGCTGGCTTCCGGGCGGTTGCTCGGAGAAGATCGCCCCCGTCTCCTTCATCTGGCGATATATGGCCACCGATTCACGAGGATAGCAGACATCGGCGCCGCCGCCAAGCACCGCCGCAGAGATTCCCCCGGCGCCGAGCGCTCCCCGGTGGGCGGCGGTGTCGATTCCCCTGGCCATGCCGCTGATGACCACCGCCCCCAACTGGGCCAGCTCCCGGGCCAGTTGCTCGGCCACGGCCAGGCCGTAGCTGGTGGGCCGCCGGGTGCCCACGATGGCCACCACCGGCCGCTGGGGCCGGGCGTCGGGCTCCCACGGACCGTGCTGGTAGAGCACCGGCGGCGGCACAGGAATCTCCTTCAGGCGCTCCGGGTAGCCGGGCTCGCCATAACAAAGCACCCGGAGTCCGGCCCGCCGGGCCCGCTCCAGGTCGCGCTCCGCCTCCCGCCGCAGGTCGGCGCTGCGGCGCGCCGTCACCGCGGCCCGGGCCACCTCGCGGTTCCAGCCCTTCACGGCGGCCAGTTCTGCCTCGCCCAGTTGCCACGCGATCTCGGCCGAATCGCACGCCCGCAGCAGTTCCGCCATCCGCTGCCGGCCCACGCCCGGGACACGCCCGTAGATCAACCAGACCAGGGCACTCTCCATGCCGCTCACCCCCACGCTGCCGGCGGCCGGTCCCCTTCCGGCCGCCGGTCCGCCTCCCCACGGCGCCCCTGACGGGAAAAAGCCCGGCGGCTCGTCTACCGGGCTCGCAAGGGCAACTCCTGCACCCCCAGCACCAGGAGCAGCACCTGCGCCAGCCCCTTGGCAAGCGGGGAGGTATAGATGTACTCGTCCAGCCGGTGGCCGTTGCCACCGAGGGTCACCCCCACCGTAACGGCCGGAATCCCTATGGAAAGCGGGACGTTGCCGTCGGTGGAGGAAGGGTAGCTCCGCGTCTGCAGCCCCAGATCGCGGTGCACGGCCCGCACCAGGTTGCAGAGCGGGTGCTCGTCGGGGATGGAGCCGATGGGGCGGTCGCCCAGGAGCTCCAGCGTGGCCCGCACCCCGGTCTCCCGCTCCACGGCCCGGATGATCCGCTGCACCCGCTCCTCCAGGCGGATCAACTCGGTCCGGTCCAGCGAGCGCAGGTCGATCACCGCCTCCGCCCGCGCCGCGATGGTATTGACCGAGGTGCCCCCGGAGATGAGGCCGACGTTGTAGGTGGTCTTCGGGTGGATGGGCACCCGCAGTTCGCTGATGCGGGCGATCATGCGGGCGAGGCTGTGGATGGCGCTGGGCGCCCCGAAGGAGCCCCACGAGTGGCCGCCGCTGGTGGTCACCACCAGGCGGAAGCGCCGGCTGCCCACGCCTTCCCGCACCATTCCGCCCAGGCTGCCGTCGAGGGCCACCACGTAGTCGATCTCCTGCTCCAGGGCCCGCACCACGGCGCGCATCCCCTCCAGGTTCCCGAGCCCCTCCTCGCCGCAGGTGGCCACGAAGATCACGTCGCCCGCCAGGCTGACGTCGGCTTCCACCAGCAGCCGGGCGGCGTGGAGCAGGATGGCCACACTGGCCGAGTTGTCGCCCACGCCGGGAGCGCGGAGGATCTCGCCCTCGTTCTTCACGGTCACGTCGGTCCCGGGCGGGAACACGGTGTCGAGGTGCGCGGCCAGGAGCAGGTTCGGCCCCTTGCCCGTTCCCCGCAGGCGGCCGATCACGTTCCCGATGCCGTCGCGGTAGACCTCCCGCAGGCCGAACTCGCTCATGCGCCGCTGCACGTAGGCGGCGCGCTCCTCCTCGTGGAAGGTGGGCGCGGGAATCTGGCAGATTGCGATGACCTCTCGGACGACATCAGGCAGCGCGTTCTCTGCCTCGGCCACCAGGCGGCGTGCGGCAGGGCGTTCGAGCAACATGCGGCGTCGCCCCCTTCGGCAGGTTCAATCTCCGATTATAGCTGAAGGTCGAAAGGTTGGAAAGCGCAGCCACCTTTGCCCCTATTCGACCCGCTTCCGGATCACCACTTCCCACTCGCCTTCTCCCACTGCGCGCACCGCCAGCACCTCGTCGCCGCAAAGCTGGGCGCTGCGGGGCACGTTGCGGGTGGCCGGCTCGTAATCGAGCCGCACCAGCAGCACCTGTCCCACGGCCATTTCCTCCAGGGCGATCTTGGTCTTCGCAAAGGTGATGGGGCAGACGTCGCCGCGCAGGTCGAGGATACGGTCGGGCGGGGGCACCGCTGCGGTGTCGGTCGTCGTCATGGGGAAATCCTCCTCCTCACCGCTGCGCCGGGCCCATTCTCCTCCGGGCCCGGCGGGTACAGTCGCTTCCGTGCCGGAGGGCACCCGGGCGCGTACCCGTCCCCTCCGGCGCAACCCCTGTGCAGACTGCGGGGAGGCCGGCGGCGCCCGCCTCCCCACCCGGTCCTGGTTCTAATCTTCTCGCCTGTCGCTCTCGCCACCTGCTGACTCGATGTCCCTTTCCACCGCGCCCCCGTCGGTCTTGGCCTCGCGCGCGTGCTGCTTGTCGAGGCTGGTCAGACTGTTGGGCAGCGTCTGCATCGGGTTCTCCAGCCGCTGCTGGTCCAGGGCCTCCAGACGGGCGGCGTCTTCCCGCCAGCCGGTGCCCCGCCGGTCGGCCATCGGCCCTTCGTGGACGATGTGCTGTTGCTTCCTTGCCATGAAGGCTCCCTCCCGGCGCCAAGGTTGACCGCAGGCCGCGGTCAGGCCTTAGCATGCGCAGGGCGCCGCCGCACAACCCGGAGCGGGCGGGCTTGCACTCCGGCCGTCGCAACAGGCTGCGCTTCAGTCGTCGGTCGGACTGCCCGCGCGGCCGGCGGGGTGAACAGCGGGTCTGCGGAGGCGACGCGGTACTGCAGCGCCTCGGCCAGGTGCGCCAGAGAGATGGTCTCCGTGCCTTCCAAGTCGGCAAGGGTGCGGGCCACCCGCAGCACCCGGTCGTGGCCGCGCAGGCTGAGGCCGAACCGCTCCACAGCCTCCCGCATCAGTTCCTCGCCGCCGGCCGGCAGGCGGCAGAAACGACGGAGCAGTTCCGGCCCCATCTCGGCGTTGGTGCTGAGGCCGAACGGGGCCAGCCGGCACCGCTGGCGCTCGCGCGCGGCGCACACCCGTTCCCGCACCGCTGCGGACGACTCGGCCTCGGCGCAGGCGCGGTACTGATCGTAGGTCACGGGCTGCAGGTAGAGTTGCAAGTCGAAGCGGTCGAGCAGGGGGCCCGACAGGCGGTTGCGGTAGAGGTGCACGGCCGCCGCCGTGCAGGTGCAGGCGCGCACTGGGTCGCCCAGGTGGCCGCAAGGGCAGGGGTTGGCCGCCGCGACCAGCATGGGGCGCGCGGGAAACGTGACGTGACCGTTCGCGCGGGCCAGCCGAACCAGGCCCTCCTCCAGCGGCTGGCGGAGCGCTTCCAGCACGTCGCGGCCGAACTCCGGGAGTTCGTCCAGGAAGAGCACGCCCCGGTGGGCCATCGTGATCTCCCCGGGCCGGATGGGGTTTCCGCCGCCCAGCAGCGCCGCCCGCGAGGCGGCGTGGTGCGGCGCCCGGAAGGGGCGCCGGCGCAGCAGCCGGCCGCCGTCCAGTTCGCCGGCGACGCTGTAGATGCGGCTCACCTCCAGCGCCTCACCGCGCTCCAGCGGCGGCAGGATGGTGGCCAGGCAACGGGCCAGCAGGCTCTTGCCGGCACCGGGGGGACCGACCATGAGCAGGTTGTGCCCACCGGCCGCCGCCACCTCGAGAGCCCGCCGGGCCACCACCTGGCCCCGCACCAGCGCCAGGTCAACACTGTCCTCACCGGCCTCCTCCACCGGCGGCACCGGGGTGGGGACGGTCAGGTCCTGCTCTCCTCTCAGGTAGGCCACCAGGTCGACCAGGCCGTGTGCAGAGAGGACCGGGGGAGCTGACTCCCCCGTCCCTTCGAAGGCCGCCATCGCCTCGGCGGCGCTCTCCGGCGGCAGAATCAACCGGAGACCGCCCAGCGCCGCCAGGGCCATGGCCAGGGCCCCGCGCACCGGGCGCAGGGCGCCGTCCAGGGCCAGCTCGCCGGCGAAGGCCAGACCCTCCAGCCGTTCCGGGGGAAAGGCCCCGGTGGCCGCCAGCACGCCCAGTGCGATCGCCAGGTCGAAGCCCGCCCCCGCCTTGCGGGTGTGGGCCGGGGCGAGATTCACGGTGATCCGCTGAAGCGGAAACTGCCATCCGCCGTTGCGGATGGCGGCACGCACCCGCTCCCGGGCCTCGCGCACCGCCGCGTCGGGCAGGCCCACGATCTCGAAGCTGGGCAGCCCGGGACTCACGTCGACCTCCACCGCCACCGGCAGCGCGTCGATTCCAAGCAGGGCAAAGCTCCAGACCCGCACAAACACCCATCCCGCCCCCTGCCAACACGTGTTCGCCTTGCTGTTCACCATCATGCCACAGGAGGCGCATTCTGTCAATACCTGCTATTCCTGGTTGTCTGCTCCTGACTTGGGGTCAGAACCCCAGGCGTTATGTCAACATACGCTGGTACCGGACCGCCGCGGTGCAAACCGGGCGGCATGGGAGGGTGGCCGATGGCGTTCGAAGTCGAGCAAGTGGTTGGCTCCGGCAGCGTTCAGCAACTGCTCTGCCAGACGATCGATCTGGGCACCCAAGCTGAGGAGATCAAGCAGATCAGCAAGACGGTCATCATCGACAACTGCATGGCCGTCTTCGACAAGGTCATCGTCGACGGACGCCTGCGCAAGGATATCATGTTCAAGCAGGCCGGCATGGGCTTCCCCATCCCCGGCACCGTTCAGGGCTGCACCGGCGTCACGGGCACGGTGAGCGGCCCGGTCATGGACCTGGACGTCGAGATCACTTTCAACGCGCTGATCCCGGTGCCGGGGGCCCAGCCGGGCGACAAGTGCGTGGTGCTGCAGGCCTTCGTGGAGGGCGAGAAGGAAGAGCCGGCAGACATCCTGCCCAACGGCTCCTTCCGCCGGCTGGTGGACAAGTCGATCGTCTTCATATGCGTGAAAGTGGTGCGCGACACGGTCACCGACACGCTGGGCAACGGCATGGGCGCCACCACGGGGGGCGGCATCTCGGGCGTCATCATCAACGGCAACGGGAACGGCGGCGGCACGGCGCTCTGCCCGCAGCGCCGCTCCACCGGCTTCTTCCCGGGCGGAAACGGCACGATCCCCCGGGCCCGTCCGGGCCTCCTCCCCGGTACGTGGATCGGCCCGACGCTGATCTTCCCCGGCGTGCTCAACCCCGGCATCCCCACCACGATCCCGCCCATGAACCAGATCATGAGCCTCCAGGGCACGCAGGTGCAGGTGACAGGCGGGGCCGCCATGGAGAACAACGGGGCCTCGGATATCACCACCACCGGAGGCACTATAATCTCGTGATGTGTGCAAGAGGAGCCGCCCGGTCATCCTGCCGGACGGCTCCCATCTGTACTGCCTATGCCGTGAACGCCCCCCGGATCACATGGCACCGGTAGCGGCCGTCGGGACCGGGCTCCACCTCCACCACGTCGAAGCGGCAGGGCGGCGCCGGGCGGCCCAGGCGGGCCAGATAAAGCGACGCCAGGCGCACGAGGCGCCGGCGCTTGTCCGCGGTCACCGCCTCGGCCGGGGAGCCGAAACCCCGCCCCCGGCGGGTCTTCACCTCCACGAAAACCAGGAAGCCGCCCTCCTCGGCGACCAGGTCGATCTCCCCGGCCCGGAAGCGCACGTTGCGGGCGATGATGCGGTAACCTTGCGAGGCGAGGTAGGCGGCCGCGGCCTGCTCGCCCTCGCTCCCCACGCGCCGGTTCACCTAGCTCTCCGTGAAGAGCAGCGGGGCGCCCACGGGTGCGCCATCGGCCGGCTTGCGGTGCAGCGGGCAGGGCCCGTATCGCTCGAGGGCGAGCCGGTGCTCGGCCGTGCCGTATCCCTTGTGGTGCTTGAAGCCGTACTCCGGATACTTGGCGTCCATCTCGATCATATACTCGTCGCGCCTCACCTTGGCCACCACGGCCGCGGCGGCGATGGAACAAGAGAGCGACTCGCCGCCCACCACCGGGACCTGCGGCTGCGTCACGCCGGGCAGGTGCAGGCCGTCGATCAGGAGGTGGTCGGGCGTCACGGGCAGGTCAGCCAAGGCCTTGACCAGGGCTTTGTAGGTGGCCACGATCACGCTGGCCTCGTCGATGGACTCCGGCTGCACCATGCCCACGCCGATGGCCACGGCGGAGGCGCAGATCTGTTCGTAGAGCTCCTGGCGCCGACGGGGCGAAAGCCGCTTCACGTCGTCGATGCCGGGCAGGTCCACCTCACCCGGAAGGATCACCGCCGCGGCCACCACCGGCCCCGCCAGCGGGCCCCGTCCCACCGCGTCGAGGCCGGCCACATGGCGGTAACCCATTGACCAGAGCTGGCGCTCGTAGCTGCACATGCGCTGCAGCGTCGCACGCCGCCGCTCCCGTTCCTCCAGCTGCTGGCGGCACTGCCGCACCAGCTTCTGCGCGCCCTCGCGCGGGTCCTCGCTCAGCGCAGCGATGATGTCTGGGAAAATCTCCGGGCCTTCCTCTTGAATGAGTGCTTGAAGACGCTTCAGGCTCATCCTTTTCAAGATGTGTCCTCTCATTATTCTACACACCCCCACCCTCTCTCCGACTTGAGCCAGGCTGCCTGGTCCGCCAGCCACCCCTTTAGGACTTCAGCGCGCCTAAATCGTGAAAGTGAGTTTCGGCAGGTTGTGAGAAAAATCCTCCTATGACTATTAGACCCGTTAGGATTTAGCTGTATGCTTGCAATATCACAGTTTCGTTGAGGGGGGGCAGGGGGTCTGAAGGGAGACACGCCCGAGGCGTCCTTCACGAAATTCGCGCAGAACCAGCGCTGCCGCCGCGTCCAGGTCCACCTGCTCGCCGGCGCGCAGGAGCCCCCGGTGGCGGGCCACCGCCGCCAGGTTGTTCTCGGGCTCGGGGTCGAGTCGGGTCAGCCCCAGCCGCTCGGCCAGGGTGGGGGCCAGCGGCTCATAGATCAGGGTGAGCAGCTCGGCCGCCACCGCGCGCCGGTCGAAGACCTCGTCCTTCACGCACCCGACCGCGGCCAGGAGGACGCCGTCGCGCGGGTCATCGAACTTGGGCACGAGGATGCCCGGCATGTCCAGCAACTCCACGTCCGCGCCGATGCGGATCCACTGCTTCCCGCGGGTCACGCCCGGGCGGTCGCCCACATGCGCGCGGCGGGCCCCCGCCAGCCGGTTGATCACCGACGACTTGCCCACGTTGGGGATGCCGACGGCCATCACCCGGGCCGGACGGGGCTTGCGCCCTTTGGCCGTCCACGCCTCCAGCACCGGGCCGAAGGCGCGGCGCACCGCCGCCAGCACCTCCCGCGCACCCGTGCCCTTCACGGCGTCCAGCGCGACAGCGGGCCGGCCCGGCTCGCTCAGCCGCTCCACCCAGGCGCGGGTGGCGGCGGGGTCAGCCAGGTCGGCCTTGTTCAGGATGAGCACCTGCGGCTTCTGCGCCACCAGCCGCATCAGATCGGGATTGCGGCTGGCCAGCGGACAGCGGGCGTCCACGATTTCCAGCACCACGTCGACCAGCGGTGCGTTCTCCTGCAGAATGCGGCGGGCCTTGGCCATGTGGCCGGGAAACCACTGGATGACCGGCACCGGGCTCCCTCCCTCACAAGCCGTCTCCCTGCGCCGGCGAGGCGAGGGCCCCGATGGCGGAGAGGGGCCAGATGCGGGCCACCGCGAGGCCGCGGATGTTCTCGATGGGCACCTCGCCAAAGTACCGGCTGTCCTCGCTGTTGGAGCGGTTGTCGCCGAGGACGAAGACCGAGTCTTCCGGCACCACGTACGGCCCGAAGTCGCCGCCGCTCATCCGGACCGTGTCCACCTCCGGAAACAACTCGCCGTTCACATACACCTTCCCGCCCCGAATCTCCACCGTGTCGCCCTCGACAGCCACCACCCGCTTGATGAAGTCTCGGTCAGGCTGGCGCGGATACTTGAACACGATGATGTCGCCGGGCTGCGGGTCGCGGAAGCGGTAGATGAACTTGTTCACCAGTACCCGTTCGTGGTCGTGCAGGGTGTTGGTCATGGAGTGACCCGACACCTGGTAGACCTCCACGACGAAAGTCCGGATGATCAGGGCGAAGACGAGCGCCAGGACCAGGGTCTCGACCAGTTCCTGCAGGGGTGACTTCCGCGGGACGGGCGACTTCTCCTCACGCTGTCCGTCACCGCCCTCGGGCCGCGTCTCCTCAGGCGTGGCCGCTTCGGACGGCGTTTCCGCCAGCGTGACCTCTTCGGGCGCCCTCTCCGCGACGGGCCTCTCGTCGGGCAGCCTCTCTTGCGGGATATCCGCCATCTAGGCTCTCCTCCCAGTTCGGCTCCGATGTACAGGCGCCTGCATGTGGAACGCTCCGCTCAAACCCGGTGAGGGTGTCGAGCGGAGCGA
>Ga0134102_1000944_pt1 | contig 28962 bp, 44 predicted proteins | sample 13_3_2metaG_FD_94447 | JGI IMG/M metagenome (GOLD analysis project Ga0134102, IMG submission 94447) | Switchgrass degrading microbial communities from high solid loading bioreactors in New Hampshire, USA - 13_49_3.3_201_A3 metaG | ecosystem: Engineered > Bioreactor > Semi-continuous > Anaerobic...
GGCAACCATACGGTGTATTGGTGACACGCTGCGGCTGGTGTTCAGCCAGGGTACTCCCCTGGCTGGAGCGGAGATTACCCTGAACCGGGCCGTTTCTTACCCATGCACTTTTTCAACACCACGAATGTCGAGTTGTTCGCGTGAAACTTGAGCTAGCTGGGATCCAGAATAGCTCCCATGAAGAGCGTGATGCCGGTGCGGTCATCGCGGATGGCGAGCAGGAAGGGTCTGTCCAAAACGACCTCGACAACGTCACTGAACGGGGCGCTCCCCGTCCTCATGGTTACCGCGGTGGCGGCGGCCGCCTCGGTGCCCTCTTCGTTGATCTCGAGGAAGGTCTTCTGCACGACCTCGTCGATGTACAGGGGCTCGCTGCCCACCAGCAGCCCGCTGAAGTCGGCCTGCTCAGAGTCGAAGGCCCGCTCCATGCCCAGCGCCTTCAGCGGGTCCTTCAGCCTGTGCCCGTCCCGCATCCGCACCTTCGGAAAGGCCAGCCGGACCCGCTGCTCGGCCGTCGCCGCGATCCACCCCCGGTACCGCTCGGGGGTGAGCCCTTCCAGAAAGCCCTCCCACTCGTCCGGCATGAAGGCGTAGAGCGCCATGTCGCCCTCCCCGTAGGGCAGGCGCACGCCCACCAGCCCTTCCTCCGCCATGTATCCCAACCTCTCGGTCTGGTGCATGAACGGCACCTCTACCGGCGAGCCGTTCAACCGGTGGAAGGGCCGCGGCTCGGTCCGTTCGGGGTCGAAGCGCTCCTTCCACTCCCCCTTGAAGTAGAGGGCGTTCACCAGCACCATCCGCTCATCCGGGGTAGTCTCGCTGATCAAGTCCGTGATGCGATCCCGGGTACGGCGCGCCACCCAGCGGTTGATCGCCTCGGCGGCCTGGGGCCGGCCGAAGGTGGTCTGGTGCAGCTCGGCGCCGTAATACCCCCCGGCCACCTCCCGGAAAGCCTGGACCACCGCAAATCCCGTCTGATACCAGATGCCGTTTGCCCTCTCCAGTTCCACCTTCTTGCCCGGGTGAGCCATGAGCCCCCAGAGGTCCCGCATGCCCTCGTTTACGGCGCCGGGGTCCATCCCGGCGTAACCCAGGGCAGCCAGCATCTCCGCCTGCGTCTCGCCCCGGGCCCCGTTGGCGGTGAGGCTCAGGACCACCTGCGCGCTGACGGGCGAGAGGAAGAGGTTCTCCCGGGGCCGCTCGGCGGCGACCGCCCGGAGCAGGTCGATGCCGAAACGGTCAGTGGCCTCCACGAACGCCTGGTCCATCGTCTTGGGGCGGGGCGGAGGCGCCGCCAGGCCGGGGCTCGCACAGCCCTGGAGGAGCGGCCCCGCCAGCAGCGCCGCCGCGAGCAGCGCCGGCAACCAGGTCCGTAGGTGCAAGAGCTGCAATCCACACACCCCCTACTGCGGGTTCACGATCGCACCCAGGAAGAGCGTAACGCCCGTGCGGTCGTCGCGGATGGCCAGCAGGAAGGGCCGGTCCAGCAGCACCGCCGGGGGTGGGTCGGGCCGTGCGCTGGTGGCGGTCACGCCCACGCCGGTGGCCGCCGCCGCCTCGGTTCCCTCCTCGTTCAGCTCGAGGAAGGTCTTCTGGATCACCCGGCTCACGTACAGCTCCGGACCGTCCGTAAACAGACCGCCCAGGTCGGCCAGGCCAGGCACGAACGCCTGCCGCATCCCCATCGCATTCAGGGGCTCGCTCAGTTCCGCCTGGTCGGTGAGCTTCACCTTGGGCATGGAGAGGCGGATTTCCCGCTCGCCCATCGCGGCGATCCACCCGGCGTACCGGTCGGGGGTGAGTCCCTCCACGAAGCCCTCCCACTCGTCCGGCATGAAGGCATAGAGCGCCAGACCGCCCTCGCCGTAAGGCAGCCGCACGCCGGTGAGTCCCGTATCCCTCAGGTAGCCGAAGGTGGCAGTCTGGTTCATGAAGGGAACCTCCACGGTGCCGCCGTGCGGCAGGTAGAAGGGCTGCGGGTGGGTACGGTTGGGATCGAACAGCTTCTGCCAGGCGCCCTTGAAGTAAAGCGCGTTCACCAGCCACATCCGGTCGTCTGCGCTGGTGCGGTCCACCAGCTGCGGGATCCGGCCCCCGGTCTGCTCCGAGACCCAACGGTTGATGGCTGCGGCCGCGGCAGGATCCCCGAAGGTGGTCTCGCTCACCTGCGCCCCGTACTGCTGCGTGGCGATGGTGAGGAAGTCCGGCGCCACCGTCAGGCCCTTCTGGTACCAGATGCCGTTGGCCGTGGAGAGTTCCACCTTGTCGCCCGGGTGGGCCATGATGCCGCGCAGGTCGCGGATGGCCTGGTTGACGGTCGCCAGATCGGTCTCGCCGTAGCCCAGGGCGGCCAGCATCTCCTGCTGCGTCTGGCCGCGGGCGCCGTTGGCCGCGAGACTGAGGATTACCTGAGCGCTGACCGGCGAGAGGAACAGGTTCTGTTCCGGCCGCCCGGTGTGCACCGTCCGGAGCAGGTCGATGCCAAACTGGTCGGTGGCCTGGGTGAGGGCCGGATCCACGGCTTCGGGACGGGGCGGCGGGGCGGCCATCCCTGCTCCGCCGGAACCGGGGAGGGTACCGCCGCAGGCGGCCAGGAAGATGCCCAGTAGCACCAGCCCGGCCGGTAGCCGCAGCATCATCGGGACGATCATCATCGCACCTCCTTGGCTGTGCGCCGGTCCGGGCCGCTCCCGCGGGCCCGGTGCCGTCGCTGGATCTGCGGTGCCTTTCGTGTGGAACTCCAGGGGCTCACGGGGTCCGTGACCGCGCCCAGGAAAAGCAGGGCGCCGGTTTCGTCATCGCGTGTGGCAAGCAGGAACGGGCGGTTGACCTCCAGGAGCGGCAGCGGCTCGCTCTCCAGCATGCCCCCCGGTCACGGCGGCTGCCTCGGTGTCCTCCTCGCTGACCTCCAGGCTCCGGGCCGTCCGTCGCCGAAGAGGGGGCAAAGGTGCCGGGCCGGGGCAGCGCCGGGTTGAAGGGCTCGCTCCGGGCGCTCCGGAAGTAGGGCCCGCTGGCCAGGACCATGACCGTGTCAGGCCGGGTCTCCTCCAGTAGTTTTTCAATCTTTTCCCGGGTCTGCTCAGCCGCCCAGGCGTTGATCCTGTCGGTTCCTTCCCGTGTTCCGAACTCAGCCTGCGCCACCGCCGCAGACCGCGTTCGCCACGGCGGCGTCTCGCCGCGGGCGCCGCCCATCAGGGTCAGGACCAGGCTGGCGCTCACAGGGGAGGCCACCCACCGAGGCCGCACTCAGGCGATCGTCCACCGCGGGCGGGCCGGCCTTGCGCACCGTCGGCTCGACCGCACCAAGACCACCGCATCCCGCCAGCAGAGCCGCGGGCAGCGCGGCAGCGAGCAAGCGTCTCGCCGGCCATCCCCTCCTACACCTCAGACGGGGGCGAGCCCTTCGCGCGTTTCAGAGGGCCCACCGGACTTTTCCGTCAGGAACGAGAACCCCCGAAGGCCGCACGCCTTCGGGGGTGATGGGGACGTTTCTGTGCTGTGGACCAGCCGGTCAGCTCGCCCGCTTGAGCGGTTTGACAGCCGTGAGGTGCCGGCGGCAGGTGATGAGGGCATGCCGCCCCACCAGCGCGATCGCACCGTGGAGGAGGCCGAAAGCCACCAGGGCCAGCGGATGCCCGTACCCGCGCAGGGCGAGGTAGATGTTGAGCACCAGGCCCGCGATCAACTCGACCCAGATGGCCAGCTTGACCAGTTCGCGGTTCAGGTGGGGCTGACGCGCCCCTCGCAGCAGGAAGACGCCCAGGACCGCCACGATGGCCCCGATGAAGAAGACCCCGTCTGCCAGTACTTTCTGGCCGCCAGGCTCCAGATCTACTCCGACGGTCGGGAGGGCCACGGAGACGAGCAACGGGTTGAACAGGAATGCCATGAGCAGATACAGGGCCCCCACCGCATACATCCAGCCGCTCAGGTAGCGCATCCCTCACACCTCTCCCGTTGTTATGATTCTGTTGTCTTTCAAATATAGCAGAAGAATCTCACGCTGTCGAGGGGGATGTAGATCTTTCTACCTAGGGGGTCTACCCTACGGTCGGGCGGGAGCCCTAGGGTTCTATCAGCGCTCCTGGACCTGCTCCCGACCCCAGAGCAACCGGCTGAGCAGCAAGGCCCACACGTAGCCGCCTGCCACCTTGGCCAGGAACTGCCCCGCCACGACGTCGGGCATGAGGGTGCCGAAGGCCACGGAGGAGAAGACGATGGAGTCCACGGCGGCCGAGACAACGTTCGAACCGTTCACCCGGCGGAGCTTGGACTGGTGCCGCAACAGGTGGTAGACCAGCGTGTCCGCCGAACCGGAGGCGGCAAAGGCGACGAATGAGGCCAGGGCGATCCGTCCGGCCGAACGGTTGAGCAGCCACGAGAGCACCGAGCCGGCCAGGATCAGCAGGGCCATCTTGAGCCACAGGTGCCGGCCTTCCCAGCGCTCGTGCAAGGCGTCGCGACTGGTGATGTCGAGACCGATGAAGAGGAACGAGTTGAGGATGCTGAAATACGGCCCGAAGTAGGCCACAGTCAGGTTAGCGGCCACGATCGCCGCCAGGTACACCGCGATGAGCATTCACTTCGACTCCTTCGGTGCGCTGCCCATCCGCTGAAACTTTCTGGCTGGATGGACAGTAGTGGAGAGTAGAGCACCAGATGGGAGGCCCGCCGATGGACCGGGATTCGACGATCATCGAACTCTGCCGACAAGGCCATGCGGCGGGGTTCACTCGCCTGGTGGCAGCCTATCAGGAGAGAGTCTACCGCACCGCCTACGCCTTCGTCCAGAACCGGGAGGACGCGCAGGACCTTACGCAAGAGGTTTTCTTGCGCACCGTGCGCGCAATCGACTCGCTCGACGCCTCCCGCCCGCTGTGGCCGTGGCTGAGGCGGGTCACGACCAACCTGGCGCTCACCCTGCTCAAGCAGCGGCGGGGGCACCTGCCGCTGGACCACCTGCCGGAAGCGGCCCTGCCGGCCGAGCCGGCATCAGAGCCGGCCTGGACCTTGCTGGACCTGCGGCAGGCCTTGGCGGACCTGCCCCCCCTGTGGCGGGTGGTGGTCACCCTCCGCCACCAGGAGGACCTCTCGTATGAGGAGATTGCCCGCCTCACCGAACTTCCCGTCGGCACCGTGAAGACGTACCTGTTCAGGGCCAGGCGGTTCCTCAGGGCCCGCCTGGCCGTCCAGGAGGAGTGACCGCCCGTGCAGTGCAGCGACGACCTGGTTCAGCTTTACATTGACGGCACCCTCCACGCCGCCGAGGCGGCGGTGGTGGAGGCGCACCTGGAGACCTGCCCCTCCTGCCGCCGGAGGGCAGCCACCTTCAAGGCCCTCTGCTGGGACCTGAGCCGCCCCGTACAGCCGACTCCGGCATCGTCCCTGGACCCTGACGCGCTGGCGGAGCGGTTGCTGGCGGAACACCGCCGGCTGCAGGCGTCGCATGCGCCCGGGAGGGGTGCCCTGGGTCTCGCGCTGCTCTGGCTCACGGCTAACCCTGCGGTCGTCCGGCCCCTCCGGACCGTCGGCAGCCTGGGCCACGCCGGGGCCGGCGGACTCCTGCGGGCCGGCCACCGTGCGCTGAGGCGCCTGCTACGGCGGGAAGGGGGAGGTTGACCTGCCGGTACTGCTCGGAACCCTGGCGACGGTTCTGCTGTGGACCCTGCTCGTGCTGCTGGGTCTGCTGGCCCTGCTCGGGCTCACGCTGCTGTTCGTGCCCTGGCGGTTCCGCCTGCGGGCCGAGGCGGATCTCGCAGCTGCAGACGGGGAGGATGCTCTCACAGGCAGCGCGGAGGGCCGGCTGCGCCTCCGGTGGGGGGTGCTGAACCTGGCGGTGGCGGCTGCCTGGAACCACGGGGCGCCGGTGCAGTGGGACGTGCGGTTGCTGGGTCGCCCGCTCAAGGGTGGCGGCCGGGAAGCGGCCGCGCGGCGGCCTGGCCGGTGGAGGCGGCGGGGCACGCCCGGGCGGAGAGCGCGGAGGCGGCCGGGGCGGCGCCCCAGTCCCGCCCTGCTGAAGGCCGTTGTGCAGGAACTGGCGCGGCTGCCCGGCCGGTTCTGGCGCTCCCTCGGCACCACTGCGGCCGGCGAGCTGACCTACGGCTTCAGCGACCCTTCCGTGACCGGCTTCTGCGAGGCCGTGCGCTGGGGCACCGGCCTCGGCCGCTCGCTGCGGCTCAGCCCCGATTTCTCCCGCCCCTGCCTGGTGGGCTGGGCGGAACTCACCGGCAGCCTGTACGGCTTCCGGTTACTGATCATCGCCTGGCGGGTGCTGCGGAAGCGGGAGATCTGGAACTACCTGGTCGGCCAGATTCGATTCCGGCCCATTCGGCAAATCCTAATGCAAGGAGGATCCTGACATGCCACTGGAATTCCTGAGCGTCGTGACGGAGACCCTGGAGAAGCACCTGAGCACCAAGACGGTGGTAGGGGAGCCCGTCACCGTCGGCGCGGTGACCTTGATTCCGGTGATCGACATCACCTTCGGCTTCGGCGCCGGCAGCGGCGAGGGCCACGACGAGCGGCAGGGGGGCAGCGGTGGCGGTGGCGGCGGTGGCGCCCGACTCTCCGCCCGGGCGGTGATCGTGATCCGGGACGGCGACGTCTCGGTCCTCCCCCTGCACAAGGGGGGCGCCATCGACAAGATCGTGGAGTCGATTCCCGGGCTGCTCGAACAGGTGCAGGCACGCAAGCAAGGGGAGAAGGCCCAGAACGAGGCGGCGCAGGCCTAGCCGGCCCTCCGCCAGGCGCTTTCCCGTCGCAGGCACAACGCAGGCCCCCCGGCAACCCCGGGAGGCCTGCTTGCGTTCATCAGCCGATCCGCCGGGCGACCTCGGCGGCCATCTCCATGGTGCCCAGGACCGCCGTGCCGGGCACCCGGATGTCGGTGGTGCGGAGGCCCTCCTCCAGCGCCCGGGCGACCGCCCGCTCCACGGCAGCCGCGGCCTCAGCCTGTCCCAGGGAGTGGCGCAGCATCATGGCGCCGCACAGGATGGCAGCCAGAGGGTTGGCACGGCCCTTCCCCGCGATGTCCGGGGCGGAGCCGTGGATGGGCTCGTAGAAGCCCTTCGGCAGGCCGTGCGCGTTCCTGACCTCGCCCAGCGAGGCGGACGGCAGGAGGCCGATGGACCCCGTGAGCATCGCCGCCTCGTCGGAGAGGAAGTCGCCGAACAGGTTGGAGGCCAGCATCACGTCGAAGTCGCCAGGCCGGCGCAGGATCTGCATCGACGCGTTGTCGGCCAGGAGGTGCTCCACCTCCACGTCGGGGAATTCCCGGGCCACCTCGTCGACCACCGTCCGCCAGAGCCGGCCGGCCTCCATCACGTTCGCCTTGTCGACGGAGGTGACGCGGCGCCGCCGGTCCCGGGCGATGGTGAACGCCATGCGGGCGATGCGTGCGATCTCGGCGTCGGTGTACACCTCGGTGTTCACGCCCCGGCGCGTGCCGTCCGGGAGCGTGGTGATGCCCCGGGGTTCGCCGAAGTAGATGCCCCCGACCAGCTCACGCACGATGATGAAGTCGACGCCGCCGCCGATGATCTCGTTCTTGAGGGGCGAGGCATCCTTCAGGGGTGGGTAGAGCAGAATCGGACGGAGGTTGGCGTAGAAGTCGTAGCGCTTGCGAATGGCCAGCAGCGCCGCCTCCGGGCGGTACTCCCAGGGAAGCCCGTCGTACTTGGGCCCGCCCACCGCGCCGAAAAGGATGGCGTCCGCCGCGTCACAGGCGTCCCGGGTCTCGTCGGGGAAAGGCGTTCCCACCGCGTCGTAGGCGGCTCCGCCCACCAGGTGCTCGGAAAACTCGAGTGTGAAGCCGTAGACCTTTGCGGCTGCCTCCAGCACCGTGACCGCCCCCCGGATCACCTCAGGGCCGATCCCGTCGCCAGGGAGACACGCAATTCGATAGGCAGTCCCGGTCAAGGTAGACACCTCCCGTTGGGGTTGTGAGCCGGGCGTGGTGAGCTGCGAGCCCTTGAGCAGCGGGCGGCGGTGAGCGGTGTCTGGCGGGTGGCGAGTTCGTGGTTTGGCCATGCCGCAGCGTGAGCCGGCTTGGGTGAAAGTTTAGCACGTTAAAGGGTTCAAGGCAACGCTTTCTCGCCAGCCCGTGCCAGGAACCGGGCCGTGTTGACGATGAACCGTTCGTGCGTGCCGGCGCCAATACGCTCCCGGTCGTCGAACGCCTCGACACGGAAGACCAGTCGCCGGCCCTCCACCTGCTCGAGCGTAGCCACGGCCCGCACGGTCAGCCCCGGCGGGGTCGCGGCCAGATGCTGCACATTCACCAGCGTCCCCACGGTGGTCTCGCCTTCGGCCAGGTGCGGTGCCACCGCCCGGGCGGCCGCCTGCTCCATCAGCGAGATCATCATGGGTGTGGCAAACACGGCAACGCCGCCGCTGCCGACAGCGCTGGCGCAGTTCTCCGGGGTCACCTTCGTCGTCGCCTCGGCGGTGAGGCCAGGGGAAAGAGGCATGCGAGTCCCTCCCATTCTGTTCTGCCCCTCAGTTTCGTCTAAACTGCAGCCGTTCCTGCTGAGGCGGGCACCTGCTTCGGCGCCTGCTGGCCGATCCGGCTATTTGTGCGCAGGTCCGCCGCGACAGCCCCGCTTTCCGGAGGCGCTCACCCTCCGTGTCACCCTGCTTGACAAGGAGTGATCCACCGTGGCCCGCCGCTTTGATCCCGAAGATGCCTTGCGGCTCCTCAGCGAGAGCCGGCGCCGCTGGCAAGATCCGGAGCAGGTGCTCCGCCACCTGGACCTCGAACGGTACACCGCGCTGGCCGACGTGGGCTGCGGGCCGGGCTGGTTTGCGCTGGAGGCGGCTCGTCGGTTGCCTCCGGAAGGCCGCGTGTATGCCATCGACCTCAGCCCGGAGATGCTCGCACTGCTGGCACGGCGGGTGCAGCAGGCGGGGCTGCACAACGTCGTGGCCGTGCTGGCCGAGGAGGAGGACGAATGGCCGGTGCCCACCGAGGTCTGCGACGCCGCGCTGGTCGTGAACGTCTACCACGAGGTGGACCCGGCCTCCCTGTTCGTGGGAGAGGTGAAGCGCATCCTCCGGCCCGGAGGTGTCTGCCTGTTGGTGGACTGGAAAACAGAGGCGACCCCGGAAGGGCCGCCTCTGGCCGAGCGGGTCGAACCGCAAGACGTGGTGGCGGAGTTCACCGCCACGGGGTTCCACTACGAGGGCCCCTGCGACGTGGGGCCATACTCGTACGGCCTGAAGTTCATCAAGACGGTGTAGGGTCAACAGAAGAGGCCCGCCTGGCGGGCCTCCTGTGGTGGCAGGGTCACAACTCGCCCCGTTGCCGGCGACCTTCGAGCCAGCACTTGCGGCAGCGGGCCTCATACTGTTCGCCGCCGCCGACCAGGACGTCCTCCGTCTTGGCCTGCTTGGCGAAAGGCTTGGTGGCAGGCTCACCGCACACCACGCAGACGCCGTAGAGGGTCGTGATGCTGTCGGCCAGGGCGAGCAGCTGGGGCATGCAGCCGAAGGGCTTCCCCTCCGAAGTCTGCGACAGCCCGGCGATGATCACGTAATGGCCGCGGTTGGCCAGCTCCTGCACGGTGTCCACCAGCGACTCATCGTAAAACTGCGCCTCGTCGATCGCGATCACGTTGGGCCTGTGCATCTCGGCGTACCAGAGAATCTCCAGCGGGTTGTCGGTGAGGACGGCCTCGAAGCGCAGGCCGTCGTGCGTCTCGACGACCTCTTCGTCAGTGTACCGCCGGGCCATCCGGGGCTGGAAGACGACCGCGGTGCGCTTGGCGAGGATGTAGGTCCTGACCCGTCGGATCAGCTCTGTGGTCTTGCCGGCGTACATGGTACCCGAGGTGATCACGTCGATCCAGCCATAGTTCAGATTGCGGAGCAACGGCGGCGCCTCCCCTGGATACTGGTACAACTCCTATTGGGGTTTCGAGGCGCCACACCGCGATTCCTTCGCCCCTCTCACCTCTCACGGGTTGCCGTTGCCCTCTGCCGCCCCACGGTTGCCTCCTGGCGTCGCTCACCCGGTGGCCACATGCGCCTCGCGACCCCCGCCGACCCCGGCTTCGCCGCCGCCTCACCGTGCGGGCCGTCTGCCGCCCACCGCGGGTGACACCGCCCACAAGCCACTGCCACTCTCGCTGCCCACAACTCACTGCCGTGCGCACCGCTCACTCGCCCTTCGCTCACCGCCCCGGATCGGCCGGGTTCTCGGGCACCAACCCCGGCTGCTCCGTGATGTGCCGGCGATAGGCCTCCACCCCCTCGGCGATGGCGCGGGCGACGATCTTCTGGTACTCGGGCTGCTGCAGCTTTTCCCGCTCCGTCTGGTTGGAGAGGAACCCCATCTCGACGATGGCTGCCGGCACCTCCGTGTTGCGCAGCACAAAGTAGTCGCCGGGCAGGGCGTAGCGGGTCGTGTCCGTCAGCTCCCGGAGCCGGTTCTGAATCGCCATGGCCAGGATCTTGGCCTCGGGCAGTCCGCCCTTCTGGTAGAAGGTCTGGGCGCCCCAGCAGTTGCATCGGTCCTTGTTGGCGTGCAGCGACAGGAACAGGTCGGCCTGGTGTTCCTGCACCAGGGCCACCCGTTGCTGGAGGTCCTCCCGCACGGAGCGGGAGTAGTGCCGGTCGCTGTCGCGGGTGAGGATCACCGTGGCGTCCCGCGCCTCCAGCTGCTCCTTCAGCAAGAAGCTCACCTGCAGGGTGAGATCCTTCTCCCGCACGTCGTCCACCACCGCACCGGGGTCCCACCCGCCGTGTCCGGGGTCCACCACAATCACCATGCCGGCCAGCGGCCCCGGCTCCTTCGCCGGCGCCTCCGGCTCCTGCGCCTGCTGGCGCAGCGCCCTCATCCCCCTCCAGGCCGAGTGAAGCGCAACCGCCACGACGAGAACGACCAGGCCCAGCAGCAGGACCTGGGTCCACACTGACCTGCGCACAAGCCTCCCCCCTGCGGAGAAAGGTATGCGCCGGCTTGTCTGAAATGCTCGTCTCCTGTGGTGCCCACCCCGGCGGCCGCCATCGGACAGAAAAAGACCCGTGGCGATCTGGCGCCACGGGCCTGTCCGATTCTAACGCTTGGAGAACTGCGGGCGCTTGCGGGCCTTCTTCAGGCCGTACTTGCGGCGCTCCTTCATCCGCGGGTCGCGGGTGAGGAAGCCAGCCTGCTTGAGGACGGGGCGGAGCGACGGGTCAAACCTCAGCAGGGCCCGGGAAATGGCGTGGCGGCAAGCGCCAGCCTGGCCGGAGATTCCGCCGCCGATCACGTTCAGATACACGTCGAACTTCCCCGTCGTACCGGTGAGGGCCAGGGGGCTCTCCACCAGCATGCGCAGGGTCTGAATGCCGAAGTAATCCTCAAGGGTGCGGCCGTTCACCACGAAGTTGCCGGTGCCAGGCACCAGGCGGGCGCGGCAGATGGCGTTCTTCCGGCGGCCGGTACCCCAGTACTGCGTCAGCGTCGACATCGATCAACACGCCTCCTCTCGATTAGAGCTCAAGCGGCTCGGGCTTCTGCGCCGCATGCGGGTGCTCCGGACCGGCGTACACCTTGAGCTTGCGGTACATCTGCCGGCCGAGCCGGTTGTGGGGAAGCATGCCCTTGATGGCGAGCTCGAGGACGCGTGTGGGGTGGGTGGCGATCATCCGCTCGAAGGTGATGGCCTTCTGACCACCCGGATAGCCGGAATGGCGCAGGTAAACCTTCTCGGCGAACTTCTTGCCGGTGACCTGGACCTTGTCCGCGTTGATGATGATGACGTAATCGCCGCAATCCACGTGCGGGGTGAAAGTCGGCTTATGCTTGCCACGCAGAATAGCGGCGACCTGCGAGGCCAACCGCCCGAGAGTCTTGCCCTCGGCGTCAACCACGTACCACTTCCGCTCGATATTCTGCGGATTGGCCATGAATGTAGTGCTCACTGGATTCCCTCCTACGGCAGATGGATCGCTGAGGGGCATCTATGGCATCGGTCGGCGCCTGGCGTACACGCCCTACTCGGGGGGAAGGCGTGAGGTCCAGGTCGCTCCTGGTCTTAACCCCTTGCCTCCAGTGGCTGCGAGGTCAACAGCCTTTAGTATACATTGGTGGCGAAACCACGTCAAGACGACGATTCCTCGTCATCGGCGTCCTGAGCCAACCACGGCGGACGGCCCGGGCCGTCGCCGTAGATGACCTCCTCCAGGCAGAGGCCGTGGGGAGGCAGCGTGCGCCCCGCGTACCGGCGCTCGCCGGTCTCCAGGGCCTTCCTGACCTCCGCGAGGGTGCGGCGGGCAGCGCCCACCTCCAGCAGGGTGCCGGCGATGATGCGCACCATGTTGTACAGGAAGCCGTCAGCCGTCACATCCAGGTAGAGCAACGGCCCGTCCTGCGTCAGCGTGAGCCGCGTGATCGTCCGCACCGTCGTTCGGGCCGATCCCCCGGTGGCGCGGAACGCGGCGAAGTCGTGCCGGCCCACCAGCAGCTCCGCCGCGCGGCGCATCGCCGCCACATCCACGGGGCGGTGCCAGTGGTAGGCGTAGAGGCGGGTCAGCGGCGAGGGATAGGGCGAGATGTGGAAGGTGTACCGGTACCGCTTCTCCCGCGCCCAGTAGCGGGCGTGGAACTCGGGCGGCACCAGCGCCGCACCCACGACAGCGATGTCGTCGGGCAACCGGCTGTTCACCGCGGCCGGCCACCGGTCGATGGGGATGTTGGTAGACTGGGTGCGCACGTGGACCACCTGACCCCGGGCGTGAACGCCGGCGTCGGTGCGGCCGGCGGCGGAGGCGATGCGCAGGTCCGGCTCGCCCGTGACGGCGCGCAGCGCCTCCTCCAGCCGCTCCTGCACCGTCACCGCGTTGGGCTGCCGCTGGAAGCCCGCATAAGCCGTGCCGTCGTAAGCGATCGTCAGCTTCACCGACTGCACACCCTCACCTCCCCTGCGGAACGCTGGCTGCCCCGGGCAAGCCTAGCCCAAGCCGGTCAGGCGCAGGACCGCGACGAGGACGACGAACCCGACCAGCACGGCCAGGGCGACGCCGTCCCGGGGCGCGAAAACCAGTTCGTACATCCGCGTGCGGCCGTCGCCGCCCCGGTACCCCCGGGCTTCCATGGCCGTGGCCAACTCATCCGCCCGCCGGAAGGCGGCCACGAAGAGCGGCACCAGCACGGGCACCAGGCTGCGCACCCGCGCCATGAGGGAGCCGCTGGAGAAGCTGGCGCCACGGGCCTGCTGGGCCCGCATGATGCGGTCGGCCTCCTCCGCCAGCGTGGGGATGAACCGCAGGGCAATGGTCATCATCAGGGCCAGCTCGTGCGCCGGAACGCCGATGGGCCGGAGGGGCCGCAGCATCCGCTCGAGCCCGTCGGTGAGCCGGATCGGCGAAGTGGTGAGCGTGAGCAGCGAGGCGATGATCACGAGGAGCAGGAGGCGGGTGGTGGTGACGCCCACCATCACCAGGCCGTCCCGCGTGGCCGTGAGCGGCCCGAGGCGGAAGAGCGGTTCGCCCGGCGTAAGGAACAGGTTGAACGCCGCGGTGATCACCAGGAAGATCAGAATGGGGCGCAGGCCCCGCAGAATCAGCCGGAGGGGGACCCGCGAGAGGGCAACCAGGATCAGGGTAAACAGGATGCTGGCGAGATAACCGGGCCAGGCGCGGGGCAGGAAGATGGCCACCGAAAGGAGCAGGACCCCGGTGATCTTCACCCGGGGATCGATGCGGTGCAGCAGGGAATTGCCCGGGAAGTACTGGCCGATGGTCACGCCCTGAAAGGTCACCGCCGGTCAGCCCCCTTTCCCCTCGCCTGCAAGGCCGCCTTGATGGCCTCCACCGCCTGGTCCAGCGTGACGATGTCGGGCGGCAGATCCCAGCCGCGCGCCCGGAGCTTGTCCGCGAGGTCCACCGCCGCGGGCACGCCCAGCCCGATGGCCTCCAGCTCAGCCCGGCGGGCAAAGAGTTCCCGGGGCGTGCCCACCATGTGCACCCGGCCCCGGTGCATCACCAGCACGCGGTCGGCCCGCTCGGCCACGTCATCCATTGAGTGAGAGACGAGGATCACGGTCATGCCCAGCGCCGGGAAGGTGCCCACGAGATCGAGGATCTCGGCCCGCCCCTGCGGATCGAGACCAGCCGTGGGCTCGTCCAGGATCAGCACCCGCGGCTCCATGGCGAGGACCCCCGCCAGGGCCACCCGGCGGGCCTGGCCGCCCGAGAGGCCAAAAGGCGAACGGTCCTTGATGTCGGCGGGCAGCCCGACCCGCTCCAGGGCCGACAGCACGCGCCGCTCCACTTCGGCGGCGTCCAGGCGCATGTTGCGCGGTCCGAAGGCGACGTCTTCGAAGACCGTCTCGCCGAAGAGCTGGTGCTCCGGGTACTGGAAGACCAGGCCCACGCGCTGCCGCACCTTCCGCAGGTCAGTGGAGCGGTCGGCGAGGTCCATGCCGTCCACCAGCACGCGGCCGCTGGTCGGCCGGAGGAGGCCGTTCATGTGCTGAATCAGGGTCGACTTGCCCGATCCTGTCGGACCAATGATGCCCCAGAACTCGCCGTCGGGGATGGTGAGCGTGACGTCCTCGAGCGCCTTCCACTCGAACGGCGTTCCGGGCTGATAGATGTGGCTTACCCCTTCGAAGACAATTGGCATAAGGCCTCCACCAGCTCATCCAGCGTCAGTATTGTGCGCGGCAGCGGAACCCCGTCGGCCCGAAGCCGCTCGGCCACCTGCACGGCAGGGGGCACGTCCAGCCGGAGCTCGCGCAGGCGCTCCGCCTGGCTGAACACCTCGCGCGGGGTGCCGACCATCTGGACCTTCCCCCGGGCCATGACGATCACCCGATCGGCCACGGCGGCCTCCTCCATGAAGTGGGTGATCCAGACCACGGCCATGCCCAGCTCACGGTTGAGGCGGCGCACCACCTCGAGCACCTCGGTCCGCCCGGAAGGGTCGAGCATCGCCGTCGGCTCGTCCAGCACCAGGCAGGCCGGACGGAGGGCCAGCGCCCCGGCAATGGCCACCCGCTGCTTCTGGCCGCCCGAGAGAAGGTGCGGCGGCCGGAGACGGTGGGCGGTCATGCCGACGGCCGCCAGGGCCTCGGCGACGCGCACCCGGATCTCCTCTGGGGGCAGCCCCTGGTTCTCGGGGCCGAAGGCCACGTCCTCCTCGACCACGGCCGCGACGATCTGGTTGTCCGGGTTCTGGAAGACCATGCCCACCCGGTCCCGAACGGGCCAGAGGTTGTGCTCCTCACGGGTGTCGAGGCCGTCCACCAGCACCCTGCCGGTGCGGGGCAGCAGGAGGGCGTTGAGGTGCCGGGCCAGGGTGGACTTCCCCGAACCGTTCATGCCGAGCACGGCCAGGAACTCGCCTCGCCGGACAACGGCGTCCACGCCGTCCAGTGCAAGGGTAACCGGAGCGCCGTCGGTGCCGTCCTCCCGCCCGTAGGCGTAGGTGACCTGCTCGACCACGATGTAAGGATCGGCCACGACACATCTCCCTCCCGTCTCGTTGAAACGCCCGGGCGCTTGCGCGCCCGGGCGTATCGCACCAGTTGGCTTAGACCAGTTCGAGAATCGCCATGGGGGCTGCGTCGCCCTTCCGGACGCCGGCCTTGATCACCCGGGTGTAACCGCCGTTGCGGTCAGCATACCGGGAGGCAATGTTCTGGAACAGCTTGGTGACCACCGACTCGTCGTAGATGTAAGCCAGAGCCTGCCGCCGGGCGTGCAGGTCGCCGCGCTTCGCGAGGGTGATCATCTCCTCGGCGATGGCCTGAACCTCCTTCGCCTTGGCCTCGGTCGTTTCGATCCGCTCCTTGTCGAACAAGGCCGTCACCAAAGCCCGGAACAGCGCCTTGCGTGCGGAGCTATCGCGACCGAGCTTCTGATAATGAGCCATCTTTCTCGTTCACCCCTATCCTGTCCAGATGAAAGCGCTTCGGGGCTAGTCGTCGGACTGCCGCAGACTGAGGCCGAAGGCCGCCAGGTTGGTCTTGACCTCTTCCAGCGACTTCTTGCCCAGGTTGCGCACCTTCATCATCTCTTCGTCTGTCTTGGAGCAGAGCTCCGCCACCGTGTTGATGCCGGCGCGCTTCAGGCAGTTGTAGGAACGAACCGACAGATCGAGCTCCTCGATGGTCATCTCCATCAGCTTGTTGCGGTCGTCGTCTTCCTTCTCCTGCATGAACTCGATCTCGTCGGCGTCTTCGGTCAGCGAGATGAAGAGCTCAAGGTGCTCCTTCAGGATCTTCGCCGCCCACGAGCAGGCCTCGTCCGGGCGAACGGCCCCGTTCGTCCAGACCTCCAGGGTCAGCTTGTCGAAGTTGGTCCGGTTGCCGACGCGGGTGTGCTCGACGGTGTAGTTCACGCGGCGGATGGGGGAGAAGATCGAGTCGACGGGGATTACGCCGATGGGCATGTCGGGGGTCTTGTTCTGGTCGGCCGGCACGTACCCCCGCCCCTTGGCCACGGTGATCTCGGCAATCAGCCGTCCGCCCTTGTCCAGGGTGGCGATGTGCAGGTCCGGGTTGAGGATCTCCACGTCGGCGTCCGTATGAATCTCCCCAGCGGTGACTTCACCCTCGCCCTCTGCCTGGATGCGGAGAATCTTCGGCTCATCGCTGTGCATCCGGAGCGACAGCTGCTTGAGGTTGAGGATGATATCCGTCACGTCCTCGACCACGCCGGGGATCGTGGAGAACTCATGCAGCACGCCGTCGATCTTCACAGAGGTAACTGCAGCGCCCGGCAGCGAAGAGAGCAGGATTCGCCGCAGCGAGTTGCCAAGGGTGATGCCGTAGCCGCGCTCCAGAGGCTCCACCACGAACTTGCCGTAGCTGTTGTCCTCGGCGAGCACTACGGTCTCAATCTTGGGCTTTTCCATTCCGATCATCTGGTAGATACCCCCAATTCCCTGTCTCACTCACTTGTGAGCGCCCTACGCCACCGCCCCAGATCTTAGATCCGCTCCCCGGCCGCGGCCGAGACGAGGGCCGCGGCCCGCGCAACCGACGCGTTTATTACCGGGAGTAGAACTCGACGATGAGCTGCTCCTGAACCGGCGCGTCGATCTCGTCACGATTGGGCAGGCGCAGAACCGTGCCCCGCATGGCCTCGGGATCGACCGAGAGCCAGGCCGGCACCGTGCGCGATGCGGCTGCGACGACCTCCTTCAGCCGCTTGTGGTCGCGGGAGGACTCGCGCACAGCCACAACGTCGCCCTCACGCACCAGGTAAGAGGGGATGTTGACCTTGCGGCCGTTGACCTCGATGTGGGAATGCTTCACGATCTGGCGGGCCTCCGCACGGCTGGCGGCAAAGCCCATCCGGTACACCACGTTGTCGAGCCGGCGCTCCAGGAGCTGCAGGAGCACCTCGCCCGTGACACCCTTCTTGCGGCTGGCCATCTCGAAGTACCGCTCGAACTGCCGCTCCAGCACGCCGTAGAACCGACGGGCCTTCTGCTTCTCACGCAGCTGCAGGGCGTACTCCGACTGCTTCCGCCGGGCCACGCCATGCTGACCGGGCGGGGTCGCCCGCTTCACAACGGGGCACTTGTCGCTGTAGCACTTCTCGCCCTTCAGGTAGAGCTTAACGCCCTCCCGCCGGCACAGCCGGCAGACGGCTCCAGTGTATCGCGCCATGTCTTGCTACTTCCCTCCTGTTCCTACACCCGGCGCCGCTTCGGCGGACGGCAGCCATTGTGCGGGATCGGGGTCACGTCCTTGATCGTCGTGACCTCCAGGCCAGCGGCCTGCAGCTGGCGGATGGCCGCCTCACGGCCCGACCCCGGCCCCTTCACCAGGACCTCGACCTCGCGCACGCCGTGCTCCATCGCGTCCTTGGCCGCCTTCTCGGCCGCCATCTGCGCAGCGAACGGCGTGGACTTCCGCGAGCCCTTGAAGCCCATCGAGCCGGAGGTCGCCCAGGCGAGGGCGTTCCCCTGCATGTCGGTGATCGTTACGATGGTATTGTTAAAAGTAGAACGGATGTGGGCCACGCCCTTGTCGACGTGCTTCCGCTCCTTCCGCTTGGTACGAACGGCACGCTTTGCCATTTAGCCGTGTCCCTCCCTTTACTTGCCGGCCTTCTTCTTGCCGGCGACCGTGCGCCGCGGGCCCTTCCGGGTCCGGGCGTTCGTCTTGGTGCGCTGGCCGCGCACCGGCAGGCCACGGCGGTGCCGCAGGCCACGATAGCAGCCGATCTCGATCAGCCGCTTGATGTTCATCTGCACTTCACGCTGCAGGTCGCCCTCGACCTTGTACTCGTGGTCGATGACCTCGCGAAGCTTGGCCACCTGCTCTTCGGTCAGGTCGCGGACGCGGATGTTCGGATCGATACCCGTCTTCTGCAGGATCTCACGGGAAAGCGACCAGCCGATGCCGTAGATGTACGGCAAGGCAGCCTCAATGCGCTTGTCACGGGGCAGGTCCACACCTGCGATACGCGCCATTGTCCTGAAAAACCCTCCTCAAATCGGAAACGCGAAGTTGAAAGAAAATGCACGACCCGTCCCGGAGCGACGACGCCGCAGGAAAAGTGGCGAGGGAAGAGGGACCTCGGCCACCAGCCGCTCCCTGACGGCGAGGCCGCCGGGTTCCAGCCCGGTTTTTGCACGCCTCCCGGCAGTGTCCGAACCTCGAGCCCATGCGGAAATGCCGGTGCTCCCCCTTACGTCCGCAAGAGGTGCGCCAGCCCAAGACAGGCAAAAACTTCACTGGTCTGCGGGGCCGCCGTACGGTTAGCGAAGCGCACGCCTCCGTACCCTACCCCTGCTTCTGCTTGTGCTTCGGGTTCTCGCAGATCACCATCACGTGACCGTGCCGCTTGATGATCTTGCACTTCTCGCAGATCGGCTTCACCGACGGGCGAACCTTCACGAGCAGCCCCTCCTCTCTTTACGCGCTCGCTCTGGCCGTGTGCGGTCCATGTCAAGCGCAGGGATGCAGACCAAAAAGGAAAAAGGAAAAGTCGGTTAACCGGCCTTCCGTGGGCCGATCTATTTATACCGGTATACGATTCTACCACGAGTGAGGTCGTAAGGCGACAGTTCCACCGTCACCCGGTCGCCTGGAAGGATCCGGATGAAGTTCATGCGAATCTTGCCGGACACGTGGGCGAGCACCTGGTGTCCGTTGGCCAGCTTCACCCGGAACATGGCGTTGGGCAGTGGCTCCACAACGGTGCCCTCAACCTCGATCACATCGTCCTTGGACATACGCGGATATCATCCCTCCTCACAGGCTCTCCCCAGGAATTTCGTCCAGGACCTTCGCGATCTCTTCGTCGGTGACCTTGGCGCCTCGTTCCAGTCGGAGAGCCAGGGAGGGATCCGCCCAACCAAGCACCTCCAGGTGCCGCCGATTCTTGTGCTTCGGGCGGGCCACCGTCCGCCGCCCACCGTTGGCCACCGCGACGAACCGCTCGTCCAGCACTCGCACCACGACGTATAAGGATCCCAGGTCGCGTCCGGCCAGAGATCGCACAATGGCGCCGGGCCTTAGACCCGGTTGGTCCACCGACGTGCACCTCCGTATTCCCAAGCGAAAGTGGGTTCGCACGCAGAGAGCAATATCATTATTATAGCACGAAACCGGGAAACTATTCCTCACGGCTTGGTGAGAATCTCCGGGCCGTTCTCCGTGATCGCCACCGTGTGCTCGAAGTGTGCCGAGTAGCTGCCGTCGGCTGTCACCGCGGTCCACCCGTCGTCGAGCACCCGCACCTCCCAGGTGCCCACGTTCACCATCGGCTCGATGGCCAGCACCATCCCGGGGCGCAGCAGCACGCCGGTGCCAGGCTGGCCGTAGTTGGGAACCGGGGGGGCCTCGTGCATCCGCGCCCCCACGCCGTGGCCCACAAAGTCGCGAACAACGCTGAAGCCCTGGGACTCTACGTACGACTGCACCGCGTGGCCCACGTCTCCCAGCCGATTGCCAGGATAACACCGGGCAATCGCTTTTTCAAGCGCGATTCGTGTGACTTCCAGCAGCCTGGCGGCCTCCGGCGACACCTTCCCGACGGGGTGCGTGTACGCCGAGTCGCCTACCCAGCCGCCGTAGGTCACCCCGAGGTCGATGGCGATGATATCGCCCTCCGCAAGCTTCCGGTCCCCGGGGATCCCGTGGACCACCACCTCGTTGACCGAGGCGCAGATCGACGCCGGGTAGCCGTGGTAACCCTTGAAGGTCGGAATGCCGCCGGCCTGGCGGATCAGCCGCTCGGCGAGGGCGTCGAGCTCCCGGGTGGTGATTCCCGGCTCGATCACCCGCGCCAGCTCCTGGTGCACCTGCCAGACGATCAGCCCGGCCTCCTTCATCTGCTGGATCTCGCGGGTCGTCTTGCGGATGATCATCGGTTGCCCTTGACGGCCTCCTTGATGTCTGCCGTGACCTTCTCCATCGGCTGATCGCCGTTTACGGTCCTCACCAGCCCCTGTTCGGCGTAGAACTGAAGCAGCGGCGCGGTCTGGTTGTGGTAGAGGCTCAGCCGCACGGCCACCTTCTCCGCCTGGTCGTCGCTGCGCTGGTACAGCTCACCGCCGCACCGGTCACAAACGCCCTCACGGGACGGGGGATTGTACTTCACGTGGTAGGTAGCGCCACAGGAGCGACAGACCCGCCGCCCCACGGCGCGGTCCACCAGCAGTTCGTCCGGGACGGCGATGTTGATCACGGCGTCGAGCGTGAGCCCCAGGTCGGCCAGCATCCCCTCCAGTGCACGGGCCTGGTCGGGGGTGCGGGGGTAGCCATCCAGGATGAAGCCTTTCACGCAGTCGGGCTGCGCCAGCCGTTCCTTGACCATTGCGTTGGTGACGTCGTCGGGAACGTACTTGCCGGCGTCGACGTACTCCTTGGCCAGCTTGCCCAGAGGCGTCCCCTGCTGCATGTTGGCCCGGAAGATGTCGCCGGTCGAGATGTGCGGAATGGCCTCCTGCTCGGCCAGCCTTGCAGCCTGCGTGCCCTTGCCGGCACCTGGAGGTCCCATCAGGATAATGTGCATCCGTTCCCTCTCCTCCTCAGAGCCCCCTGCGGGCGGGTCCGCGCCGCCCCGGCAGGTCCGCCCCGCACCCCGGGGGCCGGGTGGGCCGGGGGACGGCATCGGCCGTACCCGCGAGGACCGGTTCCGTCCCCTGCGGGACGGCCCGGTCCTCTGCGCGTCAACACGTACCTAGGTGCGCATGAATCCCTGGTAGTGCCGCATGACCAGCTGGGCCTCGAGCTGCTTGGCGGTCTCCAGCGCCACGCTGACGACGATGAGCAGCGAGGAGCCGCCGATGTACGCGTTCTGGACGCCCAGCAGACCGATCAGGGTAATCGGCAGGATGGTGACGGCCGCCAGGAACAGACCACCCACCAGGGTGAGCCGGTTGGAGATCCGCTCCAGGTACTCGGCGGTGGGCTTGCCCGGGCGGTACCCCGGGATGAACCCGCCGTTCTTCTTGATGTTATCGGCGACGGTCTCCGGGTTGAAGGTAATCGCCGTGTAGAAGTACGTGAAGAAGATGATCAGCAACGCGTTGATCAGCATGAACCAGGCAGAGCGCGTTTCAAAGTACTTCCCCACAAACATGGCGAACTTCGAGTACGGGACGAACTGTGCGATCGTAATGGGGAGGTACATCAGCGACGAGGCGAAGATCAGCGGGATCACGCCGGCCTGGTTGATGCGGATGGGCAGGTGAGTCCGCTGCCCGCCCATCACACGCCTGCCGACGACACGCTTCGCGTACTCCACCGGAATCTTCCGTACGCCTTCGTTGATAATCACCACGAAGACAACCATGAGGAGGGCGATCACAGCCACGCCCAGAGGCTGGAAGATGTTGTGCTGGCCGGCCTGAAGCAGTTGGATCTCGCTGCCAATGGAGTAAGGCAGCCGGGTGACGATGTTTGCGAAAATGATCAGCGAGATGCCATTGCCGATGCCCTTCTCCGTGATCTCCTCGCCGATCCACATCACGAGGGCGGTGCCCGCCGTCAGGCTCACCATGATCACGAAGAGGGTGGTCCAGTTGTTGTGGAGGAAGGCGCCAGAGTTCTTCAGGGCGTAACCGATGCCGAAGGCCTGCACGAGGCCCAGCACCACCGCACCGTAGCGCGTGTACTGCTGGATCTTCTTCCGGCCTTCCTCGCCCTCCTTCTGCAGCTCCTCCAGCCGCGGGATCACGACGGTGAGCAGCTGCATGATGATGGACGAGTTGATGTACGGGGTCACGCCCATTGCGACGATCGCGAACTTGGAGAAGGCGCCGCCTGCGAAGATGTCAAAGAACTGGAAAAGGCCGCCCGCTCCGAACACTCTCGCAAGCTGATCCAGGTCCACCCCAGGGACGGGAATATGCGCGCAGATCCGAATGAGCACGAGCATGCCGATGGTGAAGAGCAGGCGCTTCCTCAGGCCCGGCAGCCGCAGCGAACTGCGCAGCGTCTCCAGCATCCTCATGGCTGTTACTTCACCTCTTCGGTGGCTTCTCCGATAACCTCAACCTTTCCGCCCGCGGCCTCGATCTTCTGCCTTGCGGACTCGCTCACCGCGTGGGCCCGCACGGTCAGGGCCTTGGTGAGCTCGCCCGTGCCCAGGATCTTGACGCCCTTCACCGCACCCTTGCAGACTCGGCTCTCATGCAGCAGTTCCGGAGTAACGACAGTGCCCGACTCGAACCGCTCGAGGTCGGCGACGTTGACCACCTGGTACGTAACCTTGAACGGTGCGTTGGAGAAGCCCCGCTTGGGCAGCCGCCGCATCAGCGGCATCTGGCCGCCTTCGAAGCCCGGGCGGACGCCGCCGCCAGAGCGGGCGTTCTGGCCCTTGTGGCCCCTTCCGGCGGTCTTCCCGAGGCCGGAACCGATGCCGCGGCCCTTGCGCTTGCGCTCCTGGCGGGCACCGGGGTTCGGAGCCAGCTCATGCAGTTTCATCCGATGTCACCTCAGTTCGTCTGGGCTATCACAGGGGGCGCCGGCACGGACCGGCGCCGTCCGCGTTCTGGTCTTCGTGTGGCCCTAGCCCTCCTGCACCTCAACCATGTGCGCCACGCGGGCGATCATGCCGCGCACGGCGGGGTTGTCGGGCCGCTCCACCGTCTTGTTCAGCTTGGTCAGGCCCAGGGACTTGCAGGTGGCGACCACCTGCTTGTTCCGCCCGGCCAGGCCGCGCTTCAGCGTGATCTTCAACGTGCCAGCCATGGTCTCCACCCTCCTCTAGCCGAGGATCTCCTCAACAGCCTTGCCGCGCAGCTTCGCGACTTCCTCCGCGCTCTTGAGCTGCTTCAGGCCTTCGATCGTGGCGAGTACCTGGTTGGCCGCGTTGTTGGAGCCCAGGCTCTTGGTGAGGATGTCCCGCACACCGGCGGCCTCCAGCACCGCACGAACGGCACCGCCGGCGATCACGCCGGTACCGGGAGAGGCAGGCTTCAGCAGCACCTTGCCGGCGCCGAACTCACCGATGACCTCGTGAGGGATGGTCGTGCCCTTCAGGGGCACCGTGATCATGTGCTTCTTCGCGTCCTCGGTGCCCTTGCGCACGGCCTCGGGAATCTCGGCCGCCTTGCCCAGGCCGGCGCCCACGCGCCCGTTGCCGTCGCCAACGACCATCACGGCGGAGAAGCTCATGCGCCGGCCGCCCTTCACGGTCTTCGCGACGCGCCGGAGGTCGACCATTTTCTCCTTCAGTTCGGGCTGATTGCTCTCGTTGCGAGCCACGTTCGTGTTTCCCTCCCTCGACTTAGAACTCCAGGCCGGCTTCGCGGGCGGCCTCAGCGAGGGCGGCGACGCGGCCGTGGTAGAGGTACCCGGCACGGTCGAAGACCACCTTCGTCACGCCTGCCGCCAGTGCACGCTTGGCGATCACTTCGCCCACAATCGCAGCGGCAGCCTTGTTGCCGCCGCTGGCGCCCTGCAGCCGGGCCTTGACCTCGGGGTCGAGGGTCGAGGCGGAAACCAGCGTCCGGCCGACCGTGTCGTCAATCACCTGGGCATAGATGTTCTGGTTCGAACGGAAGACATTAAGCCGCGGCCGCTCGGGCGTGCCGTGGACGGTCTTCCGCACCCGCAGCTGGCGCACCCGGCGCGCCTTGTTGCGATCCTGCTTGATGATCATCCTCGGTCACCCCCCTACTTCTTACCGGTCTTGCCTTCCTTGCGCCGGATGTGCTCGCCGACGTACTTAATGCCCTTGCCGAGATACGGCTCGGGCGGCCGGACGGCCCGGATGTTGGCCGCAATCTGGCCGACCAGTTCCTTGTCGATACCAGACACGATGATCTGGTTGGGGGCCGGGACCTGGAACTCAATCCCCTGCGGCGGGTTGAACACCACCGGGTGCGAGTAGCCGACCGTCAGGGTGAGCGTCTGGCCGGTCTTGGCGGCACGGTAGCCCGTACCGACCAGTTCCAGCGCTTTCGAATAGCCCTTGGTGACACCCTCCACCATGTTGGCGATCAGGGTGCGGGTCAGGCCATGCAGCGCCTTGTGCTCCCGCTCATCGGAAGGACGGGACACGTGGAGGGCGCCGTTTTCGATCGAAATGCTCATGTCGGGGTGGAACTTGCGGGTGAGCTCACCCTTGGGCCCCTTCACGCGCACGACGGAGCCGTCGATGGTGACCTCCACCCCCGCGGGAATCGGAATCGGAGTCCGACCAATGCGAGACACGGCAGCACCTCCTTCCTTACCAGATGTAGCAGAGAACCTCGCCGCCGACGCCTTCCCGGCGGGCCTGCTTGTCGGTCATGACGCCCTTGGAAGTCGACAGGATGGCGATGCCGAGGCCACCCAACACGCGCGGGATCTGATCCCGCTTGGCGTATACCCGCAGGCCGGGCCGGGAAATGCGCCGCAGACCCGAAATGACCCTCGTCTTATTGGGACCGTACTTCAGGTAGATCCGAATCGTGCCCTGGTGGCCGTTGTCGATCCACTCGAAGTCACGGATAAAGCCTTCGTCCTTCAGAATTTGCACGATAGCCCGCTTCATCTTCGACCCGGGAACGTCGACACGGTCGTGGTAGGCCGTGGTGGCGTTCCGGATTCGGGTCAGCAGGTCGGCAATCGGATCGGAGACGACCATGTATGTTTCCTCCTTTCAAGATCGGACGGTTGGAGCCAGATCTGCGAGGGAACGCCCCTCGCACCGCCGGCGTGGAGGTTGCGTGCTCGCCGGCTGAATCCACCGGGCCTCCGTGGCTCACCAGGGCGGCGCCGGTGCCCGGCTCCCCTGCCCGATTCTCCTCCTACCAGCTGGCCTTGCGGATGCCGGGGATCTGACCCTCGTGCGCCAACTTCCGGAAGCAGTGACGGCAGATGCCGAACTTCCGCATGTAGGCGCGGGGACGGCCGCAGAGCTTGCAGCGGTGGTACGAGCGAACGGCGTACTTCTGCGGGCGAGCCGCCTTGACCTTCAGCGAAGTCTTTGCCACTCTCGTCCCTCCCTAGCGGTCAGCGAAGGGCATGCCAAGCCCCGCAAGCAGGGCCTTCGCCTCTTCGTCGGTCTTTGCCGTCGTGACGATGATCACGTCCATGCCCCGAATCTTGTCGACCTTGTCGTAGTCGATCTCGGGGAAGATCAGCTGCTCCTTCAGGCCCAGAGCGTAGTTCCCCCGGCCGTCAAAAGCCTTGGGAGAGACCCCCCGGAAGTCGCGCACACGGGGGAGCGCGATGTAGATCAGCTTCTCCAGGAAGTCCCACATGCGGTCGCCCCGCAGCGTGACCTTGCAGCCGATCGGCATGCCGGTGCGGATCTTGAAGCTCGCGATGGACTTCTTCGCCCGGGTGATGACGGGCCGCTGGCCGGTGATGGCAGCGATGTCACCCACGGCGGCGTCCAGCGCCTTCGGGTTCTGTACGGCCTCGCCGACGCCCATGTTGATGACGATCTTCTCCAGCCGCGGGACCTGCATGGGATTGCGATAGTTAAACTGCTTCTGAAGTGCAGGAACGACCTCTTCCTGGTACTTCGTCTTCAGAATGGCCAAGTGCCACAAGCCTCCTTTCTCGGGCTCCTCCCGGTTAGCCCTTCTGCTGCTTCTTAGCCTTCTTGGCTTCGATCTTCTCCAGCGACATCACGTTCGAGGCGTGGATCGGCGCCTCCATCTCGATGATGCCGCCGTTGGGGTTCTTGGCAGAAGGCTTGGTGTGCTTCTTGACCATGTTCACGCCCTCGACCACCACGCGGTTCTCCTTGGGCAGCACGCGCAGAACCTTGCCCTGCTTGCCCTTGTCCTTCCCGCTGATGACGACGACGACCTCGTCTTTCCTCACGTGGACCTTGCCGTTATGCATCTCTTGCTACCCCCTCCCGATTAGAGAACCTCAGGAGCAAGGGAGATGATCTTCATGAACTCGCGGTCGCGCAGCTCGCGCGCCACAGGGCCGAAGATACGGGTTCCCCGGGGCTCCTTCTCGTCCTTCAGGATTACGGCAGCATTCTCGTCGAAGCGGATATAAGAACCGTCCTCGCGGCGCAGGCCCTTGCGGGTCCGCACAACCACGGCCTTGACCACTTCGCCCTTCTTGACGACGCCGCCGGGGCTGGCCTCCTTGACGGAGCAGACGATGACGTCGCCGATGTTGGCGTAACGGCGCCACGACCCGCCGAGCACCTTGATGCACATCAGCTCCTTGGCGCCGGTGTTGTCGGCGACCGCGAGGCGAGTCTGAACCTGGATCATGGCCGAAACCTCCTCTCATGAGCCAGCCGGTTTCTCCCCGGGTCAGCCTGCTCCCCGTGCCGGCGGTGCCGCCACGGAGCCGGCCGCCCTTCAAGACCTCGCTGACCTGGCCTCAGACGCTAAACTCTCTTCGCCGGCTCGATGATCTCCACCACGCGCCAGCGCTTCTCCTTGGAGAGCGGGCGGGTCTCCATGATGCGGACCTTGTCGCCCACCTTGCACTGGTTCTGCTCGTCATGGGCCTTGAACTTCTTGGTCCGACGGATGCGCTTCTTGTAGAGCGGGTGCTGGACCAGGGTCTCAACGGCAACCACGACGGTCTTGTCCATCTTGTCGCTGGTGACCACGCCTACACGGGTCTTGCGGAGATTGCGCTCTGCAGTCATGCCTTAACCTCCCCCTGGCCGCCCGCGCCCAGCTTCAGCTCGCGCTCACGGATGACGGTCTTGCAGCGGGCGATGGCCCTGCGGACCTCGCGCACACGTGCGGTGTTCTCGAGGTTGTTGACTGCCAACTGGAACCGGAGGTTAAAGAGCTCCTCCTTGAGGGCGGCCACCTTGGCCTTGATCTCCTCCGTGGACATCTCACGGATTTCCTTAACCTTCATTGGCTTCACCACCCGTCTCAACAGCGGCAGCCACTGCGGGCTTCTCCCGCTTCACGAACTTGCATTTGATGGGCAGCTTGTGCGCCGCCAGCCGCATGGCCTCCTGGGCCGTCTCCTCGTCCACGCCGGCCAGCTCGAAGAGGATGCGACCGGGCTTGACGACGGCGACCCACACCTCGGGGGCGCCCTTACCGGAACCCATACGAACTTCCAGCGGCTTGCGGGTCAGGGCCTTGTGCGGGAAGATCTTGATCCAGACCTTACCACCGCGCTTGATGAAACGGGTCATGGCGATACGGGCAGCCTCGATCTGCCGGTCGGTGATGAACGCAGGCTCCAGGGCCTGCAGCCCGTACTCGCCGAAAGCGATCTCGTTACCGGCCTTGGAGCGGCCCTTGTTCAGCTTGGCGACCGCCTTGTGGACGCGGCGCCACTTGACGCGCTTCGGTGCAAGCACTAGCTATGCCCTCCTTCCCGGTTGACGGGCTTCGGGCCCGCAGCGATCGCCGCGCGCTCTGCGGCGGCCCTCTCCTCGCGGCTCATCCGCTGTGCGCCCTGGCCGCCGCGGCCGCCACGGCCCGCGCGCCGCCCGCCGCGCTCACGCCGGTCGCCCCGCCGCTCGGCCTGCGCCGCCTGCTGCGCGGCCTCGCCGACGTACATCCAGACCTTGACGCCGATCTTGCCGAAGGTGGTATCGGCCTCTGCGAAGCCGTAATCGATGTCCGCCCGAAGGGTGTGCAGCGGCACGGTGCCCTCCCAGGCCCGCTCCGTGCGGGCGATCTCGGCGCCGCCGATGCGGCCGCTGATCACGATGCGGACGCCCTTGGCGCCGAGCCGCATGGCCTTCTGAATCGCCTGCTTCATCGCACGGCGGAAGGACATGCGCTTCTCCAGCTGCTGGGCGATGGACTCGGCCACCAGCTGCGCATCCAGCTCCGGCATGCGGATCTCCTTCACGTCCAGGGAGATCTGCTTGCCGGTCATCGCGGCCAGCTTGCTCTGCAGATCCGCGATGCCCTGGCCCTGACGGCCGATCACCATGCCCGGCTTGGCGGTGTGCACGATGACCTTGATGCGGTTCGCCGCCCGCTCGATCTCGATGCGGGAGACGCCAGCGGTGTACAGCGTCTTCTTGATGAACTTCCGGATCTTGACGTCCTCCACCAGCAGGTCGCTGAAGTTCTTCTTATCCGCATACCAGCGGGTGTCCCAGTCCTTCACGATGCCGATGCGGAGGCCCTTCGGGTGTACTTTCTGACCCACTGCTACTTAGCCTCCTTTTCCTTCACCATGACGGTGATGTGGGAGGTGCGCTTCAGGATGGGGAAGGCCTGCCCCCGCTGCCGCGGATGGTAGCGCTTCAGCGTGGGACCCTCATCGACAAACGCCTTGGAAATGATCAGGTTATCCTTGTTGAGGTTGTAGTTGTGCTCGGCGTTGGCGGCGGCGCTGGCGATCACCTTCGCGACCGGCACGGCAGCACGCTTGGGAATGAACTTCAGAAGCGCAAGGGCCTCGTTCACGCTCTTCCCACGAACGAGGTCGATCACCACACGCACCTTGCGCGGGGCGATGCGTACATAACGAGCGCTGGCCTTGACTTCCACGTGTGTTAACCTCCTTCACTCAGACTTTCAAGGGCCAGGTGTTACTTCACACGGCTGGACTTCTCGTCCCCACCGTGACCCCTGAAGGTCCGGGTCGGAGCGAACTCACCCAGCTTGTGGCC
>Ga0134102_1000947_pt1 | contig 28912 bp, 26 predicted proteins | sample 13_3_2metaG_FD_94447 | JGI IMG/M metagenome (GOLD analysis project Ga0134102, IMG submission 94447) | Switchgrass degrading microbial communities from high solid loading bioreactors in New Hampshire, USA - 13_49_3.3_201_A3 metaG | ecosystem: Engineered > Bioreactor > Semi-continuous > Anaerobic...
GCTCCATACGGCCCTCGGGCTCGCCTCCCTCATCGCCCTGCCTGCGGGCGCACTGGTGCTCCTGATCGGCTGGAGTTTCCCGGTGGCCCTGCCGCCGGCGGGACTCTGGGCCGTGTTTTTCATCGCCGCCCTGCAGGTCGTCACCATCGGCGCACTCGCCCCGCTGTGGGCCTGGACCACCGTGCGGGCCGCCCGGTTCGCCCGCTACCGCTGGCCGCCCAAGGAGGTGGGCGACCCTGAGATCAACGCCGACAAGGTGGTCCGCCTGAGGGCCATCCGGCGGGCGGACCGCGTGCAGTCCGACTCGCTCGGAGGAGACCGCCGTCGGGGAAGCCGGCGCGGGGGAGACCGTCGCCGCCGCTGAGGGAAGTTGCCCGCGCCGGGTGCCCGCTCACCACGCCCCGAACCAGCGCCGGCCCCAGAGCCCGGGGGGCCGGCTTTCCGCGTCCTCCGGACTGCCCGCACTCCCTGCCGTCCAGATGCGGAACCCATCCGTCCGCACCGTCACCGTACCGTGCCGGTCCGTGCGCCAGACCGCAGCGCCGGCGGCGTGCAGCCGTTCCAGCACCTCGTCGTGGGGGTGGCCGAACGGGTTGCCGCTCCCTGCGGAGATCACGGCGATCGCGGGGGCGACCGCACGGAGGAACGATTCGGTCGTCGAGTGGCGAGAGCCGTGGTGGGCCACCTTCAGCACGTCGGCCGACAGGTCGTAACCCCGCTTCAGCAGCCGCTCCTCTGACTCCGCCTCCAGGTCGCAGGCCAGGAGGGCCGCCACCCGCCGGTAGGTGAGCCGAAGGGCCACGCAGTTGGCGTTGTCGTCGGACCGGCTGCCGGTGATAGGCACGGCAGGCGGGCCGAGCACATGAAGCCGCACGCCCTCCCCGAGGGCAAGCGTCTCGCCCTCCCGGGCCACCCGCACGGGCACGCCCCGTTCGGCGGCCGCGACCAGAGCCGCGACATGCCGAGGCTCGGCGCCTTCGGTACTGCTCACCAGCACCAGGCCCACCGGAATCTGGCGCAACACCGCCTCCGCCCCGCCCACATGGTCGGCGTCGGGGTGCGTCAGCACCAGGTAGTCGAGCCGGCGCACCCCTGCGCGGCGCAGGTAAGGCACCACCACCTCGGCACCGGCGTCAAAGCCGCCCCCGGACTGCGCCGCGTACGCCAGGCCCGCGTCCACCAGGGCGGCCCGCCCGCCAGGGGCCCGAATCAGGATGGCGTCGCCCTGCCCGACGTCGAGGAAGACCAGTTCGAGCCGGTCGGGCGGTGCGGCAAGGGCCAGACGCCAGGAGAGCACGGCGCCCAGGGCCAGCAGCAGGATGAGGGCCCCGGTGGCCCGGTTTCCTGCGGGAGCGGCGCGCAGGCGTTGCCAGGCGGACCGCGAGACGGCGGAGAGCCGCGTGCGCAGGGCGGGAATCGCAAGCAGAAGCAGGCCGTACCAGAGGAGCACGCCGGCCAGGGGCAGCCGGCCCACCTCCAGCTGCGCCAGCGGGAGCGCGCTCAGGGCCTTCACCGTGTAGATGAGCCCGGTCAAGGCCCACCGGCCCACGGCCCCGAGCAGCCAGACGGCCGGAGGGAAGATGAGCCCCAGCACCACGGCCGCCATCCCGCCGGGCACCAGCCAGCCCACGAAGAAGACCACCACAAGATTGGCCACGGGAGCCACGGGAGAGAACACGCCGAAGGTATGGAGGCTCAGGGGCTCCACCAGCGCCTGCGCCGCGAAGGTGACCGACAGTCCGTCCGCCGCCCCCCTCGCCACCGGCTCCGGCAGGAACAGCGCAAGGCGGGGCGCGAGCCAGCTTCGGATCGGCTCCGCGAGGAGCAGAATGCCCAGCGTCGCGCTCACCGAGAGCTGAAAGCCCAGGTCAAAGAGCAGCCCGGGCATGAGCCCCAGCAGAAGCCCGGCGGCGGCGCCGAGGGTGTTGAGCGGGTCCCGCTCCCGCCCCAGTATGTCGCCCGCCAGCACGAGCATCGCCATGAGGCCGGCCCGCAGCACGGAGGGCGTCGCGCCGGTGAGAAAGACGAAGAACAGGACCGCGGGGATGGCCAGGGCCGAGGCGCCGGCCCGGCTGAACCCGGCCCGCCGGAGCAACCAGAGGAGCGGCACGACGAGCATGGCGACGTTGCCGCCGCTCACGGCCAGCAGGTGGAATACGCCGGTGGCCCGGAAGGCCGCCGCCACGTCCTCCGGCAAGTCCGACCGGCTCCCGAACAGCAGGCCCGCCATCAGGGCCGCGTGGCTCTCCGGCAGCGCCCGGTACAGCACGCCCTCCAGGCGCAGCCGTGTGGCCACCGCGGCCCGCCGGACCGGATCCAGCGCCCCGGGCCCCAGCCGCTCCGGGGTTCCGGCCTCCATCACCACGTAGACCGACTGGCGGGCGAGGTAAGCCGCCTCGTCGAACCCGCCCGGGTGGCGGGGCCCAGAAGGGCGCTCGAGGCGGCCCGACAGGGCAACGCGCTCGCCGAATGCGGGTTGGGACCCCGCCCGCTGGGTCACGCGCACCCGGCCCCGGACGGGGTGCCCGTCCACCGACTCCGCGGCGAGGGTGTACGCCACCCGGCCCGGCTGGCGCAGCTCGGGCTCGCTCACCACGGTCCCGGTGAGGCGGACGCGCTGGCCCGTCCATGCCTCCAGGTTCCCCCGGCCCACCATCTGCGCGTACGTATGACGCAGGGCGCCGAACGCGACCACCAGCGCCAGGAGCATCACCCCGCTCCGGCGCCCGGTGAGGAACCGCCCGACCAACAGTGTGAAGGCAGCCAGGCAGAGCGCGAGATGGGGCCTCGCCCACTCCGCCAGTGCGATGCCCACCGCCAGGGCCGCAGCCAGAACAAGCGCAGGGCGCGACCACACGGCCAGCCCTCCTGCATCCATTTTCTGGTAGTCTTCGCTGCAGCGCGACCGGTTCCTGCCTGTGGACGGGTAGGCCTACTCCCTCCCTCGTAGCCGCGTGCCTACGGCTCCTCCACCAATGGGGGTCTCCCAAATGGGGCGTCCGGGTCATGGGCGCCGGTGCAGCCCTCGGTTACAATAGATTTGGAACGAAGGGTTTGCCCTGGCTTGTTCGAGCTTTCACGAACGATACAGCTGACGGCCTGCGGAAGGGGGAGATCGCATGCTGTTCCAGGTGACTCCCGATACCCACGCGCTGCTCTGCCTTCTGATCATGGCCGTGGCATTCATCGTGGCCCAGTGGATCGCCCTGCAGGAGCCCGCACCGGCGCCCGCGCAGGAGCGGCGGCGGGCGCCGCGGCGGCGCGCCAAGAGCCGCGCCCGGCTGCGGGTGATCCGGCCGCAACGGGTGCACGCCTCCGATTGCCTGACCCACCGTCCCAGCGCCTGAAAAGCAGCCGCACGCGGCCGCCCGCATCTGGCGGCCGCTGATTTTTTCGTTTGGAGGCCAACCATTGAAGGAACCGATCCCCGGGGGGACGAATGATCATGGCTGGCGTGTGCCCTATGCGATCGCGCAGGGGAGAACACGCCCAAAATCTTGGAAGAAAGGCGTGAGACCGCTACGAACAACATGGTCGAGTTTCGGGGCGTGTCGAAGACGTTCGGTTCGACCGAAGCCCTCACCGATCTCAACCTCGAAATTCGTCCGGGAGAGTTCCTGACGCTCCTCGGCCCCAGCGGCTGCGGCAAGACGACCACCCTGCGGCTGCTGGCCGGGTTCGAGGAGCCCACGTGCGGCGAGATCTGGCTCGCGGGCAAGCCGGTTCAGGGACTCCCGGCTTACAAGCGACCGGTGAACACGGTCTTCCAGCATTACGCCCTCTTCCCCCACATGACCGTGTTCGACAACGTCGCATTCGGCCTGCGCATGCAGAAGGTTCCCCAGGCCGAGATCAAGCGGCGCGTCACTGCTGCCCTGGAACTCGTCCGACTGGAGGGCATGGGGGGTCGGCGGCCCCACGAGCTCTCCGGGGGGCAGCAGCAGCGGGTTGCCCTTGCGCGCGCCCTCGTGCTGGAACCGAAGGTCCTGCTGCTGGACGAGCCGCTGGGGGCGCTGGACCTGCAGCTCCGCCGGGCCATGCAGGTGGAACTGCGGCAGCTGCAGCGGCGGCTGGGCGCGACCTTCCTCTACGTGACGCACGACCAGGAGGAGGCCCTGGCCATGTCCGACCGTATCGCGGTGATGCGGAACGGCCGGATCGAGCAGCTGGGGACGCCCGAGGAGGTCTACCTGCGCCCCGCCACCCGGTTCGTGGCGCAGTTTCTGGGCGAGGCCAACCTGCTGGAGGGCGAGGGTGCCGCCTCCGGCCGCCTGCGCTGGGGCGACTACCACCTGCTCGTGGACCGGCACGTGGGGCCGGGCCGCACGACGGTGGCGCTGCGGCCCGAGCAGGTGCGCGTGCGCTGGCCGGGTTCTGCGACCCCGGTGGGCCCGGCGGAGAACCGGGTGCACGGCATTGTGGCTGAACGGCTCTTCGTCGGCACGGGTGTCCGCCTGGTCGTGGAGGTGGCTGGACGGCGCCTGGCTGCTCTGCTGCCGGCAGGGCCCGGACCTGATCTGGGCGACCAGGTGGAGCTCTGCTTCAGCGCCGAGCACTGCGTGGTGGTGGCGCCATGACGCGGCGAAGCGGATGGGCGGCACTCGCCCCGACCGTGCTCTGGCTGCTGGCCCTGGTCGCAGCGCCGCTCGTGCTCATGCTCGCCTACAGCTTTGCGGCGCACATCGCCCCGGACTCGCCGTTGCCCCAGGGCTTCACCCTCGAGCACTACGCCCGCCTGGCCGATCCGATCTACCTGCGCATCTTCGTGCGCTCGATCCTGCAGGCGGGACTGGCCACCTTCCTCTGCCTGCTCCTGGGCTACCCCCTGGCTTACTATATCGCCCGCAGCCCGCTCCAGCGGCGGGGCAGGCTGCTCCTGTTGGTGATCATCCCGTTCTGGACCAATTTCCTGGTGCGTACCTACGCCCTGATGGCGCTCCTCCGGGCCCAGGGGGTGATCAACTCGATTCTCATGGCCGCGAAAATGATTGATGAACCGCTCCCCCTGCTCTATAATGAGGCGTCGGTGCAGGTGGGGCTCGTCTACACCCTGCTGCCCCTCCTGATCCTGCCGCTGTACGCCAACCTCGAAAAGCTCGACCAGCGGCTCCTCAACGCCGCCCAGGACCTGGGCGCGAGCCCGTTTGCCACGTTCTGGAACGTGACCTGGCCGCTTTCCCGCCCTGGCGTGCTCGTGGGCTGCATGATGGTCTTCATCTCGGCTTTCGGCATGTACCTGGTGCCTGACCTGATGGGCGGCGCCAGGTCCGTCATGGTGGGCAACCTCATCCAGAACCAGTTCCTGCAGGCCCGCAACTGGCCCTTCGGCGCCGCCGTCGCGCTGGTCCTGGCCGCGGTGGCACTGGTGGTGGCCCTGCTGGTGCAGCGGGCCGGGCGCCTGGACGGCGGGGAGGTGCAGCGGTGAGAGGAAGGCGTAACTGGCTGGGCGCGTACGCCGCACTGGTCTTCGGTTTCCTCTATCTGCCGGTGTTCATCCTCGTCGTTCTCTCCTTCAACAGTTCCCGCACCAGTGCGATCTGGAAGGGCTTCACGCTGGACTGGTACGTGCGGTTGCTCCACAACCGCCTGCTCTGGGAGGCGGTCCAGAACAGCCTGATCATCGCCACCGCCACGGCCGTGATCGCCACCACCCTGGGCACGGCCGCCGCCCTCGCCCTGCACCGGCGGCAGGTGCGCGGCCGCCTGTGGGTAGAGGGGCTCCTTTACCTGCCCCTGGTGCTGCCCGATATCGTACTGGGCGTCGGGGCGCTGGTGCTGTTCACGGCACTGGGCATCCAGCTCGGGCTGGGCACCATGCTGGCGGCCCACGTGGGCACCTCGATCTCATACGTGGTGCTGGTGCTGCGGGCCCGCCTGAGTGACATGGACGAGCGCCTGGAGGAGGCGGCTCGCGACCTGGGTGCCACTCCGTGGCAGACGATCCGGCACGTGACGCTGCCGCTCCTGGCCCCCGGCATTCTGGCTGCCGTGCTGCTCTCGTTCACCCTTTCGCTGGACGACTTCATCCTCTCGTTCTTCACCGCAGGCCCGGGGTCGACCACCCTGCCCCTGCGTGTCTACGGGATGATGAAGACCGGCCTGACCCCCGAGGTCAATGCACTGTCCACCGTCATGCTGCTGGTGACGGCCGTAGCCACCACCCTTTTCCAGCGGCTGACCCAAAACCGAATTTTCTAATGAAGTGGGAGGATGAGCGGAATGCACAAGCGCGTGGGGCTGGCGGCCGCCACCGTCCTGCTGGCGGCCTTGGCCCTCTCGGGGTGCTCCTCTGGTAGCACCAGCATGGCCTCGGACCTGCCCCGGCCCGAGCGGGATCCCGGCGTGGACATGAGCCGGCTTTCTGGGGAGCTCAACGTTTTCACCTGGACGGAGTACCTGCCCCAGTCGGTGATCACGGAGTTTGAGCAGCTGTACGGCGTGCGCGTGAACTACGACACCTACTCCAGCAACGAGGAGATGCATGCCAAGCTGAAGGCCGGCGCCTCCGGCTACGACATCATCATCCCCGAGATCTACATGGTCAAGGTGCTGCAGCGCGAGGGGCTGCTGGAACAGATCGACCACGCCAACGTGCCGAACCTGAAGAACATCGACTCGCGCTTCCGCGGGCTCGAGCACGATCCGAACAACGACTACTCGGTGCCGTACGTGTGGGGAACCACCGGGATCGTGGTGAACAAGGAGAAGATCGACCCGGACCAGATCAAGTCGTGGGACGACCTGTGGAACCCGGAGTTCGCGGGCAAGCTGGTGGTGCCGGACGACGCCCGGGAGATGGTGGGCATCGCGCTGCGCACCATGGGGTACGGGCTGAACACCACCGATCCCGAGGCCCTGGAGGCGGCCAAGGAGAAGCTGAAGGCGCTCAAGCCCAACGTGAAGGCCTTCAACAGCGACAGCCCCAAGGACCTGCTCCTGGGCGGCGAGGTCTGGGGCGGCGTGGTCTGGAGCGGCGAGGCGGCCCTCGTGATGCGGGAGAGCGACGAGTTCGAGTGGATCATCCCGCCGGAGGGCGTGACGATCTGGATCGACCACGTGGCGATTCCGAAGGACGCGCCGCACAAGTACACGGCGGAGGTCTTCATCAACTTCCTGCTGGATCCGCTGGTGAGTGCGCGCATCTCGGCGGCGTACCCCTACGGCAACCCCAACAAGGCGGCCGAGCCGTACATCTCCGCGGAGGATCTGGCCAACAAGGCCATCAACCCGCCGGCGGAGTGGCTGGAGAAGGCGGAGTCGCTGGACGATCTGGGTGACGAGATGAACCAGATTTACGACAAGATCTGGACTGAAGTGAAGGGCTAGTGCCCTTCCGGGGAGCGGGCAACCGCTCCCTCTTTTTTTATGCCGTGAACCCGAAAGCCCGTTTTCGCATTCCACTTGGCTGGCCTGGAGAAAGCCTGCAACGTGCGGCAAAGGGCAGGATTTTGGCGGTGTGATTCGAAAGTGTAAAAGATCGTTTCACACTGTTGGGGAGGTTGAGGCATGTCGCTGTACAGACCGGATCGGCCGGAAGCAGTCCTGCAACCGAAAGACCTGGGCCAGATTCTGGACCAGACGTTCAGGACTTTCGGGCGGTACTGGCGCCCGCTGGTGGCCGTCGGACTCCTCGTCGGCTTACCCGGACTCATCCTCGCGCTCTTGCAGATCAGTCTGATGCCCGGCTTGATGGCGGACCCCACGGACCATCCCCTGGTCCTTGCGGCAACAGCGGCTGAGATGGGCGACTTCACGCCGCTGTTCTCCGTGCTCGGAGTCTTCTTCGGGATGAGCGTCGGCGGCCTGCTTCTGTACCCGCTCTTCCAAGGCGCCCTGATCGACGTCGCGGCGCGGGCGGTCCTGCACATGGAGCCCGTCCCGCTGGGCGAGACGTTCCGGGTCGCCGCCGGCCGCTACTGGCCCATGCTGGGCGTGTTCGCCCTGCTCATTCTGGTCTGGATCGTGGCCTTGCCGGTGCTGATTCTCGCCGGCCTGGTGGTGCTCGCCCCCATCACCCTGCTGGTCGGGTACGTGGCACTGCTCGTCCTGAGCATCTTCTCCACCCACGCCGTGGTGGTGGAACAGTTGGGGCCCATCGCCGCCATCCGCCGGTCGTTCAAACTGGCCTGGTCCCGCTTCTGGCCTCTCCTGGGCACCGGCATCGTCTTCAGCCTGATGACCGGCGTGCTCTCCATGATCATCATCGGCCCCGTGAGTTTCGCCGCCGCCATCACCACGGCGCTCACCGCGTCCTTCATCCCCACTGCCGTGAGCTCGCTGCTGCAGTGGGCGGTGACGAGCATCATCGTGCCCTTCACGATGGTGGGCCTGACCCTCGTCTACTTCGACACCCGCGTGCGCAGGGAGGGGTACGACCTGGAGCTCATGGTTGCGGCACAGGCGGCAGCATCCGCTCCCGCAGACTACCAGCCATGAGGCGGGGGATCGCCCTCCTCCTGCTCCTCCTCTGGCTGCCGGTGGCGGCGCCCGCCGCGGCCGCCCCGATACCGGCCGAGGCGTACGCAAAGCGCCTCTCGGAAGCCGGTGGGCGGCTGGCGGCGGCAGAGGTGTCGCTGCGCCGGGGGGACGAGGAGGGGGCGATCGCCGCGGTGCGCGCCGCCCGTGAACGGCTGGAAGGCATCGCCGAAGTCACCAGCGCGGCCGGCGTGGCGCAGGCCGACCTGAGCGACCTTCTGGACGCCCTGCGCGCAGCCGAGGAGAACCCGCGCTCTGCGCTGGAACACGCCCAGCGGGTGCTTGACGTGCACCTGGATGCGGCCGAGGAGTTGCGCGACGGCCGGCCCATAACCGTCCGCGATGCCCGCCGCAGCCTCGACCGGGCCCTGGCCGAGATCCACAGCCAGTCGGTCCTGGTACGGTTACAGGTGCGGCTGCAGGATTGGGTACACGACACGCTCGGAAGACTGCGGGCCTGGTGGCTGGGGCTGTTGGGGCTCGACGAAGAAGACGTGGCGTCTGCCGAGGAACTGGGCCTGTTTGCCTTCGCCATCGTAAGCGTCCCCGTCCTCATCTGGGCCGGCGTGAAGGTCTACCAGATGCTGTCGGGACATGGTGCGGGCCGCGATGCCGTGTGGCGGGGCGGAAAGGGGCCGGCGCCGGAACGACCGCTGCGCCCGGCCGAGCTCCTTGCGCGTGCCCAGGCCGCCGCCGGGCGCGGGGAGTACCTGGAGGGCATGCGGACGGCCCACCTGGCCCTCCTCAAGCACTTCGACGAACTGGGCCTCATTCGGTACCACCCGGCCCAGACCAACCGGGAGCACGAAGTGCAGTTGGGGCGGCGCCAACCGGCACTCCGGCCGGCACTCCGCAACCTCCACGACCTGGTGGACGCCTGCCTGTACGCAGGCCGGTCGGCCTGCATGGACGACTACCAACAGGCCGAGGGGCTCATCTTGCAGCTCTGGCGAGAGGGGGATGCCGTATCGCAAGCCGCAAAGGAGACCTCTGGTGGGTCATCGTCGGCGTCATCGCGCTGATCTTCGTCGGCACGCTGCTGAACGACCAGAGCCCGTCCTTCCTCAGCCAGGTCGGCTCCACGTACTCGCAAAGCCCCACGGGACTCTCGGCCATCTACGCCGTGTTGGAGGACCAGCGCCGGGCCGCGCGCTGGACCCTGCCCCTCAGCAAGCTGGACGGCAGCGTGGAGCGCCTGGTCATCTGGGACGTGCCCCGCCTGATGGAGGACGAAATCCGGGCCCTGGAGGACTGGGTCTCCCGAGGCGGCGTCGTCCTGCTGGGCGGAAGGCCGGACGGGCTGCCCGGCGCCTGGCAGGTTCGCCTGAGAACCGGGGAGGCCGGTGCGGCGCGGCCCGCCGCGCCCCACCCCGTCACTTTGGGCATCCGCACCGTCTCGGTGGGTTCCGCCCGCTTCACCGGCGACGTGGGTGACCGCCTGGTCCACCTCAAGGATGCCGATGGCCGGCCGGTGCTGATCTCGTGGCGCATCGGCAAGGGCCGCGTCTTCTGGTCAGCCGACACCGACTGGCTGAGCAACGCCCATATCGGGGAGGAGCAGAATCTGGACCTGGCTCTCCAGATCCTGTGGCCGCCCGGGGGCGGACAGGTGGCCTTCGACGAGTACCACCACGGCTTCACCTCCCCCATTCACTGGTGGCAGGTCCTGCGGGGGCCGCTGAGGGTTTCCGTGGCGCTGCTGGGCCTGGCGGTGGTGCTGCTCTTCTGGGCCTACGGTGCCCGCTTCGGCTCGCCGAGGCCCGTTCCGGCCCGCCCGCCCCGCGCCGCGGTGGAGTACGTGCACTCCATGAGTCAGCTGTACCGCAGGGCCCGGGCTGCCGAGGTGGTCCTGCGGGCGCTGTACCGCTCGCTCCGGACCCACCTGGGCCGGCTGACGGGCAGCGTTGCGGAACTCCCCCATGACGAGATCGCCCACCGGGCGGCCGCCCGGTGCGGGGTCCCGGAGAAAGAGATCGAGCAGCTGCTGGACCGGGCGTCGGCCTCCACCCCTCCGCGGTCTGACCTGGAGCTGGTCACCCTGGCCCGCGCTGTTGAGAGTCTGCAAAGGAGAATCGATCATGCCGGACACCGCTATCGTTGACACGTTGCGGCGGGTGGAAACCGAACTGCGAAAGGTGATCGTCGGTCAGGACCAGGTCGTGGAGCAGCTCCTCGTGGCCCTGCTTGCGGGCGGGCACGTGCTCATCGAGGGCGTGCCGGGGCTCGCCAAGACCCTGATGGTCCGCAGCCTCGCCCAGGTGCTGGGCATCGAGTTCCGGCGCATCCAGTTCACGCCGGACCTCATGCCCGCCGACGTCATCGGCACCACCGTGTTCAATGCCAAGGACCTCACCTTCGAGGTCAAACGAGGCCCGATCTTCACCAACCTGCTGCTGGCCGACGAGATCAACCGCACACCGCCCAAGACCCAATCGGCGCTGCTGGAGGCTATGGAGGAGCGGCAGGTGACCCTCGACGGGCAGCCCTACCCGCTGCCCCAGCCGTTCATGGTGATCGCCACCCAGAACCCCATCGAGTACGAGGGCACCTATCCGCTGCCGGAGGCGCAGCTGGATCGGTTTCTGATGAAGGTACGCATCGACTACCCCGCGGAAGACGAGGAGCGCACCATCCTGGAAAGGCACTACCAGGGCTTCCGGGCCCAGGAACTGGAGCAGGCGGGCCTCGAGAAGGTGCTCGACGCCGGTGGCCTGCTCGCCCTGCGCGCCGCGCACCGCCGGGTGACGGTGGAGGCAAAAGTGCTGGACTACATCAACCACGTGGTGCGGGCGACCCGCAACTGGTCCTCGCTGGCGGTGGGGGCCAGCCCCCGGGGGGCGGTAGCCCTGCTGGTGAGCTCCCAGTCGCTGGCGCTCCTGCGCGGCCGGGACTACGTGGTGCCCGACGACGTGAAAGAGATGGCGCGCCCCGTGCTGCGCCACCGGGTTCTCCTCCGACCCGAGGCCGAGGTGGAGGGGGTGCAGGCCGACCAGGTGCTGGAGCAGATCCTCCAGTCCCTGCCGGTCCCGCGCTGATGAGAGCCGCACGGGTCACGCGCCGTTTCAGCCCGACGCCTCTGCTGCCCCTCCTCCTTGCGGTCACGGCGGCCCCTTCCCTCGTGCCGGGGCTGCTCTGGCTCAGCCTCCTCCTGGCCAGCCTGCTGGGGGCGGTGGCAGTGGCCGACCTCCTCGCCTCCCGCCGGCGCATCGAAGCGCTACGCCGCATCGACGGGCCGCTCTCGCTGGGCGAGGCCAACCCCGTGGGGCTGGCGTTCCGCTGCCTCGGTGGGCCGGTGACGCTGGAGGTGCGGGACGACCTGCCCCTCCACCTGGAGCCGGCGGCCGAGTGGCCGGTCGTCCGGCTGCAGCCCGGCGTCTGGACCGAGTCGTCCTACCGCGTGCGGCCGAAGCGGCGCGGGCGGTACGTCATCGGCCCGCTGCACGGGCGGTTCCGCTCGCCCCTGGGGCTCTGGCGGCAGACCATCACCTGGCCGCTCTCGGATGAGGCGCGGGTCTACTCCAACCTGATACCCGTGAGGCAGTACGAGGTGGCGATGCGGACGGGCCGCCAGCTGGATGGGCTGAAGCGGGCCCGCCGGAGGGGCGCCGGCACCGAGTTCGAGTCGCTGCGGGAGTATCAGGTCGGGGACGAGTTCCGGGCGATCAACTGGCCGGCATCCGCCCGGCGCGGCACCCTGGTGACCAACCTGTACCAGGCGGATCGCGCACAGCCCATCATGCTCCTGATCGACGCCGGCCGTCTGATGGTCCCGCAGATCGGGGGGCTCACCCGGCTGGATCACGTACTGAACGCCGCGCTGTTGCTGGCGACGGTGGCGGTGGAACGCGGGGACCAGGTGGGCCTGATGCTCTTCGGGGGCGAGGTGAAGTGCTTCGTGCCCCCCCGGAAGGGCCGCGGCCAGGTCATGGCGATGTTGGAGAGCGTGTACGACGTTGCCCCCGAACAGGTGGAGCCCGATTACGGACGGATGCTCGGCTGGTTCCGGGCGAAGCACCGCAAGCGCTCGTTAATCGTGCTCTTCACCGACCTGATCGACCCGGAGATCAACCAGGGACTCATTACCCATCTCTCCGCCATGGCGGCGCGCCACCTGGTGCTGGTGGTGACCCTGACCGACCCGGAGTTGCTCGCGCTGAGCCGCTGCCTGCCCGCGAGCGCGCGTGAGACATACGCGAAAGCCGCCGCGCTGGAGGTGCTGGCCGCGCGCGCAGAGGCGCGGGCCAGGCTGCAGCGCAGCGGCGTGCTGGTGATCGACGTGCCGCCGGAGTCGTTCTCTACGGCCGTGGTGAACCAGTACCTGGAGATCAAGGAGCAGGGCCGTCTGTAAGGCCGCCCGCGCCCGCACTGTGCGAGCCCCTGCGCCCGGGCAGGAGCCAGTAGGCCAGGCCCAGGACGAGGGTCAAGGCAGCCACGGCGTACTTGGACCATTCCGGCAGGGCGGCGGGGGTGATGAAACCCTCGATGGCCGCCGCGATCAGGAGCAGGGGCACCGCCCCCACCACGAGGACGGCGGCCCGCCGGGCCCCGGCCACGAAGGCGTCCCGCCGGGAGAGGTCGCCGGGCGCCACCAGGGGCCAGCCGAGGCAGAAACCGGCCCCTCCGGCCATGAAGATCGCCATCAGCTCCAGGACGCCGTGGGGCAGAATCAGCGCCCAGAACGAGAAGGAGAGCCCGACCTGGAACCAGTGCGCCGCCAGCGCCCCCACGATGAGGCCGTTCCAAAAGAGCACCAGCGCGGTCCCCACGCCCAGGGTGACACCCAGTCCGAATGCCAGCAGGGCCACCCACACGTTGTTCTGGAAAATCGCCGCGGCAAACAGCGTGCGCCACTCTGCCGGGAGGATCTCACCGTCGCGGGCCTCTGGCTTGTAGTAGCGGAAGTCAGCGGGCACCAGGGCTTCGGCCAGGTTGGGATCGGTGAGGATGGCGAGAAAGCCCACCAGCCCACCCAGGAGCATCAGCCCGCCGGCGAGCAGCACGGGTCGCCAGGCCCCCCGCACGCCGGCGGGGACGGTGTAGGCGAAAAAACGCCAGAGGGAGCGCAGCCGCTGTGTCTCCTCGGCGTAGATGATGTTGTGCGCCCGCCCCACGAGCTGGTTGAGGTAGGCCTCGGCCTGGCTACCGGGGAAGTACGTGCGGGCATATGCCAGGTCGGACGCGGCCTTCCGGTAGAGCCGGCCGAGCCGCTCCACCTGTTCCAGGGGCAGCCGCCGGCCCCCCCGCTTCTGCACGGTAGCGAGGATCTGGTCCAACTCCTTCCAGGTCTCCTGCCGCCGTGCCACGAACTGGTCGAAGTTCAACCGCCAACACCCTCCTCGAGGTGATCCCATGGAGCCCATTCGCATCGACACGCCGGAGAATGTGGACTTGTCCCTTGAACCCGTAGGCCTCGGCAGCCGCTTCGTGGCGGCCGCGATCGACTCCATGATCCAGTGGATCGTGGGCACGATGCTGGTCGTGGTGTTCGCCATGGTCCTCGCCGCCACCCAGACAAGCCCTGCCGCAGAAATCACAATAATGGTGATTCTGGCTCTGGCCGCCTTGTTCCTGTTGGTGCTGTACAAGCCCGTCTTTGAGGCCGTCTGGAACGGCCAGACCATCGGCAAGCGCATCGTGGGCATCCGCGTGGTGCAGGTCAGCGGCATGCCCGTGACCTTCCCGCAGGTGGTGGTGCGCAACCTGCTGCGGATCATTGACATCATGCCGTCCAGTTACCTCATCGGCGCGATCTGCGTGCTGGCCACCCAGCGGCGCCAGCGCCTGGGCGACCTGGCGGCCGGCACGGTGGTGGTGCGCGACCGGCCCCAGCAGATGCCGGTGCTGCCCGACCGGCTTTCCCACGACCCCACGGTGGACCTGACCCGCCTGCGGGAGCATGCGCTGCGGCTCAGCGAAGACGACCTGCAGCCCGCCCGTCGTTACTGGCAGCGGCGGCAGCAACTGGACCCGGCGATGCGCGCCCGACTGGCCGCGCAGGTGGCCAAGGCGCTCGCCGTGAGAATGGACTGGATGGATCCGCTCCCGGCGAACCCAGAGGAGTTCATCGAGGAGGTCCTGTACGTTCGGGCGCAGTGATGCGCCCCAATCGCCTCAAAAGCGTTATACTCACCCTTGAGGTGAAAGTACGTTGAAGATCGGCTGCCATCTGAGCATCAGCAAGGGCTTCCCCACGGCGGTGGAAAACGCCCACAAGCTCGGCTGCGAATCGTTCCAGTTCTTCACCAAGAACCCGCGGGCATTCCAGGGCAAGGCCGCCGACCCCGAGGCGGCGGCGAAGGGGCGGGCCCTCATGGCCCAGTACGGGCTGGTGGCGGTGGCCCATGCCCCCTACATCACCAACCTGTCCACGCCCGATCCGGAACTCCAGGCGATCTCCATCGCCTCGCTGAAGCAGGACCTGGAGAACGCCGAGGCGTTCGGTGCCGTGGGCTGCGTCTGCCACATGGGAAAGCACGTGGGCGAGGGCGAGGCCTACGGCATGTCCCGGATGGTGGAGACCATCAACCGCCTGCTGGAGGCTTACACCGGCCCGTGCCTGCTGCTCCTCGAGAACACCGCAGGGCAGGGATCGGAGCTGGGCACCCACCTGGAGCAGCTCATGGAGGTGCGCAGCCGGGTGGAGCAGCCGGAGCGCATCGCCTTCTGCTTCGACACCTGCCACGCCTTTGCGGCGGGCATCTACCGGCCGGAGGACTGGGAAGACTTCGTGGCGCACGCCCGCGCCCTGGGCTACTGGCAGCTCCTCAAGGCCATTCACCTGAACGACTCCAAGTTCGAGCACGGCAGTCACAAGGACCGCCACGCCAACCTGGGCAAGGGCTTCATCGGTGAAGAGGGCCTCGCGATCCTGCTGCGCTCGGGGGCCTTCGACGGGCTGCCGGTGGTGCTGGAGACGCCGGTGAAGGATGAGGCCGAGTACGGCCCGGAGATGGCGTACGCCCGGTCGCTGCTCCAGTAGGCTCCGTGCCTGGCACCCACCCGGCATACGCAGCTCCTGACCCGCCTGTGCGCGAACGACCCCCACCGCGCATCCGCCCGGTGGGGGTCGTCCGTTCCCCCTGCTGATGGTGCCCCCCCGATGGCCATTCGGAGGAATTCAGGTAGGATTTTGCGCTTTAAAGTCTAATATTCTCGGTTACTCTATCGTCCCTTGGAGGTGTCGTACATGACAGCCCCGCAGGTGCTGCCCAGCCTTCCGCCAGCGACGTTCCCAGCGGGCAGCAGAGCTGCGCTGCCAATCGTCCTCGGTTACCTGCCCATCGGCTTCGCCTTCGGCGTGCTCGCACAGACGGCCGGCCTGTCGGTGGCCGAGGTAGCCCTGATGTCGCTCCTGGTCTACGCGGGCTCCGCCCAGTTCATCGGCGTGGAGATGCTCGCCGCCGGCGCGGCCGCCCCTGCCATCATCTCCACCACGTTCCTGGTCAATCTGCGGCACCTCCTGCTGAGCACGGCCCTGGTGCCTTCCTTCGGGCAGAACCGCCCGGTGGTCAACGCCCTCCTCTCCTACGGCATCACCGACGAGACCTTCGCCGTGAACGCCTCGCTGCTGCGGGGCCGGCCCATCGGGCCCGCCTTCGTCGCCGGGCTGCACATCACGTCTCAGGCCAGCTGGATCGCCGCCTCCGTGGCCGGCGCCCTGGCCGGCGGCTTCGCGGGCAACCACGAGGCCCTGGGGCTGGACTTTGCGCTTTCCGCCATGTTCATCGGCCTGCTGGTGCCCCACCTGCGGGGCGAGGGTGCGCGCAGCCGCCGGATCGCAGCCCTGGTGGCCGCCGCCACCGCGGTGGGCATGGGGCTGCTGGGGCAGCCCAGCTGGGGCGTGATCGTCGCCACCGTCATCGCGGCCACCGTGGGGGTGATGGTCAGGTGATGACCGTGCGCACCGAGGTGCTGCTGCTCTTCCTGGGCATGGCCCTGGTCACTTATCTGCCCCGGATGCTGCCCATCGTGGCCCTGAGCCGCTTCCAGCTGCCGCCGCTGCTCCTGAAGTGGCTCCAGTTCATCCCGGCCGCCGTGCTCTCGGCCCTGCTGGCCCAGGGCCTGCTGCTGGACGGTGCCAGGCTTTCACTGCCGCCGGCCAACCCGGCGCTGCTGGCCGCCCTGCCGGCGTTCGCGGTGGCGATCTGGACCCGGAGCCTGATGGGCACGGTGGTGGTGGGCATCGCGGCGATGGCGCTGCTGCGGGCGTTCCTGTGAGCCCCCGCTCACCGGCCGCAGCCTGCAACCCCCACCGCCCGCAGCCCACCGCTCAGACGGTCACGTAAGGCCTGATCTTCTCCAGCGTCTTCTGCCCGATACCCGACACGTTGATGAGCTCATCCACGTTCCGGAACGGCCCGTGCTCGGTGCGGTAGGCGATGATCGCCCGGGCCAGCGCAGGGCCGATGCCGGGTATGCTCTCCAGCTCCGCCTGGCCGGCGGTGTTGATGTTCACCAGCCGCTGGCCGCCCGCGCCCGCTCCCGACCCCTCCAGCGTTGTCTTCACCGGCTGGTAGGTGGCCTCGCGAGCCCGCGGCGGCTCCGGGGCGTTCGGTTCCAGCTCCGACTCACGGTAGACGTAGACCTTGGCCCCGTCCACCAGCGGCGCGGCCAGATTGAGCACGCCGGGGACGGCGTCGGGCAGGGGCCCTCCCGCGGCCAGGATGGCGTCGTTTACCCGCGACCCCTCGGGCAGCCTGTACACGTCGGGGCGCTCCACGGCGCCTTCCACGTGCACGACCAGCATGCGGGGCTCAGCCGCGGCCGGCGGGGCGACGTCGGGCGCCGGGGAAGCGCTGGTCTGCTTCCCGCCCGAGGCTTCCCCGGACGTGGCACCCGTCCTGCTCTCGAGTTCGGCGAGGAACGCCGCCGCTTTCAGGGCCCGCTGGTCGGCCTGGTAGAGGGTGACCGCCCGCCAGGCGAGGCCCGCCACGCAGAGCGCCAGGAGCACCGACACGGCGATCCGCACCGCCGGCGTGAACTGGACGATCGAACCCATTTCGCTCACCCCCGGGGACGGGGAGTTCGACGGTCACCCACATTTTTCCTGCCAAATCCTTACAGGACCCTCCCGGCCGTGCCGGCCGGTGGGGTCCTGCGCCTTTCAGTGGATCTCGTCGTCCTGGAGCATCTCGTCCCCGGAGACCAGGAGCGCCTCGAGTCGGGCCACTCCCCGGAGGCCCCGCAGGGCCGTCTGGATACGGGTCCGGTCCTCACGGGTGGCCACGATGCCCTTCACGTGGAGCACGCCGTCGACGCAGTAGACCTGGAACTGGTCGCGATCGTACCCCATCTCCTCCAGGCGGCGCAGGGCCGTCCGGGAGACATCGGCGTCGTCCTCCTCCTCCCCCACGCCGACCTTGACCTGCTCCGACCGGACCTCCCGCACCCCCGGCACCTGCTCCGCCAACCGAGCGGCCGCCTCCAGGTCGTCGTAGGTGCGCACCTCGCCCATCAGGGTGACGACGCCCTTCACCACCTTCGCCCCAAGGCGGCTGTACGCGGGCACCTCGGCCAGCCTGGCGGCAACGGCGCCCTCCAGGTCCCGGTCGCTCAGCGTCTCCTCGTTGGCGACCGTGATGTCGTTCTCGATGCGGCGCACGCCGGGGATCTTCCGCACGATCTCCTCTGCCGCCGACTTGTGGGAGAGCGCATCCACCACCCCCGTAAGGCGTACCTTCCCGTCCTCCGCCGACACCTGGATGCCGATGCCTGCCGAGTCGGTCTGCGCCAGCAGGGCGTCCTTGATCTCCCGCACCAAGTGCTCATCGTGGTTGAACGTCTGCTCGCTCATTCGCATTCTCCTCCCCCTGGAGCGCTCGCCCGCTAGTCTGCCCGACGGCGCGCCGCCCTATGGGCTCCGCGTGTCCCGGTCGCCTGCGCCCCGATCCGTCCGCCCCGGCCAGTGCCCACCGGAAAGGACGAGTCAACCCGGACCCAACGTTGACGAGCCCGGCGGCTCCCTCCTAGGATAAGAACTGTCGCACTTCTGCTGCGAGGAGGGTGATCTGACGTGCTGATCTTCGAACTGTCCCAGCGCTTCCGGATACGCTCACTTTGAACTTGGTGCGCGCGGAATTCGCCCATACGCACAGGCCAGGTTCGATTGTGAGCGGGTAGAGGTCTCCTCCACCATCACAACCAACCGAAAGGGGCCTGTTTTTTCATGTCCAAAATGGGAGCCCTCCGTTTCCTCCAAACCTACCTGAAGCCGCTGCGCGCCCGCATCCTGCTGCTGACCGCCCTGCTGCTGGGGGCCACCGGCCTCCGCCTCCTCTTCCCCCAGTTGCTCCGGTCGCTGGTCGACCAGGCCCTGGCGGGGGCGCCGCTGCGGGCGCTTCTCCTCCCGGCTGCGCTCTTCCTGGCCGGGGCGCTGCTCATCCAGGTGCTCCGCATCACAGCGACCTTGCTTGCGGAGCGCATCGCCTGGGCCGCCACCAACGCGCTCCGCCTCGACCTGGCCCGCCACGTGCTGGGCCTCGACCTCGCCTTCCACAAGGAGCACACCCCGGGCGAACTGATCGAGCGGATCGACGGCGACGTGACGACCCTGGCGGGCTTCTTCTCGCAGTTCGTCGCCCAGGTGGGCACCTCGCTCCTCCTCATCTGCGGCGTGCTGGTGGCCCTCTTTGGGGAAGGCTGGCTCCCTGGCCTGGTGGGTCTGGGCTCCTTCGCCCTGAGCGCCACGGCCGTCCTCAGCGTCTCCTCCCTCACGGTGCAGGCCTGGTCGGACATCCGGGCCTCCTCCACTGAGATGATGTCCTTCGTGGAGGAGCGCATCGCAGGCCGCGAGGAGGTGAAGGCCCTGGGGGCCGACGGCTACGTGGTGCGCGGGCTCATCGCCATGTCGGCCCGACACTGGCGGCTCCGCCGGCGGGCCCGCTTCCTGGAGTCCACGGCCTCGAACATCACCGTGGACGCCTGGGTGCTCAGCCAGTTTGCCATGCTCCTGCTCTCCTTCTTCCTGTATCGCTCCGGCGCCCTCTCCCTCGGCACCGCCATGATGCTCTTCTTCTACGCCGACCTGCTGGGCGAGCCGATCAACACCATCCGGGAGCAGATGGACGAGATGCAGCGGGCCCGGGCGGCGCTGGGACGGCTCGTCCGGCTCAAGGCGGTGGCGCCCGCCATCACCGACGGCACCGGTGCCCTGCTGCCCGACGGCGCCCTGTCGGTCACCCTCGATCGGGTCTCTTTCCAGTACGAGGACGGGCACCCGGTGCTGAAAGGGCTCTCCTTCCACCTGGAGCCCGGGCAGACGCTGGGCGTCCTGGGGCGCACCGGCAGCGGCAAGTCGAGCCTCATCCGGCTGCTCTGCCGCTTCTACGACCCGCAGGAGGGGGCGGTGCGCCTCGGCGGCGTGGACATCCGTCAGGTACCGCTGGACGCCCTGCGGAGCCGCATCGGCCTCATCTCCCAGGAGGTAGGCCTCTTCGGCGGGACCCTGCGGGAGAACCTGGCGCTCTTCAACCCGGCAATCACCGATGCGCAGATCTGGGACGCTGTGGCCAGGCTGGGTCTCACCGGGTGGTTCGGACGCTTCGAGGAGGGGCTCGACAGCCGCATCGGCCCGGCGGGAGGCGGCCTCTCGGCGGGCGAGGCGCAGTTGCTCGCCCTGGTGCGTCTGGCGCTCCGGGATCCCGGACTGGTTATCCTCGACGAGTTCACCGCCCGCATCGACCCCGTCACCGAGGCCCTGCTGCAGACGGCGGTGGACCGGCTGCTGGCCGGCCGCACGGCCATCATCATCGCCCACCGGCTGACGACGGTGGAGCGGGCCGACTACATTCTCGTGCTGGAGGAAGGCCTGGCGCGAGAGTGGGGTCCGCGCAGCCTCCTGGCCCGGGACCCGCACTCCCACTACAGTCGGCTGCGCAGCGCCGGGCGTGAGGAGGTGCCGGCCTGATGGGTGGATTGGCTTTCGTGCAGAGGCTCTACCGTCTGATGCTGCCGGCCGCCGTGCTGACCGCCTTCGGCTACGGCCTCGGCTCCGCACTGAGCGCCCTGGGGGCGGTGATGACCTCCCGCTTCTTCGACTCCCTGCCCGCCGGAACACGTGAACCGCTGCTGTACGCCATCGCCTTCCTGGTGGCCAACGTGGCCGCACAGCTCACCGACTTCATCTGGCAGACGGGCGTCACCCTGATGGACCGGTTCACCACCACCCTGCTCCGGGTCAACATGCTGCGGGGCATCTACCGCCGGCCGGGGGCTCTGCCCCTGCCCGTCACCCCCGGGGAGGCGATCACCCGGTTCCGCGACGACGTGCAGGAAGCGTGCTTCCAGATGAACCGGTTTCCCTTCGCCCTGGTGCACGTGGGCACCGCCCTGGGCATCTTCGCCTACCTGTTCACCATCCAGCCGCTGCTCGCCGCCCTCGGTGCCGTTTCCATTGCAGCCATCTTTCTGGCCATGCGGCGGATTCACCAGAACATCGTCGTCTACCGTGACCAGGTGATGGAGCGGACCGAGGCGGTGACGGGCTACCTGGGTGAAATTTTCAGCGCTGTCGCAGTACTGCAGGTGGCCGGTGCCGTGCCAGACGCCCTGCGCCGATTCCAGGCGCTGAACCGAGAGCGCGAGGCCGTGAGCCTCAAGGAGCGGCTCCAGTGGGGGCTGCTCTGGGCCCTCTCGGAGAACGGCTTCTACGTGGGTCTGGGCCTGGTGATCCTCGCCGCCGCCCCTCTGCTCGCCAGCGGGCAGTTCAGCCCGGGCAAGTTCGCCGTCTTCCAGATGCTCCTCCAGATGGTGGGCTGGCGGATGTGGGGCCTGTCGGAGTCGGTGGCCCAGCTTCAGGCGATGGGCGTCTACCAGGCCCGCATGGCGGAGCTGGCCGGCGACGAGGCGCTCCTCGCCCGGGTGAGGCTGGAATTCCGGGAGGAACTGCGTCCCGAACCTGCACCGGCGCTGGGCCCGAACGACACACTGGAGCGGCTCACCGTGACCGGCCTGACCTACCGTCACCCGGAGACGGGGCGCGGGGTTGAGAACGTCTCCTTCACCATCCCGCGGGGCTCCTTCTCCGTGATCACCGGGAAAACCGGCGCGGGCAAGACGACGCTGGTGCGGACGCTGCTGGGGCTGCTTCCGGCCGAGGCAGGGGAAATCTGCTGGAACGGACGGCGGGTGGACGACCCCATGTCGTTCTTCACCCCGCCCAGGGCGGCCTACACGCCCCAGGTGCCGCGCATCTTCTCGGGAACAGTGCGGGAGAACATCCTCATGGGCCTGGAACCGGGGGCTGTCGACCTGGACGCGGCCATCGCCGCCGCCGTCCTGGAGCCCGACCTCGCCCAGTTCCCCCGGGGGCTGGAGACCCAGGTGGGCTCCCGCGGCCTGAAGCTCTCCGGCGGCCAGGTGCAGCGCGCCGCGGCTGCCCGGATGTTCTCCCGGTGCCCGCAGCTGCTCGTGCTGGACGACATCTCCTCGGCCCTGGACGCCGAGACGGAGGCGCTGCTCTGGCGCAGGCTCTTCGCACAGAAGGGTGCGACGGTGCTCTGCGTCTCGAACCGGCGGGCGGCGCTCGAGCAGGCCGACCAGATCCTCTTGCTGGAGGAGGGCCGTCTGGTCGCTGCCGGGCCGCTCCATGAACTGCTCCGCACCTCCCCGGAGATGCGGGAACTGTGGGCAGCCGTGGCGCCCGAGTCCGACCAGGCGGACATGGCGGAGTAGCGAAGCGGCCCCGCGGATACAGAGGGGGCTGTGCTGCAGGCGGAGTCTCCCGCCTGTGGCACAGCCCCCTGGATTGTCAGCGAGTTGTCTGCCGTGCTTGCGCATCCTGCCACCCGCCTGGCGCTTGGGGACTCACTGGCCGCACGGCCCGGACCCCGCTGCCTGTGCCCAACGCCTAGCGGGGGGTCTCGCCGAAACAGAAGTGGTGCGGCTCGTTCTCGTAGATAATCGTCCGCACGTTGGCCGCGTCTGCCCCCAGCGTCTCAGCCACCACCCGGGCCAGGGCCACCATCAGCTTGCGCTTCAGTTCCAGCGAGCGGCCGGTCATGAACTCGACCCGGACCATCGGCAGGGCGCCCGTGACGTCGCCGTCGCCCCGATACACGTCCTCGGGGGCGAAGGCGCGGGTGAACACGCGCACGTTCTGGGGCGGCACGCCCAGCGTGTCGACGACGGTCTGGGCCACCCGCTCCTGCAGCCGGCGGCGGACCTCCGGATCGACGCCGGCGAGGTGGTCGACGGTGATGAATGGCATGGGAAATCGCTCCTTCCTTGGTGCATCGCGTGGACGCAATGTTGCGCTGTCCGAACTCAGACAAGAGGATGCCCGCCGGGGAGCGGACGATCCGTGCCGGAGCCTCTCTTGCAATTCGACCGTTGCCCGCCTTCGCCCTCCTGCGTGGGTGCAGGGGCTGCGGGCTCATCCGCCCCCGGACTGGTCACCCAGGTGCAGGCACATCTCGCACATGCGCGTGGCGTGGCCCATGATCTCGTCGTCGTACTCCCGCACGTAGTGGAACCCCAGCCGCTCGTAGGCCCGCCGGCCGATCTGGTTCTCCGCCTCCACCTGGACGAAGAGGCGGTTGACCGGTCCCCTGGCCCGCAGGGTCTCCAGACAGGCCTGCAGCAGCTTCCGCCCGATCCCCCTGCGCTGGTGCTCCGGCAGGACGTAGATGCGCCAGAGTTCGGCGTCGCCGGCCTCCTTCCGCGGCCCGGCCTGGGCGAAACCCACCACCTGCCCGCCCTCGCCCTCCGCCACGAAGAAGGCGCTCTCGGGGTTGCCGGCGGCCCGGGCCAGCCGGTCCTCGGCGTACCACTGCGGCAGGACCGCCTGCTGAATCTCCGCGGGGATGATCCCCCTGTACGTGTCTGCCCAGGTGATGCGGGCGACGGCGGCGATCGCAGGTGCGTCTTCCGGCGCGGCATGGCGTACATGAAAGCTCATCTCACCCCTCCTCTCTTGCCGTGTATGACGACGGTGTGCGTCAGTCCGTTCAGAAACGCCGCCCGATTCTGCGCCTCCGGCACCGGGACCTTCACCGGCCCGCCGACTGGTCCCACCAGCTTCGCCGCACCGTGTGCCCCCCGCCCGAGACGCGCCGCGGATCGGCGGCCCCGTTTCGCCGTCAGATAGATTATGTCCGCGCGCCTTCCTTTCGTTCCACTATTGAGTAGAATCATACTTATCTATACCAGCCGCAAAGGAGAGGGTGGTATGCGAAAGCTGGCTCTTCGGTTCGTGGGGATCTGCATGCTCCTGGTCCTGCTGGCCCAGATGGCTCCGGCCTCACCGGCGGCGGCGAAAGACGCCTCCACGCCCGACGTCCCCTACGTGCCCGGTACGGTGCTGCTGAAGTTCCGGTCCGACGTGGCCTCCGTCCGCCAGGAGGAGTTCCTGAAGGCGCACGGCCTCGAAGTGGTCGGCAAGGTCTACGGCGATGATGTGCTCATCCTGAAGGCCGCCGAGCCCAAGGTCACTTCCCTGGTCGAAAAGCTGAACCAGCATCCCTATGTGGCTTACGCCGAGCCCGACTACATCGCCACCATCAGCTGGACCCCCAACGACCCGTACTGGTCGCAGCAGTGGGGGCCCAAGAAGATCAACACCACTCAGGCCTGGGACGTGACCCGTGGCTCCTCCTCCGTCATGATTGCCGTCGTGGACACCGGCGTAGACCTGGACCATCCCGACCTCCGCACAAAGGTGCGGACGGACATCGACTATGACTTCATCAACAACGACAGCACCGCCCAGGACGACAACGGGCACGGCACCCACGTGGCCGGCATCGCGGCAGCGGCGACCAACAACAGCACCGGCGTGGCCGGCACCTGCCCGAACTGCAGCATCCTGCCCGTGAAGGTGCTGAACGCCAGCGGCAGCGGCAGCTACAGCGCCATCGCCAGCGGCATCCGGTACGCGGCTGACAAGGGTGCGAAGGTCATCAATCTCTCCCTCGGCGGCTCCGCCGGCTCCTCCACTCTGGAGTCTGCCGTCAACTACGCCAACTCCAAGGGCTCTCTCCTCATCTGCGCCGCCGGCAACGAGAACACCTCGGCTCCCTCCTACCCGGCCTACTACAGCGCCTGCGTCGCCGTGGCGGCCACCGACCAGAACGACCGCCGGGCCTCCTTCTCCAACTACGGCTCCTGGGTTGACGTCTCGGCGCCGGGTGTGAGCATCTACAGCACCTACTGGAACGACCGGTACGCGTCGCTGAGCGGCACCTCCATGGCCACGCCGCACGTGGCCGGGGTGGCGGGCCTCCTCTTCTCGCAGGGCCGCAGCCAGAGCGCCGTCCGGACCCGCCTCACCTCTTCCACCTACACCGACCGCGTGAACTCCGCCGGCATCCCGCGCCGCGTCAACGCCTACAAGGCGGTCGCCTACTAGGTTGCCGCCGGCGCCCCGGACGGACGAAGGGCCGATCCCCCGCGGGGGTCGGCCCTCATGCGTGCACGGCGGCCTGGATGGTCGACCGGCTCTCCGCTCAACGATGGAAAGGGCCGCCCCCACGCGGGATCGGCCCTCCACAGATATCGCTTACCCTTTCACCACGATGTTGACCAGCTTGCCCGGCACCGGGACAACTTTCACGATCTGCTTCCCGGCCACCAGCGCCCGCACCTTCTCGGAAGCCAGGGCCATCTGCTCCATCTCGGCGGCGCTGATGCCCGCCGGCACCTCCATCCGATCGCGCACCCGGCCGTGGATCTGCACCACGATCTCCACCGTCTCGGCCCTGGCGACCTCCTCGTCGTAGGCCGGCCAGGACTCCAGGTGGATGGAGCGGGTGTGGCCCATCTGCGCCCAGAGCTCCTCGGCCAGATGGGGGCAGAACGGGGCGATGATCAGCACCGCCTTGTGGATGGCCTCTGCCAGCACCAGGGCGCTGGCGTCCCGCTCTTCCGCTTTCACCTTGTCCCGGTAGGCGTAGATGGCGTTGGTCATCTCCATCAGGCCCGAGATGGCGGTATTGAAGGCGAACCGCTCGTGCAGGTCGGCGGTGATGCGCTTCACCGTGGCGTGGATGACCCGCCGCAGTGCGCGGTCATCTGCGGTAAGGCTCGAGGCGATACGGGCCAGTCCTCCGGCGATCGCGGCCTCGGTGGGCCCCCGGAGCCGTACGGGTGAACCCCGGGCCAGGCCCGGTGCATAGCCCGTGCCTGCTTGCCCGAGGGGTAGGGAAACACGGGAGCCTTGTCAACAATCGTCGCACTGCCGGATCAGCAAACGGCAAGGCGCCAACTGGCTGCGGTCGTCGACAACTTGCGGCCCCAGTTCCCCCGGGCCGTTCAGATGCTTGAAGACGCCGAGGATGACCTCCTGGCCTACATGAGTTTCCCAGCTGAGCACCGGCGGCAACTGCACTCCACAAACCCGCTGGAACAGCTGAACAGGGAGATCAGCCATCGGACGGATGTGGTCGGCATCTTCCCCAACCGCGAAGCTATGGTACGGTTGGTGCGAGTCGTTCTGATGGAGCATCAGGGCGAGTGGACGGCAGCGCCCTCGGAGGTACCTTAGCTAGGTACCCATGGCCAAGCTGTACACCAGCAACCAGAATGTCAGCAGTACCGACTTTCTGGCGACCAACTGCCATAGATCGTGGGCACCCAAAGTACATCGTTTGACTGGACATGAACCGTCAAGGGTGTAGCTAGACTTGGCCCAGGCACGCGTTGAGGTCCGTCACTGTTGCTGAACCTGCGCCGTTGCTACCGCATCAACCCCAGTTCGCGTTAAACGGCGCTTAGGTACGGAGTTGCTGAGCGGGGTCTGCCTGCTCTGGAAATGGACACTCGCCTTCGTTACGTTGACAAACAATACAGCTCTCTGAGGCGGGGGATCAACTTACCCCCTAACTCATCAGCGAAATACACCTTCCGGTTGTATGGTAAGAGCCAGGGCGGCTGCACACCTGACAGGTCTATCATTTCAACGGGAGAACGCCAGTCGAGTACCGGTACCTCCCCTGCGTATCTGGGGGCCCTCTCCTTGATGACTGTGAGACCTTGTAGCAGCCGCTGGTCGCGGTACAATCCTTCAAAGTAGTTGACATCGTGGAGGGCTAGGTTCCTTGGACTGGCGGTCGGCCGGACACCGTCTCTGAGACGTCTCTCTAGGGTGCGCACGACGAGCGCGCATTCGAAGCGGGAGGCGTCGATCGCCTCACTCAGCCGGCGTGCGTGCCCCATTCCAAATGTGACACCACCTGCCTCACGGGGCCTCCCGGTGACCCTGGCAATCGTATATGCCAAGTAAAGATCCAGCGCAGGAATATAGAATGGAATGGTAATCGCCAACTCCACGGACTCAGACAGGTCAGGAAGTGATGCAGAATCGTACACCAACGGCGTACTGAACTCCCCCAAGCGCAGCATGCACGCAGCGATGGTACTCACCAGCATGGGAAAAACCCGGCGCTCTACCAGTTCCCCAGCTGCGTTGTGCTTGGCTGCGGCCCTGACTGGATGTGCAGCCCACCCCTCCGTGCTGTAAGTACCAATCGCAACTCCGCTGGACAGGAGATCCCTCCAGGTGATGAACCACACAACCCTCTCGACCATTTCCGAAGTCGCCTTCTCAATTGCGTCCTGTTTTTCCCGAGCGGACGCGCCATAAGGAATGCGGAAAGCCATTCCACCCGGCTGCACTTCTGCCGCAAGAACTCCCTTGGCCCAGTAACCTTCTGCGCCTAGTTCGACGCGGAGCGGAGATGCCCGCCAGGAGATGGAATAGGACCGCCTAGCCAATCAGGTTCCCCCCAATCCGCGCCCGGGTTCGGAGCAGCCCTACAGCAAACAGGAGAGTTGCAACCACTATGATCCCGATACCGCTGACCGCATACAGGCTGGGTATACTTAGCCAGACGAGGAGAGCACCTGCAATAGCCCCACCTGCCGGCTCGCCAAATCGGCCCACGAGTCCCATCAGGTGGAACACTCTTCGGAGCAACAAGCCTTCATGCTTAGTCCTCGCCGTGGTTAGGAATGCGGTGGGAACAAAACCACTGAACAGTCCGGAGGCCAACAACAGCACTCCCATCACCAGCGGGTGTGCTTTGCCGAGCGGGAGGATGCTTATGGAGAGCCCGAAGAAGATAGTGACTAGAACCAATCCATAGTCTCGACTAAGAAGGGTCCGAAATATCTGGGATCCTCTCTTTGACGCCACAATAAGTCCAGCGGTAAGATGGCCGGCTACAAACGTAGCGAACAGAACTCCCTGGGAGATATCGTATGACCACGTTGACGCCGGGAACGACGCCTGCCATAGCAGAGGCGTGGTGCGGCTCACGAGGCTTCCCAGCACAAACACAATCCCGTAGGGCAGCACCGTGGTCAGCAAGGCCGCAGAGTCTCCAACCGTGTCGCGTTGCGGTTCGGACTGCGTTGACTTTAGCATGGCCACACCCTGGGTTCGCCGCGCCCAAACCAACAACAGCACTGTGATGGGGATAAATGAGACAAAGTCCACCCAGATCAATCCGACCGTCGAGAAGAGTGCAACCAGCACTCCGCCAAGCAACCATCCGGATAGGACAGCAGTGCGACCGACCACTTGGTTGAATCCTGATACCTGTACGAACATCTCCTTCGGAAAATGCTCAGCGAGGATCGCGTTCACTGCGCCAGCAGTCAATACGGCCACCATCATATCCATGACCTGAACCAGACCGGCAAAGGGCAACAGGGAGGTGTCCCCTGCCGAGGCGGCCAAGGCTAGCGCAAGTACTGCCAGAGCACGCAGTGCTGATCCAGCAGCAAGAAAATACGCTTGGTTCCTCAGCCTTGTCACGTAGGGAGCCAGCGTCAGCCCCAGTGTGATGCCGATGGCGCTCAGGATGCCCAATGACGAGAGACCAAGAGTCGGGTTGTACGGTATCAACTTGGCATTCCACAGGAAGGACAGGAGCACATCGCCCAGAGCACTTGCGCCCGCTGCGAGAACCAGCGTAAACGGAGAATAGAGGATGCTCGTGCCGGACCGACTCACGGGAGATCATCCCCTTCCCTGAGTAACTTTCGCTTGAGTTCTCCCGTCACCGGATCGAGACTGTAAAATCCCCTGGCAGTGGCCACCTCGCCGAGCCCGGTAACTCGCCTTACCAGCTGGTCTACCGCTGTGGCACAAACGATCGCAATCCCCGGTGCGTAGCTCGGATGCTTGTTCAAGGCCGCCTTGAACTGGCGTTGTTCAGCCCAGAGACTTGCAAGTTGAAAAGCGCGTCGTGCCCATTCCGAGTAACGGTCTATGTCATCCACCCGGGTCAGGAACGGGCCCACATCGTGTTCCCCGACGCAGAGGATTGGGATCCCCCTCGCGAGGATCTGCACATATAGTCTTCTGACCGACTCATTATAGTGGACCCAGAAAACTAGACACGAAAAAGGCGATTGATAAGCTACAATCCAACCATGAGAAAGAGACACTCACCCGACCTTAAGACACAGATCGTACTGGAAATGCTCAAGGAACAGA
>Ga0134102_1000969_pt1 | contig 28208 bp, 24 predicted proteins | sample 13_3_2metaG_FD_94447 | JGI IMG/M metagenome (GOLD analysis project Ga0134102, IMG submission 94447) | Switchgrass degrading microbial communities from high solid loading bioreactors in New Hampshire, USA - 13_49_3.3_201_A3 metaG | ecosystem: Engineered > Bioreactor > Semi-continuous > Anaerobic...
TATGTGGTTGTCAAAGTGCACAATAACTATTGACTATTCATAGCACGTCTTATTTTTAAGTACGCATTTGCACGGGGTGCGACAAAGGAAGGGGAATACATATGGAAAGTAAAGTTAAGTTTCAATCCACGCACCCGCACGGGGTGCGACTAGGTCGCAATAGTAACCGTCGTAATAGTTCTCTGTTTCAATCCACGCACCCGCACGGGGTGCGACGCTATTATGGTTTAGAGTTAGAGATCGACGACGGCGTTTCAATCCACGCACCCGCACGGGGTGCGACGTGAGGTGTTATGCAATGGGCAAAACGAGCAGGGTTTCAATCCACGCACCCGCACGGGGTGCGACTCACAGATCGCTCCACGCGCCACCTGCGCAAGCAGGTTTCAATCCACGCACCCGCACGGGGTGCGACTTATGAAATAACGTTGTGCGAAGGTTGCTATGACGTTTCAATCCACGCACCCGCACGGGGTGCGACGGGAGCATGCGGAAGCTTTTCAAACAGTTTTAGGAGGTTTCAATCCACGCACCCGCACGGGGTGCGACATGGATCTTCTAGATCGTAGCCGTCTGCCCGTCCGTTTCAATCCACGCACCCGCACGGGGTGCGACTACCACGAGGCAGACGGATCGTATTGCCTCTTCTATGTTTCAATCCACGCACCCGCACGGGGTGCGACCAACCACTCAGGGAGACCTATTAACGGTTTCAAAGTTTCAATCCACGCACCCGCACGGGGTGCGACATAGAATCAAACAAATATAAACGCCGTTAACGGCGTTTCAATCCACGCACCCGCACGGGGTGCGACCCGTGATTTGGGACGACGACCCGGACAGATTCATGGTTTCAATCCACGCACCCGCACGGGGTGCGACTGCCGTCAAAAGGCAGGTACTATGTAGGCTATCACGTTTCAATCCACGCACCCGCACGGGGTGCGACGGGTCAAAGTTTGTGGGTGTCTTTCCAGAATAGGGTTTCAATCCACGCACCCGCACGGGGTGCGACTACAACCACATGGGCAAACCTGTAAATGCCTTCAAAGTTTCAATCCACGCACCCGCACGGGGTGCGACCTGGGCAGTCTGGATTTTTGCGTTTCGGTATTGGTTTCAATCCACGCACCCGCACGGGGTGCGACGCTTTGTTTGTTGTGGCCTTGACCACGCCTTCAACGTTTCAATCCACGCACCCGCACGGGGTGCGACAAGGGGATGTGGCTGACACCCACGAGGCGATGAAGTTTCAATCCACGCACCCGCACGGGGTGCGACTTGGCAGGCTAAGTGCTCAGATTGTGAGTTGTTGATGTTTCAATCCACGCACCCGCACGGGGTGCGACGATAAAATCCGCGACAGCATGATTGTAGCCTATGAGTTTCAATCCACGCACCCGCACGGGGTGCGACCCATTGCGGCTATGGAAGTTTGGGGGACGGGTGACGTTTCAATCCACGCACCCGCACGGGGTGCGACCTTGTAAGTCCCGATAATGTAGTAACCTGTGTTAAGTTTCAATCCACGCACCCGCACGGGGTGCGACATTATGTTATTGATGAATTACGTTGGGAGGAGGGGGTTTCAATCCACGCACCCGCACGGGGTGCGACTGTTTTATGATCGAGTGGTCATGATTTCCTGTAATGTTTCAATCCACGCACCCGCACGGGGTGCGACGTCCGGTAGCGGTGAAATGTGCTTTCGTCCATCGCCAGTTTCAATCCACGCACCCGCACGGGGTGCGACGATTTTGAGCTAAACTGGGAAGATGATATCTACCATGTTTCAATCCACGCACCCGCACGGGGTGCGACACCTGTGTCAGTCCCCATCTGGTTGAAACTTGCATGTTTCAATCCACGCACCCGCACGGGGTGCGACGCATTATTAATTTATCACCAGCCATTGCAATCAGCGTTTCAATCCACGCACCCGCACGGGGTGCGACCCGATTAAACCTGCCTTTTCCGCACACTCCGGGCGTTTCAATCCACGCACCCGCACGGGGTGCGACAGCGACTGCTGCGAGATAGCGAGGGGCTAAGTCCCGTTTCAATCCACGCACCCGCACGGGGTGCGACGAGATGAAGAAACAAGACGCTGAAAAATTGGAAAGTTTCAATCCACGCACCCGCACGGGGTGCGACGACAAGCCGGTTGTTCAAATTTAGTACAACCGCCTGTTTCAATCCACGCACCCGCACGGGGTGCGACGAGGAAGCGCGGGGGCGAATCATTGAAACATTAAAGTTTCAATCCACGCACCCGCACGGGGTGCGACGATAAGGTTTTCCCGCATCTGTTCAGTTACCACCAGTTTCAATCCACGCACCCGCACGGGGTGCGACCCAACACCTCCTGATTATCGTACACTATCCCACTTGTTTCAATCCACGCACCCGCACGGGGTGCGACCCTCGGCGAGTTTACGCCACGCCACTATGTCGATGTTTCAATCCACGCACCCGCACGGGGTGCGACGATATGCCCTTGAAGTGGAGTATTTTATCTGGTGTGTTTCAATCCACGCACCCGCACGGGGTGCGACCGCCGCAGACTCTCCAACATGCGCAGATGGGCAGATGTTTCAATCCACGCACCCGCACGGGGTGCGACCGGGAGCACAAGCTCCCGGTAATGCGGGAGCCAGGTTTCAATCCACGCACCCGCACGGGGTGCGACTTGCCCGGATTATTCGGGTGGCACTTTGATAAGGAGGTTTCAATCCACGCACCCGCACGGGGTGCGACGTGGGAGGGGTACGGCATGGAGTCCGAAAGACAAGGTTTCAATCCACGCACCCGCACGGGGTGCGACGCCGGTTGCACGCAGCGCTCAAATTCGGACGCTGCGGTTTCAATCCACGCACCCGCACGGGGTGCGACTTTGTCGCCCGTCGCTCAACTATGCTGGTGCCTGCGTTTCAATCCACGCACCCGCACGGGGTGCGACCCGATAGTTACTACGTGCCGGACTTACATAACAAGTTTCAATCCACGCACCCGCACGGGGTGCGACGCACCAGATACTACGTGAACACTGGGAGCTATCAGTTTCAATCCACGCACCCGCACGGGGTGCGACCCCCCACAGCCAAGTAACGGGACTGCCTGGGGTCAGTTTCAATCCACGCACCCGCACGGGGTGCGACTTCGGCACTCCCGCTTTCGTCAGCATAGTGCCCACAGTTTCAATCCACGCACCCGCACGGGGTGCGACCTGTAAGCCCCGTAGCCGAGCGCTTAGCTTTTCTAGTTTCAATCCACGCACCCGCACGGGGTGCGACTCGCCCTCTTTTTCATTGATTTTTTTCATACTCCAGTTTCAATCCACGCACCCGCACGGGGTGCGACGACGCTTGTCGTTTAAGGGTATCATATTTTTCACGTTTCAATCCACGCACCCGCACGGGGTGCGACAAGGCAAGCACAAGGTGCAGTACAGGGCCAAACAGTTTCAATCCACGCACCCGCACGGGGTGCGACCAGGCCGTGGCCAGCACTGGCCGGGTGGGCAAGCGTTTCAATCCACGCACCCGCACGGGGTGCGACGCTCCTGCTCCTCAACCCACGATTCGGGATACACCGGTTTCAATCCACGCACCCGCACGGGGTGCGACAGGCTATGCTGTTTCCACTGCCATCCGACGGCGCGTTTCAATCCACGCACCCGCACGGGGTGCGACGGCCTCGGGTTATGGCGAATATGGCCATTCCCTTGTGTTTCAATCCACGCACCCGCACGGGGTGCGACACCCTTCGCGGTACAAAAAGATAACCGTATCCGCGTTTCAATCCACGCACCCGCACGGGGTGCGACTTGCTGCTTGGCGTTTGAGCGTATCGTATTGTTTTCGGTTTCAATCCACGCACCCGCACGGGGTGCGACAGTAAGCACTTCAAAACCTTTGGTAATGCATGTTTCAGACGCTATTTCCGAGAACCTCCAACTTTTACATAGGATAATCCTCATTCAACTACTCTTTTTTCATCAAAAATCCAGCTACATCGTTTCCGAGAACCCCCCAGGTTTTTTATGATCACTTGGGGTTCTCGGAAAACATATTTAAACCATCAATAATCCTTCAGGATCATAAGTGTGCTTTGCTCCAACATGCTCTACTCTATTTTTCCAGTTTTTTCCTAAAAAGTAATATCGCAAACTATCATGTTCTTTGTCAATTACCATTTCTAGTTGTCTCCGTAATGTAGCAAATTGAACTTGATCTACTAAACATTCAAAGACCGAATTTTGAACGCGCTGACCATAATCCACACATATTTTTGCTACCAAGCGTAAACGTCTTCGACCCTCAGGTGTTTGCGTATTGACATCATAGGTAATTAACACCATCAACGCTATCACACCCTTATTTAATCATAAATGGTGGATACCCATCAATATCACCCCGTATATACCTAGCCAAAAGCATTGCTTGTACATATGGAATGAGCCCAACTTCAACCCGTTCATCAATATATGGATGCAACACTGTTTGTTGTTTCCTATTCTGCCACGCTTCAATGACTTTTCGCCTGCCAGAGTCATCTAAAATCACTGCACCAGATTCCTTAAATATAAAGTCTTGTTCCTGAATTTGGCCAGTATTGATCATAGACAAGGTTAAGCGATCAACCAAATAAGCTCTCAATTCCTCAACTAAATCTAAGGCAAGGCTATCACGGCCAGATCTAATACGATGTAAAAAGCCGACTTGAGGATCAAGCCCAACAGAATCCGCAGCAGATGCTGATTCATGAGTTAACAATGTATACAGGAATGACAAAATAGCATTTACTGGATCTAACGGTGGACGCCGGTTTCTACCCTTAAACTTAAAAAAAGACTTGTTATTGAGTATCATTTCATCAAAAACAACATAATAAGCTTTGGCCCCTAAACCTTCTAACCCACGCAATTCATCAAGATCTATTGCATCTAGACATTGATGAATTATATTCGACAAATAATTTACTGCGTGATTAATTGATTGGCTTTTTACCTCGTTATGATCTCGCAAGAAACGCTGCAAAACGATACGACTGTTGTTTAATTTTCCTATGACAAAATTTCGGGCAATTTTTAAGCATGTATCTTCTACACTAGCTAATTCATACTGTTTTTTTCGCAGCCAAACATTACCTCGAGTTGATGATCCTATTCTCGCCAATAGCCTTCCACTGTTTGAAACAAATGATATGTATACTCCTCGTTCAACACACAAGCCCATAAGAGCAGGGCTGACTCCCATATAACCAAATGTCACTATTCCTTCGAGATTATGGATAGGTACTCTAAACTCCTGATTTGACTCAAGGTGCACAACAACATTTTCACCTTCTCTACTCAAGTACGCATCACGTGAAGTAATATATAAGGTATTTAGAAGTTTACGCATGGATCACCTCGGGCATAATGACATTATTAATCAATAAAGAGGTGCAGATAATGCTCAACTGGCTTACTTTTATTTAACTTTGGCATGCATAGATCCACCAATGAGCAGCTCTTACATTCTTTTTTCATTTCAGCGGGAGGAGTCTCAGCAAGTGCATACATTTTATGCATGGCTTTTGCCAGAGCATAAGTTTCTTCGCGCAATGTAACATCCAAACTAACTTCAAACCTGCGTCTTGGGCGCCCATAATAAATGTAGGCAACATTTATTTCAGTATTAAACATCTCCTCCAAGCATATAGCCTGTGCACACAACTGTACAGCATCAATATTTGTTGGTTTAGGCTTACCCAGCTTATATTCAACTGGGTAAGCCCGCCAAAACCCTGGATGATTTGACAATTTAATATTTCCATTCTTATCATTAACGAATTCCACAACATCTGCAACGCCATACAACCCCAATGATTCAGAAACTATTGGAACAGACCTGCTCGTGATCAAATCGCCACGCATTTCAACGATGGAAGGATCATCTACTCTTTCATGAAGCACCCGGCCATAAAATGTATAGATATTCTCATTCCACTGTTGTTCTATATGAATCAGCGCCCACTGACGTTGACAAAAGGCAAAATGTTGAATACCCGATAAGGGTAAGTAGTCTGAATAACGAAGACTATCCATAAAGCTCAACCACTGATTACATCAATCTTTAATCCATCTAGTTCCTCAAGTCGGATAACATAATCCTCTATATTTTTTGGCTCTGTAATTCCCTCTTTTACCTGTACTTTCAGACTCCGATGCACTACAGCTGAAGAGTATTTCCCTGTTAAATTAGGATGTTCCCACCATACAACTTGTACAACTTCCATGCTTCCTTCAGGACGTGCGGAAGAAGCATCGTTGTCAAATAAATGCACCAGAGCCTGCTTGATATCGTCTGCATCTTGATCACTAAAGCCAGTCAAAGAAGCAAGCTGTGGATTCATGCTTCCGTAGAATACATAAACACCATGGTCAACACGATGCTTCATTCCCATTGTGTCAGACGCTTTTTTAGTCCCATCTCCTTCTCCACTGACGCTCTTAGTGATTTGAATGCTGGTAATATTGACAGGGTGAACACTAAAAGCAGATTGAATTGTCACTGGACCACGAATACCTATTGACACGCCTTGCCCTTTTTTGGAACCGTCATAAGCAAATACTTGACCAAATGCCCGAACATCTATCCATTTCTGACATGCTGCAATTCTAAACTTTTCACTATCATTCATATAATCCTTTAACTCGCCTTCTGCTCTTTTTCGTAAACTTGGATAATCGTCAAACCTATAGTCATCTGATTGTACAAAAACCTCTTTTCCCATCTCTAATAAGCGATTACGTATTTTTCGCTTGATACAAACATCTGATATTTCACCATAACCATCATATGTAACTCTCGGTCTGTTGCCATTTAGTGGATCCCCATTGGGATTAGCATTAGTCACATTAATAATCACACCAAAGTCTATTTTCTTGGAAAGAGTATTCATTTGCTCTCCTCCTCACTGTTTTGCTCTTTTTTCTGCTTTACATACAAAGCTCTCTTTTGGCAATGGTAACCTAACAGGAATTCCCCAGACAGCGGTTTATCACTCGTAAAATCATCGGGATTAAACAAATCCATTACTTCCTGAATGATCATTTCACGAGCTTTCACTTTTCCACCAAGACGCATCTTATAGGGAGCCAAAGCTAGCTCTAGCATCCGCCATGTTGAATATGGACGATCCGCAAATCTCTGCATCATCCGTGCTGCGTTTGTTGGTCTAGATTCACCTGCCTCGCTTAAAGCCCATTCCTCTATATTTTCTGCTAAGGCTAACAGTCTTCCATATAGATAATCCCGCGTTGTGCGATTCTCCTCTAATGCCACTGTATACCCCTCCTTCTCATACGCTTTGTTATATACTGCACACGCAATAGTTAATGTTTTTTCCCACTCATTAGGATCTAAGGCTACTCTCTTTGTGGCTCTCTTAACTGCATTATTTACAATATCAAGTGGTATAGCTTTTCCATCAATAACACATGGTAACAGTCTTTGCAGTAATTTTTGGCGCACTTTAGCATCTGCTCCACTACCATACACAGCATCAACAATGTCATATAAACTTGGGGCACCCTCATATTCTATGACTTTTGCTTTGCCACTAACATTCCATAAAGGACTTTTGAACCTATGTGTCCATATACAAGTTCTGTGCCAATGTTCAATTCTATCCAAAAACTCAGAGCCTGCTAAATGCCTGTAAAAGGCTATGGACATTCTTCCTGGAGATGCCGAATCTAGTGCCATCACCAAAACATGTGAGTTCACATCAAGCACTTTCTTGTACCCGAGAATCTTAGCATTTAGTCTATGTGCCAATGCTTCACCCACATAAGCAGATGAATCCACTTCACTGTCATCATTCTCAACGACAGGAATATAACCTAATAATGTTGCTGTATCTGCCCAGGGATCCGGGATTCTTTCACCTTTAGGAGTCCAACAAACTATTGCCAAATCACCAAACTGAAACCCTTGGCGCCGAACCAGCCATTGGAGAACTGCATGGGCTTTTTGTGTAACCTCTAAACTAACTCCTACTGCTTGATCAGCAGCTAAGAATCTTCCTCGAAATGTAAATCCAGATGTATCATTACTGGAAATAAGTTTGGCTGAATCAGCATCATGACGTATTTTTGCAGGATGAGACGTTGCCAGTTTAGTTTCTTTACCTGTTACAAAACAAAAACCTGTCTTTTTCACTGTTGTCTCCATGTAACTAATCCAACTTTGATGCAAACTTGTATCTTTCCACGTAGCAGGTTCTAAATCACCAGGAATCTCCACTATCCACCGAACAACACTTTCATCTACCCGCCTATCTCCTAAGACTTCATAGATTGGTGGTTTTTCTTTGCCCTCCCACTTGTTTATCAGTTTCTGGTTTTCATCTACATAAAGGACTTTGCTGCTAACTAAATCCTCAATGAGACAGCCTTTGCAAACATATTGATATATTGCTCTAATCTTTGGATGTGTATAATCGGATTCAGCCCACTTTTTCAGATCATTTAAGTACATTTCATATGGTTCTTCGGGACGTTGTGAAAAACCACGTGTCACTACGCCCCCGTATTTCACAAAATCTCCTGCTACATATTGGAGCTTGTCCGAGAGCGGATGATTAATAGGCTTTGTTCCTGTTCGCGATCCTCCTGATTGCTCTGTACAGGGAATAATTGTCCGCAAATCAGGTTTTGGTACAACACTTGCCCTTAGGAATTCACCGTTTCCATTAATTGCTACTTCTATATGCGCATTTTGTGTCGTATGGTAAATCGGTAACAGTGGTGTATCTTTGTCATTTTCGAAGATTCTACCGACCAAATGCGAGTTAGCATTGTAGGTATCATACAATGCCTGGAGCCAATTCATCACTTCCCTCCTCTCTCAGCACTTCCTGATAAAATCTATCCTCATCTAAAAAAGCTACACTTACTTGCTCATAAGCCATATCCCGCACAAATTTCCTTGTAGTGCACTCTTCAGGAGGAATAAATTCAATCACTCCATATTTCATGCGCGGAATCCAAAAACGCGCATACAGCTTGTCCTCCCCTATTTCACTGGGGTAATCGAAGCCGTGAAACATCATGCCAAAGGTCAACTCTGGATAGTCGTCATAAAAACCTTTTCCTGAGCCGAATTCACATGGTTCAACATAACCCTGGCACTCACGTACACCAAGGAAAATATCGCGGCGTCCTCCCCTTGCTAACATTCGTCTGGCCATATAATAATGTTTGTACTCATTGCGGTCCTCAATCAAATCCTCACGATTTTCGTTCCAAACAAACCTGGCCTGAACCTGATATTCCACATCCCGCAAGTAGGTATAAATTGATAAATCACTACCACCTCCATAATTTAACGGTTTTACTCCTTTACTTTCAGTTTGAATTGGTTTCATAATGCGTACCTTATCGATTACCCATGTAATAGTTGGTTTCCAATAAATGGAGCTGACAATTCCTTTGAGTGCCTCATATGTAGGTACTTGATATGAAAATTTCTCACCCCCTACTTTAGTTAGTGGATCTGTAAACAATGCGTACTTCCCATAGACTTTAAATTGAATGATGTTCCTATGCTGCATTCATACACCTCCATAATCTAAAATGCTAATACATCCATCAGTAAAGTTGATCCAGCATGCAATCCAAACCGCTCATCATAATACTGTTTGTCCAAATAAAATATTCCAGTTCCTTTCTGGACTTCATGAACAGCCTTTTGCTCTGACAACAATAACAACAAATGTGGGTAACAGTTAACTGTATAGCGCTGGGCTTCGCGCAATAATTGATATTGCTTCTCTAAATCAAATGCCCCACATAACTCTTGCACCAGCTCTTTGCCTCTTACACCATATGGAACAATCACACCTTGCCCAAAATTATCAATTACTTTAAATGCTTTATTTGCAGTAGAGAAGGCTTGCCTTAGTGCATACGCTGGGCTATTGTTTTCTCGATTTTTATGCTCATCAACAGATATTTTATTACACGCTAGAAGATTGTAGATAGTATCCCGTCGTCCCACACAATCCTTGTCCACCGGGTAGCCCATTAACTCACGCCGCTGGTAGAAATAATACTCAAAATATCTATCTAAAGCCTTAGGGCCAATGATACTGCTGGTAAAAAATTCTGGATCTGCCCTGTATTCAGATAGAACTCGCATAGCAACCTTTTGCCCTTCGCGGATATCTACCAGCGACTCTACATTCTCACCCTCCAATCTTAGCAAATACAGTTTCCCACCATCTTGGCGGAGATTGTGACGATTACATCTTCCTGCTGCCTGAGCGACTGAATCTAACCCAGCTAGCGAACGAATGACCACTCCAAAATCAACATCAACACCTGCTTCAATTAGCTGGGTACTTACGCAGATTATAGGTGTGCGATGTTCAAGTGCTAACCTAATTTTCTGAATAACATCTAGTCTATGGGCTGGACACATATTGGTACTCAAATGGTATTTTTCAATCACATCATCATTTGGCAAATTCTGATAAATTTCGTAAGCAGCTTTCTTTGTGTTTACAATGAACAAAACTGAATTTGAGTGTTCCAGCTGACTATATGCAAAACTTGCAGCTTCGGAAAAAGTGAACTGATCCCGCATGGTTAAATCAATTATCTCTGTCCGGCTTAACGCATGACTAATATCATCAACACTTGCTGAAATGACTTTATCCTCCTCGTACGGCAAGCTCTTGGTCTTTGGTGATACTTTATGTAAAAGCGGTTGCGTAGCTGTACACAACATCACAGTGGCATGACAATTGTTAACTAAGAACCTAATTGCCAGGTTAAAAAGATATACACACCTAATAGGTAAGTTTTGTATTTCATCAAATATTATTACAGAGTTCACTAATTGGTGCATTCGTCTGCAGCTATTTGTACCACTGCCAAATAGTGCTTCTAAAAATTGCACCATGGTGGTCATTACAATTGGAGCATCCCAATTTTCGGCAAGAATTCTATTCAGTTTCGTATCTTTTTCTGGCGCTATATTGGAATGATGTTCCAGAACAATCCTTCCTTTTTCATGCTCCTCCACTTCCATGATTGTACGGATCTCATTGGCGTTCTGATCAATGATAGATGTATACGGTATAACGTAGATAATTCTATCCATGTTCTGCTGCTCCGCATGGTATAACGCAAATCGCAAACTAGCTAGAGTTTTACCTCCTCCAGTCGGTACGGTTAATCTGTATAATCCACGTGCACCAATAGCAGCTTGCTTGCATTTTTCAGAAATATCACGCCTGAGAACATCCATAGAAGAACGAACCTTAAACTGTGATAACCTTGATTCCAAACGTTCAATTAAGACAGACCAAGCTGGATATATGCCGCGTTGCCGCAATTGTGCATGTTCCTTGTTTTCAAAATCAGCTGTGTCAGTTCGATCTGCGTCAATAAGACAACTAAATAATAAACGCGTAAGCAACCCTAATTTAAAGCTGAGTTCCTCTTCACCATCCAGGCCATCACGATTTACATGGAAAAAGCTTAGGATTTGCTTATCAAGATCTGAGTTTAACAAGTTTTCTATATCACTGTAGATGGCCGGATCTATATTACTAACAGCTTGAGAAACTCTGGTCTCACACTCTGGCTTATTCATTCTTTTTGTAAACAAATCGTCTCCATCTGGACTGATACAATCAAATAACCCCGAATGATGCGATGCTATTGCCAACGCCATAATCTGAGCAGCAAGTGATTTAGGATTTGATTTGGTTAGGTTAGAATATACAAATTGAGCACCAGCAGTTGAGTGATCTAATTTGGCATCACTAAATTCCACATCCTGATCAAGTAAACCAACCGCATGTCTGATGTAAGTATCAAATTCATGGGTTGCTTTGCCAAGATCATGAAGCAAACCCAGTAATTTACCAAGATCACTCAAGCCAACTTTTCCTGCATACTGAGAAGCTAAATCACCCACATTGCGCAAATGATCCCATAATTCTTGTCCCTCTTGATCTGATTCACGGTAATGCGCCAAGAATTGTATTTCAGGTTTAGGTTTATCCATATAACCACACCCGCCTTCTAATTTTGAATAAAAACAAAAACCCACCAGGTACCAACAGCACAAGCATTGGACCTCAGTGGGCATTCAATAGTTCGTCTATACTCTTATTCGCAGCAAATATAAATTATCAGTATCAGCGGTTTCTAGGTGCAATTGGCACAAGAGGTACCTGATCAAGAGAGTTTAATTGCACACAACCCCAAAAATGTAACATTTATTCATATTATTCGTTCTTATGATTCATTTTCCTTCTAATTAACGACATAATTCAATTAAAGACTAATCAGATTCCAATTCCACAGATACAAGATAAACGTGATAAATATAATCTGCAGACCACCATAATACAACCTTAAGGCAAACGACCAGCGCCGTTTATCAATGCTGGGACCCAGAATCAGCATAATCACTGTTAACACTGCTGATACAATAGGCAATAATGATAAACCAATCAAGAAAGGAGAAATACCGTACAACAGTTCCTGAGCATGGAAGTACATATAAACTATACCACTTAAGAAAACCAGATTGACCAAACTGAGCAACGTTGCCATGTTCAGGTGGAAACGATCCCAGATTCTAACGCGCATTCTGTTAGCTCGAACCTTCCTCACCAACCAAACAAGGCACTGCAGCAGAAAGATTCCTGCATATGCTGTAGCAGCAATGAGCGTTATTTCCATTGACTTATGATAAGACAACTTCCCATAACTATAAGGGCCACCGGCATAAAGATGCGTCACTTTCCCATAATCATCCATGATAAACGCCACATATGTTTCTTCATCTACTGCCCTCAGCAACAGAGGTTCTATCTCCACATAATCGCTAGGTAATCCTGTTTCTGGCGGGAAATCAATATGATAAACCCCATCTTCATCAATTGTCACATGGATTTGGGTAAACAAACGCCGCAGATAAGTCAAACCATTGCCCAAAGGATAATCCAGCGCATAATTGCCCACAAACCACTTGGAACGCTCAACCGCGCTAGAGTGAGGTACAACATTAGCCGCTTTAGCAACGGGATAAAGCCAGTGTAGGAAATCGTTGACGACACGCGTGCCGAACCCAGGCAGATAGCGATTGATCGCCACTACCATTCCTAAGTTAGCTTCAGGCAAGATAAACAGAACAGTGGAATATCCAGACTCACAGTCACTGCCGTGCAGGAGCACTCTTTTCCCTTGGTATTGGTAAGCATAAAAACCCATTGTCCAACCAGGCATTTGCGGATGTAGCTGAAACTGAGTGTTTTGCATCAAATCCAAGCTAGCGGGCGATATAACTTGCTGATTATTAAACTTGCCGCCATTTAACTGCATCATCAGGTAATGAGCCATATCTCCTACTGTGCTTACTAGTGAGCTGGCAGGCAAATTGTGTGGGTATGCTTCAGGACCAGTGGTTAAAACCCCACCATCCAGTACGTAACCTACAGCAAGTTGATCACGGTCCACAGCATCCCAGGTAAAATTGCTGCGCTCCATCTGCAGCGGTGCTAAAATATGCTTCTGCATATATTCTGTGAAGCTAAGTCTGCCCACAGTTTCAATCACCAAACCAGCCAGACCATACCCATAATCCCCGTACGTACTCGCAGCACCCGGAGGAAGAATCTGCTCAGGCATATTTTCCTCAAGATATTCAACCAGCGGTTGTACTTGTTTAGGTGTCCGAGCGTACTTACCGATTCCGTCATCTGCAAAACCACTGGTATAAGTCAAAATATGTGCGAGCGTCAACGGCTGAGGATAACGATCCGGTATTTCGATCTGCGTGAGATAATCATTGATATCTTGATGCAGATCGACAGCATGAGTATCAGCCAACTGCAATACAGCCGTAGCAGTCAATACTTTTGATATATCTTCCATTGGGAACAGTGTAGTAAGCGGATCCATAACAACCGCATTTTCTACATCAGCAAAACCGTAACCACGTGTTATGGTATTGCCTTCATACACGAAAGCAAAGGCTAAACCAGGAATATTATTAACTCGCATCTGCTCAAGAAAATATTGGTCGAAATAATCGGCTAATTCATCTAATGGTGAGTTGGGCTGGTGTACATCCAAATTCGATTCTTCAACAAATTCCTCTTGCTCAATGGCTGATTCACTCTGTTCTGGTTCTTGTGCCACAACAAATGCTGACCCGCCACACAACAGCATAATTGTTATAAATATAACAATGAATCCTTTTGCTTTCACCATTTTCACGTTGACCTCGCCTTCTGCATGATATTTCAACACTTCTACGTTATATAATAAATTCCTGCGGATAGCATTTATGGAATAGAAACCTCTTGTCCAATGGTTAAAATTATGCTATAATTTGTTCATCATATGAACGATTGCTCATATGATTACATATAAATGATTGTGGAGGGAAGGTAAAATGGCTGAAGAGTTATCAGTGCTTCACCCTGATGTTGTGGCACGCGTTCAAGATAAAATGAAGGCAGAAGAAACTCTATACGACCTGGCAGAGTTGTTTAAGGTCTTTGGTGATACTACCCGGATCAAAATCTTGTCTGCCCTGTTTGAATCAGAGATGTGTGTTGGGGACATTGCTGTTGCTCTAGGTATGACCCAATCAGCCATTTCTCACCAACTACGGGTTTTAAAGCAGGCCAAACTGGTTCGATATCGTAAAGAAGGCAAAGTGGTCTACTACGCCCTTGACGATGATCATGTCAAACAGATCTTCTATCAAGGCTTGAACCACGTTAATGAAAACGTAAAGTAAAGAACGAAGGAGAATTAATATGAAACATGCTGTTTCCGAACATTCATGTGGTTGCTGTTCCTGTGCAGCTGTGACCGAAATGCATCATGACCTGAACCATGAAGAAATGGCCCATAATCACAAACACGCGTGGTTCAGTGAGCGGTTAATTTGGATTATTGGTTCTGTGTTCTTCCTGGTAATTGCTGCATTATTTGATTGGCAGCCAACAATCAAATTGGTTTTGTTTATCATTAGCTATCTGCTGGTTGGTATGGAGATTCTCATCAAGGCCATCCGGAATTTGATTCACGGTGATTTCTTCGACGAAAATTTCCTCATGTCCATAGCCACAATCGGGGCTTTTGTCATCGGTGAATATCTTGAAGCAGTCGCAGTCATGCTGTTTTTCCAGATTGGCGAATACCTGCAAGATCTGGCTGTCAACCGTTCGCGTCGATCGATTAGTGCGGTACTAAACATCCGGCCAGATCAAGCTCATAAGCAATTAGGCGATGAGATTGTCACCGTATCTCCTGATTCAGTGAACATTGGCGACTTAATTGTTGTTAAAGCTGGCGAGCGTATTCCTTTAGATGGTGTTGTAGTACAGGGAAGCTCTTCTGTCGATACTTCGGTGCTCACTGGCGAGGTAGTACCTAGAGAAATCCAAGTAGGCGATCAAGTTTTCAGTGGTACAATCAATCTTTCTGGTCTGCTTACAGTTAAAGTAACAAAAACATATACCGAATCCACTGCATCCAAAATCATTGAACTTGTACAGAACGCTGCTAGCAAGAAAGCACCAACTGAAAACTTTATCCGTAAATTTGCGAAATACTATACCCCGACTGTGGTCTTTGGCGCACTCGCTTTAGCACTCATTCCACCTTTAGTAATACCAAGCGCTAGTTTCAGTGAATGGAGTTATCGAGCTCTGCTCTTTTTAATCATTTCCTGCCCCTGCGCGTTAGTAGTATCTATTCCTTTGAGTTTCTTTGGAGGAATCGGTGCGGCATCCCGCCATGGTATATTAGTCAAAGGCAGCAATTACCTCGAAGCTCTTAATGATATAGATACCATTGCTTTTGACAAAACCGGGACCTTGACCCAAGGTAAATTTGCCGTAACCAAGGTGGTGGCCGTTAATGCTCCACAAGAGAAAGTTCTGGAATATGCAGCCTATGCTGAAAGCTTTTCCAACCATCCAATTGCGGTATCCATCCGCAATGCATACCAGCAGCCCATTGACCAGTCTCGCATCACAGCATATAATGAGCAAGCTGGCTATGGGATCACAGCGACAATCAATGGTGATCAAGTGATAGTCGGCAGCAGTAAGTTGCTGCAGCAGCACAACATTGACCATCCATCAGTTAACATTGCTGGATCCGTGGCCTACGTGGCGGTGAACAACCAATATCTTGGGCATATTCTTATTGCTGACCAGGTAAAAACAGATTCAACCGCAGCGCTCCAGATGTTGAGACAGATGGGTGTGAAAAACTTTGCGCTTCTCAGTGGTGATACCCATCAACACGCTGCTGCTATCGGTGATGAGTTAGGAATCAATCAGATCTATGCGGAGTTACTACCTCAAGATAAAGTTGGTATTGTGGAGCAACTACAGACACAGACTAAGAAAAAGCTAGCCTTTGTCGGTGATGGGATCAACGATGCGCCAGTACTAGCTCGAGCAGATGTAGGCATCGCCATGGGTGGTTTAGGTTCTGATGCCGCCATTGAAGCAGCAGATGTGGTACTCATGACTGATGAAGTCAGTAAACTGGCAACAGGTATGAAAGTAGCGAAATATACCCGCAAGATTGCATGGCAGAATATCATTTTGGCTTTAGGTACAAAAGCGTTATTCTTAATACTGGGAGCTTTTGGTATCGCTGGATTGTGGGAAGCGATTTTCGCTGATGTTGGTGTAACTTTATTAGCAGTAATCAATGCCTCTCGAGTATTAGCGGTAAAATTCGATTGAAGAAACTTAAAATGTCAACGCCAGGGACAATTTAGCACCCTGGCGTTGCGATTTTTTCCTAATTTGACAGACTGACAATCCGGTAATATACACGTGCTGTGCGCAAATAGACAAGAGCATAGAATACGCCGAAGATTACCAGTGTAGCCACAGTACACCACGCAAATAGAGCTATATTGGTCAGGTTAAAAATAGCGAGCAGCAAGGTTATTACTTTAAACGCAAAACCAACATGAATAGCAGCCATGAGCAAGGGAATAAAGAACACCATCAAGACTTGCATTTTAATGGTTTGCTTCACCTCTTCCTGGCTCATTCCCACCTTCTGCATAATCTGATACCGCTGCTGGTCATCGTAGCCTTCTGTAATCTGCTTGTAATAGATGATTAAAATTGCTGCAAGGACAAACAACAATCCCAAGAAAATGCCAAGGAAGAACAAACCACCATACAGAGAGAGAAAATCATCCTTTGCTTCTGCTGCAGATTCCAACGTGAATATTCTGCTATTGCCTAAGGCTTGATTAAGTTTAGCTTTAAGTTCCCTGTGCAGTGCAACCCCGGTTTCGAAACTAGAATCCATATCAAAACCAGCAAAATATTTGATGTTAGAAGCAAATTCCTCATAGGCTTTGATTTGCTCCTGGTATATAGCGTTAACCACGTTCATATCTTTCACGATCAGAAAATAGCTGGCATATATATTTGCCGCATTGGTGCCATTACCAAGAAAATCATCTAACTTAGCTTTGATAGTAAAGGTGCGATCACATACAGTTAGTGTGTCATAAGGATATGATGTGCGACTGACATACAATAAAGCTTCATCATCCCCTAAAGTTATCGCTTGGTTCGTCAGCCGATTGTAATCTGAAACCGGGATAAAATACAACATGCTCACACTAAACGGACCTGTATAGGAACGATCAGTAATAAACTGATTGTCATGCTGCGCTACTGCAAAAGATAGGTAGCGGTAGCCTACCGCATTTTTTGGTTCTAAGCTGTGCTCTTCCAAAAGATCTGCGATTGTCGACTGAATAGTGTTAATGACTGCATCACCTGTATAATCCACTGTCACCATCACATTCCGGGGATATCTTGCCCGCAGCACATCTTCCAACCCAACATATAGCGACACTGTTGTAGATATAGTCACCAAAACCATTGTTGATAAAATACAAATGTTTGCCAAACCCACCGCATTTTTCTTCATTCTGTAAATCATACCAGATACATTGGTAAAACGGCGTGGATGGTAGTAAAAGTGCTTATTGCGCCGCATCACCTTCAATAACCAGATTGAGCCAGCTGTGAAAAGGCAATAGGTTCCAATCATAACCAGTACTACAGCTATAAAAAACATTTTTATAGCATTAATTGGATCTCCGGTGGTCTGGGCAATATAGTAACCTGTACCGAGAGTTACAAAACCCATAAGTGCTATGAGCCACTTTGTCTTTGGCTCTCGCTCTCCTATCTGCCCGCCCCGTAAAAGCTCGATTGGCTTAGATAAATGGATTTGGCGCAAATTGCTCACTAACGTCAAAGTAAAGATAGTACCAAACAGAAGTGCGGTAATTATCATTATTGGTACAGATACTTCAAAACCCATTGGGGCTGACAAGCCAAGAATCTTAAACAACGCTAGCATTACTAATTTGGAAAAGAGAACTCCACAGACAATTCCTAGTGCAATAGCGATAGCTGCTACAAACAGATTTTCCAAAAACAGCATCCTGGCAATATGCTTCTTTTCCATCCCTAGGATGTTGTATAAACCTATTTCTTTTTTCCGCCGTTTAATCAAGAAGCTGTTGGTATAGAACAAGAAAATGATCGCAAATAGCCCAACCACAATGCTCCCGAAAGTTAGGAGACTATGCAACGTTCTGCCGCCCCGAACATCAGCTACTGCATAACTATTGGCCAAGGCAGCGATTATATAAAACATCATCACAGTACCAATTGCCGTAAGAATGTATGGAAAATAGGTCTGGGAATTCTTTCTTATATTGGATATGGCAAGCCTTGGATAAAACCACCTACTCATGGCGCACACCTCCGGTAGTGATCATAGTGAGGGTGTCGGCAATTCTTTGGTATTGAGCTTCAACACTGTGATTGCCACGGTAGAGTTCATGGAAAATTTCTCCATCCTTAATAAACAGCACCCGACTAGCATGGGCTGCAGCTTTAGTACTGTGGGTAACCATTAGAATAGTTTGTCCAGCAGCATTGATTTCTACAAACAACTGGAGCAAACTATCGCTGGAACGAGAGTCCAATGCTCCGGTAGGCTCATCAGCCAGAATCAGTTTGGGCTGCGTAATCAAAGCCCGTGCCACTGCTGCCCTTTGTTTTTCACCACCAGATACTTCATAAGGGTATTTGTTTAAAATCCTGACGATGCCTAGCTTCTGGGCAATTGGCTGTAAACGCTGACGCATTTCCCCATAGGATTTACGTGCTAACACCAAGGGCAAGAAAATATTGTCTTGAATGGTAAAGGTATCTAGCAGGTTGAAATCCTGAAAGACAAAACCCAGGTTTTCCCGTCTGAAAGCAGCCAACTGCTTTTCCTTAATCGTTGTGATATTCTGTCCATTGAGCAGCACTTCACCACTAGTAGGTTTATCAAGAGCAGCCAAAATATTAAGGAGGGTGGTTTTTCCCGATCCAGACTCACCCATTATGGCGATAAACTCTCCCTCATCAACTGTAAACGACACATTGGTAAGGGCTTGTACCTGATTCCCTCCAAAACGTGTCGTATAAATCTTTTTCAAGTTCTTTACCTCAAGTAATCGCATCTGTATCTCTCCTTCGGAATAACTTCAGGTAGAGTATAACAAACCGAGGAAATGCGCTGCCATAACTTTGGCTTACATTTCCTCGGTTTACCTTACATTGCTGTAAGAAATGCACATTTATTTATTCGATGATAGTTTCTGCTGTGTCTAGACCAATGAGAACTTTAGTGCCTTGTTCCACCACTGATTCAATCTCGATGGTGTGGGAGAGTTTAGTGAGTATCTTTTTACATAAGTAAAGACCAACCCCTGTAGCTCGCTTGTCAAGTCTTCCAATGTATCCGGTATAACCAGGATCAAATACTCGTGGTAAATCCTCTGGAGCAATACCGATTCCTGTATCTTCAATCACCAATGTTTTTGGCCGTGTACTGTCCAGATAGATGGAAATTGTACCCGAATTGGTATATTTGATGGCATTGGAAATAACCTGTTCAATCACAAAAACAAGCCATTTCTCATCAGTCAGTACTTCGCAATCTAAAGGGCCAAGCTGGAGATTGAGCTTCTTGCGGATAAACATTCGGGCATACCGCCGCACTGCTTGTTTGACAATGTCTTCGAGATTATAGCGTTTAATCACAAAGTCAGAGGATGGGCTTTCAATGCGCAGATAATGCAAAACCATCTCTACATAACTTTCGATTTTAAATAATTCCAAGCCAAGTTCTGCGGTCAACTCATTGTCTTCACCCTGCAGCAGCAGCCTCATCGCAGAAATTGGTGTCTTAATTTGATGCACCCAGAGGGTATAATAATCCACCATTTGCTGACGCGTGTTTTCGAAGGCTGCTTCCTGTAGCTTTCTGTCCATGTCTAGTTTCGCAATAATTTCCTGATAATCTTTTTCCAAGAGGTCCTGTGGCTCAGGCAGTGTCGATAAATCATATTCGCTCAATTTTAAGCTAGTTTGTAACTGTAAATGTTTATTCCTGTACTTGACATAATCATGACCTAGGTACACTAAACAGATCACTAATGACAGAGCAGCTACATATAGTACAGGTTCCAGAGGAAGATTGTAGAGGAAAAAAGCCAGGGTTAAGAGCAGTAAATAGATCAGTATCCAGATCAAAGTTGATCTGCTGTGTTTAAGATAGGAATATAATATTTTCATATTATTTCACCATATAACCTATACCTTTTTTGGTGGTAATAAAATCAGTTAAACCAATTGTCTCCAGTTTTTTACGCAGCCGAGTAACATTGACCGTTAAGGTGTTTTCATCAACAAAGCTGTCGGCTTCCCAAAGCTTTGTCATTAAGGCATCCCGGCTTATAACCCTGCCTTTGTTTTCCATGAGCACCTGCAAAATTTTGAATTCATTGCGGGTAAGTTCAATTTTATTATCATTATAGGTCAAAGTGGCATCGTTTGTGTTAAGGATTGCGCCACGATGTTCAACCAGATTACTTGCGCCTGCAAAATCATATGCTCTTCTTAACATAGCTTGGACTTTAGCTGTCAATACGGATAAATCAAAGGGCTTAGTAATGAAATCATCAGCTCCCATGTTGATAGCCATTATCAGATTCATGTTGTCTGAAGCTGAAGAAATAAAGATAATCGGGATTTTAGAAAGTTTACGAATCTCCCCGCACCAATAGTAGCCATTGTAAAAAGGTAGAGCAATGTCCAGTAATACTAATTGAGGATCGTAACTGATGAATTCAGAGAGAATATCCTTGAAATTAGTGGCGCAGTAAACGTCAAATCCCCACGCCCCCAGCCCATGTTTCATCGCTTTGGCAATGGTTTGATCATCTTCGACAATGAAAATGCGATACATAGGCATCTCCTTCCCAAACCCAGCTGCTGAAGAATTCCATGCAAACACACTTATTTCCTGTTGCTGCTAGCGTGGTTAATTGCATAAAAGCTATAGATCAAGACTATAAATGAATACGGTGATCATGTCTGAAGTAGCAAAGGAGCGCTGTTATGAATCCTCTTTGGGGAGTAACGTTGATTGGGTTGGCTGCAGGCTGCATCGGTACGGGTTTGGGCGGTTTGATTGTAGCAATCTTTCGTATGCCTAAAAGCAGAACATTGAGCTTCGTGCTGGGATTTTCCGGTGGGATTATGTTGGCTGTAGTTTTTCAAGATTTGATTCCAGAATCACTTAACTACGGCACTCAGGAAAATTTATTGTTTGGTTTCTTGCTTGGATGTGCTTTATTGTTTATCCTCGACCGCTTTCTACCCCATGCTCACGTCACTACTATTGGCAGTAGTAAAAAGAATCAACGTTTTGTTCGCACCAGCATTCTCATTGGTATTGGTATTGCGTTACACAATTTCCCTGAAGGGCTGGCCATTGGTGCAGGATATTCAGCCTCTGAATCATTAGGTATTAGTTTAGCCATTGTTTTGGCTTTTCATGATATGCCAGAAGGAATGGCTATGGCTGGACCTATGCAGGCGGCTCGTTTGGGGTTAGTGAAAATTGTATGGTACTGCGCTCTATCTGGGGTACCAACTGGTTTAGGAGCTCTGATTGGCTCTTACCTAGGCAGTATCTCGGGGGTGTTTCTCTCAATAGCGTTGGGATTCGCTGCAGGTGCCATGCTTTATCTGGTGTTCGACGAACTATTGCCCATTGCCTATGAGCTTGACTCTGGCTACTCGGCTACCTTTGGATCCGTTTTTGGGGTAGTGGCAGGCATGATGTTTCTACACCTTTTAGCTTGATAGGGGTCAGACCCCTTAAGCAACGAAAAAACGCCAGGGACACTGGCGTTTCTGCATTGATTCAGTTCCGAATGCTGACAATCCGGTAATACACTCGGGCAGTCCTGATATATACCACTGTGTACAACAAAGCAAAGACTAAAAGTGTAGCTGCTGTGCAGCCAGCAAAGAGCGCTGCATTTGTTAGGCTGAAGAGAGCCAGCAGCTGCCTGATTACTTTAAAGGCAAATGCCACATGAACAGCTGCCATGATCAGCGGAATAAAAAATACCATCAGCACCTGAGTCCGGATTGCCTGCTTCACCTCATCCTGGCTCATCCCCATCTGCTGCATAATCTGAAAGCGCTGCTGATCGTCATACCCTTCGGTGATCTGCTTGTAGTAGATAATCAGGACTGCTGCCAGCAGGAAAAGCAGGCCCAAGAAAATGCCGAGGAAAAATAGGCCGCCGTATAAGGAATAGAAGTCATGGCGAGCCTCAGCCGCAGATTCCAGTCGAAACGCACCTGTATTACCCAGGACACTTATCAGCTTATTTTTCAGCTGCCAGTGCAAGCTGACCCCTTCTTCATCGCTTGTATCTATATCAAAGCCAAAGACATAGCTGATTGGTGATGCAAGGGAGCCATAAGCCTGCTGCTTCCGTTCATAAAAATCTTTGAGTACATTCAAATCCTTCACAATTAAATAATAAGAGGTCGTGATATTCAATTCTTCTGTACCATCAATGAACAGTTGATTCAAGCGGTCTTTAATTGTAAACGTCTGGTCAAACACCGTTAAAGTGGTGTATGGGTAGGGCACGTGTTCTGCGTAAATCAGTACCTCATCGTCTGCGAGAGCGAGGGACTGATTAGCCATACGGTTATAATCCTCCAAAGGAATGAAGTACAGCATGCTCGCCTGAAAGTCCAGTGAACTGGAGCGGTCGGCCAAGAACACACTGCCATTTTGCGATGCAGAAAGAGGTGGATAGCGGTATTCCAGAATATTAAAAGGTTCCAATCTTTTATTTTTCAGTACATCAGCGGTGGTTGAGCGGATCAGAGCCTTTACCTTCTCCCCAGAGTAATTAGCAGTTATGATCATATTCCGCGGATACCTAGCCCGCATTACATCCTCGAAGCCAACATAGAGCGAGACGGTTGTCGATATAGTCACCAGCACCATAGTCCCAAGAATACAAATGTTGGCTAAGCCTACGGCATTTTTCTTCATGCGGTATATCATGCCGGAAATATTGATAAAGTGCCGAGGCTGGTAGTAGAAACGCTTATTGCGGCGCAGCATTTTGAGCAGGCCGATAGAACCAGCAGTAAAAAGACAGTACGTCCCTATCATGACCAGAATTACAGCAAAAAAGAACATCTTCAGGGCACTTAATGGATTTTCCCGAGTAAGGGCAATGTAATAACCAGAGCCTAGCGATACAGCCCCGATAAGCATCAGCAGCCACTTGGTCCTGGGTTCACGCTCGCCTGTCTGCCCGCCACGCAGCAGTTCAATGGGCTGGGCCAGATGGATCTGGTACAAGTTGGTTATGAGTGTTAGGGCAAAGATACAGCAGAATAGGACAATAGTGACTATAATCATCTTCACTGATATTTCAAATCCTGTAGACACATCAAAACTGACGATTTTGAACAGCATCAGAACCACTAACTTGGAAAAGAGGATGCCCAAGGCAATCCCCAGTGTGATGGCGATAAGGGCTACATAGAAATTTTCCATCAGCATCATTCTGGCTATATGCTTTTTCTCCATACCCAAGATGTTGTACAGGCCAATTTCTTTCTTGCGTTGTTTAATAATGAAGCTATTGGTGTAGAACAAAAAGATTACTGCAAAAAAACCGACAATCACTGTTCCCAGGCTCAGAATGGTGCTGAGGGTAAATCCATTCTGCTTGATAAGCTCATTACTGGTGCTGAGAGCAGCAATGATGTAGAACATCATAATAGTAAGGCTGGCTGCCAGGATATAGGGGACATAAGTTTGGGAGTTCTTCCGGATGTTGGATAGAGCCAAACGGCTGTAGAACCAGTTATTCACGGCGCTTACCTCCCGTGGTTATAATGGTGAGGGTGTCAGCAATGCGCTGATACTGCTCCTCTACTGTGCAATGCCGCAGTAAATCTTGCGGAATATTTCGCCATCTTTGATAAACAGCACCCTGCTGGCATAGGCTGCGGCTTTAGTGCTGTGGGTCACCATGAGTATGGTTTGTCCTGCAGCGTTGATTTCTGCAAAAAGCTGCAGAAGGCTGTCGCTTGAGCGTAAATCCAGCTCAGATTCTTCACTTCCAGCAGGCACATCTGTGCATCTCTCCTTCAGAATACTTCAGTAGAGTATAACAAAACGAGGAACTGTCCTGCCATAATTTTGGCTTACATTTCCTCAGGTTACCTTACATTGATGTAAGAAATGCAGAATCAGTCTATGATCGTGTCCGCTGTGTCCAGGACGATTCTGACCTCACAATACTGGTTTGAGCGTTTGAGGTCTATGATTTTTCCCAATTGAGTTAGAGTTGGACTTGACAATCTGGCAGAGTATCCTGTATAATTACTCTTGTACTTGACATGGGCTTTTAGCTCAGTTGGTAGAGCACCTGACTCTTAATCAGGGTGTCCAGGGTTCGAGTCCCTGAAAGCCCACCATAAATACAGTTTGAGACCGCTTCGGCGGTCTCTTTTTTTACCCAGTCAATGTACCACCAGCTTGTAACAGAGCCTAGCTTCCTTGCGCAAAATCTACATCTTCTACCACTAATATAACGATGCGAACGATGCGTAGGAATTCCAAGTATACAGCACATATATTAAGAAAGTGGATGATGAAATTGAGCAAATTAGTTCTTAACCGAAAGCAGATAGCACTAATAATGATTATTGCCCTTATCCTATCCACAACAGGATACAGGCCAGAAAAATCAGAATCCGAAGATGGAAGTATATACACTTAGTTTCTTACCTAGTGGGCGCGTATTGATAAAGACCATAAACCTCTTTTAGTATGTCCAAATAATCAACATACCCTCCCAACACTCTCTTTCCAACCGCTACTTAATAAGTAGAAGAGGAGGCGGCATATGCAGATCACAGACACACTTATTAAACGCTATACAAAAAAAGTGATGGGCTTTGCACTAACTAAAACCAATGATATCCACTTGGCGGAAGAACTTTCCCAAGAGATCATGCTGCAGCTGGTCATCGCTCTCACAAGAAATTCACACATTGAAAATCTTGATAGCTATGTCTATACACTGTGCTGTTACACATGGTCCAATTATCTTCGCCACAATAAAAAACACTGGGATAACAAACCTTTGGAAAACTGTGAGCCCATGTGCAGCGACAATGATGTAGAACAACAAATTTTGGACCAAATCTTGATAGAGAAGGTCAAGAATGAGATTGGTTATTTAGCTAGGATACATCGGCAGATTACTATCATGCATTACTTTGACAACCTCAAATCCAACGAAATTGCCGCCAAACTCAACCTTAAACCCAGCACTGTCCGCTGGTACTTATCAGAAAGTCGTCGTAAGTTGAAGGAGGGTATGGAAATGAATCATGAACAACAGAACTATTTTCCTCAAAAACTTCGGTGTGGTCACAGTGGTTATGCATATGATGAGACCATGTGCGGTTTAGGCAATGATTTACTAGTATCCAACATAGCCATTGCATGCTATGAACAACCCCTGTCCATTACAGAGATCGCCCGTAAGCTCCAAGTAGCAGCGGCATATCTTGAGTATCACATTGATCGTCTGGTGTACATGGATTACTTAACTCAAAAAGGGGACAAGTATCAGACTAATTTCTTTATCGAAGAACCCCGTCATCGCCTGCTCAAAGCCAAATTCCAATATGAAAACATCAGACCTTATGCAGAAAAGATCTATCATGTTATCACTTCTCAAATGGACGATATAATCAATACAATCTTCCCCGATAGCAGTCTCAACCGAGATATGCTGCTGTGGTCTTTAATTGCCTTAATCGCATTTAAGCTGGATGAAATTGCGCAACAGAAAGTATATAAAACATACCTCATTGAAACACCAAAGCGTAAAGATGGCTCCGAACATTGGGTTAAGGCTGGAATCAAACAGCCATCATATTATGAAACTCAAACCGAATTTTCCCCAGCTATCGTTGATTTTGCTAATAAAACTGATACTAACGGCATCAAGATGATGAACTCTCCCATCTGTGTTGGTTACCAATTTGAAACATGGCTTTCCATGCAATACGAGATGTACTGGCGGGAGTTTTCCGAAGATATCATCAACAAACTGCTTAGAGTATATACAATCATCACAAATAAAGAAACACCTAACGAAATGGACAAACTAATCATAGCTGAACTAGTAAAATATGGTTATGTAAATACGCATGGCAATAAAGTTTCTTTATCTGTCCCATTTATTCCTTACCACCGTTTTAAGCTGTTTGGCCAACTGCTTGAAGATATCCAGCAGCAACTTGGAGAAGACTTCTTTCTAACGTATTACGATCAATTTGCAGAATTCTTTGAGCCTGAGGTTCCTAAATTTCTTGCTGATAACATTCGTAACCATGCCATTTATGATATCTGGCCAAGCCTTGCTGTATTGGGTTGGATCATCAATCAAGCTTGGATCAAACTGCCTGACAAAGAAGAAGCAAAATCCGTTTGCACCATAGTTTGGCAAACGGAACAAAATAATGTCTGAGCTGACTGGTAATGCCCAGTCAGCTATTTTTTTATATTCTTCTCATATCTAAGCAGGATATTAATCTTTGTTTAAATAACTGAATATACTGAGAATAAAACCAACGAGGTTCATCAATGCACCTGGATTGCATCTTGAGGATACCTGAAATTGAAACCAATTGATTAGGAGGTTTGCTATGCCTGTCCACGATTTTGTTTATACTTCATCAAACGCTAATGCTGTTGAAGACCCAACATATCTCTATATCTTTCTTGCCGTCTTTGCTGTTCTATTCTTCGGAAGCTTAGCAATGGGTTTACGAGAATCGCTATATAACAAACGGCAGCCCGTAGTTACTCAACGAGTTAAAATCACCAGTAAACGTTTTGAAGTAAGGGGTACTTATGCGATAAGTAATAAACGGAGTAGTCATTGGTCTCACTCTTACTACTATTATCTTACATTCGAATTTGAAGATGGAAACCGCCTGTAATTTCGTGTCCGTAAAAATGATTATAGTATGACCGCCGAAGGAGATATAGGTATTTTGACGTATCAGGGGACAAGATTTATCAGTTTCCAAAGAGAAAAATAAATGCCACTGTTAATGATGGAAAGGTTTCTCCATTATTTTTCCAGTATATCCAGTACTTGGATAATCTGTCACAACCGCAAAATATGAGAGGAAGTGCTCGTTACTGCACTCCCTCTCTCATATTCTCTTACTTATTCAAGTAGCTGCCAACCAACCGGCCCATGGTTGAGTAGAAGCTTAAGGAACATCCAGCATGGTAGTTGCGGTTGTAGAATTCTTTATTGCTCATCTCACCAATAGCAAACAATCCTTGAATTACTTGGCCATCAGTGTTGATAACCCGATAATACTGATCAGTTACCACACCAGACATGGAACCCCAGATTGAGTGATTGTATTCCACTGCATAGTAGGGACCTTCTGCTGCATAGGCCACTAAGTTGCTTGCTGGTTTATCAAACTCAGGATCAACACCTTTAGCAGCGTACTCATTATAAGCATTAATAGTAGCAGTCAAACCATTTGGATCAATGCCTGCATTTTTAGCTAGTTCTTCAAGGGTATTGCCTTTGAAAACACTGCCAGTACCTAAACCAGATTCACAAATAGCTACGAAGGTTGCATTTGTTGAATCAAAGATGGCAAAAGTCTTGGTATCGTTGTATGCA
>Ga0134102_1000983_pt1 | contig 28001 bp, 28 predicted proteins | sample 13_3_2metaG_FD_94447 | JGI IMG/M metagenome (GOLD analysis project Ga0134102, IMG submission 94447) | Switchgrass degrading microbial communities from high solid loading bioreactors in New Hampshire, USA - 13_49_3.3_201_A3 metaG | ecosystem: Engineered > Bioreactor > Semi-continuous > Anaerobic...
AATATGCCGGATGACGTACTGGAAAGGCTGAAGGATATTGCCATTGAGTGTATTAAATTGGAGGCGGAAACACGTCATCCGGACATCTCTGTTTGTCGGAGAAGCATTATTCAAAAGCGAATGAAGGAGCTAATTCGAGAGAGGGATAAGATTATTTATGAACATATGTCGTTGGGACGGTTTTTTTGACAACATTTGACACGAACATATGTTTTATATATAATTGAAGTAGAATGTATGGTAAAATATAACTGCAGAGGAGTGTTGTTGTTGGATCTATCGTGGATTTTTGAAGCAGGGCAGCAATATGACGTACTGAATAATAAACATGATAGAGGATATAAGTTTTTGCTGTCCATCAAGCGGGTATTTGTAGAATTATTGCGGAGTTTCGTAAAACAAGGTTGGAGTAAACAGGATTGATGAGAATGAGTTGTTGCGGTTACAGAATTTGATTGGCTCAGTATTCCTTTTGGATCAAAAAGGGGATGTAGACACAACGATAAGGAAATTAAGGAAGCTTGCAGATATGGTCAAAAAATTAAGCAAAGAAGATAGCCAATTGTTTAAGGCATGGGTGGTAAGAGTACTGTCGATGGGCTTGCCGGAAAGCCAGCAGGAAAAAATAAGAGAAATAATTGAAGAGGATAAGGAGGTTGAGAGCATGGTTTATAATCTTCAAAGAATAGTGATTGAATCAAGGATGCAAGGAAAGGAAGAAGGGATGAAGGAAGGAATTGAAAAAGGAAAAATTGATGGGATAAAAGAGGGAAGAATAGAAGGAAAAATAGAAGGAAAAATAGAAGGAAAAATTTCTACATTGCTAAGACTACTTTCCAAAAAATTTGGTGTATTGTCTCAGGAGATAAGCGATAGAATTAGCAACATTAAAGATTTGGATACAATTGATAGAATGTTGGACAATATTTTTGAGATACAGTCATTAGAAGAGGTTGAAGAATATTTGAATAAATAGCGGACACCATGTATGGTGTCCCTACGTTTATAGAAAGAGATATTTTTAAGACAATTATCCTTTTAACTGTGCAAGCTACCACGCAAGTTGATGAGAATCTGATTTGAGTGTGTCGCGAACATATGTTTTATATATAATTTCAATGTAATCTATGGTAAGATATTATTGTAATAAGTATTATACATAAAAAATTTATTGCTGAAGAAAAAGAGTGGGCGAAATGAACATATGCATTTTAAATTGTTCCAATACGTTTAATTACGGCTCAATGATGATGGGGGAGAATTTCATTTATTATTTTAATAAAGTTACAGGAACCACTCATCATTATTATGTTGAAACCAGCGATGAAGTCCATATTAAAAGATTAAGGCACAGTACGGGGATTGAAGAAATCTATTCCATTCCGGAGAATGCACTGTTTAAGAGCGGATTGAATAAATACGATTACATACTTTCCTATTGTAAAATGAAAAAGACGGTATCGGAATTGGCAAAGAAAATGCACTTAATCGTTGTACTGGGCGGGGATGATTTTACGGAAGATTACGGTTGGAAGTGGCCGCTTATTCGTGTAATGAAATTCAATATATTGAAAAGCGAAGGGCTAAAGATTGTCATGCTGGGACAAACCATCGGTCCTTATTTGTCCTTTAGAAAACCAGCGATGAAGATGCTGTTGAAAAGGCTTGATAAGATATATCCCCGGGAGCCTTTAAGTTATAATTTCCTGAAGAATCTTGGGTTAAAAAATATTTCTATGACGGATGATTTGGCATTATTGCCTCTTGCAAAACAAGAAGCGCCGGAAAACATAAAAGAATATATAACCTATTGTCCAAGTGAGCTTATATATCGGTATTCGAAGGAAGGCAGCAGAGAAGAATGGATAGAGTTCAATCTGTTTATGATAGATACCGTAATGAAAAAGTTTCGGGATAAAAAACTGGTTTTGCTGGCTCATGTGCTTAAGCCTGAACATGTGGATGATCGGATTATTGTTGGTGAACTATATGACCGAATCAGCAGTAAATACCCGGACAGGATTATTGTTGAGAAAAGGGAGTTGTACCCGTATCAAGTAAGAGAATATATTCAACAGTCGTTTTTGGTGATATCCGGCAGGATGCATCCGGTCATTTCGGCTATTCAATGTGAGGTGCCTGCTATTGCCATATCTTATAGTTCCAAGTATTGGGGGATTATTGGGGAAAGGTTCGGATTAGGGGATTTTATCCTGGATGTAAGGCAATTGAATTACCGGCAGATGAAGGAAAGGTTTGCCCATCTGTTGGAGCGGATAGATTCGGAATATAGCGCAGTACAAGAGAAAATGAGAGTGAACGGTAAGTCGGCGGAAGAAAATATCTTTGATACATTGAAGGAAATTTACTGTTTTTTGTAGTATATTTCTTATGATAAATTATATTTTACGATAAAAGGCATTAGGGAGAAGAAAAGGTGAAAAGTACAAGTCAATTGAAGGCAGGAGCGGTTTTATCCTACCTTTCCATGTTTATTGGATATGCAGTGTCCATTCTTTATACCCCGGTTATGCTTCGGCTTCTGGGGCAAAGCGAATACGGCCTGTATAATTTGGTAGCGTCCGTAGTAAGCTATCTGGGATTGCTGAGTTTTGGATTCGGTAGCGCATATGTCAGATATTATTCCCGGTATAAGGTGAAGGATGATGAATATAGTATTGCCAAGTTGAACGGAATGTTTTTGATTGTTTTTTCATTGATCGGATTGATTGCCGTATTAGCGGGCTCTGTACTGGTTTTTCATGTGGATTTATTATTCGGGGAGAAGCTGACGGTCAGTGAGTTGGCCAAAGCCAAAGTTTTAATGGCCATTATGGTGTTGAATATGGCTTTATCCTTTCCGGCCAGTGTCTTTAATTCCTATATTACTGCAAATGAAGAATATGTTTTCCAACAGTTGCTGCAAATCATGAAAACCGTGGTACATCCCTTTGTCATGTTGCCGGTGTTGTTATTGGGGTATAAATCCATTGGTATGGTTGTAGTTACTACCATACTTACCATTAGTGTAGAAATAGCCAATGTGGTATTTTGTTTTCGGAAGTTGAAGATGAGGTTTCTCTTCCGTCGTTTTGATTTTTCCTTGATGAAGGAAATGACGGTTTTTTCCTCCTATATTTTTTTAAATATGATTATAGACCAGATTAATTGGAATGTAGATAAATTTATCATAGGCAGGTTCAGGGGTACCGTTGAGGTAGCGGTATATGGTTTGGCCGCCCAGTTGAATAGCTATTATATGTCGCTGGCAATGGCTGTTTCTTATGTGTTTATTCCAAGAATCAATCGAATGGTTGCAGAGGTTCATGATAACGGCCAATTGACCAATTTATTTACACGTGTCGGTCGGATACAGTTTATCTTGCTTTCACTGGTTTGTTCCGGTTTTATTTTTTTCGGACGACCGTTTCTTCGTATGTGGGCGGGGAATAATTACGGGGGTACGTATCCAATTACTCTAATCCTGATTGTTCCGGTTACGTTCCCGCTTGTGCAGACCATCGGGCTGGAGATTCAGAAAGCCAAGAATATGCATAAGTTTCGTTCATGGGTGTATTTGTTTATTGCTGTCGGTAACGTGTTTTTGAGCATTCCGCTGACAAAGGCATATGGCGGTATCGGGGCCGCTTTGGGTACGGCAGTTTCTTTACTGATAGGCAATGTCTTGATTATGAATTGGTATTATAACGCCAGAGTCGGACTGGATATAAAGTATTTTTGGAATCACCTATTCAAATTGGTTCCTGCGCTTGTGCTGCCTGCTGTCGCAGGTATTTTGATACGGAATCATGTGGATTTAAATAATGTTGTTTATTTTTTAGTTTTTGGTGTTGTTTATGTATTCATATATTTTGTTTCCATGTGGTTTTTAGGGATGAATCAAGAGGAAAAAGATTTGATTGGTAAACCGGCAATAAAAATATTAAGCAGGTGGATGGCATGATTCAAGTGATACAAAAGCAACGTTGTACAGGGTGCTATGCATGCAGTACCGTTTGCCCTGAACATTGTATTGCTATGAAAAGCGATACGGAAGGATTTGGGTATCCTGAAGCGGATGTAAGCAAATGTATCCGTTGTGGGTTGTGCGAAAAGGTATGCCCGGTTATGAATAAACAGGAAATTCATCATCAGCCTCAGGCATATGCTTGTTATGCCGCTGATGAAGAGATTCGCATGCACAGTTCTTCCGGCGGGATATTTCCTTTACTGGCGGAACAAGTTATAGATAGCGGCGGTGTTGTTTTCGGGGCCGGCTTTGAGATAGATTTTACGGTAGTCCATGGTTATGCGCAGACAAAAGAAGAGCTTGGGAAGTTTCGGGGTTCCAAATATGTTCAGAGTAAGATAGGGGATGCATATAAGGCGGCAAAGGAATTTTTAGAGCAGGGGAGGCCGGTGTTGTTTACAGGAACGCCTTGTCAGGTTGAAGGGCTGAAATCTTATTTGGGCAAGCCTTATGCTAATTTATTTTGTGTAGATATGGTATGTCATGGTGTACCGTCACCGAAGGTGTGGCGGAAATATATTTCATACAGGGAAAGTTGTGCTAAGTCGGGCGTTCGGGCGGTTGATTTTCGGGATAAGTCCAAAGGCTGGAAGAGTTATCATGTGTTTTTTGTGTTTCAGGATGGTACAAGATATCAGAAAGTTTATCATAAAGATTTTTATATGAATGCTTTTTTAAAGGACATTTGCCTAAGGCCCTCATGCTATGATTGTCGGTTTAAAACACTGCAACGGCAAAGTGATATTACTCTTGCGGATTTTTGGGGGATTCAGGACATCTTGCCGGAGTTGGATGATGATAAGGGGACGTCTCTTATTTTTGTGCATACCGCGAAGGGACAGTTCTTGCTGGAACGGATAAAAGAGAGAATGGTGTATCAGGAAACGGATATTTACAAGGCAGTGGAGTATAATCCGTCGGCTGTAAAGTCGGCAAGATATCATCCGAAAAGGGATGATTTCTTTGATGATTTGGATAGGCTGCCTTTTGATAAACTGGCGGCAAAGTATTGTTCGGAGCGTGCAATGGTACTCATTGGGCGATGGTTAAAAGTTTGTATATATAGGATTGTGAAGAAGTTAGGATTGTTCAATATGGTTAGAAAGTTTTTAGGAAGAACATAATCATGATTTGATATTTGTACAGGTAAATGTAATTTAAAAATTCAAGGTGGAACATATAAGTGCCACTGTTGTTACAATGAATGATATGTTTGAGAAGGAATGATGCATTTGGTTCCAATTTGACGGAAATATATGTTTTATATATAATTTCAATGTAATAATGATAAGTCATGATGATAGAGCGTAAAACGGATACATCATGAAAGGAATGAAAGTAACCATGAATGAAAAAGAGATTAGATGGCGTCAGAGATTTCAAAATTTTGAAAAGGCGTATTTTCAACTTAAGTCGGCAGTGATGGATTTTGAAAAGCTTAGTGTTCTTGAAAAAGAAGGATTAATTCAAAGGTTTGAATACACTTTTGAATTAGCTTGGAAAACACTTAAGGATTATCTTGAGTCTCAAGAAGTCATGGTAAGTTTTCCAAGAGAGGTTATTAAGTCTGCTTTTCACTATGGTTTGATTCAAGATGGTGAAGTATGGATGGATATGTTGGAAAAAAGAAATTTGATGGCACATACGTACGATGAAAAACGGTTTCAGTTAGCGGTAACGAAAATTAAAGAAGAGTATTTTGGTGCCATAACTCAAGTATTTAATGAATTGGGTGGCAGGAAATGAATTTTGGAATACCTGATAAAAGCTTTCATATGATTTTAGAGGTTTTAAAAGAATATGAAGAAGTTGAGAAAGCGTTGATTTTCGGAAGCCGTGCCATGGGAAATTATAAGAACGGTTCGGATATTGATCTTGCCATATGTGGTTCTCAGGTAACAGAGGATATTGTCAATAAAATTAGGGTCAAATTAAATGAAGAATTGCCGATTCCTTATTATTTTGACATTATCCATTATGAAACGCTGCAGTATAAGGAGTTAAAAGAACATATCGATACTTTCGGAAAAGTTTTTTATGTAAGGCATGAAGCAGGGGAAGGGGATTAGGAGCGGACGGTATTCATTAAATTTTGCAGCTTTTCGATGGACATTCTGTCTTTTTTGAGAACTTCTCCTGCAATGTCTCTGGATTTGTCATCCAAGTTGCCCCGTAAGACTTTTTCGGCAGCGTTTACTCCCTTGATTTCTCCTTCCAAGGCTTTTTCGATAATTTCCGTATCGTCCGTTTTTGAACCAAGGTCCATATTAATTTTTATTTCGCCCATTTTCCCCTTCATACCAATATTTTCGTTCGGCTGTCCGCCTATGTTTTGAATATATTCCGCCAACATGCCGATATTTTCTCTATGTTGTTTTTGAATGTCCATGAAGCAGCTTTTTACATTCTCGTTTTTTACCCTATGGATAAAATTGTTGAAACTTGTAACTGCCATGTATTCCCCTTGTAAAAGGTCGTTCAGTGATTGTACGGTTTCGGAATGCTGTTGCAATTTGTTTTCCCTCTTTTCGTGATAGTTTTTTATATATTTATTTTTTCAGGAAAACATAAATAAATTCCTAAAATTATGCCGTGTAAGTATATAATTTTTAGACAATATGTGGTAAAATGTAATTAATTTATGAATCAACAGGATGGGCGTATAAGAATATATATGTATTGTCGTAAATATTATTAAAATTATTGGGGGTTTTCAATTTGAAAGGAATCATTTTGGCCGGAGGAAGCGGAACCAGGCTTTATCCGCTTACGTTGATTACAAGCAAGCAGCTCTTACCGGTGTATGACAAGCCCATGATATATTATCCGCTTTCTACTCTTATGTTGGCGGGTATTCGTGAGATTTTGATTATTTCAACGCCCCATGATTTGCCGAATTTTAAGAAATTATTGGGAGATGGCAGCCAATTTGGAGTTCGTTTATCCTATAAGGAGCAGCCGTCACCTGACGGACTGGCTCAGGCTTTTATTATCGGGGAAGACTTTATCGGTGATGAACCTTGCGCTATGGTTTTGGGGGACAACATATTTTATGGGAACGGTTTTACCTCTGTTCTTAAGAAAGCTGTAGAAAATGCGGAAAAGGGTAAAGCGACCATTTTCGGATACTATGTTCCGGATCCGGAACGCTTTGGAGTGGTAGAGTTTGATGATACGGGCAAGGTGATATCGATTGAAGAAAAACCGAAGAATCCCAAGTCCAATTATTGTGTTACTGGGTTATATTTTTATGATAACCGAGTGGTTCAATATGCGAAGCAGGTTAAGCCTTCGGCAAGAGGCGAGCTTGAGATTACCGACCTGAATCGTATGTATCTGGAAGACGGCACGTTGAACGTTCAGCTTTTGGGTAGAGGGTACGCGTGGTTGGATACGGGGACTATGGACAGTCTTCTTGAGGCGGCAGAGTTTGTGCAGATGATTGAAAAGCGTCAAGGGATAAAAATTTCCGCCCCGGAAGAAATTGCCTATGTGAATGGCTGGATTGATAAAGAGACTATTCTTAAATCGGCCGAAAGATACGGCAATTCGCCTTATGGCGGACATTTGAAGAAAGTAGCCGAAGGCAGGGTAATGTATTAGGTCTATTGATAATTCATGAATATTTATGAAGCGGGGCTGTCGCACAAGACGTAATATTTGCCTATCCTACGGGCGATTCTTGAATCGCCCCTACAACAATAACGATTTATCCATATATGAACATGTACCCATTCTATCGTAGGAGTGACCATTCACTTTACCGTAGGAGCGACCATTCACTTTACCGTAGGGGCGACCATTCACTTTACCGTAGGGGCGACCATTCACTTTACCGTAGGGGCGACCTGTGGTCGCCCGCAGAAAATATTGGTAATTTAAGTTGGCGACATTGCCTGTGGTCGCCCGTGGATGTGGATATATTAATTGTAGGGACACCATATATGGTGTCCGCCGATGAAAGGAGCTATTGTTATTATGAAGGTAACCAAGACCCGATTTAAAGGGCTGTTTATTATAGAAACCGACGTATACGGTGACCACAGAGGCTGGTTTGCCGAAACCTATACTAAAAAGAAATTTGCAGAACATGGGATGGATACGGAATTTGTTCAGGATAATCAGTCTTATTCCACTAAAAAAGGCACGCTCAGAGGAATCCACTTTCAAATAAATCCCATGGCACAGTCCAAGCTGATTCGATGTACCAGAGGTGCCATCGTAGATACCGTTGTGGATTTGAGGAAAGGTTCCGATACGTACAAACAATGGTTCAGTATCGAGTTATCCGCGGAAAATAAGAAGCAGTTGTTTATTCCTAAAGGGTTTGGGCATGCTTTTCTTACCTTAACCGATGATGTGGAAGTACAGTATAAAGTGGACGAATATTATTCAAAGGAACATGACCGCAGTATTCGATATGATGATCCGGAACTTGGCATTGATTGGGGAACGGAGCATCCCATTCTTTCGGAAAAAGACCGGAATGCGCCGTTTTTAAAGGACAGTGATGCCAATTTTAGTATTAAGGTACTTGTGACCGGGGTGAACGGTCAGTTGGGGCACGATGTGGTTCAGAGGCTTCATGAACTTGGTATTGAGGCAATCGGTGTTGATGTGGATGATTTTGATATTACCGATAAGAATCAGACCGAAGCATATCTTTTAAAATGCAAGCCGGATGTTGTTGTTCACTGTGCGGCATATACTGCGGTAGATAAGGCGGAGACCGACAGAGAAAAGTGCTATGCGATCAATGTGGAAGGAACCAGGAATATTGCCGAGGTTTGTAAAAAGCTGGATGCCAAGATGGTGTATATCAGCACCGATTATGTATTTGACGGACAGGGCACTGAGCCCCATAGGGAAGACGAACCTACCAATCCCGTTAATTATTATGGTTATTCCAAGGAGCAGGGGGAGCGGGTGGTTAAAGAGGTTTTGGACAAATATTTTATTGTCAGGACATCCTGGGTATATGGCAAAAACGGTAGTAATTTTGTGAAAACTATGTTAAAATTAGCACAGACAAGAAATGAAATCAACGTGGTCCATGACCAGGTAGGGGCACCGACTTATACCAGGGATTTGGCGGTGTTGATTTGCGACATGCTTCAAACTGCCAATTATGGAACCTATCATGGGGTTAATGAAGGGTATTGCAGTTGGTATGAATTTGCTTTAGCCATATTTGATAAAGCAGGGATTCAGATGAAAGTAAATCCGGTTTCTACAGCGGAGTATCCTGCTGTTGCAAAAAGGCCTTTAAATTCCAGGTTGTGCAAGGATAACTTAGATAGAAATCATTTTAACAGATTGCCACGGTGGGAGGATGCTTTAAACCGTTATTTGAAGGAAATATTAATGGATTCGGAAAAGGGGCAGATACCATGAAGAACGTGTTAGTAACCGGCGGAGCAGGTTTTATCGGCAGTAATTTTATAAGGTATATGTTGGAGAAGTATCCCGATTATAGGATGATTAATGTGGATGCGTTAACGTATGCAGGGAATCTTGAGAATCTGGCCGATATAGCCCACCGTCCCAATTATGTTTTTGTCAAGGCGGATATCAGAGATCGAAAAAAAATGGATGAAGTATTTTCTTCCTATGATATCGATTATGTGGTGAATTTTGCGGCGGAATCTCATGTGGACAGGAGCATTGAAGAGCCTGAAGTGTTTTTGACGACGAATGTTATCGGGACTCAGGTTTTGTTGGATACGGCGAAAAAATATTGGAAGGTTCATCCGGAGGATAAGTATTCCAAGGATTATAAGCAGGGGGTTAAGTTTTTGCAGATTTCTACTGATGAGGTATATGGTGCGTTAGGAAAGACAGGAAAGTTTACGGAAACCATGCCGCTTATGCCCAACAGTCCTTATTCAGCTTCCAAGGCAAGCGCGGATTTGGTGGTCCGCGCTTATCACAAGACTTTCGGGATGCCTGTGAATATAACCCGGTGCAGCAATAATTATGGGCCTTATCAGTTTCCGGAAAAATTGATACCGCTGATGATTAATAATTGTCTGCAGGAAAAAGAGTTGCCTGTGTATGGTGACGGGCTGCAGGTAAGGGATTGGCTTCATGTATTTGACCACTGCTCGGCGATTGATACCGTTCTTCATAAGGGTATTGCCGGGGAAATATATAACGTAGGTGGAAATAATGAGAAAACTAATATTGAAATTGTAAAATTGATTATTAAGACTTTGGGCAAGTCGGAGAAGCTGATTAAATATGTAAAGGACAGGCCGGGGCATGACAGGCGATATGCTATTGATAATACGAAAATCACCACTCAGTTGGGCTGGAAACCGGTATATACGTTTGAACAGGGCATCAAGGAAACCATTGAGTGGTATGTAAACCACCGGTCCTGGATTGACAATATCGTTTCCGGCGATTATGCCAAGTATTATGGTAGGATGTACAAAGGTATTGATGTTTAAGGAGGAATTATATCGTAGGGACGCCATATATGGCGTCCGTATATGGTATACTGAGATGATACACTATGATATTAGTAGACATAGATGGTGTTTCACTGTAGGAGGTTGTCACACAATAAATATCCATTTAGACCGTATCAACGCAACGTCATAACAATTTATCCATATATGAATCCGTATTCTGTGTAGGGGCGATTCAAGAATCGCCCGCAAATGAAATACAAAAAAGGAGTGTTTTCAATGTATAAGATTGCCGTGGCCGGTACCGGATATGTAGGTTTGGTTGCCGGTGTATGTTTTGCTGAGGTTGGTCATCAGGTGATTTGTGTAGATGTGGATGAACATAAAGTTCAGTTAATGAAGCAAGGAATTTCACCGATTTATGAAGAAGGTTTGGAAGAGTTAATGCGGAAAAATTATGCCGCAGGAAGGATTGACTATACCACGGATTATAAATCGGCTTATAAGGATGCCGATGCAATTTTTCTTGGAGTAGGAACACCGGAACAGCCGGATGGCTCGGCAAATCTTTCTTACATAGCTACTGCTGCGAGACAAGTGGCCGAATCCATAGAAAAGGATTGCCTTGTAGTGGTAAAGTCCACCGTACCTGTGGGTACCAATGATAAAGTGGAGCAGTTTATTAAAGATTTTTTGGTGCACGATGTAAGGGTGGAAGTAGCGTCCAATCCGGAGTTTTTGGCTCAAGGTTCTGCGGTTCATGATACCTTGCATGCTCCAAGGATTATTATCGGTACCGAAAGCAAGTGGGCGGAAGAGTTGCTGATGAAAATATATGAACCTTTTCATTTGCCTATTGTATCGGTGAGCAGAAGGTCGGCGGAAATGATTAAATATGCCTGCAATAATTTCCTTGCTCTCAAGATATCTTTTATGAACGATATTGCCAACCTTTGCGAGTTGGTGGGTGCGGATATCCAGGAAGTGGCAAAGGGGATGAGCTATGATGAACGTATCGGAAGTAAGTTTTTAAATGCAGGGATAGGCTACGGAGGTTCATGTTTTCCGAAAGATACCAAAGCACTGGATTATTTGGCAAGACAGCACGGCTATGAGTTGAAAACCGTTAAAGCCGCTATTGATGTTAATAACAGGCAGAAGACTGTTTTGTATGAGAAAGCCTGCAGGAGGTTGATTACGTTTGACGGATTGAAGGTGGCAGTGCTTGGTTTGACCTTTAAGCCGGGGACCGACGATTTAAGGGAAGCTCCGTCCCTCAGCAATATTCCTTTACTGTTGGAATATGGTGCCCAGATTTATGCATATGACCCTGTGGGAATGAATAATTTTAAAAAGATGTATCCGGAAGGTAAGCACGGAAAAGGAAGCATCCATTATGCCGAGAATGTGGAGCAAGCTTTGAATGGCGCCAATGTCTGCTTTATTTTTACCGAGTGGAATGAAATTAAAGCGGTGAGACCCGAAACATATAAGAAGTTAATGAGGACTCCTCTTGTCTATGACGGAAGAAATATTTATAATGTAAAAGAAATGAAAAAAGCAGGAGTAGAGTATTATTCCATTGGACGACTATAGGTACATAAATTATAATGTAGGGACGGCCTGTGGTCGCCCGCGAACAGTGTTGTATATTGATTATTCATTCTATAGGGAACGCATTGCATACGTTCCGCAGGTCAAACATATTAAAGACATCTGTAGGGGCGCCATACATGGCGTCCGGTGAAATGGAGATGATAACTTTGACATATAAAAGTTTAGCTCCGCAAAAGACATATCTAATTACCGGAGCGGCGGGCTTTATCGGCTTCTTTTTATCCAAAAGGCTGTTGGAACAAGGGTGCAGGGTTATTGGGATGGACAATATGAATGATTATTATGATGTGAACCTTAAATATGCCCGCTTAAAGCAGTTGGAACCTTTTCATCATTTTATATTTATAAAAAATGATATTTCCGATAAAGATGCGGTTTTTAAAGTTTTTGAAGGGTATAAGCCCCATATTGTGGTGAATATGGCGGCTCAGGCGGGGGTAAGGTATTCGATGGAAAATCCGGATGCGTATCTTAAAAGCAATATTATTGGCTTTTTTAATATTCTTGAGGCATGCCGGTATTATCCGGTAGAGCATCTTGTTTATGCATCCTCCAGTTCCGTTTACGGTGCCAACAAAAAGGTTCCCTTTGAAGAATCGGACTTTGTGGACCATCCTGTTTCCTTTTATGCAGCTACCAAGAAATCCAACGAATTGATGGCTTATACATATAGTTATCTTTACGGGATTCCGGCTACGGGACTTCGCTTTTTTACGGTTTACGGTCCGCTGGGTCGCCCTGACATGGCTTATTTTTCGTTTACCCGGAAGTACTTTGCAGGGGAACCCATCAAAATATTTAATAACGGCGATTTTGAACATGACCTTTATAGGGATTTTACTTATATCGATGATATTGTAGAGGGAATGGAGCGCCTTTTGAATAATCCACCCGGAGGCATTGGGGACGGTTCTTCCGACAACAATGATGCTAAAGTTCCGCACAGAGTTTTCAATATCGGCAACAATAAGCCTGAAAAACTGATGACGTTTATTGAGGCGTTAGAAAATGCTTTGAGTAAAGCGTTAGGTAGAAAAGTAGTGTTTGACAAGGTTTTTGAACCTATGAAACCGGGAGATGTTCCGGCTACTTATGCTTCCACTGACTTGCTTGAACAGGTGGTAGGCTTTAAACCGCATACACCGATAGAAGTAGGGTTGCAAAAATTTGCAGATTGGTATGTGGAGTACTATAAATGTAAATGAAATGCGTGTGATTGCTTATATATAGGGAACGAAATAAGGACCTGTTTGTTAGACAAGTCCTTATTTTTTATCTTTTATTTTTGCCCCATGACAACATTGACAATTTCTTAATAGAACAACAGCAAAAATACTATGATAAAGAATAGTATAGAACTGTCGTGTTCTCTATATTCTCCTCTTAAATAAGGTATACCGTTGACTAAGGCACTGTTGTCGTAAAATAACAGGAGAAAAACGATAATGAAAAACAGTATGCTGTCATCACGTTTAGTGGCAGGGAGTGTTACTTTACTCATTTTTGCAGCCTCCTTTCAACCTTAAAGCGAATGAAAAACATATAGGTATCAAAATATATCTTCAGTTCCATAATATTCAATGAAGACAACGGAGGTGACACATTTGCAAGAGCGATGCATAATATTCCTGTTTTTTGCTAACCATAAAGTGGGAAAATATTCTGCTTTAATATCTATCAGGTTGGTGGGATGTGGATTATGATTAAGATTATTAAAAAGGGCAGTAAAAATAAAAAAGAGGACCCGGAAAAAAAGGAACAGCAAGTACCGCCGGAGGAAAAGGTGTCGTCACAGTTTTCTAAAAATTTTGATGAGAATTTCAACAAATTTAAGGAATACCTCCAGAGCAGTGATGATGTAGTGTTTCGCCAATTTACTTCGGCTACGGGGGTAAAATGCGGTGTCATTTTTATTGACGGTTTGGTCAGCAAAGAACTGGTGCAAATGCACGTTATAAGGCCGCTTATGCAAGAGGGGCAAAACCTTAAGAAGACGTCTCAAACAGAAAACAATAAAGATAATAAAGAAAGTTCAAAAGGGGCTAATAATGATAAAAAAGAGCAAGAGAATAGCGGTGGTGAAGAAGCTGTTGCTTTTATCATAGAGCGTATTATAACGGCAGCGGAGACAAGAGAGGCAGAAAACCTTGATAAGGCTATGCTTCCTTTAATGTCGGGAGAAACCGTATTGCTTGTTGACGGGTATGATAAGGCAATTATTGTCGGAACAAGGGAAATGCAGAGCAGAGGGGTACAGGAACCCGTCAGTGAATCAGTGGTAAGAGGGCCGAGGGAAGGGTTTACGGAGGTTATTCGTTCCAATACGGCATTAATTCGCAGAAGGGTTCGTGATCCGAATCTTGTTCAGAAAACGTTCACGGTAGGAAGGCGCTCCAAGACACCGGTAGTGGTTAGCTATATCAAGGGAATTGCCAATCCGAAATTGGTGGAACGGGTGGAGAAAAGGATTAAGGAAATTGATATTGACGACCTGATTGAAGCCGGAGAGATTGAACAGTTTATAGAAGATAATAATTTGAGCCCCTTTCCTCAGATACAGAATACCGAACGGCCGGACAAGGCTGCGGCAGCTCTTATGGAAGGCCGTGTTGTCATTATGGTGGACGGCACTCCTTTTGTGCTAATTATGCCTGCCAATTTGTATCAGTTTTTTCAAAGTCCGGAGGACTATTATGAACGATGGATTATTGGCAGCATTTTAAGGTCATTGCGATGGTTGGGCTCATTGTTGGCTACTTTTGCTCCTGCAATTTATGTTGCCATTATATCCTTTCATCCGGGAATGCTTCCCACGACCTTGGTGCTTTCGGTTGCGGCAAGCAGGCAAGGTGTGCCTTTTCCGGCATTTGTAGAGGCATTGTTAATGGAAGTTACCATTGAGTTGCTGCGTGAGGCAGGGGCGAGGCTGCCTAAAGCAATCGGTCAGACAATTGGTATTGTAGGCGGTATTATTGTAGGGGATGCTGCTGTCCGGGCAGGAATTACCAGCCCCTTTATGGTTATTATTGTGGCCATAACGGCAATATCGTCCTTTATTATTCCTTCATACAGTGCGGCCATTGCATTTCGGGTGATACGGTTTCCAATTATGATACTTGCTACAACATTAGGAATGTACGGAATTTTATTGTCTTTCATTTTTATCAACATACACTTGGTAGTGTTAAAAAGTTTCGGTGCCAATTATATGTCTCCGGTTGCGCCGGTACGGGTACATGATTGGAAGGATACTTTTGTACGTGTGCCTTTGCAGTTGATGAGAAGGCGCCCTGAATTTATTGACCCAATTGATATAGACCGATATAGGCAAGATCCTGTCAAGGAGGTGTAATTGCAAGGCAATGGACAGACAAAGGGATATGGATCGGATTAGTGGTGTACAAGTGACGGCGTTGGTTTCGTCTGCCGTTATAGGTGTAGGAATCATGTCTTTGCCTAACAGAATTGCAGATCAAGTGAAAACGGGGGCAACAGTGATAGCTATTGTTTCAGCAGTAATGGTACTGATTGCTACCTATATCGTTGCATTCCTTAGCAGACGCTTTCCTTATAGGACAGTGTTTGATTACGGTCCGACTATTGTGGGGAGGATTCTGGGAAAATTGATTACAGGGGTATTGCTGTTTGATTTTATATTGGTGTCTTCCATAGTAGTCCGAATGTTTGCTTATGTAATAAAGCTTTTTTTGCTGGAGCAAACCCCTATTGAAGTGATTATTATAAGTATATTGATGGTATCTGCTTATCTTGTGCAAAACGGTATTAATCCTATTGCAAGGATATGTGAATTGTTTTTTCCTATTACAATAATTGCACTGTCCTTATTGTTAATTTTGTCCCTGCAAAATTTTGATTTCAAGGAGTTATATTCATCATGGCAAATCGGTGCTATGGATTTGCTTAAAGGGATTCCTTCAACGATGCTTGCTTATTTGGGTTTTGAAGTGCTTTTAATTGTACCGGCATTTATGATAGAGCCTAAGGGTGTAATAAAATACGGAATTACGGGCGTAGGTGCAGCCGTCGTGTTATATATTGTAACCGTTGTGATGTGTATCGGTGTTTTTTCAGGGGACGACCTTAGATATCTTTTGTATCCTACTCTTGAGCTTGCAAAAACTATCTCTTTCCCGGGGGCTTTTGCCGAGAGATTTGACATATTTTTTGCAGTGTTCTGGGTTCTAGCGGTGTTCACTACCATTGCTATTTATCATTATTTATCTGCTTTTAGTATGACAAGGTTTTTCGGTTTGAAAAACTATCGGCCGTTTTGTTATTTTCTACTGCCGGTCATTTATTTTTTGTCGCTTTCGCCTCAGAATATTTATCAGACACGGCTTGCTGCTGCTTTAGTATCCTATGTGGGCGGTTTGGTATCTTTTGTTCTTCCCGTCGTTCTTCTTGTAACGGCGCTGTTAAGGAAGAAGGGAGTGAGTTACCGTGAAAAATAGGCTCTTTTTTCTGTTGATTGTTACATATATGTTGTTTTTAACGGGTTGCTGGGATGTTGTTGAGTTGGAAGACAGGGCTTTTGTACTTGGGATTGCATTGGACAAGGCGGAAAAAGAGGAAGATATTGTGGTAACCTACCAAATTGCTTTACCGTCTCAGATGTTTGGGGAAAATCCGGGAGGCGGGGAAAAGGTTAAAAATATCAGTACCGTTGCCCCTAATATTATTCGTGCCAATCGGCAGATTCTTACCAGAATTGATAAAGTGCTGAATATTGAGCATCTTCAGGTGATTCTTATAGGAGAAGAGTTGGCTCGGGACGGGTTTTATAAGCATATCGATTTGTTTTTCAGGGATACTAATGTGAGACGGAAAACAAACGTGTTGATTACCGAAGGAAAAGCCGCTGACTATTTTGAAATAACACCGTTGACCGCACTCAGTGCTTCACAATATATTTCGGATATCATGCGTTTGAATGAATCCCGTGTGCATCAAGTAAGTAGCGCTGTAGATATTTTGAAGTTGGCAATCAGCATCCGTGAAGGCAGGGATTATTTTATTACAAAAGTTTCCAAAGCAGAAAAGGATGTTGTGGTTTCCGGTGCAGCGGTTTTTAAATCGAATAAAATGATTGGTTGGCTGGATGCTGATGAAGCCGGAAAAGCCAAATGGCTGATTAACGATCTTACGGCTGCTACCATCATTCTACAAGATGTGAATGGTATCCAAGGGCAGGTTGTTTTTGAAGTGCAAAACAGCAGGACAAGGATAAAACCTGTTGTACGTGGGGAGCAGGTAGAGTTTGACGTCAATATTCGTACCGAAGGAATTGTTGTTGAACGGGAAAATGTTAATTTTAATGTCAGTGAAAAGGCTGATTTTATCCACGAATTGGAAGAAAGCATTGAAGCGAAAATACGCCGGGATTGTATGGAAATTTTTGAGGCAGCTCAAAAGAAGTATGAGACGGATTTTTTAAATCTCGGACATTTGGTTCAATTATATAATATTCGTTGGTGGGAGAAAAACGAAAAGCAATGGGAACGTATTTTTAAAGATGCAAAACTGAATTTAAATGTTGACGCGTATATAAGAGGTGTGGGTCTGACGGAATAGGAGGATGCTTTCATGATAAGGGATTTGTTTCTTATTCTATCGGGAATTGTGTCGGTTTATTTTGTGGCATTATGTATTTATTCAGGGCTTATTTGCATTTTGTTTGTAGGACCGTATATAAGAGGCGGAGGTTATAAGACGGAGGCAAAGTTGTCTGTGTGGGGAGGATATGTGTATATTGTGGGCTCTGTCGGTTTATATATTTTAATTCGGTTGATAGTGTAGTTTCTCTATCATTAAATGTTAATTTATGGAAAAATGAAATCATCCAATATCTTCAACAGTGATGGTAGAATAACTTTTGATAGAAAAAGTTAAAATAATATTGGAACACCTATGAATTTAAGAAAGGATGAAATAAGATGGCTACAAATGATACACAAACCAGAGATATGGGAAGTGTTATTGGCAGCATCGTAGGCCGCTTGGTAGCAGCAGCCGTTATATTGGCAGTGACGGCTTTTTTTACTCCGGGATTTACCATTAATAATATTTGGTCTCTTATTGTTGCTGCCATAGTCTTGTCATTACTGGATTATGGTATTGCAAAACTGTTTAGAGCCGATGCTTCGCCTTTTGGAAGAGGAATTGTAGGATTTGTTCTTGCAGTAGCAATTATATATGCAACCAGTTTTATTGTACCGGGATATAATATTAATTTATTCGGAGCCATTGTTGCAGCAGTTATCTTTGGAATAGTGGACGCAATTATTCCGGGCAAGGCTATGTAGTATAAAATTTTAAAAAATAGGTATAAACTCTTGAGTTTATACCTATTTTTTGTTAATATTAAGAAAATGAATTTGTATTATGATAAATGCGTGCGAGAATATATGCGGGCGACCACAGGTCGCCCCTACGGCAGGACAAATCATAACATTAACCAATGTAGGGGCGGCCTGTGGTCGTCCGCAGCAAATATTGTATATATAAACGGTGAACAGGTGACAACAAATGCGGATACTGGTTTTCAGTGATACCCATGGGAGCATTTCAAATTGTGTGAAAGTGATTGATGCCATACAAAAAGTGGATATGATTATCCATCTGGGAGACATTTTAAGGGATGTAGAAGATTTAAAAGCTCTGTATCCTGATATCCCCATCGAATATGTTTGCGGAAATAACGATTTTCATAGAGGCAATGTTCCGTATGATAAAATGGTTGAAGTAGAGGATAAAAAAATATTTATCACTCATGGGCATTTATATCGTGTAAAATATGAATATGATACTGTATTCAACAAGGCAATGTCCGTAAATGCCGATATTGTATTATTTGGGCATACCCATGAAGGGTATGAAAATCATAGACAGGGGATTTTTATGATGAATCCCGGCAGCATTAGTTTGCCTTATAGGGGAAGAGGGTCCTATGGGGTAATAGAAATTGATGACGGTAAAATAGGAACGTGTATTTGTACGGTATAGTGTGTACGGGACTAAAAAACGGAATGAGGTTTTTGGCATGGCAAGAAAAAAGCCTAATTATGCTTATGGATACGGTATGTTTGTTTTAAGTATTTTTAGTTTTATTGCGGGGGCTTCAACGATAAGATCTCAAGGTTTCACCCCTGTTGCGGCAGGGACTCTTTTTATGGGGCTTTTCCTTGGAGTCCAGTATTTAAAAGAAATGGGCAGAACACCGCCAAATGTTATTAAAGTGTTGACATGGATATCGGTAATTGGTTTTTTCATTGTTGATATGATATTGGTTTATGGTTGGATAAAGTAGGGATTTTTATGAAGGTGGAAATATTAAAAGCGTTAAAAGAAAATCCGCAACAATATGTTTCAGGCCAGCAGCTTAGCCGTCTTCTTGGAGTATCCAGAACGGCCGTATGGAAATACATATCCGAGCTAAGGCAGGAAGGGTATCAGATCGAGTCTTCCTCAAGGAAAGGCTATAAGCTGATAGCATCTCCTGATAATCTGTCTGCAGAGGAAATTTTAGTCAATCTTCATACAAGTTTTTTCGGAAAGGAAATACGGTATTTTGAGGCCGTATCGTCTACCAATAACGTTGCGAAGGAAGCGGCGGCTCATGGGTGTATGGAGGGAACGGTTATTATTGCAGACCGGCAGGTGGCAGGGAAAGGCCGGCTTGGGCGCCACTGGGTGTCACCTCCAAAGTCCGGTATATGGATGTCCATAGTATTACGGCCCAAAATACTTCCTATGCAAGCACCTTTTATTACTCTTTTGGCTGCTGTTGCGGTAAGTAAGGCCATAGAAGAGATTGCTCAGATTAAGCCGGGAATTAAGTGGCCGAATGATATTGTTATTCATAAAAAGAAGGTATGCGGAATCCTTACCGAAATCAGTGCCGAAATGGAACAAGTCAATTATCTTGTTGTAGGAATTGGAATTAACGTGAACTTTGATATTAGTGATTTTCCTGACGATATTAAAGAAACGGCTACATCCATTAAAGCCGAAACGGGCACTTATGTTAACAGGGTTGAACTGATTGTGTCTTTATTGGAAAAGTTTGAACGTCTATATAGCAAAGCCTTTGATGAAAAACTCAGGCCGCAGCTGATGGAAGAATATAAAGCCTATTCCGTCACATTAGGGAACAGAGTCAGGGCAGTTTCTATGAATCATGCCATAGAAGGTTATGCAGAGGATATTACCAATGACGGAGAATTAATGATCCGAACGGATGACGGAAAGCTACATAAGATTATATCCGGCGAGGTATCCGTCCGGGGAATGTATGGTTATGTTTAAATGATCATAGCAATTGTTGAATAGGAAGGGGATAAAAATGCTTCTTGCAATTGATGTAGGAAATACCAATACGGTATTGGGCGTTTATGAGGATGAAAAGTTAAAAGCATATTGGAGAATGCGTACCGATAAGGATAAGACGGCAGATGAAATCGGTATTACGTTAATACAGTTGTTTGAGTATGAAAATATGAAAGTCAGTGATATAACAGGTGTGATTATTTCTTCCGTGGTTCCGCCTATGATGTATTCTCTGGAACATGCCATCAGGAAGTATATCAAGGCGGAATATCTGGTTGTAGGGCCGGGCGTCCGCACAGGGATGAATATTAAATATGATAATCCCCGTGAGGTAGGAGCCGACCGAATTGTGAATGCCGTTTCAGCGTACGAAAAGTACGGAGGCCCTGTTATTGTAGTGGATTTTGGAACCGCCACAACGTTTTGTGCCATTTCGGAGAAGGGAGAATATTTAGGCGGTGTCATTGCTCCCGGAATCAAGATTTCTATGGATGCATTGTTTGAAAGGGCTTCAAAGCTGCCCAAGGTGGAATTGATAAAGCCGGAAAAGGTGATTGGGAAAAATACCGTCAGCAGTATGCAATCCGGTGCCATTTACGGTTATGTAGGAAGCGTTGACTATATTGTAAACAGAATGAAACAGGAAATGCTGCAGGATATACCGGATAAAAATACAAACATCAAGGTGATTGCCACCGGAGGTTTGGCAAGAATGATTGCCTCGGAATCCGAAACCATTAATCAAACGGATCCGTTGCTTACGTTGGAGGGGTTAAGGATTATTTACCACAGGAATAAGGTGATGGATATTTAAGATTACCCATTGTAGAGTATTGTAGGGACACCATACATGGTGTCCGAAAAGATACATGATTCATATATTCCTAAATGTCTATTTGTCTTCGCCGTGACGCTGTCGGGGCTGTCGCATAAGCGGGCAGGCATGGAAACCTGCCCCTACAACAATGACGATTTATCCATATATGAACCGTATCCCATGTAATTCCGTTATAAATTTTCACGCAATTTCACTTTGTCTGTTCCTACTTTCCCCGATAATCTCATATTTCTTCCCCAAATATTCCAGGACGTCCAGAACCCTGTCCAAATGCTGCTTTGTGTGGTTGCACATCAGGCTCATGCGTATACGGGATAATTTTTTGGAAACAGCAGGATATTGAACCGGATTGACATATATTCCTGCTTCATGCATTTCACGGCATATTTCACGAACTTTGAAGTCGTTGCCGATAATAACGGGGAAAATGGCCGTTTCGCTGTTCCCTATGTTAAAGCCCATTTCCGTAAGGTGTTTTTTAAAGTAGCGGATATTATTCCACAATTGCTGCCTTAGTTCCGGTTCGCTTTCTATGACGTTCATGGCTTCAATAAGTGAAGCAGCGGTTTGGGGTGTTTGGGCGGTGGAGAACATGTAGGTCCTTGAATAATAGCGTAAATATTCGATGATTTCCTTACTGGAAGCTACAAATCCGCCTACAACACCCAGTGCTTTACTGAATGTGCCTGCTACAATGTCTACCTTGCCTTCTATTCCGAAATGTTCGGGTGTGCCTTTTCCGTTCTTGCCTATCACACCGGTTGCATGCGCTTCATCCACCATTACATAAGCTCCGTAATGATGAGCAAGATCTACAATTTGGTCCAGTTTGGCAATATCCCCGTCCATGGAATATACTCCGTCAACGATGACCAGTTTGGTATTGTACTTGTTCTGGCATTTTTTCAAAACTTTCTCCAAAGAGTCCATGTTGTTGTGCCTGAAAAATTCTACATTGGTATTTTTGCAGCCGTCTATAATACTGGCATGGACCAACATGTCCAAAACGGCGACGTCTTTTTCACGCAGTAGTGCGGCAACGGTGCCGCAGTTGGAACCAAAACCGTTTGTATAGATAATGGCGGATTCACAGCCTTTAAATTCAGCCGTCCGTTTTTCCAATTCTATATGTATATCCAACGTACCACCAAGTAAAGGCACGCTTCCGGCGCCGGTTCCGTATTTTTTCAGTGCTTCTATTCCCGCTTGGATGGTTCTGGGGTGTTTGGTCAGGTTGAGATAATCATTGGAGGCCATATAAATCATTTCCCGTTCCTTGCCTGAATAAGGATCCAGTATTTTCATTACAGGGCCTGAACCGGTAAGGGAAACCCTACGGTATTGGCTGTGATGTTTTTTGTTCATATCCAGGAGATAGTCGTAGAAGTAAGCAGCTCTTTCTTTTATATCCATTCCTTCCATATCGTAAAAATCGGCAAAGTTATATTTGGTAGAATCCATCATACTCACCTCAATATAATCTTTTATCTTAATATTTAATAATATTTTTCCCGAGACAAGTTTATTACATTGATTTAATTAGTAATTTGCAGTGTAATCTTTTGAATTAAGAAGTTTATTGAAGCAAATGAAAGATATTTAAAGGAAATAAGATATTATGATTATTGAATAGGGGCCAATATTATGTTAGTATTTCTACATGTCAAAAACATTTGTATTTCGTACAAGGACAGTGAGCAAAATGAGCAAAGAACCTGCTTTTTATTTGGTGAATTCCGCAGTTCTTCCGGAAGTTTTTGAAAAGGTAGTAAAGGTAAAAAAGTTATTGCAAAGCGGTGAAATAACAAAAATTAATGATGCGGTTAATCGGGTAGGGATAAGCCGCAGTACCTATTATAAATATAAGGATTATATTTTTCCGTTTTTTGAAACGTCACAAGGGAGAATTATTACACTGTTTTTTGTATTGGACGATGTGCCGGGAATATTGTCAAGTATACTGAATATTATCGCCAAGTCACAGTCCAATATTTTGACCATTAATCAGAATATTCCTATTAACGGAATAGCCAATATTACCATTTCCCTTCAGACAAGTAACATGAATATGGACATAGAAACATTAATCAACCAATTAGAGAAGATTGAGGGTGTAAGAAAAATTGAAATCCTTGCACGAGAATAATGGAACGTTATGCTGAAATTGCAGGGACGCCATACATGGCGTCCGTTTGTGAAATACATAATGTATAAGTTAATCATAGTGAATTAAGATTGTATGTTAGGAGGCAAAAAACATGGTAAAGATAGGAGTAATGGGTTTTGGAACCGTAGGTTCCGGTGTTGTTGAGGTGATTCGAAAGAATGCGTCAAGTATCAGCCGTAAGGCAGGTCAAACAATAGATATTAAATATATCCTTGATATAAGGGATTTTCCGGACAGCCCTGAAAGGCATTTGTTAACGAAAAATGCGGAGGATATTTTAAACGATGATGAAATCAGTATTGTAGTCGAAGTTATGGGTGGAATTGAACCGGCATATACTTTTACAAAACGGGCTTTGTTGTCCGGAAAGCATGTGGTAACGTCTAATAAGGAACTGGTTGCGGCACACGGTGCGGAACTTCTTGCCATAGCCAGGGAAAAGAATGTGAATTATATGTTTGAAGCAAGTGTGGGTGGTGGTATTCCCATTATCCGGCCGCTGAACCAGTGCCTTGCCGCCAATGATATCACCGAGATTGTCGGGATTTTAAACGGTACCACCAATTACATTTTGACCAAAATGATAAAGGAAGGGCAAAGTTTTGAAGATGCCCTCAAGGATGCACAGGACAAGGGCTATGCAGAGCGGAATCCTGAAGCTGATGTGGAAGGATATGATGCCTGCAGGAAGATTTCCATTTTGTCTTCCCTGGTATTCGGTAAGCAGGTGGATTCCAATAAAGTCTATACCGAAGGAATCACAAAGATCAAACTGGAAGATGTGGAATATGCGGACCGGATGGGAAAGGTTATAAAACTGTTGGGAATCAGTAAAAAAGTGGGAGATAAGGTATATGTCCGGGTTAGTCCCATGATGATTTCAAAAGATCATCCGTTGGCAGGAATCGAAGATGTATTTAACGGCATTCTGGTGAGAGGCGATGCCATCGGTGAAGTCATGTTTTACGGCAGAGGCGCAGGAAAGCTGCCTACTGCAAGTGCTGTGGTTGCTGATATTATTGATATTGTCAGGAATTTGGACAGAAATAATAAATATATATGGGTAAAGAGCGATGAAGATTTCTTATTGGATTATGGGGAATATGAAGTTTCCTATTTTGTAAGAGTGAAAACGGATGACAAATCTTCTGTTATGAATGAAGTTACCAAGGTTTTCGGCAATTGTAATTTTGTTTTTATTGAAAATGAAAATGCTTCCGATGAAGTGGCGTTTGTGACGCCCAAAAGAAAAGAAAAGGATTTGCAGTCTGCGTTAAGCAAAATCAATTATTTGGATTGTGTAAAATCGATCCACAGTGTTATACGTGTGGATCAAGATTAATATTATAAATAATGAATGTTTAGGAGGGAATTAGATAAAATAAAAGAAGACAAAAATAGGGGAAGGAAGGGATGACATCAATGGAACAAAAATTCTGGCATAGCCTGGATGTAAAGCAAATTGCATCGGAATTGGGGTCTGATGTCCAACTGGGGTTGAATGACAGCCAGGTTGCAGAGAAACTAAAACAATACGGCTATAATGAGATTCAGGAAAAGAAGAGAAAAACACTGCTAGGGATGTTTCTTGCGCAGTTTAAGGATTTTATGGTTATTATTCTTCTGATTGCAGCTCTCATCTCTTTTGGATTGGGTGAGAGAGTGGATGCAGTGATTATTATGGCAATTGTTGTGTTGAATGCCATATTGGGGGCTGCGCAGGAAAACAAAGCGGAAAAGTCGCTTGAAGCCCTGAAAAAATTATCGGCGCCTACGGCTAAGGTACTGAGAAATTCCAAGGTGTCTGTTGTACCTGCAAGAGAATTGGTTCCCGGCGATATTATTTATTTGGAAGCAGGGGATTTTGTGCCGGCAGATGCCAGACTGATAGAAGCAGTGAACCTTAAAGCGGAGGAATCGGCACTTACAGGAGAATCGGTACCGGTTGATAAGAGTGCGGAATTGATTCCTGAAAAGGAGATTCCTCTGGGAGACCGTAAGAATATGGTGGCCTCCGGCAGTGTGATTACTTATGGGCGCGGTACTGCCATTGTGGTTGCAACGGGAATGAACACCGAAGTAGGCAAAATTGCAGGAATGATTTTGGAAGGTGAGGAAGTCGCCACACCGTTACAGAAAAAGCTGGATGAGATTGGAAAGGTGCTTGGAATTACAGCACTGGCTATTTGTGCGGTGATTTTCCTGATAGGGGTTATAGAACGCAGAGATGTTTTTGAAATGTTTTTAACTTCGGTAAGTCTTGCCGTTGCCGCAATCCCTGAAGGTTTACCTGCTATTGTTACTATTGTATTGTCCATGGGCGTGCAACGGATGGTGAAACAAAATGCTATTGTTCGAAAGTTGCCTGCTGTAGAAACGCTTGGCGGTGCGTCGGTCATTTGTTCCGATAAAACAGGAACCCTGACCCAAAATAAAATGACGGTGGTGGAACTTGCAAGTGCGCAGAAATCTTGGGAATTAAGCGGTTCCATTAATACGGAAGACCAAGCCATGGTTCATACCATTTTGGACATGTCGGCACTGTGTAATGATTCCAGGCTTGAAAAGGTGGATGACCAATGGGAGGCAGCCGGTGATCCTACCGAAACGGCGTTGGTGATTGCTGCGGCGAAATACAATCGAATTAAGCCGGAACTGGAAGTTCAAATGCCTCGTGTCGGTGAAATCCCTTTTGATTCTGACAGAAAGCTGATGACTACCATTCATAAAATCGGTGAAGGGTATCGGGTGATTACAAAGGGAGCCCCTGATGTTCTGTTAAGCCGTTGTGTCCAGGTATGGGACGGCAATGCAGCGGTGGCTATGGACGAAACCCAAAGGAGCAATATTGAAACGCATAACAGCAGTATGGCAAGCAAAGCGTTAAGAGTTCTGGGCGTTGCGTTTAAGGATATAGAGTCGATGCCGGAAGAACCGGTCAGCGATGAGATAGAAAACGGCATTACCTTTGTAGGCCTTATCGGAATGATCGATCCTCCGAGAGAGGAAGCCAAGGAAGCGGTAAAATTGTGTAATGATGCAGGAATTAAGGCCGTTATGATTACAGGGGACCATAAGGCAACGGCGGTTGCCATTGCCCGAAAGCTGGGTATTTTAAAAGATGAATCGGAGGCCCTGACCGGTTCGGAATTGGAACAATTAGACCAGGAGACGCTGAATCAGAATGTGGATAAGTATTCGGTTTATGCAAGAGTGTCTCCGGAACACAAGGTAAAAATCGTCAAGGCATGGCAGAGTAAGGGGCAAGTGGTTGCCATGACGGGTGACGGCGTGAATGACGCCCCTGCGTTGAAAAGTGCCAATATTGGTTGTGCCATGGGCATAACCGGTACCGATGTGGCTAAAGGCGCTGCGGATATGATATTGACGGATGATAATTTTGCCACCATTGTTGCTGCGGTGAAAGAAGGAAGAGGGATTTTTGACAATATAAGAAAGTCCATTCAGTTTTTGCTGTCGTGCAATATCGGGGAAATTCTTACTCTCTTTATTGCTATGCTACTGAATTGGGATTCGCCGCTTCTTCCTATTCATATTTTATGGATTAACCTTGTGACTGATAGTTTGCCTGCCTTGGCACTGGGTGTGGAGCCGGTTGACAAGGATATTATGAAAAGGCCTCCAAGGGATGCCAACAAAAGTATATTTGCAGACGGATTGGCAACCGTCATAGGATTACAGGGCGTGATGATTGGGCTGCTTACGCTGATTTCATTTATATTTGGTAAGAATCTGTTATCCCAAGGGTTGGCTCACGAAGATAGTGTTATTGTTGGGCAGACAATGGCTTTTGCAACGCTTGCTTTTTCTCAGTTGGTACATGCGTTTAACGTGCGTTCCGCAAATTCCTTGTTTAAGGTGGGAGTTTTTTCAAACAGAATGATGTTGCTTGCCTTTGCAATATCGTTTTCCATGCAGTTTTTAGTACTGGTTGTACCTGCATTGAACCAAATATTTAAGGTAACGGCACTAAACGGATCACAGTGGCTAACCGTCATTGGTTTGTCCTTGGCACCGTTATTGATTGTAGAGATAGGCAAGCTGTTCAGGAGAGCAAAAAATTAGATGAGCATAAATTTGTAGGGGGTCGGTTTTCATACCGACCCTTGTGTATGGATTGCATCGTATATGAATTATTAAATTGTAGGGACGCCATACATGGCGTCCGTAAATGGAAATACTGGTTTCGGACACCATATATGTTGTGCCTACAGTATGCTAAATTGGTATGTGAATGCTAGCGGGCGAACACAGTTCGCCCCTACAAAAGTTGATGTGACGTTTATGATGTATGGATATAGGTAATTCGTATAGTAATGTATATATTGCAATTGTAGGGATGCCATACATGGCGTCCGTAAATGGAAATACTGGTTTCGGACATCATATATGTTGTGCCTACAGTATGCTAAATTGGTATGCTAATATTTAGCGGGCGAACACAGTTCGCCCCCATATGCGTCAACCTAAACCACATTTTGTAAAACTACCGCAGGCATAGGGTATTCTGCAAGTGCTTGTTCGGTAGTTTTTCTTTTTCGTTTTTCTGTTATACTTCGTTTTATTACT
>Ga0134102_1001007_pt1 | contig 27505 bp, 24 predicted proteins | sample 13_3_2metaG_FD_94447 | JGI IMG/M metagenome (GOLD analysis project Ga0134102, IMG submission 94447) | Switchgrass degrading microbial communities from high solid loading bioreactors in New Hampshire, USA - 13_49_3.3_201_A3 metaG | ecosystem: Engineered > Bioreactor > Semi-continuous > Anaerobic...
GGCAGCAAGTAACAGCTTTGCGCAACTGGCAGACCGTATTACACGTTTGACGTGTATGCGAGGAATAAAGGGCTTTGCCCGCATATGAAATACCCCCGGCTATGCCGGGGGATGTTTATTTTTAAGTACTTTTTCGCACCACCAAATGAGTGTCCACCCAACGAATGGTGCTATCCCGTTGGGGATCGGCAATCAGTTTCAGCAGCTCCTGCACAGCAGCTTGTCCCATCTCAAAGGGATTGGAGTGGACTGTGGTGAGGGGCGGCGTAAAAGCGGCAGACATGGGCAGGTCGTCAAACCCAGCCACCGCGATATCCCTCGGAACCTCCAATCCCGCCTCCCAGATCGCCTCGATGGTACCGAGGGCGAGGCTGTCCGTTGCCGCAAAAATAGCGGTGGGCAGGTCTTTGTCGTCAGTAGCCATCAGGATTGGATAGACGGCATCCCGAGCCTGGGAGGAGTCGATGCCCTCAATAATGATGGGAGTTCCTTCAATCTCCCGTACTTTTTGACCCAGCATCTCCAGTTTCTGGCGATCCGGCCGCGGAAACTTTCCCCAGACATTTCCCAGCTTGATTTTGGGATTGTTGTATATCTCCAAGCCGTATTCCCGGTGGGCGTCCAGATAGGCCAAATACCGCAGATAGTAGCTCAGATGGCTAAGGCGGTCGCTGATAAAGGCAATTTTGCGGTGACCCCGCTCTTTAATCAAATGCCGCATGACTGCCTTGGCTCCCCCATATTCATCCTGCACAATAAAGGCGTTGTTGGGGGTCGGCACGGCGTCGTTGACCAACACCAGAGGGATGTTGCGCCGGCGGAACTCCTGAATGGGCTCCATGGGGGTAAAGGTGGCCAAAATAACACCGTCGATGCTGTCCTGAATAAAGTGCTCGTCAAAGGTGGTATTTGCAGGGTCGGCAGGGGCCACAAGGATGTGGTAGTTGTGGCGGCGAGCTTCTTCAATGGCGCCATCCAGCATGGGGCCAAAAAAGGAGTGGCCAAAATAAGGGTGTTGGGACTTGTGCATGCAGAAACCCAAAATACCCGAACGCTTGGTTGCTACCGCCTGCGCCAAAGCGTTGGGCTGGTAATTATACTGTTTTGCAATTTCCAGAACGCGGCGTTTGGTTTCCTCCTTCACCAAAGGGGAATTGGCTAAAGCCCGGGAAGCAGTGGCTTTGGATACTCCGGCAATTCGAGCAATATCGCTGAGACGTGGTTTCATTGCATCCATCCACCTTCGTAATTTTGTACATAATATCTATTGAAATTTGAAATTTATTATGTAATAATAAATGTACCGGCAATGCAACCGGTTGCATTAATTTCATTATATCGTCAAAATGATATAATGTCAATTTTACTCCTTTTTCTTTTTTTTACAATATAATACAACCGGTTTCATAGTGTTTCCGATAATTGTTTGGATTGGAAGTAGGTAATTTTTATGCAAATTCCATACCGCATTACCGCTCATTCCGGCTGTGAAGGAACCCCCCGCGATTCGAAAGAATCCATCCTAAAAGCCCTCGAGCTCAGGGCGGATGCCGTGGAAGTCGACGTCCGCCGAGGTGACGACGGCACTCTGGTGATTTCCCACGACCGAAAAGAATCCTACTCCGGCATGTTGTCTTTGCAGCAGGCAATGGAGATGGTTGCGGAAGATGGAAGAATCGGCATCAACTGCGACCTGAAGGAATCCAACATCGCAATGGATGCCCTGCAGTTGGCCCAAAAGTTTGGAATTGGCAAAGACCGCTTCATCATCTCCGGTAGCTTGTCCCCGACAATGTTGCGGACCAACGGGCAAATTTCCAAACAATGCACCATATATCTTAACTTAGAAGAACTGATGGGGGATATTCTAGGCATTCCCCCCGGAGGAACGGAAGCCCATCTTTGGGAAGCCGTACATAGCCGCGTTCAGGACGTTTCTGACTATCTTTCGGATATTGTCCGTGTCTTTCGGGATTTGGGGGCTTATGCTTTGAATCTTCCCTACTCTCCCCTCACCCAGCCCTGTTTTGAGCTGGCACAGGAGATTCCTCTTTCGGCTTGGACCATCAACGAACTGCCCTTGATGGAAAAATTGGTTGCAATGGGTGTGATGAACCTCACTACCCTTCAAGTGAAACTGGCTATGGACCTGCGGGAAAACCCAATGAGATAGCCCCACTTCACTTCACTTTATCTTGAAAGGAAGGCGAAATCCGTGCGTTATCTGAGTCCGAAGCGTTGGGTACATATTTTGGGTCGCAAACGATGGTGGGAGCTTTGCATTCTGATTGCCTTTATGCTCTTCTTTTACGGGCCGCTGCTCCACATGTTTATGCTGGCGTTCGCCAACAAGTACGAAATGCCGGCTGTAATCCCGCAGGAGTTTGGGTTTCAGTGGTGGAAGTATGTGCTTTCCCAGCCCACGCTGGTCAGTTCTATCTCCCTTTCCTTCATGATTGCCTTTATCACCACCGGGCTTTCGCTGCTGATTTGCATTCCGGCCGCTTACGTTCTGGCCCGGTATGATTTTCCCGGCCGCAAGCTGGTGATGTTTTCCTTCCTGTTGGGCAACGCCTTTCCCAAAATCGGCATTTACGCCTCCATGGGTATCATCTTTTACCGTATCGGCTTGATGGGCACTTTGCCCGGCGTGCTGATTGTCCACCTGTTGGGCGGCATGATGATGATGATTTGGATGCCGACCAACGCCTTTAAAAGCGTTCCTCGCCAGCAGGAAGAAGCTGCCCGGGACGTGGGCGCAGGGCCCATCCGCACCTTTTTGTATGTGACGCTGCCCATGGCCTGGCCTGGAATCGCGGTGGCCGCCATGTTCACCTTTATCGGCTCATTGGGCGAAAACCAGGGCACCTTGCTGGTGGGTCTTCCCAATTACCGCACCATGCCGGTGGAAATGTACGGCGTGATTTTGGATTACCCCGCCACGGCCGGCGCCGTGTTTGCTTTGATTTTGCTGATTCCCAATATTCTGCTCCTCTTTTTGATGCGCAAGTACGTTGGCCCCGAAACCCTCTCCAAAGGCTTTAAGATGGGCTAATGGATGCCATACAGGAAACTGAAATTCGACGAATCGGGGGTACCGAAATGAGTGGCAATGTAAAACTGGAGCTTCGAAATTTAACAACGCTGTATAAAAGCGGAGACGGCGTGCGAAATATCAACCTCACCGTCAACAAGGGGGAACTGGTGACCCTGCTCGGGCCGTCCGGCTGTGGAAAAACCACCATTCTGCGGACCATTGGAGGCTTTATTCCCGCCACTTCGGGACAGATTCTCATCGACGGCAAGGACATCACCCACCTGCAGCCGGAAAAGCGCCCCACCGCCATGGTGTTTCAAAGCTACAACCTGTGGCCCCACATGACGGTGTACGAAAACATGGCCTTTGGCCTCAAGCTGCGCAAAGTGCCCAAAAACGAGCAGAAACACAGAATCACCGAAATGTTGGAACTGGTCAAGATGACCGGCTACGAAAAGAAATACCCCGGGCAAATGTCCGGCGGACAGCAACAGCGCATTGCCATCGGACGGTCCCTGCTGCTTCAGCCCGACGTTCTGCTGCTGGATGAGCCCTTTTCCGCTTTGGACGCCAAAATCCGCTCCCAGATGCGGGAGGAACTGCGAAAAATCCAGACGGACCTGGGCATTACGGTGGTGTTCGTCACCCACGACCAGGAAGAAGCCATGGCCCTTTCCGACCGGATTGTGGTCATGAACAAAGGCACCTTTGAGCAGGTGGGTACCCCTCAGGAAATTTACAACCATCCGGTCAGCCGCTACGTGGCCGATTTTATCGGTGAGATGAACTTTATTCCCATGCTGGACGGTTCCACCAAGGCCGTCCGTCCGGAAAACATCAGCGTTTCCCACGGAACCGGCAAGGACTTGGACGGCTATGTCCGCACCATTATGATGCTGGGCCACTACATAGAGATGACGGTGGACACCGATATCGGCATTGTCAAGCTGTATATCACCGCGGAAGAAGCGGAGCAGTACAAAAAAGGAGACCCTGTCACCCTTACCCTGGGCGATTACCGGACTTACAGCGACCATCAGAGCGCGGCTGAATAGCGGTTATTTGGACGCCTCTGCAATATTGAAAAGGAGGATATTGATTTATGCAAAGGAAAAGAACACTGGCGCTTTTACTGGTGCTCTGCCTGTCTCTTTTGACGGTAACAGCCTGTGGCAGTAGCAGCAGTCCCGCAAGCAGCGCGTCCCCTGCTCCTGCAGCATCGTCATCCCCCTCTCAAGCAGCTTCTTCCGAAGCCCAACCGGCTCCCGCTGCCCCTGCGGAAAAACCAAAGGTAACCCTCTGGACTACCGGTTCTCAGAACCTCTCCGACCTGTTTACAGCAGCCATCAACGAATACAACGCCCTGCCCGACGCCAAGTGCACCATGGAACTGCAATTCCTGATGAGCGGCACCGGCGACACCCTGTTGTATGACCGTCTGGCTGCCGCCTTCAAATCCAATCAAAAAGATGCCGGCTTTGACATCATAGCCGAAAACAGCACCGCCCTTTTCAACTACGAGGCGGTTGCCGGCAGCACCGACCTCTTCCTGCCGGTAGACTTCTCCAAGATTCCCAACTACGCCAACGTTCAGGTCGAGACCGCCTTCCATAAGGAGAAGAGCGTTCCCTACCGCATCACCACGGTAGTGTTCGCCTATGACGAAGAGCGTCTGCCCAACCCTCCCAAGACCTGGGATGAGCTGACTCAGTGGATTAAGGACAATCCCGGTCGCTTTGCCTATAACTCTCCTTCCACCGGCGGCGCCGGCGGCGGATTTGTGCAGACTTCCGTTTACCGTCACATCGACAAGAGCGCCTGGACTTCCAGCGACCCCAAGTGGGTGGAGCAATGGGAGACCGGCTTTAACTGGCTCAAGGAAATTCACCCCTACCTGTACCAATCCGGCGGCTCCGTGGTGTATCCCAACAAGAACCAGGGAACTTTGGACCTGCTGATCAACAAAGAAGTGGATATGATTCCCGCCTGGGCCGACCAAATTATGTCCAACATGGCGGCCGGAACTCTGCCTCCCACCACCAAGATGTATCAGCTCAGCGACGGCGCCCTCAACGGCACCGACGTGGTCTTTACCTTCCCGTCCGTCGGCTCTCATCAGGAAGAGGCCTATGACTTTGTCAACTTCATGCTCAGCCCTCGTGGCCAGCAGCTCTGCCTGGAGACCATCTACGCGGTTCCCGTCATTGATATCTCCACCATCGACAGCCCTGCCAAGGCCGCGGTGGAAAGCCTGGATATCAGCAATATGTCCGTCATCGCCTTAGGTGAACTGGGCGCCCAGCTCAACGACAAGTGGGATGCAGAAATTGCCACTTTGAAATAACGGAACATGGAACGAGCGGGAGGCGGTTTTCCCGCCGCCTCCCCCTTGTCTCCAACAACAAGGCATGCAGCCGGAAGGAGTATGGCAATGACCAAAAAGACATGGAAAACTTATCTGCTGATTGCGGCAATGCTGCTGCCTTCTCTCATTTTGGCATTGGGCATCATCCTCACCCCCATGATTTCGGTGGTGATTCAGAGCTTTCAGGACGAAAACGGCAACTTTTCCCTGGAGCAATATCGCTTTTTGTTTACCGACCGAATGGCGCTGGATAATCTGTGGTATACCGTTTGGATTACCATTGTCACCGTCATTGGCGCTATTGCGATTTCCTATCTGCTAGCCCTGTATCTGCGGTTCTGCGATACCAAAATCAGCAAGTTTATCAGCACCTTGTATCTTCTGCCCCGCTTTGTGCCGCAACTGGTGGCCATCTACGCCATGATGACGGTGGTGCGGGATTCCGGTTTGCTCAACCGCATTTCCCAATTGTTCGGATACAACTTTAAGCCGGGGCTTCTTTACAACGCCAAAGGCATCATCATGATGAACTTGTGGTTCAACATCGCCTTTGCCACCATGATTATCGTGGCGGCTCTGGCCGGCATTCCCGACTCCATCGTCGAAAGCTCCCGGGATGTGGGAGCCGGCAAAATCCACACCTTTTTTAAAATGATTTTGCCATTGTCCTTTAAAGACGTCATGATTGCCATGACCTTCATTTTCATGAGCAATATCAGCTCCTTCACCACCCCTTACATCATTGGGCCCAATCATCCCAAGCTGCTGGGCGTTTACCTGCGGGACCAGTTCTCCCGGATGCGTTACGAGAGGGCGGCAGCCATATCGGTGCTTATCTTTGCGTTTTCTTCCATATCCGCCGTTGTGTATCTCTACACCAACCTGAAAGAAAAGGAATGGGAAAAAACCGGCCTATAATCTTGCGAGGAGCTTTGACCATACATCACTTCGGCAATCCTTCCTATATCCTTTCAATAGAACCCGGGGGATTCCTCCAAATGGAGAAATCCCCCGAGTTCTATATTAGAGCGATGACCAGGCTATATTAATCTTTCTTTGCTTCTCCGCATAATCCGGTACCGGCTCGCAGCAGGTAACTGTCGGTGGGATGCCCCACCCACTCCGTCACCTGCCTGCCAATTTCCATCACGGCGTCCAGATGGATGCCGGTGGAAATTCCCATACGGTCCAACAAGTAGACTACGTCTTCGGTTGCGATGTTGCCGGCGGCTCCCGGCACAAAGGGGCATCCTCCCAGCCCGGCAAAGGATGTGTCAAACCGGGTGATACCGGCTTCCATGGCCGCCATCATATTGGCAATTCCCAAGCCTCTGGTGTTGTGGAAATGCATCCACCAAGTCACCTGAGGGTAGCGCTGCTGCATCAGGGTGCACATCTCGTAAACCTGACTGGGAACCGCCATGCCGGATGTGTCGGAAAGGGAAATCTCCTCCACTCCGATGGAAAGGTAGGTTTCCACAATGGCGATGACGTCCTCGAGGGGGATTTTTTCCTCCCAGGGAGAAGCAAAGGGCATGGAGATGGAACCGGAAAGGGCGATTCCCGCTTCCCTGGCGGCTTGCGCACAGGCGGCAAAGCCCTCCATGCTTTCCTGCGGGGTCTTGTTGAGGTTGGCAAGGTTGTGGGCGCGGCTGGCGGACACATTGAGTTTAACTTTTTTGCATCCGCAGGCGATGGCCCGCTCCACCCCTTTTAAGTTGGCAATCAGGGCCCGCAACTCCGCCGGGCTCTCCCCCATCTGACGGTACAGCTCGTCAGTGTCCGCCAGCTGGGGAACGGCTTTGGGGCTCATGAAAGAGCCCAGCTCGATGACGGAAAACCCCGCTTCGACCAGCTTATTGGCCAGCCAGAGCTTGCGCTCGGTGGAAATAGGCGTCTTTTCGTTTTGCAAGCCGTCTCGAAGACCAACCTCACAAAGGGTGATGGAAGAGGGCAACTTCATCATGCAAGCCACCCCCTACTTGTGGGAAGCGCCATGGGTGGGTGGAACGTACCTGCCGTCAACCTTTTTAACCAGCTTGCCTTCCCGCACCAGCTCGTTGGGGCGGTAGATGTCGTTGATGTTCCAGCAGCCCGGCGTGGGAACCGGAATATTTTCCATAGGAACGTCAAGGAGGTAGGGCTCGCCGCTCTCAATGGCTTTGCGCAGAGCAGGGGCGAAATCGTCGGCCTTTTCCACCCGAACCGCTTTGACGCCATAGCCTCTGGCAATGGCCGCCCAGTCGGGGCTGTAGGATTGGCCGTCGGGGGTGGTGAACAGGGTGCCGAATTGGGTGCCGTAGTTTGCTTTTTCCAAACCGGCAATGGTGCCGAACGCGGAGTTGTTCATCACCACCCAGACGACGGGGATGTTCTGCTCCACGGCGGTGGCCAGTACGGAGGGGTTGGTGCCGAATCCGCCGTCGCCAATGAGGGTAATCACCACTTTATCGGGGGCGGCCAGCTTGGCCCCCAGCACGGCGGCGGAGCCAAATCCCATGGTGGCAAGGCCGGAGGGATGGTGGATGGTGCCGGGCACGGTGATGTCGAACTGCTGGGCCACGCCGTTTTTGTTCCAGCCCACATCGGTAAAGATAAGGGCGTTCTCGGGAAGCACCCGCTTGACATCCCGCAGGATGCGCTGGGGCGTCATAGGGAAACGGTCGTCGTCGCAGAGGGGCTGATTCTTGGCTTTAAAATCCGCCTTGGCCTTTGCAATTTCTTCCCGCAGTCCGGGGCGGCGAATCCCTTCCGGCTTCAGCTCTTTGGCGGCCTCCAGAATTTGCTGCAAAGCCAGCTTGAGGTCGGCCACCGCGCCGATGGCTACTGGATAGTTGCGGCCAATTTCGGTGGGGTCAATGTCAATTTGCAAAAAGCGGGTGGTGGGCATGTTGAAGGTGACGCCGTCATACCAGCTGGAGCAGTCGGCCTCCGCCATGCGGGTGCCAAGGGCTAAAATCACATCGGCTTCTCTGGTTTTCTGATGGGTGAAATCAAAGCCCCAGAAGCCGGTCTGCCCCAGAAGGAGAGGATGCTGGTCGGACACGCAGCCCTGCCCCATCAAGGTGCGGGAGATGGGAATATCCAAAAATTCCGCAAGCTGCGCCAGCTCGTTGGAGGCGTCGGCCAGCAAAATGCCGCCACCGGCATGGATGACCGGGCGCTGCGCTTCCACCAGTTCCCGGGCGATTTCCTTTGCAATGGCGGGGTCCAGAGCGGGCTTGACGGTGGTGTGGCTGTCCCGGTAGGTGCGCAGGAAAAGGTCCTCCTCAATTTCTCGGGAGAACATATCCATGGGCACCGAAATCAGGACAGGGCCGGGGCGTCCGCTTTCCGCCAAGCGGAAGGCTTTGTCGAGAATGGAGGGCATAGCTTCCGGGTCGTCCACCCGCCAGGCCCGCTTGACAAAAGGCTTGTAGATATCGTATTGGGAGCCGTCGCAGTGCAGGTTAACCTCCTGATGGGGGTGGCGGCCAAAGTAATAGCTGGGAACGTCGCCCGCAATCACCACCATGGGGATGGAGTCCAAAGCGGCGTTGACTACGCCGGTGGTGGCGTTGGTCAGGCCCGGCCCCAAGTGGCAGAGCACCACGCCGGCCTTCTTTTTCACCCGGGCATAGCCGTCGGCAGCGGTGGAGGCCACCTGCTCGTGGCGCACCGAAATGTACTTAATCTTCTTGCTGCGGGATAGAGCATCCAGCATGCCGATGACCGTGTGCCCGCAAAGGCCGAAGATGTATTCCACGCCGCGGCGCTCTAAATAGTCCACCATCAGGTCGGAAAGCAGCTTCTTCATCTGTGTTCCCCCTTATAACAAATCGTGTTTTTTCAGGTACTCTTTGGCACTGACAATGCAGCGGCGGGCATGTTCGGCGTAACCGAACTCGGCGGCGTTGGCCAGATGAGGCAGCTCAATACTGCAGGTGGTGTTTCGGGGCATCCGACTGATGTAAGCCGCCATGTCGATGGCACCTTCCCCGCAGTAGCGGCGGGCGTCCCGGCCAATGACAATCAGTTCTTCCTGGGTATCGGGGATGGCGGCGGGACCGTCGCACATGTGGAAAAACTGGAACCATTCGGGGGGGCAGTCCTCCAGCTCTTCCGGCTTCACCCGGGAGCGGTGGGCGTGGAGGGTGTCCACCATCAGCCCCGCGTTGCTCTTGTTGACCGCCAGCAGCACTTCTTTGGCCTGAGCCAGAGTGCTGACGCTGGCCCAGGTGACAAATTCCAATTGTACTCCAAGGCCGTATTTGGCAGCCAGGTCGCAAAGTTCGCCGAACTTTTCGATATAGTAGGACTTGTTGGAGGTCCAGATACTGGAGAGCACATGTTTTGCTCCTAATGACGCTCCGACTTCCATAGCCGGTTCGTAACTTTTGAGGTCCACTCCGTCCAGAATCCGCATCAGTTCAATATCGTGGATACCTACACCGGTAGCCTCCATCGCTCTTTTGGTTTGAGCCAACAGCTGCGGTTGGGTGGCTAAATCGTAGTTTCCCTCTCCGGCTACACCAAGATTGACCAGGCGGGGGCTTACATAGTCATATCCAGCCATTGCGGCTATGTAAATCAGTTCCGGGGTAGGGCAACGCAGTGCGGTAAGGTGAGCCAGAGAAAACTTGCGCTCCATGTCCTTTCCTCCTTATGTGTTTACAAGATTTATGCCTCAAGGGCAGGGTCGTAAAAGCTTCCGAACAGCTCCTCGTTGGAGGGCATATCCAAGGGAATGGGTCTGGACACCCAGGTGGTGTTCATATAGTGTTTGAGGCAGATGTTTTCGGACACAATGTTGCCACCCCAAGTGCCGCAGCCCATGGAAGAAGTCATAGGCATGCCGTTGGTGAAAGAACCTGCATTGGCTTTGGATTGCGGTTGCCGCACCATAATTCTGGAAACGGGAGCAGCCAATGCAAGGCGGTGGATGTGGTCGTCGTCAAAGGAATAGATGCCCACCGAGTGTCCTTTTCCGCCGATTTCATAAATCTGGCGAATCATGTTCAGGGCGTTTTCAAATTCACCTTCGTATTTGAACACCGCCAGCAGGGTGGTCAGCTTTTCCTGGCAGAACATCTTGTCGCGGCCAATGCCGTCCCCTTCCACAAAAATGAACTTGCGGTCTTCGGGAATGGTAAACCCGGCGGCTTCGGCCAATTTCTGAGGAGGAATGGCCACGGTGTCGGCCAGGCGGTGGCCTTCTTCGTCCCACATGACCTTGCCGAGCATTTCCCGCTGCTCCGCGTTGGCGAAATAGCCGCCCTCCACTTCCAGTTGCTTGAGCACCGCGTCGTAAATGCTCTCGTGAACGATGAGATTTCCATCAGCGGAACAGCCGGAGCCGTAGTCGGAGGTTTTGGAAATCATGGTGTTGTGGCAGGCGTCCACCACATCGGCGGTTTCGTCGTAAATCATGGTGGCGTTGCCGGCGCCGGAGCCATAGGCAGGGGTTCCCGAAGAGTAGGCTGCCTTCACCATAGGTCTGCCGCCGGTAGCGATGACCAAATCGCAGCGAGCCATCAAAGCCTGGGTCATGGCGATGTTGGGATTGGGAATGCAGAGCAGAACATCTTCCGGGGCTCCTTCTTCCCGCAGAGCCTGGCGCATGATTTCCACGCATTTAATGGTGGTGTTTTTGGTGCGGGGATGGGGGCTGAAGATGATGGCATCCCGCGCCTTGATTCCGTAAATCGCCTGTCCGCCGGGGGTCAAGTCTGGGTTGGTGGTGGGCACCAAAGAAGCAATAACTCCCACGGGTTTAGCATATTTTACAATGCCTTTCGCAGGGTCTTCCTCGATAATGCCTACGCTCTTCTGGCGCAGAGCATCCCGCAGGATTCCCTTGATTTTGCCGCGCTTGTTGATGCGTGAAACGGGGTCGCCCAGTTTGCCTTCCTCAATGCCCATGTAGGTGAGCATGGTCCAAGTCTTCTTGTTATAGACCGACCAGGCTACCTTCTGGCAGAGGCGATCAAGGCGCTCCTGATCGTAGGTTTCCAAAATCTTCTGAGCCGCCCGAGCACGCTCCAACAGCTCATCCAGTTCCTGCACCTGTTCCGGGGTCAGTTCTTTTGTTGCCATAGATGAAACCTCCCTACGACTGTATAGAATGTTTTCGAGCAAATTCCAAGTTCTAATGCCTCACCATAACTGATTCCACTATAACCCATCTTTTGCAATAAGGAAAATTGTTATTTCTTATTTAAAGAATAGACACTTTCTATTGTTTTCCGTCACAGCTGCAAACGCATTCTCGGGCGGGTGGATACCTGAAAGCCCAACTTATCGTACAGGGGTTTGCCTTCCTGCGTCGCGGTCAAATCAACGCAGGAAACCCCCAATTTGCGGGCTTCCTCGATGATGCTGCTCACCACCATGGACGCATACCCTTTGCGCCGGTGTTGGGGATAGGTGAGCACATTGAGAAGGGTTCCGGTCTTTCCGGTGGGAAACACTGGCGAAGCCGGCATCCGGCTGATGGCAAGGAACGCGGCGGAAACCACCTCTCCTTCCCGCTCTGCCAGCACTGCCAGAAAGCTTTGGTCCTGCAAGCCCTGCTGAAAATAATCGGGCAACTGAGCCAAGATTTGCTCTCGGTCCGCCGGCGAAATCTGCCCATAATCTGCGGCGAGGTAGTCCATTCGCAGACGTATGAGCAGCTCTATATCCTCCTGGGTTGCGGTTCGTACGGTAACCATACCCTTCCCTCCTTGCGGAAAAACCCTTTTTTCACCTTATTAGAATCTATAATGAATATCAATTGATTTCATAGCTTGAAACAATTTGACTTATGTACAATCACAGACCTATACTTTTTGGAACTACATATCCCCGCTCCAACTTCAAACGGAAAGGATGATGTACTGTGACCCCATTGGACCTCAATCGAATTGCCGCAGCCTTTGTGGAAACTTCACCCCTGAACCGTGTTTCGGCTGAAAAAGCCCTTCGCCCCGAGCTTGCGGGGATGCAGATGCTGGAACCGCCCATTTTGGGTTTTGCCTCCGCCGACGACGAGTATCTCCTCAGCCTGCAGGACAATCCCCAGGCCAATCTAAAGATGGACCCGCCATCTTTTTGGCTGGAGGGAGCAAAAACGGTTATCTCCTTCTTTTTGCCCTTTCCCGAACAGGTGAAGCGGAGCAACAGCCTGGACCGGCGCCAGCCTTCTCAGGAGTACATGCACGCCCGGGTTGACGGCCAAACCTTTCTTATCGCCCTTTGTCAACACCTCAAGGAAGCTCTAGAAGCGGAGGGGTATCAAGCTGTCATTCCAGCGGCCGACCCCCGATTCTGGAGCAACGCCGCCACCGATAAAAAAGGCAACGGCATACTGTTTACCAGCAACTGGTCGGAGCGCCATGCGGCTTACGCGGCGGGACTCGGAACCTTTTCCCTCAACAAGGGGCTGATAACCCAAAAGGGTATGGCAGGTCGCTTCGGCAGCATCATCACCAACTGGGAAACTACCCCTACTCCCCGGACCTACATGGAGCTGGAGGAACATTGCATTCGGTGCGGAGCCTGTATCGTGGCTTGCCCCGCCCAGGCTATTTCCTGGGAAAACGGCAAGGACCATGCTCGATGCAGCGCATATTTAGGGGAAATTCTGGCGGCCAACCGCCCCTATTACGGCTGCGGAAAGTGCCAAACCGCAGTTCCATGTGAAAGCATGGCGCCTCATAAACCGGTAAAATAGTTTCAAGGGGTAGATTCTTAAAAATCCATAATTCAACCATATGGACCAGATAGCAATTAACAATTTGACTTATGTTTCCTATAACACTATACTTTTGGGTAGAGATTTTATAAACTCTGCACAAAAATCAAGGTAAGGGAGGAACATAACTATGATGGGTAATACATTCGGCAAACTGTTTCGCATTACCACCTGCGGCGAATCCTATTCCGGATGCTTCCGCAAACATTTGGACATTCCGAAGGAGCTGTACGGGGGCCTCATGGTGATTGTGGACGGTGTCCCTGCCGGCATTAAGCTGACCGCCGACATGATTCAGGAGGAGCTGGACAAGCGGAAACCCGGACAAACACCCCTGGATTCTCCGCGTTTGGAGAAGGACAAATGCTACATCTTTTCCGGCGTGATGGAACACGACTACACCACCGGCGCACCTGTGGGAATTGTTATTCCCAACAACGATATTGAGGATATCCATGTCGAACAGTATCGGGAATATCAATACTCCATTCGCCCCGGCCACGCCGAATACTGCTATTTTAAGAAGTACGGCGAGTTTGCAGACTGGGTTGGCGCAGGCCGCGCTTCCGGACGCGAAACTGCCAGCCGTGTAGCCGGCGGAGCCGTTGCCAAGCAGGTTTTGGACCGGATGGGCATCGACGTCATCGGCTTTGTCACCGAAGCTCATGGCATCAAGGCAAAACCCGTCACCTACGAAGAGGCCAAGAAGAATTACCGCGCCAACGAACTGAACTGCCCCGACCTGGAAGCCGCCCCCAAGATGATTGAGGAAATCCTCAAGGTGAAGGCAACCGGCAACACCTGCGGCGGCGTGGTGGAACTGATTATTCGCGGTGTTCCTGCCGGGGTTGGCGAGCCTGTCTTTGACAGACTGGACGCCACGCTCTCTCACGCCCTTATGTCCATCGGCGCCATCAAGGGCATCGAATTTGGCGCTGGATTTGAAGTGGCTCGCATGCTGGGCTCCGAATGCAACGACGAATCCTATGTGGATCCCGAAACCGGACGGGTGGCTTTCTACACCAACAACGCCGGCGGCATTCTGGGCGGTATCTCCAACGGCAGCGAAATCCGCATCCGTCTGGCTGTGAAACCCACTCCCACCGTTTCCGTTGCCCAGAGGGCTGTGGATGTGGACAAGATGGAAGACGGCATCCTGCAGCCTATCACCCGTCGGGACGCTACCCTGCTTTCCCGCATTTACCCCGTCTGCGAAGCCATGGCACGCATCGCCATCCTGGACGCCATCATGTGCGCCAATGCGTACCGTTCCGTCACTCAAATCGATCCCAAATGGGACAAAATCTAAAACACAACTCCTCCCCCTATGTCGCTGATATAGGGGGTGTTTTTTTGCACAAAAACGTTGTCGATATAAGGCGAAGGCGGACGCTTCACCGCGGTGGAGTTGCGGACAATCAAATCGGTTCCGATCATTTTATCCTCTACGGTGCGGCCTTTCAGCATGGCAATCAGCATATTGACGGCGGTATATCCGATGTCGTAGGGATATTGGCGCACGGAGGTGAGCATGGGGCGGGAAATCCGCGCCACCTCGGTGTTGTCGTACCCCACAACGGAAACCTGACCCGGCACAGAAATGTTCTGCTCCTGCAGCGCCTGCAACACGCCGGAAGCCACCCAGTCGTTGGAGCAGATGACCGCATCAAATTCGGTCATGGATGTCAAATAGCGCTTCATAGCCTTATAGCCGCCGTCGTAATCATAGCTGGTCATGGCAATGAGGTTTTGGTCAAAGGGCACTCCCGCTTCTTTCAGAGCCTGCTGATACCCCGCCAGGCGGTCCAAGGAAGAATAGGCGCCCCGCTGGTCGGAATCCATCAACTCCATCAATTCGTCCACATTGGAAGCCGGGTTTTCCCAGAAACCAGCAAAAAAGGCAATGCGGCGGTGGCCCTGGTGCAGCAGAAACTTGGTGACGGTGTAGCCGCCCTGTACGTCGTCGGTATATACATGGGGAACCCCCGGTATGATGCCCCGGCGGGAGGCAATTACCACCGGCATGTTTTTGGAGAACACCACGTTCAGATGCTCGGAACTGGCCACCGAAATAGGACAGTAAATCAGGCCCGTAGCAGCGGAAGCCGCCACCGAATACAGGCACTGAATATCCTTTTCCGCATTTCCATTGCTGGAAAAGGTGGTGATGCGGTAGCCCTTCTCCAGCGCGCAGTCCAACGCTCCGTCCAAAATTTTGCCGAAGTACTGGTTGGAAGCCGTGGGAATAATCATCCCCAAAATGCGGCTGTTTCCGGTGCGCACATATTGGGCGCTGGCATTGGGAATATAGCCCAGCTTTTTGATGGCGTCCTGCACCCGGTTGCGCAGTTCCGGCGTCACGCTGGAGTGGTTGTTTAAGATTCTCGATACCGTGGAAACCGACACGCCTGCTTCTTTGGCCACGTCAGATATTGTAACTCTCTTTACCATACTGATTATCCACGCGCTCCTTTTTGCCGGCGGCGCAGAACAGCAATCACGCGCTTTTCTGCGCCGCCTTTTTCAAAAAGTACCGTACTATTCTTCCGTTGCGACATCGGCGCCGATATTCTTCATCACTTCAAAGAAGTTGGGGAAGGTAACGGCAACACATTCGGCGTCCTTAACCACGGTCTCCCCTTCCGCAAAAAAGCCGGCGATGGTCATGGCCATGGCAATGCGGTGGTCGTCATAGCTTTCCACTTCCGCGCCCTTGAGAGGTTTGCCTCCGTGGACAATCATGTAGTCCGCTCCCACTTCAATGGAAGCTCCCATCTTGCCGAGTTCGCTCTGCATCACCGCCACACGGTCGGTTTCTTTGAGGCGGACGGCATCCAGCCCGACAAATTTAGTATCTCCCTGGGCATAAGCGGCAGCTACCGACATGGCGGGCAGGGAATCGGGGATATTTTGCAGGTCGAAGGTAAAGCCGGACTGCAATGGCTTCCCGCCTTTGACGATCAGGCGGCCGCCTTCCACGTCCTTTTCAATATCCGCGCCCATGGAGATGAGCAGGTCCACCACGGCCTTATCGCCCTGACTGTCGTGGAAGTCCACGCCGTCGATAATGACGTTGGACTGGGTGACCACAGCCGCCACCAGGGGGAAGGCAACGCCAGACCAGTCGCTGGGAATGACGGTATCCTGGGCCCGATAGCTTTGGCCGCCCTTGATTTTGAAGTATTTGAAATTCTGGGGATTTTCAATTTCCACACCGTGGTGCTTGATCCAGTCCAGAGTCATCTGGAGATAAGGAGTTTCCAGCGGATTGTCCACGGTGATTTCGGTGTCTTCCGGCAGCAGAGGCGCCACCATCAAGGTGCCGGAAATCATCTGGGACAGCAGGCCGGTAAAGTGAACCTTTCCGCCTTTGATGGGGCCCTTGACAACAATGGGGCAGGCCTTGGAGCCGGGTCTGGTAAACACCGCATGGCCGCCCAAAGCGTTGATGGCTTCCACCGAGGGATAAATGGGGCGGCGGCGGATTTGCTCGTCTCCGGTGATGAAGGTGTAGCCGTCCACCAAGCCCGCCATCAGGGAACTGAAGGCGGAAACGGTGCCGGAGTTTCCGCATTCCACATAGTTTTCCGGCACCTGGAGATTTTTGCCCCGGCCTTCGATAATCCAAACGCCGTCCTCTACCGTGACCTTGGCGCCAAATGCCCTGGCTGCATCCAGAGAGCTTTTGGCATCCCGGCTGGTGAGGGGATTGCGGATGTAAGAGGTGCCTTCGGACATGGTGGCCATCAATACGGCACGAATGGTGTGGCTTTTGGAGCCCGGCGCGCGGGCGTGTCCGGACAGGGTGCTTTTATGGGATCTTGCAATCATAATACAACCTCATTCTTCTCAGTTTAGAAAGATGACAGCAACCGGTAATGGTGGTCCCATACCAATCGCCTTAATTTGACAAAACACTAATCGTTGATTTCCCTGACTCGATGGCAGGCGACAAAGTGCTCGGGTTCCACTTCCTCCAGAGGAGGAGTTTGTTGGAAGCAGATGTCTTTTGCGTAGTTGCAGCGGGGAGCAAAACGGCATCCAGGCTTGGGGTTGATGGGGGATGTCAGCTCGCCCCGCAGCAGAATCCGCTGCCTCGTCTTGTGAATGGTGGGTTCAGGAATGGCGGCCAGAAGGGCCTTGGTGTAGGGGTGCAGGGTGCGTTCGAACAGCTCGTCAGCGCCGCTCTTTTCCACCACCATCCCCAGGTACATCACCATGATTTCGTTGGAGATGTGCTTGACAACCGAAAGGTCGTGGGTGATAAAGAGATAAGTAAATTTCTGCTGCTCCTGAAGGTCCTGCATCAGGTTGAGGATTTGGGCCTGAATGGAGACATCCAGAGCGGAAACCGGCTCGTCGCAGACGATAAACCGAGGCTCCAAAGCCAAAGCGCGGGCAATGCCGATGCGCTGGCGGCGTCCTCCATCCAATTCATGAGGATAGGCGGTGGCCAGACGGCTGGCCAATCCTACCGTATCCATCAGCTCCTGCACTCTCTGGTGCATGGCTTCCTTGTTGGAGTACATTTTATGGATAATCAACGGCTCTTCGATGATTTCGTAGACGCTCATGCGGGGATTCAGGGAAGCAAAGGGGTCCTGAAAGATAATCTGCATATCCCTGCGCAGAGATTTGACGTCTTTGGTGTTGGTGATGTCTTTGCCATCAAAGATAACCGTGCCGTCGGTGGCGTCCAGAAGTCGGATGATGACCCGTCCCAGGGTGGATTTTCCGCAGCCGGACTCTCCCACCACTCCCAGGGTTTTTCCAGCATCCAAGGTAAAGTTCACACCGTCCACTGCGTGGAGCATCCCCCGGGGAGTGCGGAAATACTTCTTTAAATCGATTACCTGTAGCAAACTAGACATTCTATTTCTCCCCTTCCCCGGTCTTAGATTCATACAGCAAGCACCGGACGAAATGTCCCGGCTCAATTTCGGTGTTGACAGGAGCCCTGGACTTACAAATCTCCATCGCATTGGGGCAACGGGGATGGAACGGGCAGCCGGTGGGCAGGTTGGAAGGGTCCGGCATCAGGCCCGGAATGGGGCTTAAGCGGTGAATCTTTTTCGACAGGCTGGGCAGAGAGCCAAACAGACCCTTGGTGTAGGGATGACAGGTTCTCTCGTAGATGCTCTCCAAATCGCCGCTTTCCACAATCTGCCCGGCGTACATAATGGCCACTTTGTCGCAGATTTCGGTGACCACACCCAGGTCGTGGGTGATCATCAGCATGGCGGTTCCAAACTTTTTCCGCAGCTCCGCCATCAAATCCAGCACTTGCGCCTGAATGGTCACGTCCAGCGCCGTGGTGGGCTCGTCGGCAATCAGGAATTGAGGATTGCAGGCAAGGGCAATGGCGATGACGACCCGCTGCTTCATACCGCCGGAAAACTGGTGGGGATATTCGGTCATGCGCTCGTCGGGAATTCCCACCAGGCGAAGCATTTCCGCCGCCTTTTTATACGCCTCGGCTTTGGAAAGCTTGTCGTGAAGCTGAATGACTTCCGCGATTTGCTCCCCCACCGTCAAAATCGGGTTAAGGGCGGTCATGGGGTCCTGGAAAATCATGGACATTTCCTTGCCGCGGAACGCCCGCAGCTCATGCTTGGAGGCCTTGAGCATGTTTTTCCCGTTAAAGAGAATCTCTCCTCCCACAACCTTTCCGGGTGGGTCGGGGACCAGGCTCATCAAGCCCAGGGCGGTGGTGGTTTTTCCGGCGCCGGTCTCGCCTACCAGCCCCAGAGTCTCCCCTTTGTCGATGTCAAAGCTCACCCCGTTGACTGCTTTGACAACGCCATCGTCGGTTATGTAATGAATGGTCAAGTCGCGAACGGACAACAGTTTATCGCTCATAGATGTTGGCCTCCCTAATTCTTCAGCTTGGGATCAAGGGCATCCCGCAAGCCATCCCCGAAGACGTTCAGGGCAAACACGGTCAGCATGATGGCAAGACCCGGGAAGAATACCATGTACCACTGGTCGCGGATAAATCCGCGGGCTGCGGAAAGCATTGCTCCCCATTCCGGCGTGGGAGGCTGAATACCCAGTCCCAGGAAGCTAAGGCTTGCCGCCAATACGATGGATGTGCCAACACCCAAGGTGGACTGCACGATGATGGGTGCCAAAACGTTGGGGAAAATATGCCGGAAGATGATTCTGGCATTGCTGGCTCCAATGGCGCGGGCCGCTTCCACAAATTCCTGCTCTTTCACCGTCAGGGTGGAAGCGCGGACCACGCGGGCAAAGGTAGGGATAGAGCTGATGGACACCGCAATCATGGCGTTGACCAGTCCCGGACCCAGCGTGGTGGCGATGGCAATGGCCAGGATGGTTTTGGGAATGGACATGAGGATGTCGGTAAACCGCATGATGACGGTATCCAGCCATCCGCCGAAGAATCCTGCCACCGCTCCCAAAATACAGCCCATCAGCGCACCGCCGGACAGGGAAATGAAGCCAATTTGCAGGGAGATGCGGGCACCGTAAATGACGCGAGAGAGAATGTCCCGTCCATAGTTGTCGGTACCAAACGGATGCCGCCAGGAGGGGAACTCAAACGCTTCACTGTAGTTTTGCAGGTCGTAGGGGTAAGGAGCAATGACGTCGGCAAAGATGGCCAACAGCACCAAACCCGCCAATATAATCATTCCAAAGACGGCCAGTCGGTTCTTGCAGAGCCGGCGCCAGATATCTTTGCCCTGACCCCGCCTTTTCTTGGGCTGACCGGCTTTTGTTGTCACAGTCATTGCGATACCCCCTTACCTGCTGCCGCCACTTTTTCTTTGGATTTTTTGGAAGCTCTCTGGTATTGGGTTTTGATGCGGGGGTCTACAAAAGCGTACAGTAGGTCGATGAGGAGATTCAGAATGGAGAACATGATGGCGATGACCAAAACGCCCCCCTGCACGATGGGATAGTTTCTCGCCTTAATGCCGTCCACCATCAGTTTGCCGAGACCGGGGATGGCGAAGACCTGTTCGTTGACCACAGCGCCGCCAAGGATGGTGGCAAACTGAATGCCGATAACGGTAATAATGGGAATGAGAGCGTTTTTCAGGGCATGCTTAAAGATGATTTTGATTTCGCTCTGGCCTTTGGCACGGGCAGTGCGAATATAATCCTGCCGGATGACTTCCAGCATGCTGGAGCGAGTCATACGGGTAATGGTGGCCACCGAAAGAACGCTGATACTGAGAACCGGCATGATGTAGTATTGGGGTCCGTAAAGGCCCGAAGCGGGGAGCCAGCCCAGATAGACCGAGAAGAACAAAGTCAGCATCAGAGCCAGCCAGAAGTTGGGCATGGTGATACCCACCAGAGCCAGAACCGTAGTGACATTGTCCAAAATGGAATACTGTCTCACCGCAGAAATAATTCCCGCCGGAATGCCGACACAGATGGCGAACAAGGTGGAGTAAACCGCCAGTTTAAAGGTAACGGGAAGCCGAGCCATAATTTCGGTGGTGACGGGTACTTTGGTAGTATAGGAAATGCCGAGGTCCCCGCGAATGGCATTGCCCAGGTAACGAATGTATTGCTCAAAAAACGGGTCGTTGAGGCCCATTTCCTCGCGGAGTTGTTCCACATCTTCCGGGAGCGCGTCGTCGCCCAGAATCATGCGGGCGGGGTCACCTTCGGTGAAGAACATCATGGTAAAAATGATGAGGGTTACTCCCAACAGCACCGGAATTGTTATAACGATGCGCTTTAACACAAATTGCAACATTGAGCATACTCCTTTTGCAGCTTAAGCAGATTTCTACCCTCTGGGCCAGGATGACGCAGCGCATAGAATTTGGAAAGCGGTGGCGATGTTTTAGGTCGCCACCGCCTTATAAAGCCGTGCTGTTATGGACTGCGGGAAACACCAAAAAGTTTCAACTGCCCAGTCATAACTCGCTGGTATGGCAATTACCCAACATGGCTTAGAGGCTGTGGCATTCGTACAATCAGAAGCAATGACACAGATTAGGCAAACCTTACCTGAGTCAGGTCAGGAACCAGACTGGGTGCAAACTCCAAACCAGTGATGTAAGAACGGGTTCCGAATGCAGCTCTCGGGAATGCCAAAGGAATGCTGTAGCATTTTTCTTGCAGGTATTCCTGCAGCTCCTGGTAGATGGCGATACGCTCGGATTCGTTGTAAGTTGCGCGGCCCTTATCCAACAGGTCCTGAACATGCTGGTCGTTGTGACGGATGGAAATGGTGCGGTAGATGGGCCAAATCATCAGACCGGCGTCGGGGTCGGCAATGGCAACAGTAGGAGCCATGCTGGCGGCGGGAACTTTACCCTCGTTGTTCAGCTGAGTCTGGGTGGCAAGGTCAACAATCTGGATTTCCACGTCTACGCCGATTTGGCCCCACATGTTCTTGACCACTTCGGCAACGGTCATGTTGATCTGGTTTTCCATGGTGTAGTACTGCATCTTGAAACCGTTGGGATAACCAGCTTCGGCCAGCAGAGCTTTGGCTTTTTCCACATTGTACTCATAGGGACCGACTTTCTTGTAACCCAGAATGGAGGGAGCATAGAAACTGTCGGCAACGGCAGCATGGCCCTGGTACGCGATTTTGACCAGGTTCTCCATATCCAGAGCGTGAGCGAGAGCCTTGCGGACCTTTTCGTTGTTGGTGGGCTCCATGGAGTTGTTGAGAAGGAGGAAGCTGTGGGACTGGCTTTCGCCGGCAATCAGGATGGTATCGGGGTTGTTCTCGATGCGGTCCCAGTCGGAGAAAGGAAGTTCCATGGCGATGTCAACGCCGCCGGTTTCCAGGTCGATGGCGCGGGCGGAACCTTCGACGATGATGCGGGCTACAGCTTCTTTAAAGGGAAGCGCTTCGCCCCAGTAGCCTTCGTATGCTTCCATCTCGATGCGGTCACCGGAAACCCATTGCTTAAACTTCATGGGGCCGGTACCCACAGGAGCGCGGCCGTAAGCGTCGTCGCCCATGGTTTCGCGGGCGTTTTTGCTCAGCATGGCGCCGCGGAAGGAAGCCAGGGCCTCAAACAGAGGAGCATAGGGAGCCTTCAGCTTCAGTTCCAAGGTGTATTCGTCCAAAGCCTTGGTGTTTTCGGTGTCGATGCTGCCAAAGAGGTTGGCGCTGAACGAGCTGGTGGCGCCCAAAATCAGAGAGTAAGCAGCGTCTTCGGCGGTAAACTTGCTGCCATCATGGAAGGTAACGTCATCCCGGAGCTTGAAGATGAAGGTAGTGTCATCTTTCTGCTCCCATTCTTTCGCCAGCCAGGGGATGAAGTCGCCGTTAGAGTTTTTCTTAATCAGGGTTTCGAAAATCAGAGTGCCAACGGTAAAGCCTTGCTGTTTTGAGTGCATGTAGGGGTCGAGAGAGGCGGGTTCCTGATCCAGCGCAAAAATAAGGTTATTTTTGCCTTCAGGCGTTTTTGCAGTAGCTGCGGAAGGAGTGGGGGACGCAGCAGAGTTTTGCTTGTCAGCAGCTTTCGACGCGCCACTGGATGCGGCAGGAGAAGCAGTGCTGGACGACTGACCGCCACAGGCTGTCAAACCAAGAATCATGACCATAACCAGTAGCAAAGAGATGACTTTACGTTTTATCATGTTGACAGAAATCCTCCTTTTCATTATTGTAAAAGCCGAATCCAACGGCTATTACAGACACTTAAGACAGGATACCTTGCATATTCCACCAGGGCAGGTACACGAACAAAATCAGTGGAACAATGATCACCATGAGAACGATTCCCAGCCGAGTGACATAAGAAGCCGGAAAATAGTCGTTGGACGACCCGATCATCATGGAAGTGGCGTGAAAAGGCAATATGTAATGGGAAGCTAAACTGGTGCTGCAAATCAACAATACCGCCGTGGAAGAGAGCCTTCCTTCGCTGACCATGATAAGTCCCGGGATAATCACCGACAAGGTGGTCATGTTGCTGCCCAGGATCAGGTGCATCGCCATGGCGACCAGCACCGTAACCGCCACATAAACAAGGGAATACCGGTCCGGGAAAAGGTTTGCAACCCGGGAAAACACAATTTCGGCGATACCGCTGGCCTTCATCACCCCCCCGATGGAAGTGGCAGCCGTGAGAAAAACTAACGTAGTGATGTCGATGGAGCGCAGGTCGGAGAGTTTAAGCACTCCCAACACAAAAAGCAGGATGGTTGCGACCAGAGTCACCAGGGTGGAGTTGATGGGAAGAGGGAGCAATCCTCCTCCTGCCCACAGCAGGATGGTGCAAATCACCACAGCCGTCACCAGTTTTTCCCGCCCGGTAAGAGGCTTTCGCACCGGAGAGCTTTCTCTCGGCTCAATGGAAACTCCCTTTAGCTCCTTTCGGAACACCAGGAGAATCAGCCCGAACAGCAAGACGCAAAACACAAGGGTGGGGGGAGCCATATAGGCCATCCATTGACGATTGGTGATATCCGACTGTGCAAAGCGAATGGCCGATGTGTTGAGGATGATGTCGGCGTCCACCAACATCATGTTGACCACCACATAAAAGGCAAAAATGGAGAATAAAATCACATTCTGCGCTTGTTTGGTCGCCGTGGTCTTTTGTAAGTAACTGCGGTAGATGCTGGCCACAACGATGAGCCGCGCAAGGGGTTGTGGAATCATGTAAATGGTGGCGACCATCACCAAAAAGATGGAGAGCAGCGCGTGAGCCGGAGTCTTGACAAAGCGGAACAGAAGCGGCTCTAAGGTGCGTTGCGTCAGCCCGGAATTTTCAATCCCCTGGGAAAACAGATAGGACAGAACAATGAGGACGAAGGTTTCCGAAAGGGGAAAGGAAAATACCACCTTGAGGGGTGCGGAACCGAAGATTGCAAAGAGGCAGAGTAAAAAGAGAGACGAAGGGATTTTCTTTACCAGTCCGGTAGACCACCAGGTAATCACCAAAACTAGTGTTCCGGCCACCACGCTTTGCTTTAGGGTCATTCCCAAAGGACGGGTGAGCAACAGGAGAATCGGAACCACAAGAGTCAGCATCCTTCGTACCCAGATACTCTTGGTACCAAAGGTTTGCAAAGAATGACCACCTTTCAGAAAAAGCAACGCAAATCCGCGTCTGATAGAAAACGATTTCAAGTTTTCTATCCGTTACTATCTGGAGTATATCATTATATCTAGTTTAAAGCAATCTATTTTTTAAGTTTTCTACACAATTCCTAACGAAATAAATTTCAGTTGTGGATTTTTACCAATTAGGCTTGTCGTATTTTGTGAAAACGATTTCTCAATGAGTAAAGTGCTACCTCGCATCGTTTTTCATGCATCTGCCTCTCCCCTTTTTCCTTGTTCCGGGGCAGGCATCTCAGAACAGGTGACCCAAAGTCGAGCAAGATGCAGCGCTTGTCTACTATGTTCTATCCATAGCCGTCATGCGCTGCATCCAAAATAGGCAATATTCAGTTAAGCCCCACTTCTCCGTGGACCTGCTGCAAACAGCGGCGCAGCTCCTGCACGCCAATTTGTCCGGGAGCGGAGGTGTTCTTTCCGGCGCCGAAGGTGAGGGCGCTGCCGAAAACGCCGCCGCAAATCCGGCTGCAAATTCCCAGTTGCCCCATGGACATGGTGATGAGGGGAATTTCGGCATATTGGGTATCCATTTGGTTGGTGGCATTCAGCAAGTTGAGCACATCCTCGGGGGAATTGGGCATCACCGCCAGCTTGGCAATATCCGCGCCGTGGTTCTGCTCCTCCCGCAAAATATCCACCAGTTCCTCCTGGGAAGGTGTGCGGGTAAAGAAATGGTTGGACAAAATGACCCCGACGCCCCGCTCCTTGGCGAAGGACACCAGAGAATCCAGGCCGTTTTTCACAGCTTCCAGTTCGATATCCACCAAATCGATGTTGCCGGAGGCAATGACCTGACGAATGAGATTGGCCCGAACATCCTGAGGAATTTTGGTAAAGCCGCCTTCCGACACATCCCGCAGGGTGAACAGCAGGGGCATTTCGGGCAGTTCGGTGCGGAGCTGCTTTGCCATGGCCAGCAAAGCATCCTCATCCATCACCTGCTGGAAGTAGTCGGCACGCCACTCGATAACGTCGGGGCAAAGGGCTTTGACTTCCTGTACTCCCGCCAACAATTCCTCCGGGGTTTTTCCCACCAAAGGCATACAAACCTTGGGCAATCCCTCTCCAATCACAATGGATTTTACCTGAAAGGGCTTCTTCTTACGCTTCATTACCACATTCTCCTTAACTCTTTTGAATCAGTTCCAGCAGTGTTTGGCGCATCACGTCTACCGGCGCAGGGCGTTCCAGCCAGATTTCAAAGGCTCTGGCCCCTTGTCCCAGCAACATTCCCAATCCGTTCAGGATGGTGCACCCGATGGACTCCGCGTCCAGGAGCAGCTGCGTCTTTTCGGGATTGTAGGTCAAATCGCACACCAACAGCTCGGGCCGAAGGAGCTCTTTGTCCACCGGAGTCCGCTCAGGATGAGGATACATGCCCACGCCGCTTGCATTGATGATGCAGTCGCAGGATTCGATGGCTGCCTTCAGAGCTTCTTGGTCCCCGGTAGGGATGGTGGAGGCGCAGGGGCGGATGTTGATATTGAGGTGTTGAGCCAACTCCTCCGCCAAGTTGGGGTACAGGTCGGTGAGAACAATGCTTTCCGCACCCTCAAAGGCAAGGGTGACGGCCACCGCCCGGGCGGCTCCTCCCGCTCCCAGAATCAGAAAACGTTTGCCCTTAACCTGGAAATTCAGCTCAGCGAGGGAATCCACAAATCCCATGCCGTCGGTGTTGTAGCCGATGAGCTTGCCGTCCTTTACCTTGACGGTGTTGACCGCCCCGATGAGCTGGGCAAGCTCATCCAGCTCGTCCAGATACTGGATGACTTCCACTTTGTAGGGTTTGGTCACATTAAAACCGATAAAATTCATTACCCGCATGCCGCCAATCAAAGCCTTGAGCTCGTCCGCTTCCGACTCGATGGGCATATAAACACAGTTGAGGGAAAGGGCACGGAACGCCTGGGTGTGCATGGCGGCCGAAAAGCTCTGCCCCAGTGGTTTGCCCAGCAATGCCATCAACTGGGTTTGGGTATCAATCATAACCATGGCGCAACTCCTCCTTTTGGTCGGGGTTTTTGTAATCCCATTATAAAGGGCGTTGCGTCAATAATAAAATCGTTATAAATTATAAAATCCATTCCGAAATGTTATAGCTAATTTGACCATCAGCTTCCCGGCTCCATGGTGTACTCCCGAATGATATAGTCGGCAAAACGGCGAATGGAGGGAATTTCGTATGTATCTTCCAGCACGGCAAAATAAATGGATTGGGACAAATCCGCCATCAGAGGCCGCGCCAAAAAGGAATGGTGCCGATTGCCCGCCACCACCCGTTCGGATGCAAAGGCAATTCCCATACCGTTGGCCACCATCTGAATAAACAGTTCGGGGTGGCTGGTTTCGCTGATGACGTGGGGCTCGATGCCCTCGTTGTGAAACGCCGCCAAAATGGAGGAATAGAGAGTCGACGACCGGGAAGGCATGATGATGTTTTCCTCCGCCAGATCGGAAAAGCTGATCCTGGCCTTTTCCCCCAGCGGATGGCCGTTGGGCAGCAGGGCCATGATTTCGCTGTCAAAAAGCTTGGTCAACTGGAGGCGAGGTTCTTCGGGCAGCGGATGGGAGGCCATGACAAAGGCCACATCCAACTGGTGGGACGCCATCATCTCGATGAGGTGTTTGCTTTGGTCCACAGTGATGCGGGTGTCGATGTTGGGGTTTTCCTTTTTGAAAATGGCCAGCTTGTTGATGATATTAAAGCAGCCGAAGGTGGAAAGCATGCCGATGCGAACTCTACCGCGGCGCAGAGTGGAATAGTCCGCCATGGATTCCTTTAGCTTTTCTACGTCGGACAAAATGCGCTTGGCATAAATGAGAAACTCCTCCCCCGCCGGAGTGGGAATCACGCTGCGGGAAAGTCGAACAAACAGCTTCACCCCCAGCTCGCTTTCCAGATTCATAATCTGCTGGGAAAGAGTCGGTTGGGTGACAAACAGCTTGTTGGCGGCGGCGGTCATGCTGCCACAACGGCTCACCTCGTACACATATTCCAATTGACTCAGCTTCATCTCAACATCCTCGATTCATAAGTTTTATCCATTTATTCGCGCTGATTCATCTGTTGGTATAATAGCTGAAATATAAACAAATATCAATGACAAAGTAAAATAGTTTTCATCATTAAAATGCAACAGCCATCAAAAAAGCCCTGCAAACCGCAGGGCATTTGCCTTTTTAAGAGTATTTCCATAAATAAACATCCCCCGGCATAGCCGGGGGTATTTCATATGCGGGCAAAGCCCTTTATTCCTCGCATACACGTCAAACGTGTAATACGGTCTGCCAGTTGCGCAAAGCTGTTACTTGCTGCCC
>Ga0134102_1001010_pt1 | contig 27488 bp, 16 predicted proteins | sample 13_3_2metaG_FD_94447 | JGI IMG/M metagenome (GOLD analysis project Ga0134102, IMG submission 94447) | Switchgrass degrading microbial communities from high solid loading bioreactors in New Hampshire, USA - 13_49_3.3_201_A3 metaG | ecosystem: Engineered > Bioreactor > Semi-continuous > Anaerobic...
ATTCCCCCATCCCCAGACGTCAGTGAGTTACTAAATCGCCTCCATTTAGGACCATCGGGCATCGTCTTCCGATAATGCGGCATCGTCGGTTGCACGAAAGCTGACGAAGACCCCCTATCTCTTGATCAAACACACAAGGGCATCCTTCACGAGGCCCCCCTCCGTGCGCGCCCAGGGCCGGAGGTCCTCGCGGGCCTTCTCGGGGTCGAGAACCAACCCGGAGCCGGCGGCTCTGGGCGCAGGTCGTCCGGATCATGCCCTCTCGGTTCTCAGCCACTCCCGCAGGAAGATCCCCACGCCATCCTCGTCCACGCTGGGCGCCACGGCCCCGGCGGCCTCCTTCACCTCCGGGGGGGCATTGCCCATCGCCACGAAGAGCCCTGCGGCGCCGGCCATGGAGAGGTCGTTGCCGCTGTCGCCGAAAGCGATGACGTTTTCCCGCGGAATGGACTCCCTCCGGGCGATCCAGGCCAGGGCGGCCCCCTTGGTAGCGCCCCTGGCGGTGACCTCCACGTCGAGGCCCGTCGTGGTCACGGGCTCCAGGTCACCTCGCGCCCGGATGCGCGCCAGGGCCTGCGCCGCAGCAGCCTGGTCGGGGAAGAAGCCGTTCAGCTTTTCCACCGGTCCGCCCCACCGCCTCACCTCCGCGGCCACGTCCCGCACAGGCCGGAAGAGCGCCAGCAGCACCAACAGCATCCAGGGTGACAGAATAGGCGGCCGGTCGGGGGCGAAGGCCTGACGGAGGAGGCTGCGCCACTCGGCCAGGCGGCGGCCTGGCAGGAAGACCTGCCACGCCCCCTCCGGGTTCGACGCCATCACCGCCAGGACCACTTCCGCAGTCATTGGTCGGAAGAGCACCGTCTCGCCCGTACGGGCCCGCACCACCCGGGCCCCGCTGGACACCGCCAGGTAGTCTACCCACGGGGCCTTCCGCACGAAGTGAGGGACCATGCCCAGCGCCCGGCCTGTGGAAACCACCAGGAGGCAGCCCTCCTCATGGGCTGCCTCCAGGGCCTCCCGGGTGAGGGGAGGCATCACCTGACCGGCCGTCAGCACGGTGCCGTCGAGGTCGAAGGCCACGATCCGCCTGTTGCGCCCGCTACTCGCCAAAGCCGCTCTCCACCAGCGCGACGAGCGCCTCCACCGCTTTCACCTCGTCGGTGCCCTCCGCTGCGATGGCGATGCGCATCCCGCGACCGAGCCCCGCTGCCAGGAGGCCCATCAGCGACTTGGCGTTCACCGGAGTGGCGCCCTCCTTCTCGAGGTTCTGCACCGTGATCTTCGACTGATAGCGCTGTGCAGTCCGCACGAACTCAGTGGCGGGTCGGGCGTGAAGTCCGGTTCTATTCACGATCTGGGTCTGCTTCGCGTACACGCGCTCTCCCCCACCTCCTCATCTGCACCACGCCCGGAGCGGGTGACCGGGGTTCCCCTTCGGCAGCTTAGCTCAGGTCGGCCCCGTTGGAAGCAATCACCTTCTGGTACCAGTAGAAGGAGTCTTTCCGCCGCCGCTCCAGCGTGCCCCTGCCCTGGTTGTCCTTGTCCACGTAGATGAAGCCGTACCGCTTCTTCATCTCCCCGGTGGAGGCCGAAACCAGGTCGATCGGGCCCCAGGTCGTGTAGCCGATCAGGTCCACGCCGTCCTCGATGGCCTCACGCATGGCCTTGATGTGCTCGCGCAGGTACTCGATGCGGTACGGGTCGTGGATCGAGCCGTCGGACTCCACCTTATCCTCAGCGCCCAGCCCGTTCTCCACGATCATGACCGGAACACGGTACCGGTTGAAGACCTCGTTCAGATACCAGCGCAGGCCCTGGGGGTCGATGGTCCAGCCCCAGTCACTGGCCTTCAGGTAAGGATTGGGCAGGCCCATGACCATGTTGCCGGTGTGCGCCTCGCCGTACTGCTCCGGGTCGGCGCTCACGCAGCCGGAGCTGTAGTAGCTGAAGGAGTAGAAGTCCACCGTGCCGGCCTTCAGGGTCTCGGCATCGCCGGGCTCCCAGTGCAGGTCGACCCCATGCTCCGCCCACAGCCGGCGGGCGAAAGCGGGATACTCACCCCGGACCGTGACGTCACCGCAGTAGAAGTTGCCCTCAACCAGGCGCCGCTGGGCCAGGAGCACGTCCTGCGGGGCACAGGTCCGCGGGTAGGGCACCATGGCCGCGATCATGCAGCCGATCCGGTTGGCCGGGTCCACCGCGTGCCCGATCTGCACCGCCTTCGCGCTCGCGATGAACTGATGGTGCAGCGCCTGAAAACGACGGGTGGCCTCTTCCGGGGTGTCCCTCCCCCAGCCCATCGCCACGGTGGTATCCTCTCGGGGCAGGAGGCCGCCGCAGATCAGGGCGCCGAACGGGTGCATGAGCAGGTTCATTTCGTTGAAGGTGAGCCAGTACTTCACCAGCCCCTTGAACTCAGTGAAACAGGTGGTGGCGTAGCGGACGAAGCAGTCGATGGTCCGCCGGTCCGCCCAGCCGTCCCACTGCCGGGCCAGGCCGTACGGCACGTCGAAGTGCTGCAGGGTGACCAGCGGCTCGATGCCGTGCCGGCGCAGCTCGCTGAAAACGCTGCGGTAGTACTCGATACCCTTCCGATTGGGCTCGGTCTCATCGCCGCTCGGGAAGAGGCGGGTCCAGGCGATGGACATGCGGAAGACCTTGAAGCCCATCTCGGCAAACAGGGCGATGTCTTCTTTGTAACGGTGGTAGAAGTCGATGGCCTCATGAGACGGGTAGTAGGCACCGGGCTCCAGTGTGCGGGTGAAGCGGCGGGGCGTCTGGCGGTCGCCGGCGGTGATGTGGTCCTGGACGCTTGGGCCCTTGCCGTCTTCGTTCCACGCGCCCTCACACTGATGGGCTGCGGTGGCGCCGCCCCACAGGAACCCGTCGGGGAACGGCTTGCTCATCTCTCATTCCTCCTCGTCGGCCGGTTCCGCGCGCTAGTCCGCAACGGCGGTCTGGGCCTTGGTAGCCTGCTCCTTCTCCACCAGCTGCTTCTCGTAGATCTTGAAGAAGGGGTAGTAGACGAGCCAGCTGATTGCGATGGCAAGCACCGGGATGAGCAGGTTCTGCCAAGCCAGGGAGGTGAGGAACTCCATCACACCGACGGGCAGGACGGTCATCATCGCGATGTACGGAGGCTTGAAGAAGCCGATGGCGAAGCCGATCCACGTGACGATCGCGGTCAGAATCGGATTGAGGATATACGGAATCGCCAGGATCGGGTTGTACATGATCGGGAAACCGAAGGTGACCGGCTCGTTGATGTTAAAAATGCCTGGAACCAGTGCCACCTTGCTGACGGCCCGGATCTGCTCGGACTTGCTGCGCAGGCCCATCAGGACCAGGGAGAGGGTGTTGCCGGTGCCGCCGGCAGAGGCCACGACCCAGAACAGGAAGACGGGGTAGAAGACGGGATCCTGACCCTTGGCGACGAGATCGGCGTTGGCGGTGTAGGCCTGCAGCAGGACCGGCATCAAGGCCGAGAGCGCCACCAGCGTGCCGTGGATGCCGAAGAACCAGAGCAGGGTAATGAAGAACAGGATGACCAGCATGCCGGGCACCGAGGTGAGGGCGGCCAGCGGCTTGGCCAGTACACTGGTAATCAGGTCAGGCAGGGTGATGCCCGTGGTGCCGTTGATCAGCAGGCTGATGCAATACCAAAGGACGACGTTAAAGAGGAAGGGCAGCAGGGCGTTGAACGAGTCGGACAGGAACTGCGGCACCACATCGGGCATCTTGATCTTGATGTTCCGCTTCTCGCAGAAGTTGTCGATCTGCACGGCAACAAAGGCGACCAGAATGGCGCTGAAGAGGCCGGTGCCGCCCAGGTTGCTGCTGGATAGCCCGCTGAAGCTCGCTCCGCCCTCGAGGATCACGGTCTGAACGGGGGCCGCCACCATCAGGAAGAGCAACATCGCGTTGATGCCGTTCTGGATGGGCTTCAGGCCGAGATTCTTGGCGTAGTTATAGCCGAGGGCGAAGGCGAGCACGACAGACAGCAGGCCCATGGTCATGTTGTACGGGACCATCATCCTCTGGTAGTACGTGCTCTCCGTGGTGGCCCAGCCGAACAGCGTGGGCACGACGGCGAGAATCTGGAAGACTGCACCCACCATGATGACGGCGATCATGCCCATCATGGACCCCGTCAGCGCCGACAGGAACTTGTTGTTGGCAAGGACCTCGCCGAAGTGCTGCAGCTTCTGCATGAACTTATTCTCCATGACCCTTTCCACGAACTGTCCGCTCCTTTCTTGCCTCTATTTGCTCAGCAACTCGCTGATCTTGGCAAAGATCTTCTCGGCGTTTCCAAGGGCGTAGTCCTGAGGGGCGATCACCGCCACGGGCTTGTCGCCCACCCGCTTCTGAATGTCCGCCTGCTTGTAGGAGACCTGCGGGCCGACCAGGATGACGTCGAAGTCCTTGTACACCTCCTCATAATCGCTGATGCCCCGGGCGACGATCTTCTCCAGGCCCAATCCTTTCTCATCGGCATACTTCTGGAGCTTCTTCATCAAGATGCTGGTGGACATGCCACCCGCACAGACGAGCAGGACCTTCATCTGGCTCTCCTCCTCGCGTCATTTCTGGATCTGCCGGTATAGCTGTACAAGCTCGTCTGCCAGGTCCCGGGCCAGAGTGGCCATCATAAAGTGGTCCTGGGCATGAGCGAGCAGTACATCCAGGCTTGGCACCTCGCCCTGGGCGTAAAGCTGCAGAAGCTCCCGGTGCGCCTCCTGGGCACTGTGCAGCGCCTCTTCGGCCTGCGCCAGCAGCGCCTCGGCGCCGGCGAAGTCCCCCCGCCTGGCCGCCTCGAGGGCACCAAAGGCGCTACTGCGCGCAGAGCCCGCCCCGGCGATGATGTTCATCGCAATGGCTTCCCGTTGCTCGTCGCTGATCATGTGCACCCCCCCTTCTTCCGGCGAACACTCCGTAACAGAACAGCGGACCCGTACCATTCTGCGGCACAGTACTTGCAAACTCTGTGCCAACAGGTGGACGGGTCCGCTTTCCGACGGACTTCGGGCTTGTTCGGACAGGCTGCAATACACTGTCCAACGGCGATACACTTCTGATACACTCCGGGGCCTACTTGTCATCGGAACTGTATTGCATATCCTGAAGGATTTGCCGAATGTGGGCCAGGTCATCCGGCTGGAACTGCACGTGGAAGCGATGAGCCAGGGGCGCCAGGCACCGCGCAATGCGTTCGAAGCCCGTCCCCACGCCTGGCAACGGCCCTGGTTCCCGCTCTCCCGCACGGCGCTCTGTGAGGCAGGCGATGTGCATGATCAGGCCGATTCGCACGTCGGCCGGGAGTTGCACGGAGGCCGTGTGTGCCAGCGCATCCGCTGCCCGTACGGCCTCGGGCATCACCGTATACGGATTGGTGAAGTGGAAGTCCTCCTCGAGTCCCGACGCCAGCGTCCGCGCCAACTCATCCGTCGGCAGGTCTTTGTCGGTCAGCCGCTCCGGGACACAGGTGCGGAGCTGGGGGTCCAACAGGCTGGCCAGCCGCTCCTGACCCTCCCGGGTCAGGACTTCCGCGCTGGAGAAGAAGGGGACATCGCGCAGCCCCGGCCTGACGGGCCCCACCACCGCTGCGGGCCGCCGGCCCTGCAGCAGGGAGTTGAAGAGCCGCTCCCAGTCGCCCGCGGGCGGTATGCTGGCAGCCACCACCTCCGCGACCAGTCCGCGTGCCCCGAGTGCGCGCTGGACCACCTTCTTGAGCAGTTCGGCGTTTCCCTGGCCCGTAAAGCAGCACGTCAGGATCACGGGAGACCAGCTTCCGCCGGTCCACGGTGACACCGCCAGCCGGCGCTGCGCCTCCACTACCGAGTTGTAGACCTGGTCCACCGTTGCGCCGGGCAGCTGCGCCTGCTGAATCGCCTCGATGAGCAGAATCGTGCTGGCCATGGACACCACCCGGACGGGCAGGCCGGTGGCGTGCTGAATGCGGTCGGCGAGGAACGCCAGCGATCCCATATCGACCAGGAGCAGCAACCCCGAAAAGGAGCCCCGCTTGAGCCAGGCGGAGATGCGCTGGACCACATCGTCCGGGTCCTCGTTCAGGGGCATGTCCAGACTGAACACGCCCACCTGGCCGGCGAGATGCTCGGCCACCTCCGCCATGCCGCTCGCGACCCCCTGCCCGTGGCAGGCCACGGCCAGAGCCACGCGACGCTCGTTGCCGTCCTCTTCGGCGGCGGCAAGGAAAAGCGCCGTGTAGGTAGCCTCGCCCTCCGGAAGGGCCACGTGAAGCTGCTGCGACATCATCTGCACCATGGTCACCGCAGCCTCGTACTCCCGGGGATGCTCCGCCTGGACAGTCTCCAGCGACGGGTACGTGACGCCGGTGCCAAGGCGCAGCCGGTCCAGCGCCGCCTGCACGTGCAGGGCCAGCCCGAACACGATGCGCTTTGGGAGCACCCGCCGCAGGTGCCCCTCGGCATAGGCCACGGCCTGCTCTACGGCCGCTAGCACCGATACATCGACGACTGCGGTCAGTTCCTGCCGTCCGGCCTCGTACCGCCGCTTCACCGTGTTCAGGAACTGGCGGAAGTGGGCTTCCACGGTGGCGGCGAGACGGCGTTGCAGTTCCGCGGCACTGGCCACCGTGCCAGCCAGCACCCGGGTTTCCCGCTCCATCGCCTCATATAAGTTGAAGAAATCAGAGCCCTGCTCGTCCGCCGGGACCTCGTTGCCCGGCTCCACCACAAGCCCGGACGGGCAGGTGGCCAGTACCTCCTCCAGCTCGTCGCGCCGCTCGCGGATGCCCGTCACCTGGCGCCGTACGTGATCCGGCAGGACATCCAGGCTGATGGCAATCGGCACCTGGCCATCGCTCAGGTAGCGCAGGAACGCCTGGGCACAGGCCAGCTGCACGTCGCTTTTCAGCTGCCCCACGTTGCCCGGGCACTCGTACAGCAGCAGGCATTCCAGCGCCCTGGGCAGGATCAGGAGCGGTGCACCCATCTTGCCGGCCTCGGCCCCGAAGCATCGCTTCAGGAGGTTGAACCGCTCCCGGAGCGTTCGCTCGCTCAGGGCAGGCAGGTTGATCACCATGGGAATCCGGCGGGTGAAGGTGCGCAACAGCGCCGAGTCGGCGCGCTCGGTGGTGGCACAGACAATCAGCGGTTGCGAAGTGCGCTCCGCCCCGGTCTCGCCCAGGCGGCGGAACAGGCCCTTATCGATCAGCCGGAAGAGCATCTCCTGCCCCTCCGGGGGAAGCCGATGCACCTCGTCCAGGAAGAGCATGCCGCCGTCGGCCTGTTCCACCAGTCCTTCCTGATCCCGGTCGGCGCCGGTGTAGGCTCCCTTGGCCACGCCGAAAAGGTGGGCCATCAGCAACTGCGGGTTGCTGGCGTAGTCCGCGCAGTTGAAGGCTACCAGGCGGGCACCGGGTCGAAACGCCCGTGACTTCACCCCGAACTGGAACATCAACTCCGCCAGCACGGACTTGCCGACGCCGGTAGGGCCACAGATCAGGGTGTGGAGCCCTCCTCCCGGGTAAAGCACGGCCGCCTTGGCCTGCTTCACGGCAGGCGCGAGGCTGTCCTTCCAGCCCACCATCACCCGGAACGGGTCGTCCACTGTCACGTCCAGGGCCGGGCCCGGCGGCGTGCGGGCAGCAGACACCCCGGCCCGATCGGTACGACCACCGGCCTGGCCTGCCGGCGCGACGGACAGGTAGCGCACAGGACGACCAGCCCGCTTTTCCAGCAGGCCCTGCCGCCAGAGGAGGTTGAGGTCGGCGCTGGCGTTGGCCCTGGCGATGCCGAGGCCGGCGGCCACCTCTTCGGCCGTAACCCCGTCAGGGGCGTGGAGGCATGCTTTCCGAACGTAGTCCTGCACTCGCTCGATTCGTCTCATCGGCTCCCCCCCTCGACTTGCTGGAATGTGCCTTACTTAAAAGTATAAGCCTGAAACTTCGGCAACTGCCAGCCCCACAAAGGTGTGTGCCTGCAGGCCAAGGAAAACGCCCGCGACCGCCCGAGCGACCGGGAGCATCCCCGAGGCTAATCGCCTCGCAGAGGCTGTCACCCAGGCCATGGCTGATTTCCCCGGGGAGTACAGTGTGGCCGCGGAGGGTTCGTCCAGGGCGAACGGAAGGTCGCCGAACTGGTCATTCAGCCCCTGGGGGACGTGACATACCGGGGCGCACTTCCGCCGGCCTGCCGGAGGGCGTACCCCACCTGCACAAGTACGGCTCCTATGGCGGCAACTACCATGGCTCCGGCATCACCTACGGAGGCCGCCCCTTCATCCTGGTGGTGATGACGGATGGGGCGCCGCTGGCCGAGGCCGACGCCGCGGTCGCCCGGGTCACCGCGTCCGTCTACAGGTGCTGACCGGGTCCCCCGGGGCGAACCCGGAACCGGTACAGGTGGTCAGGGCGCTGCTCCACGAGGTTGCACCGGTGCCGTACCAGTCCTGCGCCGATCCTTCACCGTCCGGGCCAGTCACGGCTCCTCCAACCCGCACACATGACAAGGGCGCCTCCTGCAGCCGCTGGGCGGCATGCGGGAGGCGCCTGCATACTGAGGAGCGAGTGGACGGCCCTGAAATATCTGCCAGAGGCGTCGGAACACGAAGCCGCCCACGCGCTCATCCCGCGTCACCACGATCTACAGTAGCCATGCCCGGTGCGTCTGACGTGCCACTGGAAAAGCGCTAGGCCGGCGTCCTGCCCCCGGCTAAGGAGGTGACGCCGGCTCAGTGACGGCACCGGGGTGGGGAGTCTTGCGCCGCCGATCTTGGGAAGTTCCACAACGCCGTTGACAGGTTCAACGCCCAGCAGTTGGGGCGGCGAGCCCTTGCCATCCAGGATGGTTTTGACGCCATCGTAGCGGCATAGGCGGCTGGCGTCAGGGACTCAAGCCAATTACCCGACAGGTAGGGATGGTTCAGGATAAAGCGACATACTCATCCCTTCCGACTCAAGCATGACACGCAGCGTCCATTCGTCGTTCTCGTAATAGTGGGTTCGCCGTTCTCCAAGGACCAGCTGTACTTCCATATTCCGCCATCGGACGTTTCCACAAATCCGCCACGACGTCCCCACCTTCTGGTCTCAGATGACGGTGAAGTTCCACGTCAGCAACAAGTCATCCCCCACACAGGGCGCACAGACGCCAGCGCCCGGGCTGCACATCAGCCCGGGCGTTGCTGCGTATCTGACTACAAAGGAGAACCGCACTGATCGCAGAATTTGGCGTCCTCGTCGTTCAGTGCCCGGCAGCTGGGGCAGCGCACCTTCACGACTGTCTGCAGTTCCAACGAACTCTCAGGTGCGGAGTCCCGGACCTCCTCAAGGGCATCCTTCACAAGGCCGCCCGCCGCGCGGGCCCAGGGGCTGAGGTCCTCGCGGGCCTTCTCGGGGTCGAGAACCAACCCGGAGCCGGCGGGTCCCTTCAGGCCCACGTTCATCATGAAGGCGCCGATCACCATCAGCACCATGCCCCCGATGCCGCGCGCCATCATGCCCCGCATATCGGCGAGCGGGTCGGCGAAAGGGTCAGCGAAGGGATTCGAAGAGAAGGAAGATGGGAGAATGAAGAAGTTCGAAAGGAAAAGCAGCCCACCCATGGCTATGACAGCCATGCCGCCGTAGTAGACCGCCCTCCGCTCCGGTGAGATCTCTGGCTTCCGCATCTGGCCGCACCACCCCTGCTCCCAAGAAAGTACGTGTCCGACTCAATGACTGGCGACACTGTCCTTCGGGTTCGCACACGCCGGCGGCAGTTCATGGCGTGCGGCCGGCTGACGGTCCATGCGGACCGCCCAGCGCTGCAGCAGCGTTGGGCGTCACGTGTCCGGCGGGCCACAGGTGTGGCCACCGCCGCACGAGAAGTGGGCCCGGGACGGTGGGGGCTCTGTGCGCGGTGCGCCATCATCGTTACGTCGATGGTGGCGCAACACTTTTTTCTTTCTGCTCGTTATTATCTATGGGAGAAGGAGAGTGATCGCCGTGCACAGATGGCGCGTCGGGCGAGTGCTGCTGAGCCTGCTTGTCGTCCTGCCGCTCGCCACGCCGGCCACCGCAGGGGCCACTGGTGGCATCCCCGAGGCTCATCGCCTCGCGGAGGCCGTCACCCAGGCCATGGCTGACTTCCCCGGCGAGTACAGTGTGGCCGTGGAGGATCTCACGACGGGAGCACAGTGGCTCCTGAACGCCGACCGGCGCTACCACCCCGCCAGCACCCTGAAACTGCCCGTCGCGCTCTACGCCCTGGAGCAGTACCGGGCGGGCGAGATCGGCTGGGAAGACCTCATCGAGTACACCGAGCGCGACGTCGAGCCGCCGGCCGGCCCCTTCGAAACGGCCGCCTTCGGCAATCGCTTTCCCGTCGGCGACCTGGTCGGCTGGTCCCTCTCCTACAGCAACAACATCGCTGTAAACATGCTGGGGCGGCACCTGGGGTGGGGGAACATCGAGCTGTGGACGGCCAGCATCGGCGGGCGTCTGACCCACGAGGAAAGGCTGCCGCGCGCCAGCGCCCTCGACGTGCTGCACTGGTGGGGCCACCTCCACCGCCTCGCCCAGGAAGACCCGGAAGTCGCCGAGCTGGTCGTCCAGCCCCTGAGGGACGTGACGTACCGGGGGCGCATTTCCGCCGGCCTGCCAGAGGGCGTACCCCACCTGCACAAGTACGGCTCCTATGACGGCAACTACCATGACTCCGGCATCGTCTACGGAGACCGCCCCTTCATTCTGGTGGTGATGACGGACGGGGCGCCGCTGGCTGAGGCCGACGCTGCTATCGCCCGGGTCACCGCGGCCGTCTACCAGGTGCTGACCGAGTCCCCTGGGACGAACCCCGAACCGGTACAGGTGGTCAAGGCGCTGCTCGACGAGGTTGGACCGGTGCCGTACTAGTCCCGGCTCATCCAACCCGCACGCATCACAAGGGCGCCTCCTGCAGCCGCTAGGCGGCATGCGGGAGGCGCCTGCATACTGACGAGCCAGTGCACCGCCCTAGAATGGCTGCCAGAGGCGCCGGAGCACGAAGCCCGCCGCCCGCTCGACCCCGGCCTCGTCCTTCGCAACAAGTACCTCCAGTCGCACCGCTTGGTTGCTATAGACCCACATGTCATCCAGGCGCTCCGTGGGCTCGCCATACAGTGCCATGGCCAACTGCAGCGGGTCGCCAACCTGCAGGCCACGGTAGGTGCTTCCGGTCCTTGCCTTCACCCACAAGAGGCCGCGGTCGAAATCCCACGTCAGCCGACGTTCCGTGACCAGAGGGGAGAATCCGTTCTCGTCCCACGGCAGCAGGCGATCGACGTCGTTGACTGAAGCTCCAGGTGTCATCCCCATTAGGGCTGTCTCATAGGTGAGGGGCGGAGGGCCCTCGCGGTGCGGCTCGGTCAGCGGCGCCCACTCACCTCCCTCGGTGTGGTCAGCGATGCGCCAGAGCCCGCCCTCGCGCACGAAAAGCAGCCGCTCCCCGGAAGGCGTTCCGTCTTCGTTGTACCCTTCTGCGATCACCCGGTCTGGGCTCTCGGGCCTGAGCTTCAACAGATCAAACCCGGGCAGCCTCCAGGGCCGCCGGATGGTTTCGCCCGCCCTCGCGTACACCACCAGCCGCCGCGCCCGCTCCCGTTCATTTCCCGCGGTAGTGAAATACATGTGGTGTTCCCCATACCGGCTCTTCAGGTCGTGCAAGATCGCCAGGGCCAGTTCCTCCGTGAGTTCGCCATCCTGACCGGGCAACTGGCTGGGCAGTGCGGTGAACCAGTGGAAGGAACTGCCAATCTGACTCGCTGCCCACTTTCCCTCTGCGCAGCGCATCTCAAAGCGCGTGGTTCGTTCGCCAAATAGCTCGCCATGGCGCAGGGTAACAAGGGTAGCTTCTTCTCCCGGCGTCACGGTCAGATCCAGCCAGGCTTCCTTGCGCCATCCGGTCAGGTCGAAACTGGGCCAGCCCTCGGCGATGAAGCTCGCCTCCTGGGCGAAGATCTTCCGCGCCTCCCCCACCGTCATGGCCACCCGCTCCTCGGGCGGCACGCTGGTGAGCTTGACCAGGTAATCGAGTGCGGCGTCCCAGGTCAGGGGTTCGCACTGGGCCTGCTGGACCGGTTCGGAGCCGGGCGGGTCTGACGGACTGGATGCCGGTTCCGGCGACGCGGAGTCGGATGGGCGATCCAGAAGGGAGGCGTCAGATGGCAGCTCCTGCACCGGGACATCTGACGGCGACTCGGAAACCGGATCGTCGGTCACCGTGCTGGTCGCCGTCGGCGCCGGGGCGGGGCCCGGCTGCGGCGTGGTTGGGAGCGCACCCGCGCAGCCGGTGAGCAGGAGTGGCACGAGGATCAACCCCACCATCCTGGTTGCCGTACCACTATTCATGCACATAGTAGATGACAGCCCCCATTCTCTGCCTCCCGAAACCATCTTTGAGGTAGCCGCGGTTCATGTTCGTTTCGCCGGCCTGAGCGATTGCTGGCCCTCTCTCGGGGTCGTAAGGTTCGTCGCTGGGAATCACCATGGCCACATGCCCAATACCACCAGGGTTGTAGAACACTGCTACGACTGGCTTTCCCTCGTTGGCCCATTCCTGGGCTAACCGCCCCGCGTCAACCGGTCTCCTCGCACTGGCCAGTTCCTTGGCCTTATCGGTCTTATCGACAGGGATCCAGCCATTGGAGGCACCATACTGTGCCAACCAGACTGCCGTGAGGTTGGCGTCCAACTCTTGGCCGTCCGGGCCTGGTATAGCTTTTTTGGACCAGTCCCGCTTCTCTACCCAGTGGGGAATCTCAGCCCCCATGGCCCGGGTGACGTCCCAGACGAAGATGTTACAGTAGGGTGTTCTGATCGCGCACGCGCCCAGGCATTCACCTGCGTCATCATGTCCTTATCGCCGAACTGCCGCCCCCGTTCGGTGGTGGCCAGTGCGAGATCCCGACCGAACATCGTGTTGTCCTCCCACACCATAATACTCTGTTTAATGTGTCGAATTTCACAGTTCTCCCCTATCGCTCGTTTCTCCTGCTCCTTCGAGACAGGCCCGCAAGCAGACAAAGGCCCCCGGGGCAACCATCCGCCCCGGGGGCCCGCTCATGTGGCCATGCATCACTTGTCCAGAACGATGGAGAGGTACTTGTACTCGAGGTAATCCTCCAGCCCGTGGCGCCCGCCCTCGCGGCCCTGGCCGCTCTCCTTGATGCCGCCGAAGGGCGCCTGGGGAACCGCCAGGAGGGAGTCGTTCACCGCGACCATGCCGTACTCCAGCGCCTCGCTCACCCGCACCGTCCGGCCGAGGTTGCGCGTGAAGATGTAGGCGGCCAGGCCGTACGGGGTGTCGTTGGCCCGCCGGATCACCTCCTCCTCGGTGCGGAACGGGATGATCGGGGCCACGGGGCCGAACGTCTCCTCCCGCATGATCTTCATGTCATCCGTGACCTGGTCGAGCAGCGTGGGGGCATAGAAGAAGCCGCGGTCGAACTTCTCGCCGGTCAGCCGGTGCCCGCCGGTGAGCACCCGGGCCCCCTTGCCGCGGGCATCGCTGACGTGCTCTTCTACTTTTATAAATGCGGCCTCGTCGATCAGCGGCCCCACGGCGGTGCCCTCCTCCAGCCCGTACCCAACCCGCAGACCGCGCACCGCCTCCACGAACCGGCGGGTAAACTCCGCCGCCACCGACTCCTGCACGAAGATCCGGTTGGCGCAGATGCAGGTCTGCCCGGCGTTCCGGAACTTGCTGGTGATGGCCCCCTGCACGGCCGCGTCCAGGTCGGCGTCGTCGAAGACGATGAACGGCGCGTGGCCGCCCAGCTCCATGCTGAAGCGCTTCATCCGCGCAGCCGCTCCCTGCGCCAGGTACTTGCCCACATCGGTGGAGCCGGTAAACGAAATCTTCCGCACCAGCCGGTTCTCCAGAAACTCCTGCCCCACGGCCGCCGGGTCGCGGGTGGTGACGATGTTGACCACGCCCGCCGGCAGGCCGGCCTCCTGGATGATCTCGGCCAGGAGGAGGGCGCTCAGCGGGGTCTGCTCGGCCGGCTTCAGGACCACCGTGCAGCCGGCCGCCAGGGCCGGGGCGATCTTCCGGGTGATCATGGACGACGGGAAGTTCCAGGGCGTGATGGCCGCGACCACGCCCACCGGCTGGCGCAGCACCACGATGCGGGTTCGCCGGGAGGAGGCGGGGATGACCTCGCCGTAGACGCGCCGGGTCTCCTCGGCGTACCAGTTCAGGTACTCCGCCCCGTTGATCACCTCGGCCTTCGCCTCGGGCAGCGGCTTGCCGTTCTCTTCCGTGAGCACGCGGGCGAGTCGGTCGACGTTCTGCATGATGCCGTCGTAGACCTTGCGCATGTAACGGGCCCGCACGTGGGCGGGCAGCGAGGACCACTCCGCAAAGGCGGCGTGGGCAGCCTCAATGGCGGCGCGAGCATCCTCCGCACCGGCATCGGGAACGGTGGCCACCACCTCGCCGGTGGCAGGGTTGGTCACGGCGAACCGTGCGCCGCTCGCCGCCTCCCGCCACTGGCCGCCGATGAAAAGCTGATAGGACTGTGCGGACACCAGCGATCCCCCCAGAACCTGCATTTTCCAAACCCATGATGCGGCCTGGGTTGCGGGGTTGTCAACGGCTGTGGCGTCCGGATCCGGGAGGCGGGTCGGGTGCTTGGCCCGCATGGCGGTTGGCGCGGCTCACTTGCCCTCCGGCGGCCTCGACCACCATGGCGATGCCCTGCCCGACCCCGATGCACATGGTGGCGAGTCCATACCGGCTGCCGCGGCGGACCATCTCATGTACCAGCGTCGTCAGAATGCGGGCCCCGGTGCACCCCAGCGGGTGTCCGAGCGCGATCGCCCCGCCGTTCACGTTCACCCGGACCGGGTCCAGGCCGAGGGCGCGGATGCAGGCCACGGCCTGCGCCGCAAAGGCTTCGTTCAACTCCACGAGGTCGAGCTGGTCGACCGTGAGGCCAGCCCGCTCCAGCGCCTTCCGCGTGGCGGGGACAGGGCCCATGCCCATGATCGACGGGTCGACTCCGGCCACGGCCGTGGCAACGATGCGGGCCATGGGGGTCAGCCCGAGGGCCCTGGCCCGCTCAGCCGACATCACCAGGAGCGCGGCCGCGCCGTCGTTGATCCCGCTGGAGTTGCCGGCTGTCACGGTCCCGCCCTTCCGGAAGGCCGGCGGCAGCCGCACCAACTGCTCCAGCGTCGTGTCCGGGCGCGGGTGCTCGTCCGTGGTGACGAGCCGGGTCTCGCCGCGTCCGGCGGGAACCGGAACCGGGACCAGTTCCGCGTCGAACCGGCCTTCCCGCATCGCGGCGGCACAGCGCCTCTGGCTCTCCAGGGCGAACCGGTCCTGGTCCTCGCGGGAGATCTGCCACTGCTCCGCCACCCGCTCCGCCGTCTCGCCGAGGCTGATGGGCGGATACGCCTCGGCGAGGCGGGGGTTCACGAACCGCCAGCCGAGGGTGGTGTCGTATATCTCCACCTGGCGCGCCCAGGGAGCGGCCGCCTTGGCCATCACGAAGGGCGCACGTGTCATCGACTCGGTTCCGCCGGCGATGAAGACCTCACCCTCGCCGCTCCAGATGGCCCGGGCCGCCTGGGCCACCGCCTCGAGGCCTGAGCCGCAGAGGCGGTTCACCGTGACCCCGGGAACGGTCACGGGCAGCCCGGCCAGAAGCACGGCCATGCGGGCGACGTTCCGGTTGTCCTCCCCGGCCTGGTTGGCGCAGCCGAGGTAGACATCGTCAATCGACTCCGGTGGGACAGCCGGGTTTCGCTCCAGCAGCGCCCGGATCACGGTCGCCGCCAGGTCGTCCGGGCGGACGTCCCTGAGGGCCCCGCCGTACCGACCGATGGGCGTACGGACCGCATCGACAATCACTGCTTCTGCCGGGCGCCCGCGCGACACGGCCAGCCCATCCCTCAGGGCAGCCACTGCCCGGCCACCTGCCACCCGGCGATGCGCCACGTGCCCCCCACGGGCACGAAGCGCCAGGTCAACGTGGAGGCCTGTCCGGTGAAGTTGCTCACGTAATCCATCCGCACCAGGGTCCCCTCCCCGTCCGGTTCCACCGAAAGGCGAATCGCGTCGGGGAACCAGTCCTCTGCCTTGAGGTTCACCGGGGCGCCCGCCACCCACTCCCGATAGTGGGCGGCCGCCCGGCCGGTGGTCAGCAGTTCCGCCCGCTCATACAGGTCGGCTTTCCAGAAGCGCGTCAGCAGTTCCCGGGCCGTCGCCTCGTCGAGAGGAGGAGGCGGCGGCGCACTCGCGTCGGGGGCGGGGTAGTACGAGGCCAACTCGATCTCCGTCACCAGCCCGCCCGGGCCAAACCGCACCGTCAGCGCCGCATGGGACGAGGGGCTCAGGTACCGCCACTCCGCCCCGTCCGCGGCGATTGCCTGCGGCGCCCCGAGCCGGGCGACCACCTCAGCCGCGCACTGCCCCACCGCCACGCCGGCGCCGGCTTCGCCGCTGGCCGTCACCAGGCGGTGCGCCTGCGCCTGCAGGTGCGCCGCGTAGGGGAAGTGGGCCCACACCGCACCATTCCCAAAGACGTAGGTGCGGTCGTCGAAGCTGCTGCCTGGCCCCAACAAGGTCTCTAGTTCCTCCAGCCGGCTGCGGAGGGGTGCCCCCGCCACGGTCAGCTCCGCCGCCTCCGGCTCCCAGACCCGCCCGGGGTCGGGCTCCACCGCACCCCCGACCTGTGCGGGCGGGGTGAAGCGGAGTGCCAGGCGGTCCGAGAGCGCCCAGTCTTCCCCGCGGATACTCAGCACTTCTGCCGTGCCTGTGTCGCCACTGGGCTGCCCGGCCAGCGGAACCGTCACCACGAAACTCCCCCAGTCGCCGCGGCCGCCGCCCGCCTCCGCCTGCACCTCGCCCAGGAGCGCACCGCCCCCGTCGCGCACCCGCACCAGCAGCACGTTCTCGTTCACCATGGCGAACCCGCTCACGACCACCCGGCCCGTGCAGGCCTGGTCGTGCAGCGCGGAGGCCAACCGGACGCCGGCCTCGGGCAGGGGAACCGGCGGAAGACTATGCGGATTGCGCACCGCCGGCAACCACGGGCTGCCCGGCTCGGGCCCCTGGACGACCCGGGGCGGCTCACCGCCGGCAGCATCCGCCGCCAGTACGGCCACTCCGGGCGCCCCCTTCTGCCCTTCCGTGATGCGGTACCCGACCTCCACCGCCCCTTCTCGCCGTGCGAGGCGGGTGATCGTCAGGGCGCCGGCCGTCCCGGGTGCGGCGACGAGATAGGTCTTCCCCTCCTCGAATAGGGTCACCAACCCGCCGTGCTCCTGGATGGCGGCGACCCATGCGCACACGGCCTCCGGAAGCGGCTGGTTCGCCATCACCGGCGTGAGGCCCGTCACCCCGCCGGCGATGTTCAGGGGCGGCGCGGTGCAGTCGGAAGTCTGATCCGGGCGGGCGCCTCCCTGATTTTCCTGTGCCGGCTCCTGCGCCGAGACCGGTGCCGTTTCTTCCACGCTTTCCGGTGCTGGCTCCTGCGGCGGCGCCCATGCGGCACATCCAGCCGTGAGCACCGCCAGGAGCAGTGCCGTCGTCCACTGCTTCACGCTTCGACACATAACCGCAACACCTCAGCAGACGAACATGCGTCCGTCGCTCCGAGACTCGCCCGCCGGCCTCCACGAGCCGGGCCGGCCCTCGTAAGGGCCACGGCCCGCCGCCCACGGTGCCCGCCCTCTTGGACGGACCGGCACTTGCGCTGCCGCGGCCGTGCGCGGCGGCCCGCCTACCGGAGCTTCGCGTACTCCTCCCGCACCATCTCCATGAACCGGTCCCAGGGGAAGTTGCGGGGTTCGTTGTACTTGCCCGACTTATTCAGGAAGTCTCCGTGCCCGACGACGGTACTCCTGGTGAGATCCACGAACGGCTTGCCGTCAGGGTTCAGCACGAGGTTGCCGTTGGCATCGCGCAAGTACTCCCGCGTGGGCTCGAGGCCGTACCGGTGCAGGATGTCCGCCACCAACCTGGCCGTCTGCCGCAACTGCTTCTCCGTGTAAACGAACTCCACGCCCTCCAGGGTCTCCCAGTTGCCGGAGAACGGTGTGCGCAGGTCGTCGTTTTGCAGTTCGATGCCGATGGACCGCCGGTTCATATAGCCCGCGTCCTGAACCCACGGGTTATTCCTCAGCCCTGCCGGAGCAGAGGACTTGTTGATGCCGCCGGCGTGGTAGGCGATGTTTTTCTCGGCCACTGCCCGCGTGATCACGCCATCGTGGTCTACGATGTAGTGCGCCGAAGCCTCCACGTCATTGGACCAGTGGCTGAGGGCAGCCTCCGTGCCGCCGGCGGAGATATGATGGATCACCACGTGGGTGATGTCGCCCCGGGTGCGGTTCGCGACCGTGTAGTTGGCCGGGTGGACCCGGTGGGTCTGGTCGACGATCCGGAGGGGCGGCGCTGACTCCGGAGAGCGCTGGGGTTGGGTGACGGAGCGGCCCTCCACCTCTGCCCATCGCTCATAGAAGTAGATGACATCTTCTAGATAGCGCGGGTTGCCGCCCTTGACCACCGACCGGAAGGAGGTCCACTCCTCCTCGGGCCGGCCGGCCGCTCGTGCCGCCTGGATTGCTTTCAGGACGTTGCCCTGCCCGTAGTTGTAGGCCTGTATCCCCTTCCGCACGTCTCCATCGAAGTAATCAATGAAGTATCTGAGAATCTGGGCTCCCTTCCAGATATTCTCCACCGGGTCGAGCAGCGGTTCGGGCGAGGAGTAGCCCCACAGATTCCAGACGATCTGCATCAGACCGGTGTCGCCACTGCCTCCCCTCGCGTCGGGGTGTCCTTTCGACTCGCGGGTGATGACAGCCTTGATGAGCAGCGGGTCCAGGTTGTAGGCGGCTGCGGCTGCCCGGATGACCGAGTCGTACCGGTTCACGCGTTCGATGATTTCCCGGCCCTCTTTCTCCCAGATGTCCGCGACGTTGGGGCTGGGCTCCAGCAGTCTCCCGGCGCCCGGGAAGAGTTCCTCCCGGCTCACTGGACCCTGTGGCCGGAAACGGGCCTCGGCGAGGGCATCCCACTGGGCCACCAGCGCCGGGTCCAGGTGCTCGCGCCAGAAGGCAAGCGCGGCCGTTGCCCGCTCGACCACCGCGATCGAAGAGCGGCTTTCCGCCAGAACCTGGCGCGCGGCCAAGTATTCTTCCTGAAGTCGCTGCTCGAACTGCTCTGCAATCCGTCGGCCCGGGCGGCTGGCAACCGCAACCGGTAAGGCTGCCAACAGGCTCTCTGCCTCTGCCAGCGCCGCGCGGTCGCAGTTCAACAGTGCCCTCCAGTATGCCTCGTAGGCTTGCCCAAACTCAGCCAGCACGGCCCCCTTCTCACGGTCCAGATGCCAACTGTTGTCAGACCGCCAAAGCACCTCTGCCCCGGGGTCGCGCACCACCAGGAGTGCCCTGGCCTCGGCCCCCTGCTGCTCCCAGCGCTCCGTGGGCTGACCCTGGAAGTATGCCTGCCACCAACCTTGCTTCGCCCGGTACAGCATGGCGTAGGCATCGTGCAGGCTCACCGCCTCAGCCTGGATCGCCTCCACCAGCACGCCGAAGACCGGGTCTTGCAGGTTCGCATCCCTGAAATCCCGCAGGGGCTGGTAGAACTCGGCATCCCAGCGATTGGCGGCCTCCTCGCCGTCCTTGATGACGCGGTGCCAATACTCCGCCTTGCCCTTCAGGAAGTTCTCGCGGAAGGTGAGAACGGCATCGACCCGGCTGGCCTGTTCTCCAAACACCGACGCGAGTTTCTCCTGCATCCACCCCTCGCCGAGCACCTCGTCAAAACGATCCAGCCGGGCGAGGTGCTCCTGCACTTGCGGGACCGTGGCCATGCCGGTCTCCAGTTCTTCGCGCAGGAGGGTGAGCTCGGCGATGGCCTGCTTCTCCACCAGGCGCAGGATGGAGTCCCGCACGCCGAAGGGATCCGCCGGGGGTGGCCCGGGCGGCAGCGGCTGGCCCGTCAGGAACGCCTGCCAGTACTCCGCCAGCTTCGCCCACTGCTGCTGCATGGCGACGATGTGCTCCCGGGTCTCGGGTTTCACCTTTTCCCACAGGTGGACATACGGGAGAAATGCCGGATCCGCGCGGAACTGGGGGTCGACCACGTCCAGCCGCCCCTGCTCGGCCAGGCTCCTATACTGCTCGCACTTGAGCTGGACCAAGAGGACGTCGGGGTCGGCCGTGAGCTGGAGGGCCAGTTGGTCCGCCTCACGGCCGGACACCGCCGCGTAGACGCGCACCAGCGTCCGTCCTTCAGGGTTGTCCAGTCCCTGGCTCCGCAGCGCCGCCTTGGCCTCCGGCGAGAAGGCGTCCCCCTCCCCACGCATCTCCTCCCCCAGCATGTTCTTGACATAAGTGAACGCCCAGGCCTGGAGCACGGCCGGGTTCCGTTCCCCCGGCTCGGCACCGCCCAGGCTACCTAGCGTTGCGAGCGCCTCCGCGTTCATACATAAGTCCCTGACCTGAGACATCAAGTAGGATACGGTCAGACCGTCCCGCTGCAGCACCGGGCTCCTGGAACGGTCCATATTCCATCTGCCTCCCCCGACATCAGAGTCTGTCACCCACGCATATCACTCTTGTCCGTCTAAACTCAATAATCCGACGTCAAAGCCACCCCATCGGTTCGCCCCATCTTCGTGCCCGCCCGAATCCCCGCGCCTCCAGTTGCCGCCTTGCGACTGGTCACCACGCCGAACGTTTAGCCGTGAACGGGCCGCCTCCCCCTTACCCTGAATCAGAACACCCCATCGCTCACCCCTGTGCTAGGCCCTACCGTCCCGCAAGGAGCGCCGGAAGGCAGAGGGTCCGGCCGCACCGCCGGACCCTCCGCTTGCGCTATCCCACCGCCATCCCGCCGCGGCTGAACCACTTCTGCAGGGCGGGATAGACGTCCCGTTTTTCCGTAATGGTCACAATCACGAACCGCGGGTCCTTGATCGCCGAGAAAGCGCTCATGAGTGAGCTCGTGTACCCGCCCTCCCGGATCTCGCCGTACCCGAACAGGTTCGAGACCTCCAGCAACTTGTGCACCAGCTCCACGCAAACCCGGTTGTCGTTGTCGCTCCAGTTGTCCCCGTCAGAGAAATGGAAGGGATAGATGTTCCAACGCTCCGGGTCGTACCGCTCCCGGATGATGTCCAGCGCCAGCCGGTAGGCCGACGAAACCCGCGTGCCTCCGCTTTCGCCCAGCTTGAAGAACGCCTCCTCATCCACTTCCCTGGCCTCGGAATGATGGATGATGAAGACGATCTCCACGTCCTGGTACTTCGTCCGCAGGAACCGGGTCATCCAGAAGAAGAGGCTCCGGGTGATATACTTCTTGAACTCGCCCATCGAGCCGGAGGCGTCCCGCATCGCGATGACCACCGCGTTGCTGCTGGGGCGCATCTCCTGCTCCCATACCTTGAAGCGCAGGTCTTCGTTTGTGATGTTCCCCAGGACGGGCATGCCCAGGCGGGCGTTGCGCTTCAGGTTCTCCATGATCGTGCGCCGCCGGTCGAGGTTGGCCATGGGCCCCTTCTTCCGCACCTCGGTGAAGCGCACCTCTTCGGTCGGAACCTCCTGCGTCGACTTGGGCTTGAGGTCGGGCAGGCCCAGGTCCTCGAAGATCAGCTCGGCCAGCTCGTCGACCGTCACCTCGGCCTCGTAATAATCCACGCCGGGCTGGTCGCCGGGCTGGTTTCCGGTACCGGCTCCCTTCCCACCGGAACGGGCCCGGCCGAGCACGTCGCCCACCCGCGAGTCGCCGTTGCCCTGCCCCACCCGCTTCCCCTGTTTCGGGTCGAACCGGAAGCGGTACTCCTCCAGCGTCCGAATGGGTACCTTCACCAGCCGCTTGCCGTCGGAGGTGATAATGGACTCCTCGGCGATGATCTCGGGCAGGTTCTCCCGGATCGCCTCCTTGATCTTCTCCTGGTGCCGGGCCTGGTCGATGGGGCCTTTCCGGTGCAGGCTCCAGTCGTGCTGAGACGTCGAAGCCATACTCCTCCCCCCTCCTCAGTCTGCACACCTGCGCGGGTGAACGGTCCTGATTCCAGTCTATGATGCAGCTTTGTGGCAGACTTGCCGCGCACGAACGTAAACTCACGACTTTCGCTGACAGATTATTTACGCTTCAATTCCGACAATGACAGGACTGAGCCACCCGGCGGACGAATTCCACCTCTCCACGAGGGCGGACAAGCCCTCGAATCCGGTGTGGAGGAGGAGTGTCCATGCGACCCGCGATCCGTCGCAGCTCCGCGGGTTCCGGCCCGCGGCTGATACGGACCGGTCTGGCCCTGCTCCTGACTGCCGCCGTGCCGGCGCAAGCCATGGCGGCAATCGGCGTCGGCGTCAAACCCGGTCCGGTTCAGTCCGGCCCCGGGAAACCCGCGGCAGTCTCCGTGTTCGGTGACCCCTCGGCCAAGGGTGAGGCCAAGGTCCAGTCCACCGTGCTGGAAGCTTTCAAGGAGAGCGACAAGGTCTCCTACCTGGTGAAGCTGAAGGTACAGGCGGACATCGAAAGCGCCGCGGCCTCCGCACGGGCGACGGCCCGGACCCCTGCTGCAGCCGAACTCGCAGCCCGCAGTGCGGTGATTACCAGCCTGCAAGAGGCTGCCGCCGTGTCCCAGGCGGGGCTGCTGAGCTTCCTGGACAAGGCTCAGTCGGCAGGGCTCGTCGAGTCGTACCAGTCCTTCTGGGTTACCAACATGGTGGCCGTCACGTCTGACAAGGCCACCCTGGAGAAGATCGCGGCCCGTCCCGACGTCGAGGCAATTTACCTGGATGAGAAGATCCACCTGATCAAGTCTGACATCGTGTTTGAAGAGGCGGAAGTCGGCACGCTCGCTGCGGAGCCCGAGTGGAACATCACCCGGGTCGGCGCGCCGGCCGTCTGGAGCCAGTTCCAGATCGACGGCACCGGTACGGTCGTCGCCAGCCTGGACACCGGCGTCGACGCCAACCACCCGGCCCTGGCGAACCAGTACAAGGGCCGCGGCGCCAGCGATCACTCCGCCTTCTGGTTCGATGCGGTGAATGGGCGCTCCACTCCCTATGACGACGAGGGTCACGGTACCCACACCGCCGGCACCATGGTAGGCCGCGACCCCGAGGGCGTGAACCAGATCGGCGTGGCCCCCGGCGCCCAGTGGATCACGGCGAAGATCCTGGACAGCAGCGGCAGCGGCTACAGCAGCTGGATCCTGGCCGCCGGTCAGTGGCTGCTTGCCCCCGGCGGCGACCCCGCCAACGCCCCCGACGTGGTGAACAACTCCTGGGGCGGCGGCCCTGGCATGAACGAGTGGTTCCGGGACGTCGTGCGGGCCTGGCGTGAAGCCGGCATCGTGCCCGTCTTCGCCAACGGCAACGACGGCCCCGGCGCCGGCACCGTGGCCAGTCCGGCCAACTACCCCGAGTCCATCGGCGTGGGCAACGTGACCCGCGACGACAGCCTCGCCAACTCGTCCAGCCGTGGGCCCAGCCCGTACGGGGAGATCAAGCCTGAGCTCTCCGCACCCGGCACCGGGGTCCGCTCCTCGCTGCCCGGCGGGGCGTACGGCGCCGGAACCGGCACCTCGATGGCGGCGCCCCACGTGGCCGGCGTGGCCGCACTGCTCCGGCAGGTGGACGCCAGCCTGAGCGTCGATGAAATCGAGGAGATTCTCACCAGCACGGCGGATCCCATGACGAATGCCCAGTATCCCGGCGTTCCCAACAACGGCTGGGGCTATGGCATCGTCAACGCGTACAAGGCCGTCTCGGCCGCACTCGGGCTGACCGAGGGCCGCATCACTGGCCGTGTGCTCACCCAGGGCGACGACCTCCTCGGTCCGACCATCCGCCACACTCCTGTGACCGAGTCCTTCAAGTACACCCCCACCACCATCACCGCGGAGATCACTGACGACGTCTCCCTCACCGCCGTCTACCTGCGCTTCCGGCAGCCCGGCCGCAGCTGGTGGGGCATCGTGGACATGACCCAGACCTCGGGCGACCACAGGGGCGGCACCTTCGTCGGCACCATCCCGGCTGAGCTCTCGACCACCGACACCATCGAGTACTACATTGAGGCCGTCGACTACGGCAACAACCGCGCCCGCAGCGGCTCCCCGACCAACCCGCACGTGATCATCCTGCACAACGGTGCGACGCCCGGCTACTTGGAGGACTTCGAGGGTGCAGCCCCCGGCTGGTTCACCGCCGGTGATCCCGCCGACCTGTGGGAGATTGGCGAACCCACCTCCGGCCCCGGCTACGCCTACTCCGGCACCCGGGTCGCCGCGACCAATCTCTCCGGCCAGTACACCAATAACGCGCAGGCCTTCCTGATTTCGCCGCCCATCGACCTGAGCAACGTCGACGGTCCGCCTGCCCTTCGGTTCCAGCACTGGTACAACCTCGAGACCAACTTCGACCTGGGCATCGTGGCAGCCACCGTCAACTACGGTGAGACCTGGGACATTCTGGCCACCTACACCGGCACCAGCGGAACCTACCAGGAGGCCGTCATCAGCCTGGGCGACTACGTCGGAGCCCAGAACCTCTTCATCGCCTTTGTCCTGGACACCGACAGCTCCGTCACCCGCGACGGCTGGTACCTGGACGACGTGGAGATCTTCGTGGACACCGAGGCTCCGTCGGCTCCGACCAACCTGACGGCCGTTCCCACGGGCATGGGCGGCATTGCGCTCACGTGGGACGCCTCGCCGGAGGCCGACGTCGACCACTACACCGTCTACCGCTCCACTACGTCCGGCGAGGGCTACGCCGCCATCGCCACCTCGATCGACACCGCCTATGTGGACATCGCCGTGGAAGCTGACACGCAGTACTTCTACGTGGTGACAGCCACCGACATCTTCGGCAACGAGAGCGGCTTCTCCAACGAGGCCTCGGCCGCACCCGCCGCGGTGGACATCCGCTTCTTTGACGACATGGAGGCCGGCCCCGGCAACTGGACGCTGGATGGCACCAACAATCCCTGGGAATGGGGTGCACCCACCACCGGTCCCGGCGCTGCCTTCTCCGGCCAGTACCTGTGGGCCACCAACCTGCACGGCAACTACCCGGCCAACGCCAACGCCTCCCTCGTCTCGCCGCCCATCGATCTGAGCGGGCTGAGCGCGGCCGCACTGCAGTTCACCCACTGGTACTCGATCGAGCGTAACTACGACTACGGCCGCGTGGAAATCACTGCCGACGGCGGCGCCACCTGGACCGAACTGGCCCGCTACACCGCACCCGGGTCCAGCGGCGCTCCGGTTGGCCCGGAGAGCCCGCTGATCGACCTGAGCGACTACGTGGGCCAGACCGTGCAGATCCGCTTCCGCCTCACCTCCGACGGCTCGGTCCAGTACGCCGGCTGGTACATTGACGACGTCGTCGTGGCCGGCGCTGCGTCCGGGGCCGCGGCCATCGACCTCAGCTTCTCCACCGGCGGCGAACCGGCCGTCACGAAGGACGGCAAGAAGCCGGCTGAGTCGGTCGAGCTGAACCTGAAGATCCCGGCAGCCGTCAAGTCCGATTACCGGATTGACGAGGGCAACGACAAGGTCGGCGCCCTGGCCCTGCCGGTCCTGGATGCCACCGTGACCGTCCTCGAGACAGGCCGCATGGTGCGCACCAGCCCGGCCGACGGCTCCTTCACCCTGGATCTCCCCGCCTCCACCTACACGCTGGTGGCCGAGTCCTACGGCTACTACCCGCAGGAGCGCGTGGTCACGGTGGAGGGCGGCGAGGAAGTCACCGTCAACTTCCTGCTTGAGGCCATTCCGTACGGCGAGCTGCGCGGTACCGTGATCAACTCCCGGACCGGCGAGCCGGTCGAAGGCGCCCGGGTCCACGTGGTCGAGGACGCCCGCATCGCCCCGACCTTCACCGATGCCGATGGCGAGTTCAGCCTCAGGGTGCTCGAGGGTACCTACACCCTGGTCGTCTCCCACAGCAACTACTACAGCCACTCTGAGGTCGTCGAAGTGCCAGGCAACGGGACCACCTCTGTGGAGATTGCCCTGCGTCCCTTCGTGGGCGTGCCCGGCGAGCTGGCCTATGACGACGGCACCGCCGAGAACGCCTGGGCGTTCTACGACGCCGGCAACGGCTGGGCCGTGCGGATGACTGCCGAGCAGCCCGTGCTGCTCACCGGCGCCAAGGTCTACCTCTGGGATTCCAGCTGGCCCGGCTACGGTGCGAGGGCCTTCCAGGTGGCCGTCTTCGGCGCCAGGGCAGATGGCACGCCTGGTGACCTCCTGGCCGGCCCCGTGCTGGTGGAGAACGGTATCCTGGGCGGCTGGAACGAGGTCGACCTGCGCAGCTACGGCATCTCGGTGCAGGGTGACTTCTATGTGGCCTACATCCAGGCCGACGCCTACCCGAACGTGCCTGGCATGGCCTTCGACGAGACCACCACCCAGGGTCGCACCTGGCAGCTGGTAGGCGGCGCCTGGGGTCCCTGGACCGACGAGGGCAACGCGATGATCCGCGCACTGGTCTCCACGGAGGTCGGCGCTCCGGTCATCACGTCTCCTGCGGACGGTTCCTTCACCAACCAGACCGAGGTTACGGTGGAGGGCAAGGGCGTCAAGGGCACGACCGTGCGGCTCTATGACAACGGCGAGCCCGTGGCCGAGGCCGCGCCGGGCGACGACGGCCGGTTCGCAGCCGTGGTCAGCCTCGTGGAAGGCGAGCACCTGCTCACCGCAGTGGCCGTCAACCCCGAGGGCATGACCACCGATCCCTCGGCGCCCGTCCGGATCACCGTGGACCTCACGGCTCCGGAGCTCACCATCACCTCGCCCTCCGATCCTGCCCTGGTGAACAGCCGGCTTCTCACCGTCACGGGTCGGGCGGTTGACCTGCACCTGGCCGGTGTTACGGTGAACGGCACCGCCGCCGACGTGGACGAGGAAGGCAACTTCACGGCCGAGATCCTCCTCCGCGAAGGCGACAACTCCGTCACCGTCACCGCCGCCGACCGGGCGGGCAACTCGACCACCGCCACCCTGACCGTAGTGGTGGACATCACCGCACCCGTGCTGACCAACCTGCAGCCCGACTCCGACCTGACTCTGACGACCGGCGACACCCTGGTGGTCTCCTTCGAGTCTGAGCCGGCCCTGGCCCTGGCTGCCTTCAGCATCGTGGCCAACCTGGGCGGCGGCAGCGCCACCAGCGATGATCCCGTGGCCGGACTGGAGCCTGGCGAGATCGCCATGACCGAGACGGCCCCGGGCCACTACGAGGGTACCTTCACCGTGCCGGAGGGCCTGAGCCTGCCGCAGGCGTTCGTGCGGTTCCGGGCGGTGGACGAGGCCGGGAACACGACTCGGGCCTTTGCTCCGGGCCTGCTGACCATCACGGCCGGCGAGCCCGGTGAGCCCGGTGAGCCTGGTGAGCCTGGTGAGCCCGGTGAGCCCGGTGAGCCTGGTGAGCCCGGCGAGCCCGGTGAGCCCGGTGAGCCCGGTGAGCCTGGTGAGCCCGGCGAGCCCGGTGAGCCCGATGAGCC
>Ga0134102_1001020_pt1 | contig 27341 bp, 26 predicted proteins | sample 13_3_2metaG_FD_94447 | JGI IMG/M metagenome (GOLD analysis project Ga0134102, IMG submission 94447) | Switchgrass degrading microbial communities from high solid loading bioreactors in New Hampshire, USA - 13_49_3.3_201_A3 metaG | ecosystem: Engineered > Bioreactor > Semi-continuous > Anaerobic...
AAAAATGCAACATTTAAATTTATTCCATGCATTTTTGCGAGTTTCGGCTTGCCCGAACTGAACTGCCATGCATCTTGCGAGTGCAGCGACTGTTTCAGGCATTGCACAATATCTCCCCGTTTATCGGAAAAAAGATACTGCGATTTTCGCCAATAAGCAGTTAAGGAAGCTAAATCTGATTCGCATTATTTATATTATGTGAAGCGGAATATAAAGTAAAACCATTGTGAAAGGAAATTCGGAATAACAAATATATATCAACTGGAGTAAAAAGAGAGAATACTTGTACAAAAAAGTATTCTCTCTTTCATAGTATCAGTCTTAACAACGGAACTTATTATAATCAAATACCGCCTTAATTAAACAGCAGCCGACAGTCTTTCAATTCCTATATTGATTCTTCGTATAGTTTCTTCCTTGCCAAGAACCTCGGCAATTTCAACCGCGCCTCCCGGAGTTACAAGCTGCCCCGATACGGCAATACGTATAGGCCAGAACATCTGCCCGCTCTTTAGCTGAAGTTGCTCTGTCAAAGCAGTTAAAGCATCGTATATGCTCTTTTCATTCCAGTCCGGGAGGTTTTCCAGAACGGGAAGTGCTGCTTTCAGGCTGTTTAACGAAATTTCCAGGTTGGTTTTCATCTTTTTATGCGTATATAATTCCAAATCATACTCACAAAGGTGGTTGAAAAAGCCAAGCTTTTCGGGTATTTCAGACAATACTTCGGTGCGTGGCTGAATCATCTTTGCAATCTGAAGGGTGGGCAGATCTTTTTCCAATCCCTTCTTAATCCATGGCAATGCGATTTTATGGAAATCTTCCAGTGACATGGCACGAATATATTCACCGTTAAACCAGCGCAATTTCGCCATATCAAAAACAGAAGGCGATTTGCTTATACGTTCAATAGAAAAAATTTTCTCCAGCTCCGCCAGGCTGAAAATTTCCTGGTTGCTGTCGGGCGACCATCCAAGAAGGGCAAGGTAGTTTATAATTGCTTCCACCAGGTAACCCTCTGCCAGGAGATCTTCAAAAGTGGCATCTCCTTTGCGTTTTGATATTTTTGAACCGTCGGGCTTGACAATCAGCGGTAAATGCACATATGTCGGTATTTCCCAGCCAAAAGCCTGATACAGCAGGTTATATTTCGGCGTGGATGACAAATATTCGCATCCGCGGACAACATGCGTAATATGCATCAGATGATCGTCTATAACATTAGCGAAATTATACGTCGGATAGCCATCGGATTTAATCAATATCTGGTCTTCAAGCTCACTGTTGTCAACCGTTATTTCACCATAGACCACATCATGGAATGTTGTGGTGCCTTCGGTAGGCATTTTCTGGCGTATTACGTAAGGTTCGCCGGCTTCAAGTTTTCTTTTTACTTCTTCTTCAGATAATCCGAGGCAGTGTCGATCGTAACGGAATACTTCGCCCCGTTCCTTATATTCGTTTTGAAGGGATTCCAGCCTTTCCTTCGAGCAAAAGCAGTAATATGCATGGCCATTCCTTACAAGTTCTTCAGCATAAGGGAGGTACAGGTTTTTGCGTTCACTTTGAACGTAGGGGCCGTAAGGTCCTCCGATATCGGGACCTTCATCATGTTTCATCCCGCATATCTTCAAAGTTCGGTATATAACATCTACTGCTCCTTCTATATAACGCTCCTGATCAGTATCTTCTATACGCAGAATAAATTTGCCGCCGTTAACGCGGGCAATCAAATACTCATAGAGTGCAGAACGTAAATTCCCTATATGGATATACCCTGTCGGGCTTGGGGCATAACGAGTTCGAACAACGGATGACATATCGATTCTCCTGTCATTATTATATTTAAATGAGGCTTCGAAATATCCAGGCCTCAATCATGCGTCGGGTAAAAACCCGGTAATTCCAAATGCTTATAACATAGTAATCAGAATATGCAGCATATAATAATAAAAGCTGAAAATGGAGCTGGTGAGGGGATTCGAACCCCTGGCCTATTGATTACGAATCAATTGCGCTACCGCTGCGCCACACCAGCATCATAGAGCATCAGGAATTGAGCTATATTTTATTATATCAGTATTATTTATAATTTCAAGATTTTCGACACTAATAAATTTTCGTCTATTCCATTATAATCGAAAATGTAATAAAATATAAATATAATAATACATATATTTAGATTATAGTTAATATTTCATTCTTTATATTTCTCACCCAATTTTGAGTTTTTATTAATAAGAAGGGAGGATATATGTATGAAATTGATTTTAGCCATTATTAGTGACGAGGACAGCAATTCTGTTATAAGTGAGCTGGGAAAAGAAGGTTTTGGAGTAACAAAACTATGTTCAACCGGAGGTTTTTTACGTTCGGGAAATACAACAATAATGGTTGGTGTTGATGAAGAAAGAATACCTGCAGTTATTGATATTATTAAGAGAAAGTGCAAGACAAGGAAAAAAGCAATGCCTAATCTTGATATGTCCAGCGGTGCAGGTGTGATGAGCATGGCATTTCCTGTTGAAGTGACTGTCGGCGGGGCCACGGTTTTTGTCCTGAATGTTGAGCAGTTTGAAAAATTGTAACACCATTCGGTTATCCGATAATAACGGTGAATTTTTATTGCTATAAAAATACATTTTCAACCGGGAAATATTTCGAAGGTACATAACAGGAACGATTATGGACAAGCAGATTAAAAACAACACAGTGTATAATAACTACAACACTCTTTCAGAGAATGACTATGAGAAAAGCCGATTAATGATGATACTTGAGGGAATCTCAGCAAGAATTATTTTCGGGTTTACCACTGGTTCATTTTTAACTGGTTATTTAAAATTCCTTGGAGCAGATGATAAAATTTGCGGCCAAATAGCCGCAATTCCTGTTTTAGCCAGTATTATACAGTTTTTTTCTCCGATCTTTCTTGAAAAACTTAACCGAAGAAAACCCATTGTAACACTATGCAATGCCCTTCACAGGATATTGCTTGTGTTGCTTGTTTTTGTGCCGGTCTTGCCTGTATCGGTGGAAATCCGTTTATATATAACGGGCGGATTGTACTTACTGTCCCATTTGTCGGTGAATGTTGCAAACCCGGCTACCACGGCTTTATTTATCAGCCTTGTCCCGCAGAACATGAGGGGAAGATATTTCGGTATCAGGGAAAAATACCTCATTTTTATTTCAAGTGTTATTAACGTGGTGTTTGGCGGCATTCTCGACAGGTTCGAGATACGGGATAAAACATACGAAGGCTATATTTTAATGTTTGCCATTGCATTTGTTGCAATGCTTATGAACCTTGTGTCTTACTTAAGCATAAAAGAACCTCTTTTGCCGCCGAACAGAAGCAAAATAAATCTCAGGGCATTGTTTGTCATGCCTTTGAAGGAAAAGGGATTTAGAAAGATAATTGTCCTGTTCTTTTTATGGGGATTATCGATGAATTTTTCAAACCCGTTTTATTCGGTATATTTGGTTTCAACCCTGAAAATCAGCTATACCTTTATTACCATTTCCGGGCTGGTCAACTCGATTTGCTATGTTATTGCTGTAAGTATATGGGGCAGGCTGGCTGATAAAAAATCCTTTACATATACTGCGATGATTTCAATTGCGTTGCTAGGCCTGTCATATATTATATGGTTTTTTGCCGCAGAAGGCATATTCTTTACATATTTTGTTGTCATGCTGGTTCATATTATAAGTGGAATAGCCTGGGCGGGCATTGGCATATCCCTTTACAATATTCCATATGAATATACACCCGATGAAGGACGTACGGTTTACCTTGGGTTCAATGCCGCATTGAGCGGGCTCATCGGTTTTATTTCATCAATGATTGCTTCATATATGGTTGGAGCAATGTCAAATTATAAGGGTAATTTTCTGGGCCTGACGGTAACACAGTTTCAGCTGATATTTGTAATATCAGGATTATTGACAATAGCTGTATCGGTCTATATCCGGTTTGCCATTTTAAAACCTGTGAAATAAAGTAAACAAAGCACCCGAAGCAGGACCCGCAGACAGACATTGCAAATTGGTACCTCCGGATATTGACGAATATAGAAACGAGCATGGTAAAGGTTGATAAACATTTACTTTTATGATACTAATGTTATAATAAAATCTGCATGTAGTTTACTAGTTAGAAAGGAATGATTGAATGAGCCTGATTCTGTTGGAACAAATGAAACCGCAGATTGCAGAACAACTTCAGGAAATTGTTGATTTGAGGGATTCTCTTTGACGTTCCTGCAATAGAAAAGGAGCTTGCCGAACTGGATCAGAAAGCCCAGGAGCCGGGTTTCTGGGATGATATCGAAAACTCGCAGAGGATTCTGCAAAAAAGCAAAAATCTGCGAGATAAACTGAATGAATTGAACAAGCTTAAAAGTGATTGTGAAGATCTTCTGACTTTAATTGAACTTGCACTGGAAGAAAAGGATGAAAGCGTAATTGACGATGTCAACAGCGGTTTTAAGGATGTAAAGAACAGGTATGAAAAACTGAGACTTCAGACTTTGTTAAAAGGTGAATATGACAAAAACGGAGCAATTTTCACCCTTCATGCAGGTGCCGGAGGCACCGAGGCAATGGACTGGGTCCAGATGCTGCTGCGCATGTATACCCGGTGGGCTGAGAATAATAATTACCAGACCCGTGTATTGGATTTGCTTGAGGGCGAAGAAGCAGGTATCAAAAGCGTTACCGTTGAAGTTATCGGTGAAAATGCCTATGGATACCTGAAATCCGAAAAAGGTGTGCACCGCCTTGTCAGGATATCCCCGTTCGATGCGTCGGGCAGAAGGCATACCTCTTTTGCTTCCATGGAAGTTATGCCTGTCATGGATGATTCGGTTGAAATAGATATAAATCCCGACGACTTGAAAATGGATGTATACAGGGCCAGCGGTGCCGGAGGGCAGCACGTAAACAAGACATCTTCAGCCGTCAGAATTACTCATATTCCAACAGGTATTGTTGTTTCATGCCAGACCGAAAGATCACAGCACCAGAACAGGGAAACGGCCATGAAGATGTTATATGCCAAGCTCCTGGAACTAAAAGAAAGGGAAAAGCAGCAAAAGATAAATGAGCTTAAAGGGGAGCAAATGGATATTGCCTGGGGTAGTCAAATCCGTTCTTATATATTTTGCCCTTATACCCTGGTCAAGGATCACAGAACGGGGTATGAAGAGGGTAATGTGAATAAAGTCATGGATGGAGAAATAGATGAATTTATCAGTGCTTATTTAACATGGATGGCGAGGAAATAGGATATCCTATCTCCTCCTCATGCTTCCTTTTCTTGAGATTATACCGATATAGAGGAGTTTGACCAGTTTCGAAAGAATCAGCAGTATTTCAATTATGGCAAGACCTACAACAATGTAAAAAATTTCAGGGTACTCCATCAGGCGTTTTTTTATCTTTTCAAACTGGGTCAGTTCGGGCAGTATTTCCCTGTCAGGGAACAGGTCAACGGTAATAACCGTTCCGTCGGTTAGGGTAAACTTTACATTCCCCATTAAAGTATTCTTGTACAAAGGGAGTTTCATGCTGGATTCAATTAAATCATAATGAATCTCCTGGATATAATTGTCACCTACCGGATAGGTGTAATAGACATCGCTGCCTGAAATAAGGGTTATGTCATGCCCTTCAACCGTTATATTGTCTAACGGCTGCCCCTTGTATACGAGGGGGCCCCTTCTGAAATTGGTAAACCCATGATCAAACAACTTCATGCTATCTGTATACATGCTTTCAGCGGGAGAATCCAGCAGCAGGCATACAAGCCTTTGCTGGTTGCGGGTTACCGATGTAATAACGGTCTGGTATTTGGGATCAATGAAATCAACCTTCCCACCGTCCACACCGTCATAACTCCAGAACATATCGTTAAGGTTTGTCAATACAATTGTTTTGTCTTCATCAAACCATGGCTTTGCCTGTGAGGAGAACACCCTGTCAAAATTCTGGTTTGTGGTCAGGGCATGCCGGATTAGCTTTGCCAAATCCGAAGCAGTGGTATGCTGATTCTCATCATAAGCGCCCGTAGGGTTAACAAAAACCGTATTTGCCATATTCAGGCTTGCAGCATAGTCATTCATCAGCTTGACAAAACCATCCACCGTTCCTCCTACAGCCTCAGCAAGCGCTATTGTAGCATCATTCGCGTTGCTGAGCATGGAAGCGTAAATGAGGCTTTCTGCAGTATATTTTTCACCAACCGTAAGTTCCAGCATTGCGCCCTCAGCGTTAACCGCTTCCTTACTGGCAGTAACCATTGTGCTCAAATCAAGTTTTTCAATGGCAATGTATGCAGTCATCAGCTTTGAAGCTGCGGCAATATGTAACGGTTCATCTGGATTCTTCGAATACAAAACCTGACCCCGTCTCAGCTCGAAAAGCAATGCTGAAGGTGCTTCCACAGAGGGCTCTGAAGGAAGGGAAACACTTGTAACAGGTATAATGCATATGCCAAATATTAAGAAAATACATATCAGCTTTTTATTCATAAGACCTCCGGAATTTACACAGCCGGTTTTTATGAATGCTGTTTTACCTCAATCAATACACAAAAACAGGCCGATAAAATTCGTTTACCTGCCGTACATCATAATTATACTGTTTATGGCAGGAAAAGTATACAATTTATGAATTAATAAATCAGTATTTTTTCACAAAAAGTTTTTTTCAGAGTACTAACTTGTAATATCCATCTGCGGGTCCTGCTTTGCATGTTATGCCTTCTCAGGTAGCGAAACACGTATTTTTATACACGATTTTAGTTCTAAAACAGCTTGTGCGCAAGGTCTCCATATCCAGCGCCGCTAACTTTCACGCTCATAGTTACAAGGAATACAGAATGCCTTCGAAGCGTATTGTCATCCGCAGTTATAATAACCTCTGAATAGTAGCCGCAAATTTCTTTTTACATATAAGAATTTTATTGCGTTTAATGTATTAATTTTGCCTTAAATTCCCATAATAAAATCAACTGTATATATTATTGCCTTAAAGCCATGAGATTACTAAATCATTATCTATAAATAATTATGTACGGGAGGAAGCCGATTGTCAAAGGAAAAAATCCAGATTTCCCCTGTTCAGCTTACTTTTTTGTGTATAACTCTGGTTATTTCAACAGCAGATATTTTTTTACCATCTTTCGTCGCACGGGAAGCAAAGCGGGATTCCTGGATATCTGTCATTCTGTCCGCGTTAATGATGATACCGGTTGTGTTTATACAACTGAAATTATGCAGCAACCACAAGGGAAAATGCCTTGTGGAAATATGCACCGAGACCGTGGGGAGTTTTGTCGGACGAATAATAGGCATTCTATACGCTTTTTATTTTTTAGTAATTGTCATAGGGGCTATAATAAGCCTTAGCATAGTATTAAATATTGCATTCCTGGATTTAACTCCCCCCTGGGTTATAGTGGTGATATCCATTCTTGTTGTAATATATGGCGCAGGAAAAGATCTGGAGGTGATTGCAAGGGTTAATGAAATACTTCTGCCGGCTGGTATAGGTACGTTGGTGTTTCTGTTGCTTCTGAACGTTAACGAATATGATTTCAATTTTTACCGTCCGGTTCTGGCTGATGGAATCATTCCGCCTCTCAGGGGAAGCATTATCATTTTGGGCTATCTGGCTGAGACAGTGGTAATCCTGCAGATGGTTCATTTCATAAATAAACCTGAAAAGGTTAATGCTGCGGTATTTACAGGGCTGTTAGTCACCTGCGCCGGAATACTTGCAGGTACCTTGATATATGCTGTTTTCGGACCGTTAACCGAAATTTTTGTAATACCGTCTCTTGAATTGGCCAGGTTTTCGTCAATAGGGAAATATATTCAGAATCTCGATGTTTTTATCCTGGCCATATGGATTACAGGTATCTACGTAAAAATAATGATTTTTATTTATTCGGGATCATATACACTGGCGCAGATATTCAAACTGAAAGATTATAAATCCGTTATTTTTCCGATAGGCTTCTTCATAAGCGGAATTGCAGTTTCCACTATAAATGAGAGGGTAACCGAACTGGATTTTATGCACTACATAATTCCTGTTTATTCAATAGTCATGGCATTATTTATCCCAGGTATTTTACTTGTTGTCAGTATTATTAGAAAAAGAGGAAAAGGAGAAAAGAGAAAATAAATGGGCAAGTTCTTTTTTTACTGTCTCATAGCCTTATTATTGGCAGTGTTTTTTACAACGCTTTGTAAAAAGCAGTTAAGGACACGGCATATATTTCTGATGATAAGTTATAGCCTGTACAACCTTCTTTTTGAGCTTATATGCGGTGAAATAATTGATTTGTACTATTATATCGAGAAGTCTGATTCACTGGTTTATATCATAATTGCGGATGTTTTCCTGTATCCATTGATCGCCGTGTTGTATGTTTTCTTGTTACCCGAAGGGAAAAAGGTTTTTTGGTTTACATCGGGAGCTATAATTTTTTTATTAATTCTTGAAATTGCTTCATTGTATACCGGAACAATAGTACTGACCGGATGGAAGGTCATACCCTGGTCGGTTGTAACATATATTGTATCCTTTGGGCTGATTTATGTGTTTAATAATTATTTAAACAGGGTATTACCCGATTCTTAACTGGTTCTTATTGATTTTTTTAATTATTGATGACCCCAATGGGAGCCAGTTTATAGTTGTTTTGTAAAGCAGTGTTCTGACACCCGGTATTCCAATGGATGCAACCAAACTGTCGTAACCTTTATTGTCAAGCAGATTAAACCCCTGTCTCAGCTGTTGCAAATGCAGGTTTTTTTTCGAAATGTATTTGCACTGCTTGTGATAATCCAGGCCAAGTGCAATTGTACGCGCTGCGAATACTCCCATACTGATGGAATTAAACTGGCCGAACCCCAGGAACGGATCGATGCTTCCTCCGGCCAATCCTGTAAAAATTATGTTTTCAACAATTTTTGGATAGACAAACCCGCTTACATGATGCTGGGTAAATTCCTCAACAATCGGATATCTGATATTTTCATAATATAAAAAGGCTTTCCAGTACTCATTTATATCCTGTTCATCGCAATCTGATACAACAAGAATCAGCGATGCCTTCTTTTCACTGAACGGGGTAAGATACGCATATCCGTTCCTGCAGTAATGCTGGTTTATCCACATATCGATTCTTGTAGTGTCAAAGTTTCCATGCACAACCGCACCTCTCACAAATCCGTGGAACCATGTCTGCCACAATCCATATTCCTTGGCGTATAAATTGTTACCGGTTGCAACCACCACGTAATCATATTTCTTTTTCAATTTGACCAAATCAACCAGATTATTAAGGGAAATTCTTGTTTTATTCAGCGAAGCACAGATCTGGTTTTTCAGGGAATCCCTGGTGTTTGAACGAAGAAAAAGGAAACCCAGTTTTTTTCCTTTTACCATGCGTTCTTTCGTAGGGGCATGGTGCATTAATTTTTCCACAGGAGCCAGGGGTGTTATATCAAGAAACAGTTTCTCCTTAAAGTAACTTATATAATCACCGTTAGGCGGACGATCCACAATTCTCAACATTGCAGTGGCATGACTGAAAGGTTCACCTATAAAACCGTTTTTTTCATACAAATCGGGTATTATACCCAGGCGTTCAAGTTCATGGGCACATGCCAAACCGGCAAGACCCGCTCCAATAATTGCAACTTTCATAAGAATCCACTCTCTCAACGCAAAATATGATATTGTGCCCGGTGTATTATTCCTACGGTTTGGCTCTTGCGGGAAAAATTTTGTGTATAATTTTACCGGGTGATTCTTTTCTTAATAGTTTTTGCTGTATGTTTAAGATATCCCTTGTTTCATCGTCACGCAAACGTGTAAACAATGCTTTTGCTTCCGGATTGACTACATTAATCAATGCATGGTTATACCATTTCTGAAGCATCATTTTATACTCAAGAATATCGGTCAGTATATCCATCTCAGTCATATTAGTAACTCCCGTGTTAATTATTTATTGGATTCCAAGACGTTTCATCTTATCATTCAGATCTCTTATATGTTCTTTATTGTTTTTATTAAAATCACAAATCGTATCAAGAAAGGTTTTATCTTTTATCATTTTTTTCAGCAAATCATATTTTTTTAAAAGGATATCTTCAAGCAAGAGGCTGCGGTTGAAGTAAAAAGAAAGCATATCTTCCTGGTGCAATTTAAACAATGCCATCACCTTCCTTAAGACTACGGGTTATATTTTTTGCAAAACAGAGAATATTATACAGTAAAATAACTTTGAACTTCTTTTTTATAGTAGTCTCAACCATATTCTTGAAGGTGCTGGGACAGAATAAACATATTAATTGCGGAGGAAAAAACTTGGAAGTAGCAATAATTGGTTCCGGTGTTTCAGGTTTATCATGCGCCTTCCGTTTGAATCAGCATGGCGTAAAACCCACATTGTTTGAAAGACGTTCGATAATTGGTGAAGCTGTAAATCTATGCGGAGTGCATTTAAACTGCTTTAACATGGTTTCAGACAATCCGCTAAGATTCTTCGAGAAAAACTATAATCTGAAAATAGAACCTATGTGTACTTTGAAAGAAATGGTAATGTGTTCGGCAGATAAAAAGGTTACAATAAAAGGAAACCTGGGCTATATTCTCAACCGCGGACCCGGAATGACTTCAATTGAAAGACAATTGTTCGACAAGGTTGACGCTTATTTTTATTTTGATACCTATATCATGGGACCAATTATTGACGATATAAGAAAACAATTTGACGCTGTTGTAATAGCGACAGGGTGCGCAGATATACCGAAACATCTGGGAGTTCTGAAGGAAAGCGTTATAATCCAGGTTAGAAGCGGTATTTTTGACGGGAACTATAAAACCGGCCAGATTATATCATGGATGAAGACAGAATATTCAAACAATCTATTTGCATATTTGATTCCGATAACCGAAAACAGGGCAGTTCTCACCTTGCTGGTCGATAATGTCACACCGGACGAACTTGATTATATGTGGAAGAAAATGCTTATTGAAGAGAATATCACAAACAACATATTGGAAACCTGGGAGCAGGAATACGATGGGGGGAGACTGAAAACAAACCAAATCGGTAATATTTATTTTGTCGGTAACGCTGGTGGATTAACGGATGATTTTATGGGCTTCGGAATAGTTAACGCCATTGCAAGCGGAATTTTTGCCGCTGATGCCATTGTTGGCCGGACGAACTATCAGGAAAGCCTTGAGGCAATTTTAAAACGTTTGGACAAGATACACAATTTTAAATTGCTTGCGGAAAAAATCGGAAAAGACAACTGGAAACATATGACCCAGTAAATAGGAATGCCGGTGGTCCGGAATATCATTTACAAGACATCCTTACTGAAATTTCATCACATGGGAGGTGTTATAGAAAAATTTATATCAAAGTAACCCGGACTGTTCTTAAATATCAAATATCAGCCGGACTACCGGCATGAAAATAAACCATAGTATGTCAGAAATTCTTGGCGCATTTAATTCTTTAATGAAATCTACTAAATAAAAAACAGTTATCGAAATAAAAAACAGTGCTATGAATATTTCCTTGATATATCTTTTCCTGATATAGTAAATTATTTGAACAAGAGTATATGCTATGGTAACAATGATTACAGTTTTCATACTACAATCCCTCGCTGTGGTAGGTTCTGCCCATTAACCCTCTATGGTGGATCCTGACACTGACATCATAACTAACAGGTATTTTGCTGAACACTTCACACCAGTTGCCCTTGAGTTTTTCCCACAGTTTTGGATCTTTAACCCTGAAATGTTTGTGGAAGCCTATGAAATCGGTCCTTAACTCGTTTTGTGCCCTGTTGACAACCGAGTATATTTCTGAAGCTATCTCACCGGCCAGAACGGTTTGAATTTTTTCAATAAAGTCTTCATCACTTTCGGGCATGTCACCCTGAACTTCAGTTAAAAACCCGTTTGCTTTAACTTTAACGGTAGCCTGAATTTCTTCATCAGATTTTATTGAGAATTCAATTTTTGATTCAACATCTATTATGTCTGCTGTTATTTTATGGCCTGAATCAATTATTTCTTTATCGATGCTGAAAGATTCGGTTATTTCATTATTCAATATCAGGTATCCTCTGAGCTCTACAGGCGACAGCCAACCGACAAGCCTGTCCTTGTCTATTACCGAGCCCCCGCTTACATAGGCAATCGGTTGTTCGGTATCCTTCCAGAAAAGCTTCATGTATTCCTGAAAGTCGATGGTAAATGGCGTTTTGCTGCTGTAATAAAACCCCATGTTCCCAATTACAAAACCATGCTGATACGATGCAAGAGAATATAGAGAAAGCTCCTTTACATTCAGCGCGAACCCTTTGCCCCACTCACCCGCACCTTCAATTATACCTAACAATTCACGGGAAAGGTTTTTTTCAAGGTTTGCAGGCACCTGCATCATCTCATATGCTTTTCCGGGGGTGATAAAAATTACGTTATCGTAACGGAATTCAGAATTCCTTGTAATCAGGTCGGTTAAATTTGATATACCGGCCTTGGCCTTTTCTTCACCGATCAGTATTATTTTATTATGCACCCAGATAAGAGATCTCGTTGAAGTACGCCTTAAGTTTCGCAGAGCATCAAAAGCCGATTTCCCAGATGCTGTTCCTATCCATGTTGTTGCTACACCCTGCTGGTTCTGGGCTTGGCCGAAAGGTTGAACAGACAGAACAGTAACGCGCTCAAGCCCGTCATCATCCAAATCAAAACCCGTCATTACAACAATTCCTACGTCGCTTAACTCACTTGCATCCCAGCAGGAACTTAAAAATATACACAACATACACAAGATAGTGATAAGGCTTTTTTTCATATTCAACACCTTTCCTTATCCTGGATTTTCATTACTTCCTTTTCTTGACGTATGGACAGGATTTTTTACTTCAAGATATGAAGGTCTGTATATCTGGTATTTTGGTGGACTGTGAAGCAGCGTATTCTGAATATCCCTTAAGTTCACAGGTGCTATTGGTGAAAGGTATGGTACGCCAACAGAGCGGATTGAAGCCATGTGTATCAGCAATACGACAAACAGGCTTATTATACCGTACATACCCAAAAAAGAAGCTGCGATCATAAAAGGAAACCTGATTAAGCGCAAGGCGGGATTTGTGGTATATCCGGGAACAGCAAATGCTGAAATGGCCGTTAAAGCAACTACTATTATCATTGCCTGGGATACAATACCTGCCTGGACCACACTTTCGCCGATAACAAGACCGCCGACAATGCTGATGGAAGGTCCTATGGGTTTTGGAATGCGTATATTTGCTTCCCGTATTATCTCGAAAGTAAATTCCATGATAAAAGCTTCGAGAAAAGCCGGGAAAGGCACACCGGCCCTGGAACTGGCTATCGTTATCAGCAGCTGGGTTGGAATCATGCCGGGGTTAAAAACCGTAAGGGCAATATAAAAGGCCGATCCAAAGGTTGAAATCAGGAACGCAACAAAACGTACAATCAGCATGAATATTGCCATATAAGAGTTCACATATGCTTCATCTGCAGTTTTTATCAGGTCGATGAATACCGAGGGATATATTAATGCAAAAGGTGAGCCATCTATCATTATAACCACTCTGCCCTCCAATATATAGTTCACACACCGATCGGGCCGTTCGGTTATAATGGCCTGGGGAAAAATAGTGAATTTATTGTCCTTGAGAAATTTTCTAAGGTGCCCTGTATCAATAAATCCATCGGTATCAATCCGTTCTATTCTTTCTTTCAGTTCATTTACGAACTCGTCATTAACAATTCCGTCAATATACATGATAGCAAAGGTATTTTTTGTTATCCGGCCTTTTGTGGTAAACTCAATCTTGAATTTAGAAGTTTTTATTCTTTTACGCAACAGTGTAAGGTTTAAATAAACATCCTCAACGAAACCTTCCTGTGGACCTATTGCTGATACTTCAATCAATGGATCACTGACTAACCTTCCTCTTGCCACCCGTACATTGACAATGAGAGCCTCGTCTATTCCGTCGACTAAGATAACGCAATCACCATCATATATTGCTTTCAATACTTCATCGGTTTCTTTTGAGATTTTAACATCGTGGGAGGGTAAGAGTTTATTTTTAATTTTTTCCGCAGTTTTGGTCATACCTGCATCTATGTCGGACTCCATCAGCTGCTCAAGTATAAAGCGGCTAATATTTTCTGATGAAACCATATTGTCAAAATAGTAAATGCACGCCCTGCGATTTCGGGCGATTGAAAAGTCACGCCTTACAAAATCATCACACTTGATGAATAAGTTTTCAATATTCTGTTTGTTTTTATCAAGGGAGGAGGTTAGTTCAAAAAGTTTTTCATTGCTTTCTTTTTGCTTGTTTTTTTTAAAAAACCGCCTGAAAGGCAACATGGCACACCCTTTCCGTGATACTAATATTTTCCTTTATCATTTGCATTAAATAAAACAATTATGCATAAATTTACCGGTTTTCGATTCGGAAAGGTTCAATGAAAAAAGGAGACAAAAATGACGGGCACCATACCCGTCATATGCAGAAATAGCTGTTATGTGAACTATGATTAAATACTCTTTATTCTACAATAAAAGGTTTGACTTCTTTCATGAAAGATTCAACATCATCTGCATGAGCTTCAACCTTTATCGGTTTGCTAAGGTCAAGGCTGAAAATCCCCATAATGGATTTTGCATCTACAATGTACCTGCCTGATGTAAGGTCCACATCAAAATCGTATTTGTTTACGATATTCACAAAATCCTTTACGTCGTTGATTGATTTTAACATTATATTAAAAGTTTTCATATATAATACACCGCCTTTCATGCGTTTTCTGCAAAACAACTACTTGTACATCTGCAGAATAATTTATCTGTTTTTCCTGTAATTATATATAATATTATATATTAAGAAAGTATTAGTCAATTACAATTCTGTTAAATTTATTACAGGTCTGTTAATCAGCCATTGAACATTCATATGCTTTTTGAGAAAATAAATGACATGAAAATCAATTTTAATATGTAATGTAGGGAATATTATTTTATACAGGATGGATAAGGATGAAAAAGGTTGCATTTTTGACACTAGGGTGCAAGGTTAACACCTATGAAACCGAGGGAATGAAGAGATTGTTTGAAAAGGCGGGATACCTGGTTGTTGAACCCGATACTGCCGCGGATGTTTATGTAATAAATACATGTACTGTTACGCACCTGAGCGATAGAAAGTCAAGGCAGATGATAAGGCGTGCCAAAAGGCTTAATCCGGACTCGGTTATAGCTGCTGTCGGCTGCTACGCCCAGGTTGCGCCTGATGAAGTTTCCAAAATTGAAGGGGTGAACCTGATTGTAGGCAACAACCATAAAAGTGAAATCGTAGATTTGGTTGAGGATGCTTCACGGGATGCACAGAGAATTGAGGTGTCGCCGCGAAAGGATTTGAAAAGCTTTGAGGAACTGTGGGCCGAGTCATACTCCGGACAGACCAGGGCTTTTTTAAAAATCCAGGATGGATGTGATCAATTCTGCAGTTATTGCATTATTCCATTTGCCAGGGGACGGGTGCGAAGCAGAAGCACTGAATCAATAATGACAGAAGCAAAAAAACTTATTGATAACGGGTTTAAAGAAATCGTCCTGACAGGGATACATCTTACATCATATGGAAAAGATACAGGTGCGGGTACATTATTGGATGTAATAAAGGAACTGGACAAAATAAACGGATTGCTCCGAATCAGGCTGGGATCGCTCGAACCCCTGTACATGACCGGGGATATGATAAAAGAAATGTCCAAAGTAAAGAAATTATGTCCTCATTTTCATCTCTCCCTGCAGAGCGGATGTGATGAAACATTGTCAAGGATGAACAGAAGGTATACCACTGCCGAATTCAAGGAAATAGTTGATAACTTAAGAAGGAATTTTGATGATGTAGCTGTTACCACCGATATCATGACAGGATTTCCAGGCGAAACTGAAGAAGAATTCCGAAAAACATGCGATTTTGTTGAAAGCATAGGCTTCAGCCAGGCTCATATTTTTCAGTATTCGGTAAGGAAGGGAACAAAGGCGGCTGAAATGAAGGAGCAGGTTCCGCATTCGGTAAAAGAGGAAAGGAGTAAAATATTATCGGAAATATGCAATAAATCAATGCATGATTTCAGGGAAAGGCAAATTGGTAAAACAACAGGAGTGTTGTTTGAAGAGAAAATAGAAGGCTACTATGCCGGCCACACAGGGAATTATATACCTGTAAGGGTTTTAAGCGACAAGGATATATCCGGTGAATTACTGGATGTAATACTTGTTAAGAATGAACATGATTATATAGTCGGTCAAATTGCATAAAGAATTATGAAAAATGTTTGTAATAAAGAACATATTGTAATGTTTGTCTTAATATATTACTATTAAGTTAGTTATTAGATTTTTTTGGGTATAAGTATTATATATGGTTTATGAACTGAACTTATTAACAGGGGAATGGAGTGATGGGCTTGAACAATAAAACGATGATGTTTAAGGTAGATAAAGATAATACGAACCAGGCACGTGAAATCCTGTTAACTGTTTATGATGCTTTGAAGGAAAAGGGCTACAATCCGATAAGCCAGATTGTAGGATATATTTTGTCGGGTGATCCGACTTATATCACAAATCATATGAACGCAAGAAGTGTCATAAGAAAGATTGAACGTGACGAACTTCTTGAAGAACTGGTAAAGGCATATCTCAGCGAAAAATGATTGGTATAAATAAACGGACTGGCTAAATCAACCGGTTTTGATTTAGGCAGTCTTGTATTTATGCTGTATTCACCCCGATTATAATACTCATATCCACTCACATCCTGAATTTCAATTTATTATAGAACCGTATATGAGGTACCGGAATTTACTTAAAAGCTTTTTTCTGCTTTATATTAATAATCATTGACCAAAGGGTTTACTAATAGTTGATTATTTACCTGCTTCCTAGTGAATTAACTGTAAAAAGAAATGCAGTTTACCATGAGTGGAACATAGCCAGACCCGCGGTTATGTTTGCTGTCATTTTGTTTTTTTTCCTGTACAGGAATATGAACATTGATTCCTGAAATCCATAATTATAATAAGTCAACTAACATCAATTATAAAAACATCTTTGACTTCCAATGAAATCCTCGAGGTAACATTGATGAATATTTCACAAAGCCTTGAAAAGCACTTTACTTTTAAATGAAACTAGGTTATTCTATATTATGGTTATAATATGGAAAAGTACGGATAGAATATCCGGTGTTGTCTAAAATATTAATATTGGTTTACACCCAATAATTGCTTTATTTTTAAATGGAAGGAGTTTGAGATATGACACAGTATTTGGAAATTGAAAGTGTTTATGGCAGGGAGATACTTGATTCAAGAGGAAACCCGACTGTTGAAGTTGAAGTTATTGTAGAAGGCGGTTTTGTAGGCCGTGCAGCCGTTCCTTCAGGAGCATCCACAGGTGCATATGAAGCAGTTGAGCTGCGTGATGGAGACAAAGGAAGATATCTGGGTAAAGGAGTTCAAAAAGCAGTTGATAACATCAACAACATCATCGCACCTGAAATTGAAGGAATGAACGTTTTTGACCAGATTCTTATCGACAGAACAATGATCAAACTTGACGGAACAAAGAACAAGTCAAAACTGGGTGCCAATGCAATACTCGGTGTTTCTCTGGCAGTTGCAAAGGCTGCTGCTGAAGCTCTTGGATTGTCTTTATACCAATATATCGGCGGAACAAATTCAAAAGTACTGCCCGTTCCTATGATGAACATAATCAATGGCGGAAAGCATGCCGACAACAGCGTAACGATTCAGGAATTCATGATTATGCCTGTAGGTGCAAGCAGCTTTAAGCAGGCATTGCAATGGTGTGCGGAAGTATTCCATAACCTGAAGAAGGTATTGGCTTCGAAGGGTTACAGCACAGCTGTAGGTGATGAAGGAGGATTTGCTCCGAACCTGAAATCCGATGAGGAAGCTCTTGAAGTAATTGTTGAGGCTATCAAGAAAGCCGGCTATGAACCCGGTAAGGATTTCAGACTTGCCATTGACGCTGCTGCAACAGAAATGTATGAAGAGGCCAAGAAAATAGGTGAAGAGGGCAAATACTATTTCTGGAAGACCAAGGTATTAAAGACCAAGGAAGAAATGGTTGCATTCTGGGAAGAACTCGCTTCGAAATATCCTATTATATCCCTTGAAGACGGCGTAGCCGAAGATGACTGGGATGCATGGAAGCTTCTCACCGAAAGACTTGGCGGAAAAATCCAGCTAGTTGGAGACGACCTGTTTGTTACCAATACCGAAAGGCTGGCAAAGGGAATCAGCCTTGGCGTGGCCAACTCCATTCTTATCAAGGTTAACCAGATCGGTACTTTAACAGAAACACTTGAAGCCATTGAAATGGCGAACAGGGCCGGGTATACCGCTGTTACCTCCCACAGATCCGGAGAAACCGAGGATGCTACAATAGCTGACATAGCTGTTGCTACAAATTCAGGACAGATCAAAACCGGAGCGCCTTCAAGAACCGACCGTGTTGCAAAATACAACCAGCTGTTAAGAATTGAAGAAGAATTGGGCGAAGTGGCAGAATATCCGGGATTGAAAGCATTCTTCAACTTAAAGAACAAATAATCATTTTAAAGATACAAGGGGCTGAAAACAGCCCCTTATTTATTATGAAAGTTTATATACAGGACATATTGGCGTTTTCGACATACCGTTTCAGCAAATCGCGCAATACTAAATCAACAGAATCTTTATACATATAATTATCCGGTCAGGCTTTTACCATTCCGTGCGGATAACCCGAGAGCAGCATTTCCGCACCTATAGCGTCTTTAGCTTTTTTTATATTAAAAAATTTTCATTGCTGATTTCCTGAAATAAGAATGTCATTATGGTTATGACAGGTGGAAAACGTATTATTTCCAGCCCCTCTAGACATTGGAGATTTCTTCACCGATTGTGAAGGTTAATGATGAATGAGGAGTTATATAGATTTCAAGTTCAATACTTAATTCATTCCTGCGGTTCCCGGGATCATATGACAAGTCAAAGGGTATTTTAAACTTTATCAACAGAAATAAAAGAGTCTGCAGCTGGGATAATTTAATCCCGGCCGACATAAAACGCTTGAAAGCTTCACAGGATAATATGCTGATAAATTCCTTCTGCAAGTCATCCATTCAACAAATCTGCATTACAGGTTTTCATAATGCATATTATGAGTTTGAGGACTGATAAGTGAAAGCCTTCTTCCTGGTATGTCACCGTTCCTGATTAAACAATTGCACATAATTTTATTACCATATATTTCCTAACTCGGTCATTAAGTAAGCTGTAGTTGATAAAATACTAATTTCTTATATTTTTATATACCTCAATGGCAGCATTGATTGAAATATTGTATTATGCTATGTTATATGCTAAATTATTACAGGAGTAAATTATGCTGCCAACACTTTCATGTTTTATTTAACCTTGATAAACAGAACTTTTCGCAGATTAATACTTTAATAAAATTTCCGGCCGTTCAATACATAAGGAGGGTTATCTGTGAAGAATGTAGTAATAACCGGCAGCACGCGGGGTATAGGTTTTTATATGGCTAAAGAGTTTTTGCGGGTTGGATGCAGAGTTACTCTGTCCGGACGGGGTGAAGCTCTGTCAGATGCAGCAAGTGCTGAGTTGTTGCCCTATAAAGATAAATATATCTATATTCCATGCAACGTTCAGGAAAAAGCAAGTCTGCAAAACCTCTGGGATGCTTCTTTGATGCAATGGGGTCGTGTAGATATATGGATTAATAATGCAGGACAGAATGTTCCGCACGTGTTATCGTGGGAAACGGGCGAAACCTATACTGAAAATGTCATTAAGACCAATTTAACCGGTGTGATATATGGGTCACAGGTTGCAGCAGCAGGAATGCTGAAACAAGGTCATGGTGCGATCTATAGCATGGAGGGGTTAGGCTCCAATAATATGGTACAGCCTAAGACAATCCTTTACGGTACCACCAAATGCGCATTAACATACTTCATGAAGGGGCTGGCCAGGGAACTTATGGGTACCGGCATCATCGCAGGACGATTATCACCCGGAATGATGCTGACCGATTTCATCACCAAAACACCCGATGGAGATGAGTCGGAAGTTATATCGGATGAAAAGTTTAAAAAGATATTTAATATACTTGCAGATAAACCTGAAACTGTCGCGGAATTTTTTGTACCCAGAATACTAAGCAACACAAAAAATGACGCTCAGATCATCTGGTTGACAAGCAGAAAAGCGGCCTGGCGTTTTATCACTGCAGGTTTCAGAAAAAGAAAATTACTCTGAATAGCAGTAATATTAAATCCGCGACATTAGATCTGCATGGTGGTACGAACTGGACGCGAGTTTAAACTCAAGTATGGAGTAATTATGATCAATTGTAGGCATATGGTTCTTGTGTGGAATATGTAACGGCAACATCGAAAATATGTGGTTTATACTATAGTTCAGTAACAAATTCATATGATAGTGTACCTGCTACAGCGATTCCAAGCTGTCGTGTTTTCCTGCGGATTTTGACCGGGTTATAAAGCTGGAATATCTGATTACATAAGAAAAGCAGGGTAACATAACAACCAGGCAGTGGCAGGCCGGAACGGTTGTTTTGTTACCCTGATATTATTTATATATAAAGAAGCAGAGCTTTTCACTAGTAATACTTTTTGGCGCCCATGACGTCCTGTATCATTCTAAGTGCTTCACCAAAACGCTGGAAGTGAACGACTTCCCGTTCTCTTAACCATCTTAACGGATCTTTTACATCGGGGTCATCTGCCAGGTCAATTAAATGTTCGTATGTCGCCCTGGCTTTCTGTTCTGCTGCCATGTCCTCAACCAGGTCGGCTATAACATCGCCTTTTGACTGGATATAAGCAGCGGTAAAAGGAGTTCCTGCCGCACTCATGGGATAAACAGCCCTGTCATGGTCGGTATAATATGCACCAAGGCCTTCCTTCTCCAAAACATCCACAGGTACACCTTTTGTGAGCTGTTGAACCATGGTTCCAATCATCTCAAGGTGAGCAAGTTCTTCGGTTCCGATATCGTTCAAAATTGCCTGGGTTTCCTTCGTTGGCATGTGGAACCTCTGGCTTAAGTAACGGAGGGATGCTGCCAATTCACCATCCGGCCCGCCGTATTGGCTGATAATGTATTTCGCCATTCTTGGATTTGGTCTTTTAATCCTTACAGGGTACTCAAGTTTTTTATCATAATACCACATACCTATGCCTCCCTTTCCCACGGCCACGGAGAATCTATCCACTGCCAGCAGCTAGGATTTGGCAAGTGTCTTAAACTAAGCGGGCCGTATTTTTCTTCATAAACTTTTCTTAATTTTTCTGACTCTTCATAACACATTCGATAGTCTTTAAGTGCATTGGTGTCGGAGGGGTGTGTATCCAGAAACAGACCTAAATCAATCATGCAAAAATCGTAAGCCATAATTTGTTCCAAAAGTTTTTGGCGTTCGTCCATGAATCATCTCTCCTTTCAAACCATTCTCCGGTCATTGGGTGTAATTATCCGGAAAAACCGTTCCCCTGATGTACTTCTCATTAATAAGCGTATCAGCTTTTTCCGCTTGTTTTACCGGGAGTTGCTTGTTTACCTCAGGCAGATTTGCCATTTTATTAACTTTCAACCATGGTTCCTCTTTTTTCTCGATGTATGGCTGATAAAGCTCTTTAAAAACAGTTCCTTTCTTGAGTCCCTCCATTGCAGGGAGAATACCCGTATAAACCTGGTACGGTGTATAAGTCTGACCCAATTGCGGATTTTCAGGCATTACCGGAATACTTATGCTTGGACCCGAGCAGCAGTTTCCTGCATAAATTACAGCAGCAATTTCCTTCATGAAAACACCTTCCCTAAAATAAATTTACATAGTACATCCTATGAAATTTACATAAAAATGTTACGTAATCCTTGTGAAAAAACAGGCAAACAGGAAAAATGCCCTGTTGTTTCTTGACAAAATTTATTTATTCAATTACTATCTTGTATATATTAATGTATATATTGAAAAGACTGTGATGGAGAGTAGTAAACAATAACGGACCGCTAGAGAGTATACGCCACAGGCTGGAAGCGTATTCGGTATCTGTTTTGTTGAAGTCGCTCCGGAGTTGCAGGACTGAACTGTCAGTAAGTCCTGACGGGTGGAATCCGATATCGTCCATGGAGTGTCCTCAAAAGGAAATTTTGGTGGTACCGCGGAAGTGTCCCTTTCGTCCAAAAGCTTTGGCGAAAGGGTTTTTTTGTTGATATAGACAAGGCTGTGTATTTTTGATATGAGCTTTTGGAGGTGTAGCTTTGGCAGGCTTTTTAAAAATATTGTCCTTGTTGGTTGTAGCAGCCGGTGCGTTTTTGGTTTATGGGTCCGGGTTTCTGGCCGAAAAAACGGAAAAAAATCACGGTGATTACCAGTCAGGGAATGCTGAGCATAATATGGACACGGATACCGGTGAGATGGACAATGAAAATGCCGTATATGAGAACAATGGTATTACACAAAAATCATTGTCATTCAAAAAAGCGGGCTTGCTTTTAATTATGGCAGGCAGCATTTTGGTGTTAATAGCTTTCAGATAGTCAATTCAAAATTATATATAATCTTTAAATATTAGCTATATGGGAGGAATGGGGATGAACAGAACCGATATTCCAAAAAACTATATACCCGAAGATGTTGAGAACCGTATATACAAATTCTGGCTGGATAAGGATTATTTCCACACCGAAATTGACAGTGAAAAGCAGCCTTATACAATAGTAATGCCACCGCCGAATATAACAGGCCAACTGCATATGGGCCACGCATTGGACAATACGCTTCAGGATATTCTCATCCGTTTCAGAAGAATGCAGGGGTATTGTGCCTTGTGGCTTCCTGGAACAGATCATGCAAGTATTGCGACCGAAGTAAAAATTGTCGAAAAATTGGCCGAGGAAGGATTAACGAAAGAAGAGCTGGGCAGGGAGAAATTCCTTGAAAGAGCCTGGGCATGGAAGAACCAGTACGGCAGAAGAATTGTTGAGCAATTGAAAAGACTGGGCAGTTCCTGCGACTGGAAGCGCGAAAGCTTCACTATGGACGAAAGATTATCGAATGCAGTTCTTGAAGTATTTGTGCGCCTTTATGAAAAAGGCCTGATATACAGGGGAGAAAGGATAATCAACTGGTGCCCATGCTGCCTGACAACAATATCTGACGCTGAAGTTGAATATGAGGAACATGACGGCAAATTATGGCATATACGTTATCCCGTAAAAGGTGAGGATGAGTACCTGACCGTTGCGACGACGCGGCCCGAAACCATGCTTGGAGATACAGCCGTTGCCGTACACCCGGATGATGAAAGATACAAGCGCTTTATCGGAAAAACCGTGATACTTCCGCTGGTAAACCGTGAAATTCCGGTAATAGCCGATGAGTATGTGGAAAAAGAATTTGGAACAGGTGTTGTAAAGATTACTCCTGCTCATGATCCCAATGACTTTGAGGTTGGAAAAAGACATAACCTTCCTGTTATTGATGTAATGAACGACAATGCGACAATGAACGAAAACGCAGGTATTTATAACGGCCTGGACAGGTATGAAGCAAGAAAAAGAATTGTTGAAGAGCTGGAAAGATCAGGGCTTCTTGTTGAAACCAAACCGCATAAACACAATGTTGGAGCGTGCTATCGCTGCAATACAGTGATTGAACCCAAAGTATCAAAACAGTGGTTTGTTAAGATGAAGCCGCTTGCAGAGCCCGCGATTGAAGCTGTAAGAAGCGGAAGAATAAAATTTGTGCCCGAGCGTTTTTCCAAAATCTATTTTAACTGGATGGAGAACATCCAGGATTGGTGTATATCAAGGCAACTATGGTGGGGCCATCGTATTCCTGCATGGTATTGCAAGGATTGTGACCATATGCAGGTGTCAAGAACAGCTCCTGAAAAGTGCGAAAAGTGCGGAAGTTGTAATCTGGTGCAGGACGAGGATGTACTGGATACCTGGTTCAGTTCCGCCCTGTGGCCTTTTTCAACTCTCGGATGGCCTGAGAAGACAGAAGATCTTGAATATTTCTATCCAACCGATGTTTTGGTAACGGGCTATGATATTATATTCTTCTGGGTCGCACGTATGATTTTCTCCGGCCTGGAACATATGGGAGACGTACCGTTCAAGTATGTTCTGATTCATGGGCTTGTCAGGGATTCCCAGGGAAGGAAAATGAGCAAGTCACTCGGAAATGGCGTGGATCCCATTGAGGTCATTGATAATTACGGTACCGATGCGTTAAGATATGCTTTGACAATAGGTACTTCACCGGGAAATGACATGCGTTTTTCCGAAGAGAAACTTGAAGCAAGCAGGAATTTTGCCAATAAAATATGGAATGCTTTCCGTTTTGTAATGATGAATTTTGACAAAGACGTAAACTTTGATGATATAAGCAAAGACACGTTTGCTTTGCCTGACCGGTGGATTCTCAGCAGAATAAACACAGTAGCCAGGGAAGTAACAGACAACCTTGAGAAATTTGAGCTTGGTATAGGACTACAGAAAATATATGAATTTATCTGGGAAGAGTTCTGTGACTGGTATATTGAACTGGTAAAACCAAGGCTTTTTGACCGTGAGGCAAAAGGAAGGCGTGAAGCACTGTATGTCCTTAACGAGGTTCTGAAAACATCAATGAAGCTTTTGCACCCGTTCATGCCGTTTATAACTGAAGAGATATACCAGAACCTGTATACAGAGGATGAAAGCATAATGATTTCGAGCTGGCCGGTATATCGTGATGAGTTGAACGATCCTGATGCAGAAGAAAAAATGAACACCATCATGGAAGCCATCCGGAGCATTCGTAATATCAAGGCTGAAATGAAAGTTCCTGTTACCAGAAAACCGAAATCAATTTTTGTAATCCAGGATCAAAAAACGGGAACATTTTTCCGCGAAGAAGAGTCTACAATTATTAGGCTGGCAGGAGTATCCGAGTTTGAAATATTAAGGGATAAAAACGATATTCCGCAGGACGCCGTGTCCAGCGTTATAAAAGGTGTTGAGATATATATTCCGCTGGACGAACTGCTTGACTTCGAAAAAGAGATGGAGCGCCTTCTTAAGGAAAAGGAAAACCTTGAAAATGAACTTGACAGGGTTAATGGAAAACTTAACAATGAAAGATTTGTATCGAAGGCTCCCGCGGATGTTGTTAAAGCCGAAAGGGAGAAGCTTGAAAAATACAGCGAGCTGTACAATAAAGTTATTGAAAGGATTGAGCTGATAAACAGCAAGATGAAGTAATCAATTATTTAAATGCCATATTACGGTTGCTTGCGGCAGCAGGTTAATTATTTCACAACCTGCTGCCGATAGTTATATTGCTGTTTGAAGTTCGAATGTAATCCGTGGTATAATTTAGGATAGCGCAAATAAGCCGTTGTTTCATAATTAATTATTGAGGCAGAGGAAAGCAGGATGGGATTGCAGAAGAAAACCAAAATTGCATTAATTATGTTGTCAGTTTCAATTGTACTGTTATCGATAGTACTGATTATTTTTGTCAGACCTGTTGATAACGATGAACCGGTTCAAAACGTTCAGGTCGATGAACCGGTTATGGATATTTCAGTTACACCCGAACCCTCCACCATGCCCGAAAATAATGAAGGTACTCCGGACGAGCCGGATGATGAACCAAAAGGGCTTACTAACGGTCAGAAGTATTACAAATCCCTTGTTGACCCCGACAGCAGGAACATTCTTCTTATCGGACAGGATGCTGTTTACAATGCATATGATACAATTATTGTTCTAAGTATTGACGAAAAGAACAAGCAGATGAAGTTGATTAATTTCCCCAGAGATGCGTATGTAGACTATAACGACAAGATATTAAATGCATTGAAGGAGGCCAATCCGGAGCATGCGGCCGATCCAAGCATTCAAAAGATGAATGCTGCTCATGCCATTGCCATAGATTTGAAGTATAAGGCAGATACAGGCGGTAAGTTCGGATCATCCGGAAATACCGTGTATGCCATGAATTTTTGGGCGGATTTGATGGAAGAGATCTTTGGAATTAAAATAGATGATTACATTACCGTAAAAACCGATGGTTTCCGGAAAATTGTGGACTTTTTCGGCGGTGTATGGATAGACGTACCTATTTATATGCATTATGAAGATCCGGTGCAAAACCTATACATACATCTTGAGCCTGGTTATCAGCGTTTAAACGGAGAGCAGGCGGAAGGTTTTGTACGTTTCAGGCAGGGATATACCCCGGAAGGTGAGTTTAAGACATACTCGGTTTATTTCAGGCAAAAGAACCAGAATGCTTTCTTAAAAGCATTTTTCGAGCAGCATGTCAATCTTTCAAACCTGTCTAAAGCAGGTGATTTCATAGAGATAATATCAAAGAATGTAAAAACAAGCGTTAAGGGCAATGAGATCTTTCAATATGCAAACATTATGCAGAAAGCTATACGGGGTAAATATGAACAAATAGCCGAAGTGGTTGAGTGTACTTCAAATAAGAATATCAACGGGATATCTTACGAGATTTTGAAAACAGAAGAATAGTCGATATTCGATCTTCCGGGAAAGATCAATTCAATGAGGAAATTTTGAATTCCTTCCAGATATATAACACAAAATGTCTTAGAGAACGGGCGTTGCGAATAAGTACCGCGCCCGTTTTTTTCAGAACTATTATGGATACAAGAGAGAAAATAAAAACATTAGTCCTAGCAATCTCACGCTCATAATTACCTGGGATGCAGAATGGCTTTGAAGCATGTTGCTCTTCGCCGGAAAAATATCCGGTTCACATGCTGCTTGCGAACCTCTGAACAGTAACCGTTCACACGATTCGGGAAATAATCATTATTAAAAAACCTATTGACAACAATATTTAACCTGTGCTAGTATTTAAAAGTCGCTGTTTTGATATACTATGATAACGGGAAATAACTTTGGGATATAAAAATACCGTTTGAAAGGTTAACAATAAAATGATAAGTTTTGTCTTGACAAACATCAAACAGCGTGATAAGATATAAAAGCTGTCGCTGATGAAACTCACAAGCGGGCAGCATTGAAGGTTTTAAGGACCTTGGTAAACGAAATGCGGTTTAACATATCAGGTGAGAGATGCAGAAATTGGTAGT
>Ga0134102_1001035_pt1 | contig 27106 bp, 25 predicted proteins | sample 13_3_2metaG_FD_94447 | JGI IMG/M metagenome (GOLD analysis project Ga0134102, IMG submission 94447) | Switchgrass degrading microbial communities from high solid loading bioreactors in New Hampshire, USA - 13_49_3.3_201_A3 metaG | ecosystem: Engineered > Bioreactor > Semi-continuous > Anaerobic...
TATCCAAGAAGAATGTTTGGTTATAGGTCAGCCATAGAAATGGCGGTATATACATAGAATTTATTCCAATAAGCAATGGATTTACCAAATTTTGCACGGCATTTAATATTGCAATTTATATAACCATTCTTTATCCGTTAAAAACCTTGAAGCTGTTCCCCGGTATGCTATAATAATAATCGTTTCTGTAATCAAATCCATATCTGAAAGGTTTTAAAATGAATGAGAAAGTTTTGAAAGTACTGGAATATGACAAAATAATTGAGAAGCTGACCGACCGGGCTTCAAGCATGCCCGGAAAGGAACTGGCAGAAAAGCTTGTACCTTCGGTCGACTTTGAGGAAGTGAAACGGTCACTGAAAGAAACCACCGATGCGGTAACCTGTATTCTTAGAAAGGGTTCTCCGCCGCTGGGGGGAATTCATGATATCAGGCCGTATATCCGACGTGCGGAAGCGGGCGGTATGCTTAATCCGGGTGAACTGCTGAAAGTGGCCGATGTGCTTCGTGCATCAAGAAATCTTAAAAATTATGTTTCCCAGGACAAAATGGAACTGGATGAATCGAATGAAGTATATATACTGTGCAGCAGCCTTGGAACGAACAGAACCCTTGAGGACAGGCTGAACCAGGCAATTGAAAACGAAGAGGAACTGTCGGATTATGCAAGTCCGGCACTGGCTGCAATCAGAAGAGATATTCGCCGCATGCAGGATGCAGTCAAGGACAAATTAAACAGCATTATCCGCTCGGCTCAGAACAGAAAGATCATGCAGGATGCTGTTGTTACACTTAGAGGGGATCGCTATGTAATTCCCGTGAAAGCGGAATACCGCAGCCAGTTTCCCGGGCTGGTGCATGACGTGTCCCAGAGCGGTGCAACCATTTTCGTAGAGCCGATGGCGGTCGTGGAACTGAACAACGAAATACGGCAGTTAAAAATAAAGGAAGAACGGGAAATTGAGCGTATTCTCATGGAATTGACCGGTGAGGTCGCCAATATTGCCGATATGCTGAAGGAGAATGTAAAGAACCTTGCCTATATTGATTTCCTGTTTGCAAAGGCGAAACTGAGCCTTGATCTGAAATGTGTTGAACCCGTTCTCAATACCGAACGCAGGATTGTTATAAAAAAAGGAAGGCATCCGTTAATAGATCCGGCCGTTGTTGTGCCTGTTGATATAAGGCTGGGCGATGATTTTTCAACAATGGTCATTACCGGCCCTAATACAGGCGGGAAGACCGTTACACTGAAAACCACCGGCCTTTTCGTGCTGATGACCCAGGCAGGGCTGCATATTCCAGCGGCCGAGACCAGTGAAATGGGCGTGTTCAGCAAGGTTTTTGCCGATATCGGGGATGAACAGAGTATAGAACAAAGCCTAAGTACATTTTCGTCACACATGACGAATATAGTCAGCATTCTCAGCGAAGTGGACGAAAATTCCCTTGTCCTTTTTGACGAACTTGGAGCCGGGACCGATCCCACCGAAGGTGCCGCCCTTGCAAAAGCAATCCTTGACAGGCTTACAAGGCGCAGTATCAGGACAATGGCAACAACCCATTACAGTGAACTGAAAATATATGCGATGACAACTCCCGGCGTCCAGAATGCCTGCTGTGAATTTGACGTTGAAACGCTCAGGCCTACTTATCGCCTTTTGATTGGGTTGCCGGGAAAAAGCAATGCGTTTGCCATTTCGCAACGGCTTGGTCTTGACGTGGAGATAATAGAGGAAGCGAAAAAATTCCTGAGCGGTGAAGATATAAAGTTTGAAGAACTGTTGTCGGATATCCAGAAAAACAGGCTTGAAACCGAAAAGGAACGGGACCGTGCCGAAAGGGAAATGAAAGAAATTGAAAGGCTCAGGAAAGAAATCAGTGAACAGAAAAAGAGAACTGAAGATGAGAAGGAAGCAATAATAAACCAGGCGAGGAAAGAGGCACGGTCAATCCTGGCAAACGCCAGAAGACAGGCAGAAGAGATAATGGAAAAGCTGAAGGAACTGGAAAAGGCTTACCAGCAAAAGGTTGTTGACAGGGGAATGATGGAGCTCAGGCAGAGCATGAGAAAGGCAATAAATGAACTGGATGCCCAGGTGGCGGAATCAGTGCTGCCACGTAAAGGAAATGCGCAACCACCGGAAAACCTTAAACCCGGCGACACGGTAATGATAATCAATCTTAACCAGAAAGGTACGGTTCTGGAGCCGCCTGACAAGGACGGAAACGTTCAGATCCAGGCAGGGATTATGAAGATTAAAATGCATATAACGCAGTTAAGAATGGTTGACGAGCAGCAGGAAGTAACTGACGGCATCAGGAATGCAAGGGTTAAAAGCGTTAAGATCGGAACGGTAAGCCTTGAACTGGATATAAGAGGCTGCAATATCGAAGAAGCAAGGGAAAGAATTGACAAGTATATTGATGATGCAGTGGTTGCCGGGCTGCATGAAGTGTCTATAATACACGGCAAAGGTACAGGGGCACTGCGAAAGGGTGTTCACGATTTCCTGTCAGGTCATCCCCATGTAAAATCCTTCAGGCTCGGTAAATACGGCGAAGGCGAATCGGGAGTAACCGTTGTGACTTTATCGGAATAATGGCGGAGAAATCCGCCGTTATTTTTTTGCTTTCGGCAACAGGGAAGCGTATTATGCTGAACATGCCAATACAATGAGAAATACTTGCTGCAATTATTTACCTGCAGGTTTGCCTTTTTTGTTAAATGATCCGTAAAACCTGAACGTGTTCTATTTACATGATGAATTAATTATGTATAATGGATAGTAATAATATTTTTTAAGTTTATACACAGAAAAAAATATTATATTCTTTTATTTGTAACATGGTTTTACGGGGTTGCGATATTTAATATGACTGCTTGTTCTTTGCAGTACGGAAAGTACGGATTTATTCCAATGTTTTCTGTTCCCTTCAACTTTTTTCGCGTACCCAAATAAACAAAATACCCCGGGATCAGCTGCAAATCATGTTACAGGCAGTAAGCAATATTTTTTACATATTAAGGAGAGAATGCCGGATGAAAAAACTAATGCTTGGAAACGAAGCGATTGCGCGGGGAGCATATGAAGCCGGCGTAAGAGTTGCCACGGCATATCCCGGTACACCTAGTACTGAGATTACGGAATGTATTGCCAAATATGACGAAATATTTTCCGAGTGGTCCCCTAATGAAAAGGTTGCGCTTGAAGTTGCCATAGGAGCATCGGTTGCCGGCGGGCGCGCCATCTGTTCAATGAAGCATGTGGGTCTCAATGTTGCGGCCGATCCGTTGTTTACAGTTTCATATACGGGTGTTAACGGAGGTCTTGTGATATGCGTCGCTGATGATCCGGGCATGCACAGTTCACAGAATGAGCAGGACAGCAGGAATTATGCCAGGGCAGCCAAGGTTCCCATGCTGGAACCGGCAGACAGCCAGGAATGTAAGGATTTTGTCATTAAAGCACTGGAACTCAGCGAAGAATTTGACACTCCTTTCATAATCAGGCTTACAACCCGCATATCCCATTCCCAGAGTCTTGTTGAACTCGGTGAAAGGGCAGAAATTCCGTTAAGGCCTTATAGGAAAGATATAGGGAAATATGTCATGATGCCCGCGATGGCAAGGAAACGCCATGTGATAGTTGAAGAAAGAATGAAAAAACTTGCGGAATTCGCCGACATAACCGAGCTTAACCGTATAGAATGGGGAAAAAACACCGAAACCGGTGTTATAACAAGCGGAATATGTTACCAGTATGCCAAGGAGGCTTTTGGAGATGATGTATCCTACCTGAAGCTGGGAATGGTTTATCCCCTTCCTGAAAAACTAATCTCTGAATTCGCGTCAAGGGTTAAAACCTTGTATGTCATTGAAGAACTGGATCCCTTTATTGAGGATTTTCTGAAACAAAAGGGCATCAGGTGCATAGGCAAGGAAAAACTTCCGCTGGCGGGCGAATACAGTGCCGGCCTTATAAGAAAACATCTTCTTGGCGCAGATGAAATTGCAGGTACAGTACAGGGTGATATACCCGCAAGGCCGCCCGTACTTTGCCCGGGGTGCCCGCATCGTGCTGTTTTCTATGTCCTTGGCAAAAACAAGTTAACCGTTACCGGTGATATTGGTTGCTATACGCTTGGCTCAATGTCGCCGCTCGAAGCCATGGATACGTGCGTATGCATGGGCGCAAGCATCGGGATGGCTCACGGAATGGAAAAAGCGCTCGGGAACGAAGACAATGGGAAACGTGTAGCGGTAATAGGCGATTCGACCTTTATACATTCGGGAATTACCGGGCTTATTGACATTGTTTATAACAAGGGGACATCAACGGTTATTATCCTTGATAATTCAATAACCGGTATGACGGGCCATCAGCCCAACCCTGCCACGGGTTACACAATAAAAGGAGAAAAAACGCGACAGGTTGATTTGGTCAAGCTGTGCAACGCTGTTGGAATTGACCGGGTAAGAGTGGTCGATCCCTTCAGGATTGACGAATTTGACAAGGCCGTTAAGGATGAAATCGCAGCAGACGAACCTTCGGTCATTATAGCGCAGCGTCCGTGCGCCCTGCTGAAAACCGCCAGGTATGAAGGAAAGGTTAGGGTCAACAAGGAAAACTGCAGGTACTGCAAGGTCTGCATGCGTATTGGCTGTCCCGCTGTTGTCGATACGGGTGAAAGCATACAGATTAACGAGGATTTATGCGTAGGATGCGAATTGTGTCTTGAACTGTGCAAATTCAATGCTTTGGAGAAGGCAGGTGCCGAAAAATGAGCAATGTATCAGTCCTTATTGCAGGTGTAGGCGGACAGGGAACGCTTCTTACAAGCCGTGTGCTTGGTGCGGCAGCCGTTAAGGCCGGGTATGACGTAAAGGTGTCGGAGGTTCACGGAATGGCACAGCGCGGCGGGAGTGTTGTTACATATGTGAAAATCGGGGACAGGGTGAATTCCCCTGTAATTGAAAAAGGCGAAGCCGATATCCTTTTGTGTTTTGAAAAGCTTGAAGCCTTAAGATGGATTGACTATGCCAAAAATGACGGAACGGTGATAGTTAACGATCAGCGAATAGATCCGATGCCCGTAATAACCGGAAAAGAAAAATATCCCGACGATGTATTGCAAAGGATTAAAACGAGCAGATCAAACGTATTCGTGATTGATGCCCTGAGTACAGCCAAGGAACTGGGAAACATAAAGGCTCTGAACATTGTGATGGTAGGCTTCCTGGCAAAGAAGACCAATATTGGCAGGGAAATATGGCATGAAGCCATTCGCGAGAATGTCAAGGCCGGATTCGTGGAACTGAATCTTAAGGCATTTGATGAAGGATTTAAACTGGCTGAAAGATGTATGAATTAGAACTGGGGGAAAAGGTATGGGTATCTGGAATGCTGAATATGAATGCATGGACAGGGAAAAGCTTTTTGAGCTTCAAAGCGAACGTCTTCGGAATACGGTTAAAAGGGTATATGAAAATGTTCCGCATTACAGGCAGAAAATGAAGGAAAAAGGCGTGGAACCCGGAGACATCAGGACCGTGGAGGACCTGAGAAAACTCCCGTTTACCTACAAGCAGGATTTAAGGGATACATATCCATTTGGCCTTTTTGCTGTGCCGATGGAACAGGTGGTAAGGGTTCATGCTTCTTCCGGAACAACGGGAAAAAGGACCGTGGTGGGCTATACGGCTAAGGATATAGACACATGGGCGGAGCTTATGGCAAGATGTCTCACTTCAGCAGGAACAGACAAGACGTCCGTTGTACATGTTTCTTACGGCTACGGATTGTTTACAGGCGGGCTTGGCGTCCACTACGGGGCTGAAAGGATAGGTGCCACGGTAATACCGATGTCAGGAGGAAACACGAAGCTTCAGATTGAGATAATGAAAGACTTCGGTTCCACGATTCTGACCTGTACGCCGTCATATGCCCTGTACCTTGCCGAAACAATGAGGGAAATGGGAATAGATCCCAGGAAGGATTTGAAATTAAAAGCGGGCATATTCGGAGCGGAACCATGGACGGAAGCAATGAGAAAAGAGATTGAAAACCAGCTTGGAATCCTGGCGCTGGATATTTACGGCCTTTCTGAAGTTATTGGTCCGGGCGTGTCTGTGGAATGTGAGTACCAGAACGGTATGCATATACAGGAAGACCATTTCATCGTGGAAGTAATAGATCCCGAAACCGAACAGCCGCTTCCGACGGGATCACAGGGCGAGCTGGTTTTCACATGCATCACGAAGGAAGCTCTTCCGCTGATTCGGTACCGTACGAGGGATATAGCCCGTATAACTGACGAAAAATGTCCATGCGGAAGGACGCTGGTCAGAATGAGCAAGGTATTGGGAAGAACCGACGACATGCTTATTATCCGCGGTGTGAATGTCTATCCGTCGCAGGTTGAAAGCGTTCTTCTTGAACTCGGCCTTTCGTCGCCGCATTACCAGCTTATTGTCGACAGGGTGGGTTCGCTCGACAATCTTGAGATACAGGTGGAAATGACCCCGGAAATGTTCTCTGACCAGGTGAAGGATATTGAAGCGGTTGAAAGGAAGATCAGGCACAATATTGAAAGCACTCTTGGACTAACGTGCAAGGTAAGGCTTGTGGAGCCCAAGAGCATTCAGAGGTCGGAAGGAAAAGCCAAAAGAGTTATTGACAAAAGAGTTCTGAAATAAAAGAATATAAAAATTCCCTCTTGACCAAAATAGTTTTGGGCATTATAATATAACTTGCGTTACGAAATTAACGTTCCTCAATAGCTCAGTCGGTAGAGCATGCGGCTGTTAACCGCAGGGTCGTTGGTTCGAGTCCAACTTGAGGAGCCATCGGGCCTTTAGCTCAGTTGGTCAGAGCTTCCGGCTCATAACCGGCAGGTCCGGGGTTCGAGTCCCTGAAGGCCCACCAAAACAGAAGGATGGATAGAAGTATCCATCCTTTCTTATTATTCTGAATTTCATTCATCTGATGAACACCTGCCATACGAAGTGTTTTAAATATCCCCGAAAGTTTGACTTTTTCCAGGAGAGAAATGATGATAAAACCGGGAAACAGGCTTCTGAAAATAGCTTCAATGGTTGGAAAATGTGAAAAACCCGCAGATATAGGTACCGATCATGCCTATATTCCCATATACCTTGTACAGTCGGGAATGTGCAGTAAAGCAGTCGCAACCGATGTAAAAAAAGGGCCTCTTGACAAGGCGCGCGAGAACATAGAAAAGTACCGGCTTTCCGACAGGATCGAGCTACGCATGGGAAACGGCCTGGAACCGATAGGGGAAAACGAATGCGACGTCTTCATTATTGCAGGCATGGGCGGTATTGTTATTTCAGGGATACTTGAGGCATCTGCCGATAAGGCCAGGAAGGCAAAAGCTCTTGTTCTTCAGCCTGCTTATTATGATGAATTTTTGCGGGAATTCCTTCTGAAAAACGGATACTGCATTGAAACAGAAGCGCTTGCAATGGACGGCGGAAAAATCTACACCGTTATCCGTGCATATTACGACGGTATTGTCCGCAGCGATGACGATTTGTATTATCATATTGGAAGAGCACTTTTTGAAAACAATGATCCGCTGCTGAACGAGTTTCTGCAAAGGCGCATACGTATTCAGACGAATATTGTAAACGGAATGAAAAAGTCGGCCAAAGTTGATGAGCAGACATACATGAAAGAATATAACCTGCTTGAGGAAATGAAAAGGGCATATAACGAATTTTTCGGATAGGAGTGTACGATATGAAAATAAAGGATATCATGAATACTCTTGAAACTGAAGCGCCTCTGCGTCTTCAGGAAAGCTACGACAATTCCGGGCTTCAGTGGGGAAATCCCGAAAATCCCGTTGAAAAAGTAATGGTATGCCTTGACTTTACCGGAAATGCGCTGAAAACCGCCATAGAAAACCGTGTACAGCTGGTTATATCCCATCATCCGGTACTGTTCAGACCGCTTAAATCGGTCAACACGGGTTTCGGGAAAGGTGCGCTGCTTGCGGAATGTATAAGAAACGGTATCAGCCTGTATTCAATGCACACCAATTTCGATACTGCCGATAACGGGCTTAACGAATATCTCGCCAGAACCCTCGGGCTGGAAGACATAAGCGGACTTAAAACTCATATGCAGGATGAACTGTATAAGCTTGTTGTTTTTGTTCCCGAGGAAAGTCTTGAAAATGTCCAGAAAGCAGTATTTGAAGCAGGTGCAGGCTGGATAGGCAATTACAGCGACTGCAGTTTTTCAGCACCGGGAACCGGGACTTTCAGGCCGATGGAAGGCACAAATCCGTATATCGGTCAGACCGGAGTATTTGAAAAAGTAAAGGAATACCGGCTTGAAACGCTGGTTCTGCGGAACAGGCTGAAGAATGTTATTAAGAACATGCTGGAAGCTCATCCATATGAGGAAGTGGCATATGACATATACCGCGTGGAACAGCCGGGTCATGAATACAGCCTTGGCAGGATCGGAATGCTGAAAAATAAGCTCGGTGAAGATGAATTTGTTTCATATGTCAAGGGAAAACTAAGTGTACCCTTTGTGAGAACAGTGGGCAAGGCGCCGAACGACGGAATACAGAAAGTGGCGGTGTTCTGCGGCAGTTTCGACGGTGATATAAAATCCCTGAAGGAAAAGAATGTTGATGCACTTGTAACGGGTGATCTGAAATATCACGATGCGCAGGAACTTGAAGAAGCCGGAGTTTTCACTGTTGATGCCGGACATTATCATACCGAAAAACTGTTTGTAAAGGCAATATCTGATATATTGAAAAACAGGCTGAAAGATGTTATAATCGTTGAGCACTACGGACAGGATATTTTTAATTTCAGATAATCAGGAAGACTTTATAATATTGAGTAAGTCAGATGATCGCGGGTACAGTGCCGAAAGGCCGTACACGAGGAAAGTCCGGGCTCCGCAGGGCAGGGTGCCGGGTAACTCCCGGTCAAGGCGACTTGAAGGAAAGTGCAACAGAAATAAACCGCCTTATGGTCAGTCCATAGGGTAAGGGTGGAAAGGTGAGGTAAGAGCTCACCGGTTTCCTGGCGACAGGAAACGCTCTGTAAACCCCACCCGGAGCAACACCGCATAAGAGGACATATGGTGGCCCGCCAGTCCTCAAAGGTGGCTTGAGCCATGTAGCAATACATGGCCTAGATAGATGATCATCGAATACAGAACCCGGCTTACAGACTTACTCAATATTAAAAAGCCCGGAGAAATCCGGGCTTTAATTATGCATTTTTATATTATATAATATTGTGTTAAGATACCTATAGACAAATATTAATTCCATCAACTGATAATGGCTCTTAAAAAATACTTCCGCTGCATACTATTCAGTATACAATAGTTCTACAGAGAATCACTAATGAAAATCAATAGTTTTTTCCGACTGCGGATATGCATTCGCGTGGTATGATCCTTTCATATGATGTATCGGTTTCACAATTATAAACAGCAACTCCTGTCTGCCATACGTTCATATCCTCAGCAAAAGGAGTTAATCATTTATAAATATTTTATATGTTTTTCAACCAGCTTCATGAACGCCTGATTCTTTGGCTTTCGCCTAGCTTTGAAACAAGTATCCCCAGTATTGCGCCACTGGTAAGGGATAAAAGTTCCTGCGGATACATTTTGCTTTCCATCATAAACAAGGTCATCCATGAACTCTTCAAGTTTACCCCAGTCTTTTACTTTAACCAGGTCATAAACTGAAGAAATAATACTACTGCAATTATGTTGTTCTTCTCTAAAAAAGAATTGACACATGTTGTAATATTGTATATATTATATATATACAATATTATAGGTGATATCAGTGAATATTATCATCAGTAATTCCAGCGGACAGCCTATATATGAGCAAATAGTGAACCAGATAAAAAACTTGATCATATCCGGGGAACTGAAGGAAGGAGATCCGCTGCCTTCTATGAGGCTTTTGGCGAAGGAACTGAGAATCAGCGTCATTACAACCAAAAGGGCATATGAAGAACTGGAGCGGGAAGGTTTCATTGTTTCGGTTACCGGAAAGGGCAGCTTTGTTGCGGCGAAAAATGTTGAACTGATCAGGGAACAGCAACTGCGGGAAATAGAGGATTACATGCAGAGAATAGTGGAAAAATCATTTGCATGCGGCCTTACCCTGGATGAACTGATTGAAATGCTGACCCTTTTTTACAAAGGAGAGTGAGAACAATCATGCAGGAAGCATTGAAACTGGTTAACGTGTCAAAACACTACAGGGATTTTTCATTGAACAGTGTAAACATCACATTACCCACAGGGTGTATAATGGGATTTATCGGCGAAAACGGCGCCGGAAAAACGACTACGATAAAGCTTATACTGGATCTCATAAAAAGAGATGAAGGAAGTATTTATGTTCTTGGTAAGGACAATCTGATCGATTTAAAAAGCGTCAAGGAAAATATCGGCGTGGTAATGGAGGACAGCTTCTTCCCCGATAACCTGACGGCTAAGGATGTCAACAGGATTCTTAAGGGGATATACAAAACATGGGATGAAAAAAGATTTGACTCATATCTTCATCAGTTGTCAATTCCTGTAAACAAGCCGGTAAAGGAATATTCAAAGGGAATGAAAATGAAACTGTCAATTGCGGCGGCACTGTCCCACGACAGCAAGCTGTTAATACTGGATGAGCCTACAAACGGTCTGGATCCGGTTGTCCGCGATGAAATACTGGAACTTTTCCTTGAATTCATCCAGGATGAAAGCCATTCGGTATTTATATCGTCGCATATAATCAGTGACCTGGAAAAGATATGCGATTATATTACGTTTATACACAAAGGCAGTATAATTTTCAGTGAAAGCAAGGACGAACTTCTGGAAAAATACGGAATACTCAAATGTACGGAAAAGGAATTCGGCAGGATAGATCCCGGTGCAGTAATAAGCTGCAGGAAGAACAGCTTTGGAGTGGAAGCACTGGTTTTGAAGAACTGGGTAAAAGGCAATTTTGTTATTGACCGGGCAGGTATCGAGGATATTATGTTGTTTTATACAAACCGTTCAAAGGAACGGCAAATTCATTGAAAATTAAGCGGAACAGAGGTGTGATAATGAAGGGACTTATATTGAAAGATTTCTACAATTTGAGCAGGCAGAACAAGGTAATCCTTGCAGCCATTGCGTTTTATATTGTTTTTTCAGTGTTGAACAAAGATCCTGCCTTGTTCGGAGGCATGCTGACATTCCTGATGGGAATGCAGACGTTTAGTGCTCTGGCTTATGATGAAAAATCAAAATGGGACAAGTATGCACTGACCATGCCGGTTTCAAGAACCGATATGGTTTTAAGCAAGTATGTACTGAGCGGAATTTTGCTGTTTATTGCTTTTGCAGCCAATTTGATTTTCATGATAATAGCAGGTACAGAACCTATGCAGGCACTTACCATTGCTTCGTCAATGGCGGGAATCGGGTTATTTTTCATATTTGTAATGCTTCCTGTTCTGTTCAGGTTCGGTGTGGAAAAAGGAAGATTCATTATAATGCTGATTTTCCTGACACCGTCATTGCTTGCCCTAATAGGATCAAAAATGGGTTTTGAAATGCCTGATGAATCGTTTTTGCGCCTGCTTCCCTTGATTTGTGTCATAATCCTTGTTATTTCAGGCATTGTTTCGGTAAATGTTTCCCTCGCTGTTTACAGGAAAAAAGAGATGTAGACAAAAAGCCGGTGGTGAGCATATAATGGGAGTTCTGCTGACAAAAAAACAGGCAAGTATTTTTATTCTGCTGAAACATGGACTTATCGGAGATTACAAGTTTGAAGGCAAAAACGGAATCCTTGATTTTGTCGCGCAGGCAGGTTGTATACAGTACGACCCGATTGATTTATGCGGCAAGAATTCCGAGCTTGTCCTGCAGTCACGGGTTAAAGGATTTAGTAAACAGATGCTTTATTCCCTGCTTTATGAGGACAGGAAACTGATTGATTATTTTGACAAGAACCTTTCGATTATAAGAATCGAGGACTGGCCGTACTTCTGGCGGGACCGTGAAGCATACAGAACCGGCGGCAGAAGCCGTGATGAGGTAAATGCCGTCTGTGAGGAGATTAAAAATATAATCCGGGAAAGAGGTCCGGTTTCGTCATCTGATATCGGATTCAATGAAAAGGTTTACTGGTACTGGAGCGACACGAAACTTTCCCGTGCTGCTCTTGAAACAATGTATTTTCGCGGGGATTTGATAGTACACCATAAAAAAGGCACGGTCAAGTACTATGATCTTGCGGAAAAATATATTGATGCTGAATTACTTAATTCAAGACCGCATTCCGATGATTTTGAGCATCTGAAATGGCGGGTTATGCGAAGAATCGGTGCGGTTGGACTTATGTGGAACAAGCCCTCCGATGCGTGGCTTAATATAGACGGTTTGAAAGCTTCAGCAAGAAATGAAGTTTTCGCAAAGCTATTGGATGAAGGGAAAATTACCGAAATCGGGGTTGAAGGCATAAAGGATAAGTTCTACATTCTCAAAACCGATGAGAACCTGGTTGAAACGGTATTGGAAAACCCTGAACCCAAAGCCAGATGTGAGCTGATTGCACCTCTTGATAACCTTCTTTGGGACAGAAAGCATATAAAAGCCTTGTTTGATTTTGACTATAAATGGGAAGTGTATACGCCAAAACCGCAGAGAAAGTACGGGTACTATGTTCTGCCCCTGCTTTACGGTGACAGGTTTATCGGCAGGGCGGAAGCAATAAGAAACAGCAGCAAAGGGGCACTGGAGGTAAAAAACATCTGGTATGAGGATGGTTTTATACCCGATGATAAGGCCAGGAAAGACATTGAAAAATGTTTTGAAAGGTTTGCAGACTTTAATGAATGCAATAGCGTTATATTTAGTGAAACCTGTTAATAACATCATTACAAACTTCTTACAATATGACCGTGCGCAGCCGGTATTTGTTTGTAATGATTTAAAGGAGAATTAATATGCACAGCAGGGAACTGATGGAAATAAAAAATGAAATTGCGATTCTTCCGGCTTTGCGTGAAAAAGCTGATAAATTGCGCGACCGGATCAGGGATGCCGAGCGTTGGGTGGAGAAGCTCATGGAGAAATATAAAAAAGAGAGCCTTGACGTGGAACAGCTTAAGAACAGTTCGTTTTCCGCATTTATTCTGAAATTGGTCGGAAAATACGAGGGAAGGCTTGAGAAGGAAGAACAGGAAGAAATCGCGGCAAAGCTGGAATACGACCGGGCCTGCCAGACGGTGGAAGAGCTTAAAAAGGAGCTTAAAGAAACAGAAAGGCGGCTCGTGGAGCTAAAAGACCTGGAACGGGCTTATGATGCCGAAATAAAAAGGCGTGAGCAGATGATCCTGGGCAGAATGGATACCGAACTTTATGAACGCTATATGAAGCTTGAACAGGAACGGGAGCATGTTCAGAAACAGATTTTTGAAATAAACGAGGCCATTCGTGCCGCGAACAGGGCAAAAAACACTGCCAAAAGTGCAATGGGCCACCTGGACAATGCGGAAGGCTGGGCTACTTTTGATTTGCTAAGCAGGGGCGGCATTATAAGCCATTTGGCCAAATACGAGCATATTGACAGGGCTGAAGAGGATTTTAACGCGCTGTATTCACAGCTCAGGGAGCTGAAAAAAGAACTTTCTGATATAGAAATATACGATGCACCGGGGCTTTCAGAGATTGACACCACGACAAGAATGGTGGATTTCTGGTTTGACAATATTTTTACTGATATAAGAGTAAGAAACACGATAAGGAACAATATTGAAGAGTTAAGAAGTCTTTACGGAAAACTCGACAGGATTATTGCAGGCCTGGAAACCAGGAAAAGGGAATGTATGAAACGGGCCGAAGAAATTGAAAACCTGCAAAATGAAGTGATCATGTCGCTTTAAATGTTCAGGCATTTTCCGCAAGCAGTAATGTGCCGGTCTCGGCCTTTCTTGCTTTTTTATATTTTTCGCCGTCTTTTTTTGACAGTTTTATATTCCTTATGCCCTCCTGAGTGCAGACTTCAAGCTGCACAAAACCGCTGTGCACAAGAGGATGCCTGAGTACACGCATACCCTGTAAACTGCATTTTTCACGAACCGTACATATATATGAAAATTTTTCATCTTCAAATGGCGCTTCTCCGCCTTTCATAAGCCGATGCAGCCTGCTTCTGCTTATGCGACAGGTGAAATGGCACCAGTCATTACCTTCCATGGGACAGGTGTTTTCATGCGTGCAGGGAGCTGCAATATGGGCACCGGATTCAACAAGAACACGCCGGGCTTCAGTTATATTTTTATATCCCGCCGGTGTGCCCGGTTCCACGATAAGCAGCATCATTTCCGATGCAGACCATAGCTTGTTAACAATCTCTTTTCTTTTTGCGTCCGGTAGTTCATTAAGCACATATGCTGCAATAACCAGGTCAGCTTTCGGGATTTCGGCTGAAATCATGTCACCGCTGATCCATTCTGCATTTCGGAGCGGATCGGGACCATGTTTCATTAATTCCTTTCCTACTTCCAGCATTAAGCTTTCTTTTTCTATGCAGACTATTCTTTCCAGATCCAGAATTGAAGATGCTGCCCATGAAGCCGCACCGGTACCCGCACCGATATCGGCTATGGTTCTTGGAAAACACCCTGCGACTGATATACTGTTTTCAAGTGCGGTATAAACCGCGCCATATGTTGCCGGCATTCGCGATGCGGCATAAGCCAGCGCCTCGGTTTTTGAAGTGATAAGCCGTTCACTGTTAATTCTGCCAGTCCTGTAACGCATGCTGATATTTTGCGCATCGGTCACGAGTTTACTGTGGGGGACACATTCCACCAGGTTTTCAATTGCCGAACGAAGCGACTGCGGTAAATCCATAAACACTCTCCGTTTGAAAAACTTTTACTATACTTTGTGGTTAAATTGCAGACCGGATTCAAGTAAATATTTTATGTTTTTTTCAGAATTACTGTCAATAATTTAAAGGGAAGTTATCCGGACATTTTCATAATAAGCAGAAGTGTAAAGATATCGACCCTGTGTTTCAGTATGGGTATGTAACAGGCAAAAATGGAAATAAATAACTGAATAATTGAATACAATATGCTATAATTCCATACAGAAAAGGATGTTTATTGAAGTATATTGCCTATAGAGGTGAATAATATGAAAAAACGTAATATAGTTTTGTTGTTATTTGTGGCCGTTTTACCGCTCATTTTTGCGTCAAATGCAATCAATGAATAAATCCAATGATAACCGAAAACCCATTCATTATGGTATAATTAACTGGTTCGGTGTTGCATATGGAATTGAAAATTTACTTTTACTGCAAAACGTTGGCTAAATGACATATATGGTTCGGTCTGAATCAGGGGGGTATAATGGAATTTCGCAGGGCGGTTGCCGAAGATCTGGGCGAAATTATGGATATAATCATGCAGGCCCAGGATTATTTCAAAAACGTCGGAATAAACCAGTGGCAGAATAATTACCCGAATGCCGGGGTAATAACTGCGGATATTAAGGACAATAACGCATATGTACTTGCAGACGGTGATAATATAATTGGCACGGTGACTGTCATTTTCGGACGTGAAAAATCTTATGATTATATAGAAGGAAAATGGCTGTCGGATCTTGACTATGCCGTTGTGCACCGGATTGCCGTCAGGGCGGAATATAAGGGAAAAGGGCTTGCATCGGTAATGCTGAGAAATATTGAACAAATGTGTATAGAAAAGGGCATACACAGTATCAGGGTTGATACCCACGAAGACAACAAGTCAATGCAGCGGCTGCTCATGAAAAACGGTTTTTCATACTGCGGTATTGTTTATCTGCAGGACGGCAGTAAAAGGCTTGCTTATGAAAAATTGCTTATCCAGGACAGGAGAGATTGACATGAAATGCATTGTTTTAACCGGCGGGGGAACATCGGGGCATGTTACTCCCAATATTGCGTTAATTCCCAGGCTGAAAAGCAGGGGATACAGCATTTACTATATCGGTTCAAGGAACGGGATTGAAAAACAGCTGATTGAAAGGGAAAGCATTCCGTATTACGGAATTTCTGCCGGTAAACTGAGAAGGTACTTCGATGTGAAAAACTTTACCGATATATTCAGGATTATCGGAGGATTTGGCCAGGCACTGTCAATTCTCAGGAAAATAAAACCCGACGTGGTTTTCAGCAAGGGTGGTTTCGTTTCATGCCCTGTTGTCTGGGCCGCGTGGGTATTACGGATTCCGGTTATCATTCATGAGTCGGATATCACGCCCGGCCTTACCAACAAGCTTTCAATGCCTTTTGCGAAAAAAGTATGTTATACCTTTCCCGAAACCGAAAAGCATCTGATACGCGAAAAAGCGTGCTTTACCGGTCTTCCTGTCAGGGAGGAACTCCTTTCGGGTGACCGTATTAAAGGTTATAAACTCTGCGGCTTCAGCAGTATGAAACCTGTTCTTATGGTTATCGGCGGAAGCCAGGGTTCGGAGAATATTAACCGTATTGTACGCGAGGTACTGGATGAACTGCTGAAGACATACCAGGTTGTCCATATATGCGGAAAGGGAAATGTAAAGAAAGAATTTGAAAATATAAAGGGATATAAGCAGTTTGAATATGTAAACGAAGAACTGCCGGATATATATGCATGTGCGGATATTATGGTTTCACGGGCGGGGGCAACGGTTCTGTTTGAAATACTGTCCCTTAAAAAACCGGCCCTGTTAATACCCCTGTCGAGGAACGCCAGCAGGGGAGACCAGATTTTGAATGCGGAATCCTTTAGGAAAAACGGTTACAGTGAAGTCCTGTATGAGGAGGAAATGACAGCCGGAACCCTTGTTGAGAAAGTGAATGAAGTTTACCATAACAGGAATGAATACATAAAAGCTATGAATGCCGTAGGTTTTCAGAATCCGGTGGACAAAATCACCGAACTGATTGAAGAAGTATCCAGGGGATGAAAAATGTTGAAATAAGTAATAAAAATTTATAAAATAAATATTGCAGGAATTTATTGCAATAAAAAGCGATACCATGCAGGGATTTTAATAACTTCTTATCACGGGTGGAAATAATGAAGTTTAAAATCCTTGGTATTGAAATTACAATCCGCAAGGAATACATGGTAATTGGCATTATAATGTTTCTGGTGATCCTGGCTGTATGGGGATGGTACCTGAAAACGAACAAAATTGAAGTGTTTGATGCCAATGACAGACAGGATGAAAAAAAGGTACAAATCGAAACCGGGGATAATACCGGCAAGGAAAAAATCGTTGAGGATAACAGGAATACACAAGCGAAAAAAGAACCTCATTACATCAACATTAATACCGCTGACATGGAAACATTAATGAAACTGCATGGAATAGGCGAAGTAAAGGCACGGGCCATTATTGAATACCGGGAACGAAATGGGCCGTTTAAGTCTGCGGATGAAATAAAAAATGTTAAGGGAATCGGGGAAGCAACCTTCCAGAAAATCAAGGACAGGATCATCGTCGGAACCGAAGGCAGAAAGCCTTATAACACTGAATTATTGAAATAATCTTTTACATTTCATAAAATAAGGTCTATAATAGTTCCATAGAAAAATTAATATTATGGTATATTAATTTGTATATTTATTAATTTCTGCACGTACCGTAAGGAGTTGTGGATATGATTAATGTTACTTTGAAAGACGGAAGCTGCAAGGAAATGCAAAAGGGAATAACTGTTCTTGAAGCTGCCGAAAGCATAAGTGAAGGTCTTGCAAGGGCAGCACTGGCCGGTGAAGTGAACGGAAAAGTGGTTGATTTAAGATACCGGCTGAATGAGGACTGCAAACTTAATATTCTTACATTCGATGATGAAGGGGGAAGGATGGCCTACTGGCATACCACTTCGCATATACTGGCACAGGCGGTAAAAAGGCTTTACCCCGGTGTGAAGCTTGCAATCGGTCCCGCCATAGATACGGGTTTTTATTATGATTTTGACGTGGAAAAGCCCTTTTCTCCTGAGCAACTGGAGGAAATTGAAGCCGAGATGCAGAAAATCATAAAAGAGGATCTGCCTATTGAACGCTTTACCTTGAGCAGGGAAGAAGCGCTGAAGTTTGTTAACGAAAACGGTGAAATATATAAAGCCGAACTGATTTCAGAACTTCCTGATGATGCCGAAATATCGTTTTACCGTCAGGGTGAATTCACCGATCTTTGTGCCGGGCCACACCTTATGAGTACCGGCAAAGTTAAAGCAGTGAAGCTTATCAACGTTGCAGGAGCTTACTGGCGGGGCAATGAGAAAAACAAGATGCTGCAGAGAATTTACGGTGTAAGTTTTCCTAAAAAGAGCATGCTTGACGAACATCTTGCAAGGCTTGAAGAGGCGAAAAAGAGGGATCACAATAAGATTGGCCGTGAACTTGGAATATTTATGACCGCAGAACCCGTCGGTCAGGGACTGCCGCTGATAATGCCGAAGGGAACAAAGATATTGCAGATAATGCAGCGTTTTGTGGAGGATGAAGAGGAGCGCAGGGGTTATTTGAGAACGAAAACCCCGTATATGGCAAAAAGCGATCTTTATAAAATCTCCGGACACTGGCAGCATTACAAGGACGGGATGTTTGTAATGGGCGATGAAGAAAAGGACAGGGAAGTGCTGGCTTTACGGCCAATGACATGCCCGTTCCAGTTCCTGATTTATAATTCAAGGATACACAGTTACAGGGATCTGCCCGTAAGGCTCGCTGAAACGTCCACGCTGTTCAGAAACGAGTCCTCGGGGGAAATGCACGGGCTTATCCGTGTACGCCAGTTCACAATTTCCGAGGGACATATAATATGTACTCCTGAACAGCTCGAGGATGAGTTTTTCGGTGCAGTGGACCTGATTAATTTCATGCTTGATACCCTTGGACTTAAAGATGACGTAACATACCGTTTCTCAAAATGGGATCCGAACAACAAGGAAAAATACATTGATAATCCGGAAGGCTGGGAAGACACACAGGCAAAGATGAAGAAGATTCTCGACCATATTGGACTGCCGTACGTTGAAGCTGAAGGCGAAGCGGCATTTTACGGTCCCAAGCTGGATATACAGTATAAAAACGTTTACGGAAAGGAAGATACAATAATCACGGTTCAGATAGACTTCCTGCTTCCTGAGCGTTTTGACATGACATACGTGGACAAGAACAACGAAAAGAAACGTCCGTATGTAATTCACCGCACATCCATTGGGTGTTATGAACGCACTCTTGCAATGCTTATAGAAAAATACGCGGGTGCTTTCCCCACCTGGCTTTCGCCCATTCAGGTCAGAATATTGCCGATAGGTGAAAGGCAGATTGAGTATGCCGACAGTATTGCCGAAAGACTCAGAAATTTAGGCGTAAGGGTAGAAGTAGACAAGAGGAATGAAAAGATTGGCTACAAGATCCGTGAAGCGCAGCTTGAAAAGATCCCGTATATGCTTGTAATCGGAGACAAGGAAATGGAAAGCGGCCAGGTTGCAGTAAGATCAAGAAAAGAAGGAGATCTCGGCCAAATGGACTTCGATGTTTTTGCAGGCAAAATTACCGAGGAGATCGCTACAAGGGCAAGATAAAGAATAGTATCCATAAATAAAGCGGGTATTCCGTAAGGAATACCCGCTTTAAATCAATCCCACGTAAAAGTCCGTTCTATCTGCTCATATATTTCTTCAGGAGTCATTCCCGACGCGTCTATTACAGGTACGTCTATTGCCGTATCTTCCATTCCGAGGAAGTTCTTGTTTATACCGGTTAACACTATTGCATCGTATTCCTCGCTTTGTGCTCTGGGAAAGGCATCGAAGTCTATGGTTTCCACTTCGTATCCCCGTTCTTCAAGGTATTCCTGGACGGGAGTGAGATCGCGCTGTACTGCTATTTTATACATGAGATTTACCTCCGTCGAAAAATTGTTTAAACCAGTATTAATTTGCCCTGCTGAATGGCGAAATATACCCGTTTTTTTGCATAAACTACATTAAAAGTCGAATATTTTATGTTTTTACATAAAAATTGCGGGTATATAAAAATAAGTAAATTAAAATGTAAATTTTTAACTTTTTATTATATTGTAACTGTTTTATGTAAATTTTGTTGCCAGGGGGGCAATTTCATATGGTGATAAGCAGAATAAGAATAAAAAGAAAAGAATTGCTTATTTTATCCTATATCTTTTCAGTAATCGTTTCGGTGATTGTATATTTTACAGGCGGTACACACAAGGTATATACAAACCTTATGTATATTCCTATTTCAATCGCCGGCTCAACGAACGATACCAAAAGGGCAGTGATACATGCAGTTTTCAGTGGGTTTCTTGTAGGTCCGATAATGCCTCTTAATACAGCTTCAGGTACACCGCAGGATTTTATAAACTGGTTCCTGAGACTTGTGACCTATACGGTAATAGCTTCCGTAATAGGTTTTTTTTCGGATTATTACAACAGGGAATTTGAAACCAACAAAAGAAAAGAGGAAGAACTTGCAGCCGCCCAATATTCAATGGTTTATTCACTGATCAAGCTTGCCGAATCCCGGGATGACAGCACCGGCGCCCATATAGAAAGAGTGGCATTATTCTGTAAACTGCTGGCTGAGAAATTAAGGGAACATCCGAAGTATAAGGGATATATAAATGACAGCTATATTGACAACCTGTTTAAAGCAGCTCCGCTCCATGATATAGGCAAGGTGGGAATATCGGATGAGATACTTTTAAAACCCGGAAAACTTACCGAAGAAGAGTATGAGATTATGAAAAGGCATACCATAATCGGTGCGGAAACCCTTAAGGAAGTCAGGCGGAAATATCCCGGCAACAGGTTCCTGGAATTTGGAATAAGTATAACAAGCTGCCACCATGAAAGATGGGACGGCCTGGGATATCCGAAAGGCCTGAAAGGGACGGAAATACCCCTTTCAGCAAGAATAATGGCCGTTGCTGACGTGTATGATGCATTAAGGTCAAAAAGGGTATACAAAGACGCCTATTCCCATGAAGAAGCCGTAAACATAATCAAGCAGGGCAGAGGTACCCAGTTTGATCCCGATATAGTGGATGTTTTCCTGGAAAACCATGCCGAGTTCGATTATATATACAAAAGCACCGTACCGTCTTCATTGTTTTATGATATTTAGCCCAGGTATTTTTTTATCATTTCTTCTGAAACCGAATTATCCCTGCAGACTTGGCCGTAGAACTCCCCGCTTTTTCTGAGAGTCCTTTCCTGGGTGTTGAAATCTACGTGAATAAGACCAAATCTTGCAGATTCTCCCTCAATCCATTCAAAGTTGTCCATCAGGGTCCAATGGTAATATCTTTCCACCGGAATACCGTCATTTATAAGCCTGTAAACCTGATAAAGATGATCATAAATGAACCTGGCCCTGAATTCGTCCTTTTCGTCGCAGGTACCGTTTTCGGTGATCCAGACGGGTGCCCTGTATTTTTTATAGAACTTACGGCATAACAGGTACAAGCCTTCAGGGTATATCTCCCATCCCAAATCATTGACCGGTCTTCCGGGCATGGTTTTCTCGCTGAAACAGCGCACTGCGGATCTGGTGTAATAATTTATGCCTATAAAATCATAGAATTTTTCCTTCCGGTTAACGAATGGCAAAATGCTGCCGTATGACATTAATCTGGTAATGCCGCCCTGGAATAAATAGTCCATCAGTTTTGCAGCAATATAATCAACCGGATTTTTTGAAAAGGGAACGAAAACACGAAGATGGTTTGCAACACCCACCATTGTTTTCCCGCCGAATCCTTTTTCTTTACGGATACGATGTATTGCACGGTATGCAGCAATATGACACCTGGCCATATTCCTGTATACGCGGAGCAAAAGCCCAATATCCTTTTTCCCGGGCGGCCACAATGCAAAATAGTATCCCATCACGGCATACACATTAGGCTCATTGATGGTTATGTATTCACTGACCAGGTCCCCGATGTTTTCTACAACCTGACTGACATACCTTTCAAAATATGAAACCGATTTCTCGGTTTCAAACTCTCCTTCCTCGCAGAACCATAACGGATGAGAAAAATGGTGCAACGTAACAAGGGGTTTGACATTATTCTTCAGAAGCAGGGAAATTTCATCGCGGTAATGCTCGAGCGCTGATTTATCGAACTTGCCGTTTTCGGGTTCTATGCGGCTCCACTCTAGCCCCATCCTGTAAACCTTGTGGTTGAGCTTTTTCATCCACTCAATATCCTCTGCATACCTGTTCCAGTGATCATTTGCCCTTGTACATGAAGAACCATCCTTGATATGGCCTTCTTCACACCATCTGACCCAGTTGCTTTTGGTGAAGCCGCCTTCAATTTGGGTTGCGGCTGTCGCAGAACCCATTAAAAAATCTTTCGGAAACCGGAAGGCTTTCATGTAAAATCCCCCTTAAAGAATTTCCGCTACTTCCTTTAAACTGTCAAATATTAAATCGGGTTTGACATCGGATTTTTCAACATCTTCAGCTTTGGTTTCACCTGACAGTACCAGAAGTCCCGTTGCTCCGTGATAATATGCTGTGGCAATGTCGGTATACAATCTGTCGCCAACAAAAACGATATCGTTGAGGGTAAACCCTGTGTGATCCAGTATGCATTCAACGGTTTCCTTGTAGGGTTTTCCCAGGTATTTCGGCTTTTTACCCGTTGATGCGGTAATGAATGCGCACATAGCACCGCAATCGGGAATAAATCCGTCTTCCGTCGGGCAGTTTAGATCGGGATGGGTTGCTATGAAATCACTGCCGTTTCTGATGAGTCTGCAGGCAATATTCAGTTTTTCATAAGTAAGACTTGAGTCAAATGCTACCACAACGGCATCTGCATCCTCTTTGCTCAGGATTATTCCTCTTTCATAAAAATCTTTCTCAACAATATCGGTCGCCACGAGGTATATCTTTTTCCCGCTGTAATATTTCCTAAGATAATTTATTGTAACATCTCCCGATGTTATGATCTGATCTTTCCTGATATCAAGCCCCATTGAGGAAAGCTTTCTGATATAGAAATCCGATGTCCTGGAAGAGTTGTTCGTAAAGAAAAGGAATTGTCTGCCGGTGGCTTCCACCTTCCTGATAAAGTCGAGCGCACCGTCAATCAATTTGTTCCCCAGGTAGAAAGTACCGTCCATGTCAATGACAAAAAGTTTTTTTGTCTTTAGAATGTTTTCACTGTTCACAGATTCATCCTCCTCTGCAGCTTAAAAACAGTATACCATAAAAAAAGTCACACAAATAAGAAGCATTGAACTTCTGATTTATGTGACTCCAAAACTCCGTCCGTTTATGCCGGTTCCAGGTTCCGGAGTTCATAAAAACGGTGGAAGCCTGTTTTTTATTCCTAATCTTTATTTTGTCATACCTGACCGTGCCTTATCCAGCCTGCATGCTTGCCCTTAGCTTCTGTGCGAGGGCTTCATCCTTCAGCACGGATACGATGGCAAAGGAAAAATCCAGCGCAGTTCCCGGGCCTTTTGAAGTTATTATTTTGTTGGATATAACCACTTTTTCGTTTTTAATCACAGCACCGGCAAGCTCACTTTCAAATCCGGGGTAACAAACCGCTTCCAGGCCTTTCAGGTATCCTCTTCTTCCAAGTATAATCGGCGCTGCGCATATGGCCGCTATCCATTTATTGTTTTCAACCCTGTGAGAAATGGCTCTTTCAAGTTCGCGGCTGCTGTAAAGGTTATTCGTTCCTGGCATACCTCCCGGAAGAACAACCATTTCGGCATTTTCAAGGTCTGCGTCATTTATCAGGATGTCGGAAACTACAGGTATATTGTGGCTTCCGGTAACGGTTTTGGAGCCGGTTACCGATACTGTATTGACTTCGATGCCTGCACGCCGTAATACGTCCACAACCGTTAACGCTTCTATTTCTTCAAAACCGTCTGCCAGCATTACATAAACCATATCACCAGCCACCTTTCATATTCCATATTTAATGTAATAATTTATTTTTACCCGGTTTTTGCTAAATACAGTCTTATTATAGCATATAAAGACATTCAGAAAAATTATTTGCCGAGGAAATAACACCGGGACAAATCAGCAGGCAGAATAATCCGCCGTTGTTCTTGACGGTACTTTTCAACGCTTTTATAATTAAATTGTATCATTATATAAAACCTTGTTTCATATTGTGAAACATAACGGTGAAAGTGATGGAAGAAAAAAGTGTTCAGTCGGTTGACAGGACTTTCGATATAATTGAGCTTCTTGCGGTTTCCGGAAACGGAATGGGTATAACCGAGATTGGGAAAAAACTTGGACTACATAAAAGTACCGTATACCGTCTTGTTAACGCTCTGGTCCGACGGGGATACCTGGAAAAGGTGCAAAATACCGGTTTATATAAAATCGGTCCTAAATTTGTGGAAATAAGCGGTTTGTATCTGCGCCAGGTTGAACTTAAAACAGAAGCCATGCCTTTTATGAGAAACCTTTCAGACTTGACAGGTCAGGTTACGCATCTGGCAATACTTGATGAAACCGAGATTGTTTATATAGAAAAGATAGACGTAATGCCGGGGCTGAGAATGTATTCGCAGATAGGCAGAAGAGTACCTGTGCATTGCTCGGCATTGGGCAAGGCACTGCTGTCGGCACAGGAAGAAAATTTCCGGGAAAGTATTCTTAAGAAAATAAAATATGAGCAATATACGGAAAATACAATTACGGATGAAGATGAATTCAGAAAAGAGCTTGAAAAAACCCGGCTGAGGGGTTGGGCTGCAGACAATGAGGAGCATGAAAAAGGCATACGGTGCATCGCAGCACCGATACGGGATTATACAGGGAAAGCGGTTGCGGCCCTAAGTATTACAGGAAGCAGCACCAAAGTTTCACCCGAAAAGGACGAATATTACGGAAAAATGGTTGCTGAGGCGGCAGATAATATATCAAGGAGACTGGGGTTTACAGGAAAGGTTACGTAACATGTTGCCTCTTTGATACAGCAGGCTGCGGGTATATATGCCAAAGATATATATGTTAAACTGCGGAGGTGATTGCCATGAAAAAGGAAAAGGTCATTTCAAGAATTTGTGAAGTGGGTCTTGTTGCGGTGGTAAGAGCGGAGAACGAAGACAAGGCTGTAAGGATTGCCGAGGCGTGTCTTGAAGGAGGTGTACCTGCAATCGAGATTACGTTTACCGTACCCGGAGCCCACAAGGTTATTGAAAAACTTGCAGCCCGGTTTTCCGAAGAACAGATCATACTTGGAGCAGGGACGGTTCTTGATCCTGAAACCGCGCGGATTGCAATTCTGTCAGGCGCACAGTATATCGTAAGCCCGAGCCTGAACATCGAGACGGTTAAACTGTGCAACAGGTATCGTATTGCCTGCATGCCCGGAGCCATGACGATACGTGAAGTAATTGAATGCCTCGAGGCAGGTGCTGATATTATCAAGATTTTCCCCGGAGAACTGTTCGGGCCTAAAATTATAAAGGCAATCAAGGGTCCGGTTCCGCAGGCAGAATTGATGCCGACGGGCGGTGTTACCGTGGACAACGCTGTTGATTGGATTAAAGCGGGAGCAGTTGCATTAGGAGCCGGAAGCAGCCTTACTGAAGGTGCAAAGACAGGGGATTATGCAAAAATAACTGAAACCGCCAGGCTGTTTATTCAGAAAATTAAAGAAGCAAGAGGACAGTGACAGGGAGGGAGTTTTCATATGGCTCTGCTGGATATAAAACCGAAAAGCGGATGTATGTACGATTGCATATCCCTCGGTGAAGTAATGCTGAGGTTTGATCCGGGTGAAGGCCGTATTCGTACAGCAAGATATTTCAGGGTATGGGAAGGCGGCGGAGAGTATAATGTAACCCGTGGACTTCGCAAATGTTTCGGAATGGAAGTTGCAGTGGTTACCGCTTTTGCGGACAATGAAGTGGGGCGGCTGCTGGAAGATTTCATAATGCAGGGCGGTGTGGATACCCGGTTTATCAAATGGGTTCCTTATGACGGCATCGGAAGAAAAGTGCGAAACGGTCTGAACTTTACCGAACGGGGCTTTGGTGTCAGGGGAGCTGTTGGTGTGTCCGATCGTGCCAATACTGCTGCATCACAGCTTAAAAAAGGTGATATTGACTGGGAAACCATATTCGGAAAGTACGGAGCACGCTGGTTCCACACCGGAGGAATTTTTGCAGCTTTGTCCGAGACCACTCCGGAAGTGGTGATAGAGGCCGTTCAGGTGGCAAAGAAGTACGGCACGATAGTATCCTATGACCTCAACTACAGGCCTTCGCTGTGGATGTCCGTCGGTGGTGAGAAGAGAGCCCGGGAAGTTAACCGGGAAATTGCTAAATACATAGATGTAATGATAGGAAACGAGGAAGACTTCACTGCCGCTCTCGGTTTTGAGGTTGAAGGCAATGATGAGAATCTGAAGGCTCTGAATATAGAAGGCTACAAGAACATGATAAATGAAGCCGTAAAAACGTATCCTAACTTTAAGGTCGTTGCCACAACGTTAAGAACGGTTCATACCGCTACGATAAACGACTGGAGTGCAATCTGCTGGGCAGGTGGAAAGATATATAAATCCAGGGAATACAAGAACCTGGAGATCTTTGACAGGGTAGGCGGCGGAGACAGTTTTGCGTCAGGGCTTATTTACGGATTAATGATGACAGGTGACCCTGAAAAAGCCGTTAATTACGGTGCTGCCCACGGTGCTCTGGCAATGACAACACCGGGAGATACTTCAATGGCCGATCTTAAGGAAGTGGAAAAAATAATGGCCGGCGGGAGTGCGAGGGTTGTACGCTAATCAGAATAATTGCCGTTACTGAAAAATCATTCGGGAGATCATGAGTTCCATACGTATTCTCCCGAATATAATATTCAGGTAACAAAAATTTGGTTAATTGAAAAAGTAAATTCCGGTTTGCAAAAGTAAATTCCACAGTTTTTGCAAAGCAAGAGAAATCTATATTTTTCGTGTTTTTTGATGAGTTTTATTTGCGCTAAATATTAACAGTGATGTAA
>Ga0134102_1001069_pt1 | contig 26431 bp, 18 predicted proteins | sample 13_3_2metaG_FD_94447 | JGI IMG/M metagenome (GOLD analysis project Ga0134102, IMG submission 94447) | Switchgrass degrading microbial communities from high solid loading bioreactors in New Hampshire, USA - 13_49_3.3_201_A3 metaG | ecosystem: Engineered > Bioreactor > Semi-continuous > Anaerobic...
AAAGTAGGGCGGCGCTATTTCAGTCTGGAATCAATGTCAAAGATTACATCGATAAATGAATTTACATTGACACCAGTAGCTTTATTACATAAATGAGGTGAAAAAATGATAAAGTAGAAATCAATTTACACCACTTGACAAGACACTATCCAATATTCTACCATACATGTAATAAATTACAATATTAATTAAAATATTAATACAAGCTAGGAAATAAATACATTATTTTTCTGTATAAAAAGGTGAAAAAAGAAAAGGTTTTACGGTAACACAAAAATAAGGCTGCCTATCATTATATTAGTCGGTTTTTCTGTGTCTTATGTCAGATTAACTCTTCTACACATATATTAACTACATTTTATTGAATAGGTGCAGACACAGGGAATTTTCTTCTGCCTTGGTTTCTAGAGATAGCTCTTGTGTCTATTATTGAACCTCCCTGTGCTTCTATATTTTATATTAAACTTTCTAAAAACTCCAAATTGTTTTTAAGCTTTTCTATAGTCCCTTTTTCATTTGAAAAATCCTCTATGGACAAATACCCGTTAAAACCGGTTTCTTTAAGATTTGACACCAGCTTTGATATATTGGCATATCCTTTTTTCAGAGGAGCCCAGGCAGGCATCCATACCTCCTGCCCGTTATCCAGGGTGTCAACCTTGTTCCACACAGCGTTTTTTACATGGACATACGAAAGGTATTCCCCCAGGAGTTCAAGACCCAGCTTGTAGTTTTCATATCCTTCATGGACCATATTGCCCGGGTCATAAATGACGCCGAAGCATTTCGGGTCAAAGGCTGAAACCAACCTGTATGCCGCACTGGCGCTGGGGATTATATTCCCCATATGTATTTCCAGGTTTATTTTCACTCCATATTTTGAAGCAAGTCCTTCCAGGCATTTCAGCTCACACAAAGTTCTATCAAAAAGTACCCGGTAGTTTTCCTTTTCATCATAGTTGGGCGGGAAAACCCTGACATTCCTGCATCCGATTGCAGATGCGGCATCCAGCAGTATTTCGATAGAATCAGTTTCATGAGGCCTTAAATAAGAAGTGAGGGAAAATATTTCTATATTATGGCGGTCGCAGATTTCTTTTGCCTTTACCGCTTCGTCCTTTATGTTACTTATGTCCAGTGTACTTTTGTTGTAGGTCCAGTACCTGTTTTCAAAAGTATAATTCTCAGGCTTTTGTTCCGGTGGGGGAGCCGACACCCTCCACTCTATACCGTCGTAACCCAGCTGTTGCAAAATTCTGGCGGTTTCTTCAATATTGTACTCAGGCATGCTCACGGAAAAGACGCCTAATTTCATTAGGATAACCCCCTGGAAAGTTAATAATTGTGTATTTATGTATGGTATACTTACAGTATAGACTGCGTTGGAATACTGTGCAAGCCATACCATATTTTATACTTCATACTGGAGAAGCCGGCTGTTTACCTTGCAGTGAAGGACTGCTGACCGGGTTATTGAGGCCGGTGACTTAAAATGCAGAGGGGATCAATATGATGAAATCTCATACGCTAAAAAACCAAAATCTAATAGTGGATTATAACCTGGTGGATCCGCTTCAGCCTGTCAGGATAGGAGCGGTGTATTACAGAAGGTCAAATCCACCTGAGAGGGATTGGGAAAGGGACTATTCAGTGGCTGCAGAAGACGGTATCAGGATTTTCAGACATTGGTTTTTGTGGGGCGCCATCAATTATGCCCCGGGAAAATACAACTGGGAACCTTATGACCGCCAACTGGACCTTGCTGAAAAGTATAACATTAAAACCGTCATTGCCGAGTTCATAATAAATGTACCGGAGTGGCTGTATCACGAATACCCTTACGCAAGAAAGGAGCACTACAGCGGGCGGAAAGCCGAAAGCGAGATACATATAAGTTGTGCTACGGGCGGCCATAATGCCATGTGTCTGGATAATAAAGAAGTTGAGGAAGCTGCAAAGGAGTTTCTTACTGAGCTTGCTAAGCGCTACAGGAACCATCCTGCATTATATGGATATGACATATGGAATGAATGTTCATGGTATTCTCCTGAAAACTTATGTTATTGTCCGGCCACCCAGAATGCTTTCAGGGAGTGGCTGAAGAAGAAGTATAACAACGACCTGGATGCATTGAACAAGGCATGGAGGCGTTTTAGCTATACATCCTGGGACCAGGTGCAACTGCCCAGAAAGGTTGTGCCATATCCCGAGAATTTTGATGCCGTGGAATTTTTCAATGACAATTCATTTAAATGGATGAAATGGAGAGCGGACATATTACGGGAACATGACCCGAACCATTACATAATTGCCCATGGGAACGCGAAAAGCTTTTCCGATATTGCCCCGGCCTGCGGGGATGACTGGGAGGCTGCGAAGGTTCCAGACATATTTGGGTATACATACTGGTACGCCAACAGGTGCCATCCGCTCCTGGCGGGCGACATGATCCGTTCCGCATCAAATGGGAAGGAGTTTTGGAGAGCTGAAGCCATAGGAAATTCCGACTGGGAAAAGAGAAGCGTCAGGGATAATTACCATCCTGAGAAAGACGCAATGGCAGACCCTGAAAACATCAGGCTGGACGCCATGATTTCCTTTATGGCCGGCGCAAGGACCTACATGAATCCCCGGTGGAGGTCCCTGCAGGATGGGCCCCTTTTTGGCGCATATGGATGGTATGGCCTGGATGGAAGCCGGACGGACCGTTCCGGAATGGTTTCGGAAATATCAAAATGGGCGTATGATGAAAAACAGAAAGAACTGTGGACGGCTATGCCGGTAAGAGGCGAGGTTGGAATTCTGCTGCTGGAGGAAGCGCAGGCCAACTGCTACTTATTCAATGGCAACACGGATTATTATTCCTTAAGTATTCAAGGGTGCTATGAAGCTTTTAAGGAATCAAATATACAGGCGGATTTAATTAAAATTGACCAGATCATGGATTATTCACTGGTGTATGTGCCTTATCCCGTTGGCTTATCTGATGAGACAATGAAAAAGTTGCAAGACTGGATTGCTGCCGGCGGATTCCTGGTTGGCGAAGCCTGTTTCGGGTATTTTGACGGGCATGGACATGCCCTGGAGAAACAGCCCAACAGGGGATTTGACGAAGTGTTTGGATGCCGGGAAGATGGTGTGTCGTTTGCTCCGGACAGGTGGAAAGAACTGAAGGTTCATACCCTTAAGGGAACTGTCAACGGCGCAATATTAAGGCAATCGTATACTGTGGAAACAGGGGAAATATGGGGAACGTATGACGACGGCAGGGTGGCCGTTGTGAAAAACAAGTATGGGAAAGGCTGTGCCATGATAATTGGAACTATAATGGGCTTTGCTTACAAAGAAAAACATGACGAGCCCACCAGGAAGTTCTTCGCTTCACTGCTGGAAGCTGCAGGAAAACGACCTCTTGTATCTGTGCCTAACAACAGCAATATTGTGGCGAGGATTTGTGCCGACCGGGAAAAAGCCGTGCTGTGGGTGGTTAATGAATCCAGGGTGCCCCAGAGGGTAAGGGTATATCTTGATAAAGAGGCAATAAAGTTCAGTAATGCTGATGCGTACAGGGGGAAGGTATATAAAGTATTGCCAAATGTTGCAGTGGAAGTGGAAGTGCCGGGAAGGGATGCCGCGGTGTTGAAGCTATATTAATGACAGTATTGATGTAACCTTAATTGAAGGAAGTTGTTCAATTTATAAAGACCAGGATGCAAAAGCTATTTAATAATTATACATTATTTAAGAATTCAGGAGGTTATATTATGGAAAGACCTGTATATTGTCATGGGTGGCTGCGCGGGAGGCCTAACTGTCATCCTGTTCATCCAATGAAGCACATGGGGATAATTGAGGATCTGGAAAGAAACCATGCCACTATGCTCTCTTGGAGCATTATGGGAGGCGGTGCAATTTCCCTGCCGTTTCTTGAAGAACAAATTTACGGGGAAGTTCCGCCTCAATTGCGGTTCCATGGCTACATGAATGAAAAGGAATTTAATGAAGAATGCCTGAAACGGGGTATTTTACCTTTTGCTGTGATATACGAGGCACAAGGATGGGAGTTTCCCGTTGTTCTTAATGAAGAAGAAACGGAAATCCTTGAAATGAACATATTGCGTTCGGGAGAAGACGTAAAGTGGTATGGTTTGCGGGAATTTACCAATAACCAGTATCATAAATTATTTAAGAAAAAATTTGAGGATTACTTCCCCGGCGGACTTTACAACAGTGACGGGGAAAATGTGACGGATTTATGGACCGAATGTGCAACAAAGGATATGTACGGTAATCCCACTCACTGCCGCTGGGTGGAGGTTGAGGGACTGACCCGAACATGCCATGGTATGTGCCGGAATAACCCGGTGTGGAGAGAGTATTTGAAGAAAAATATCGAAATAATAATTGACGCAGGAGCAAGGGCTATCCAGCTGGATGAAACGGAAACACCCATTTGCTTATTTGGAGCCGGTGGCTGCTTCTGCAAGGACTGTCTGAAACAATTCAGGGTTTATCTTAGGAATTTAAAGGTAAGAGGCCAACTGCCCAAAGAAATGGAACAGTTCGACCTGGAAACCTTTGATTATGCGAAATTTTTACGTGAAAGGAATATTACATGGCCCAGGAATTTCTCCAGTATACCTTTTGCGGACCTTTACTGGCGATTCCACGTAGAGACGCATAATAAACATTTTCAGGAACTGGTTACATACGCCAGGGAGTATGCCGGGAAAAAAGGTATAGACATTAAGGTCAGCGGCAATTTCACCAACATGCATCTTTTATACCTTCCTTCATTGGACTATGTGGACTGCTGTACCACTGAACTCAGACGAACGGTCTTTAAGCGCCATAATTGGCTGCGCATGGCTGCAGGCTATACCCAGGACAAGCCGGTGGTCCTGGCCGAAAGTCCCTATGACGGGTTTATGCCGAAGTTTGTGGAACTGATTCACAAGGGGAAGGCAGATGACTATTACCGCCTGTTTATGATGGAGCCAGCCGTACATGGTATAAGCATGGCATTCCCCTATGGGGCCTGGATGGGCAACAAGACGAAAGACAGTTTCCATGCTCCGTATAAAACCGGCGAAGAAGTGCAGGATTTTCTTTACTACCATGATGATTTGTTCAGCAAAAAATCCGGCGCAAATGTCCTGGTATTGTACAGTTTTAACTCTTATATGCAAAACGACTGGCATTCAGGACAAGGTGAAAATCTCTTTTACACTGATGCTGACGACTTGCTTTCCTATTCTGTTACTTATGACAACCGTGCTCCGGAAATGCCTTTCTTTGACATAACTCAAAAGATGATTGAAAAGCAGATACCATATGATGTGAAAGTTCTTGGAGACGGCGACCTGGTACCGGATACATTCAGTATTGACGATTTGTCACAATACGATATGGTAGTGGTTCCGGGTTGTGACTGGCTTACGGAGAACCAGGCCGGTGTTATTAATGAATTTGCAAAATCAAAACCTGTCTATGTATACGGGGATTTTGCACAGAATCTTGCAGATGCAGTTGACAGCCTCAAAGAGCAACCATATTCCGTTGTTGTAAATGAAACTGGTGAAGCACCTCTTAAAGAATTTATTGAAGCTTTGTCCGCAGGATATGACAATTTCAGAATTATTGCCTATGACAACGCGAACATATATATACAGAAAGCCATCACCGGCAGGGGTATGGTTCTTCATTTATTAAACTACGCGTTCGATAAGGAAAAATATAAAACTATCAGGCAGTCTTTGACCATTGATATAAAACTGGAGCAGTTTAAGCACATTTCTACCTATACTTTATCCGGAGAGCAGATAAAGTATGATATTCTACAATCTCCAAGACAAGGTTTTGTAAGACTTAAACTGTACGATGTACCTTGTTATGGGGCAATATTGTTTCATTCATAAACCTTTGACGTAAAAATAAAATCTTGGGGGTGTAAATGGTGAAACCTACCGGTTTAAGATGCGAATATGTTGAAAATCCAATGGGTGTCCAGTCTGAACATCCCTTACTCAGCTGGATGTGCAACAGCAACAGGAGAGGAGCTTACCAGACCGCATACCAGGTAGTTGCGTCATCTAGCGAAGAGAAACTGCTGGCAGGGGATTACGATTTGTGGGATAGCGGCAAAGTAGAAAGCAACCACAGCTTTGGCGTACCTTACAACGGAAGAAAACTGTCCAGCGGGCAAAGGGTTTACTGGAAGGTACGTATCTGGGATGAAAATGACAATGTGACCCAATTCAGTGACCCTGCGTTTTTCGAGATGGGCCTGCTTAACCCGTCAGACTGGAAAGGCCGGTGGATGGGTTTTTTAGGAGGCCTCATAGGAAATGGTATACTTCTGCGCCATTCATTTACCGTGACTAAGAAAGTGGCCAGGGCAAGGGCCTATATTTGCGGCTTGGGTTATTACGAACTTAGGCTTAACGGAAGCAAAATTGGTGACAAATTGCTGGACCCTGGCGCCACGGATTACAGCAAAACCCTGTTATACTCCACTTACGATGTTACAGGGAACTTGCGGAATGGTTTAAACGTAGTGGGCATTGTTTTGGGAACAGGGTGGTCTGGCACCCCCAAGGCACTGCTGCAGATAAACATTGAATTTGATGACGGCACCAGGCAGGAGGTTTTCACTGACTGGGGAATTGGCTGGTATGTGGCCAAAGGGCCTATCATTTATAACAGTATCTATGATGGCGAGGATTATGATGCCCGCCTTGAAAAAGACGGATGGGACACCCCTGAATACAGGGAACGGTTTTTACTGGAACACCAGCGGCCGGGTGGATGGGCACTGGCAACAGTAATTGAACCCCCTGGCGGCAAACTGGTTGGTGAAATTATGCCCCCGATCCGGGTAACCGGGCAAGTGGAACCTAAGTATCTCTATACCCTTCCCGGCAACAGGAAGTTATACGATATAGGTGTTAACTTAAGCGGATGGGTCAGGCTCAAGGTTAAAGGCGACCGCGGCGCAAAAGTTGTATTGACATTTGCTGAGGTTTTAACCAAAGACGGCGACCTTGACATGGAATCCCTCCGCTCGGCACGCTGTCAGGACAGCTATATCCTGCGGGGGGACAAGGATATCGAGGAATATGCACCGCGGTTCACCTACCATGGTTTCAGGTACTTTACCGTGGAGAAGATAGGAAATGTGAACATAGAATCCATGACAGCGGAATTTGTTCGCAGTGACCTGAAGAAAAACGTGCACTTTGAATGCGATGATGAATTCCTGAACCGCCTTGCCCATGTGATGTGGCATACGGATGCATGTAACATGCACAGTATTCCTACCGACTGCTGCCAGCGGGACGAGAGGCATGGGTGGACTACGGACACGACTTCCAGGGCGGAAGGTTGTGTTTACCACTTTGATGTTGCAAGCTTTTTTGATAAATGGTCCAGAGATGTTTTTGACACACAGGATAAAAACGGGTACTTTGCCGATACTGCGCCCCACAGGTGGGGGAGGCGCCCCTGTGATCCCCAGGTAAATACTCCAATAAATTTACCCCTTTTGCTGTACAGGGCATATGGTAACAGAAAAGTGTTGGAAGAAAACTATGAAAGCATGAAACGGTATATCGAGGCCCTGGTTAAGGAATCTGACGGATTGCTTATTTCACGGAGCGGGTTCGGGGAATGGGCATGCCCTGCGGATGAGTGTTATCCTGAGCCTTACGGAGCGGGTGCCGTTTCAAAGCATGTAACGCCTACCTTGGTGTCTACCGCATATTTTCATTTTTCTGTGCACCAAATGAGCCAAATTGCTGAAATTTTGGGACTTTCTGATGATAAAAGGTATTTTGACGGCCTTAAGGAGAAGATAAAAGAAAGATTTAACCAGCGCTTCTTTAATGAAGAAACATGCCAATATGATTCGGGCAGCCAAAGCTCCAATGCCCTTTCACTGGCCCTTGGCCTGGTACCGGATAAATACAGGGAATGTGTGGCACGAAACATTGCCAAAAATGTTGAAGAACGCGGTTACCATTTCACAACCGGTAATATGGGGACAAAGGCTGTGGTGGAAGTGTTGTCTGAATCCGGACATGAAGATGTGGTATATGCCCTCATGACCCAAAGAACATCACCCAGTTTCGGATATATGCTTGAGAAAGGCGCAACAAGCATTTGGGAACGTTGGGAAGCGGATAGAAACAACAATATAATGAATGCCTACAACCATCCTATGTTGGCAGCCTGCAATGTATGGTTTTACAAGTATCTTGGTGGAATACGCGTAAGTGATGATACAGTAGGTTTCCAGGAGTTTATTATTGCACCGCAGGCTCCGGCCAAGCTAAACTATGTCAACACCGGCATGGAGATTATGTGTGGTCATGTGGCATCGAGGTGGAGAAGGGAAGAAGGAAGATTCATATTGGAAGTTGAGATCCCGTTCAACACCTGTGCAACCGTGATAATCCCCAGGAAATATGGTAAGCCGGGAGCAAAACTATATGAAGGAGATAACCTTGTCTGCGATGGCAATGAAGTTTTCCTGCAGTCGGGCATTGTATCTGCGGCATCTACAGAAAATGAGTATATTGTAAAGATTCAAAGTGGCAGCTACCGTTTTGTATTAAAATAGACAAAAAATAAAGACTGGAGAAGGAGTTACAAAATGAACAGAAAGACAAGAATTACTTTAGATAAGGATTTCACCATAGGAAAAATTGATGACAAAATATTCAGTTCTTTTGTTGAACTTCTGGGCAGATGCGTGTACGGAGGAATATATGAGCCCGGTCATCCTATGGCAGACGAGAAAGGGTTCAGACTTGATGTACTCAAGTTCACTAAAGATTTAAACCTCACACTGAACCGTTTTCCGGGAGGGAATTTTGTATCTTCTTACAGGTGGGAAGATGGCGTCGGTCCAAAAAGCAAAAGGCCCAAACGTCCCGAATTAGCCTGGCAATGCATTGAACCGAACCAATTTGGAACCAATGAAATGGTGGAATGGTCAAAGCTTAACGGCTCAGGCATAATTATGACAGTTAATTTGGGAACACGGGGCATCGAACAAGCCCTGGACCTTCTGGAATACTGTAATTTCCCCGAGGGTTCATATTATAGCGATTTGCGTATTTCCCACGGTTATAAGGAACCACATAACATTAAGTATTGGTGCCTTTCAAACGAGGTAGACGGTGTTTGGCAGGTAGGTCAAAAAACGGGAACTGAATATGGACGTCTTGCCCGGGAAACATCCAAGGCGATGAAGCTGCTGGACAATACAATTAGTACAATTCTTGCAGGAAGTTCATCTCCTTCCCAGGCAACATTTCCTGCTTTTGACGCAGATGCGCTGGATGAAGCGTATGATTTTGTAGATTACTTGTCTATACATCAGTATTTATCAAACAGGGAGAATGACACGAGAAATTATGTGGCAAAGACATTGTCAACGGAAGCATATCTGAAATCAGCCATTGCCACCTGCGATTTTATAAAGGCGAAGCATAGAAGTAAAAAAACGATGATGATATCCTTTGATGAATTTAATACATGGGATGCCACAATGGCTGAGGACAGGTTTAAAAACCGCTGGCAATTCGCGCCATCGTTGCTTGAGCAGGTTTATAACATGGAAGATGCGGTTGTGCTGGGCAGTATGCTTATAGTTATACTGAAGCATGCTGACAGGGTCGGTATTGCATGCCTTTCAGAGCTGGTAAACAGTATAGCCCATATCAGGACTGAAACCGGTGGAGGATGTTGGGTATTGCCCCCTTATTATACATACCTGCTGTTTTCCAAATACGGTAGGGGCATTTCATTGTTGCCCGTTATTGATTCGCCCAAATATGACTCTGTTCAATATACTGATGTTCCTTTTGTGGATGCAGCTGCAACTATAGATGAGGGCAACTGCCTGTCCATTTTTGCCATTAACAGGGATGTTGACAATTCAATCCCGGTTGAAGTGTTATTACGTGGTTTTGGCCAATACAGAGTAAAAGAGCATATTGTGCTTGAAAGTGAAAATCCTAAAGACACAAACACTAAAGAAAATCCCAATAATGTAGTCCCTCATTCGAACGGGAACGCATTTATGGATGGAGATGTAGTGTACGCGGAACTTCCAAGGCTGTCATGGAATGTGATAAGGCTTGAGAAGATGAAATAAGGAAATGGTTAAGAGAAGAATCTTGGACAACGGACATAAGCACATCAATTTTTTACAGTTTAGGTGGTATATATGAAAAGCATAATTAAACTTAATGACGGTTGGTTTATCAGGAAAATAAGCCCTGTGGACAGGCTGGACGAGAAAATGATAGCTGAATGTGAGGGTAGTAGCGAAGAAGAACTCCCTGCCCAAATGCCTGCCCAGGTACACGAGATATTGTTATGGCATGGTAAAATAGAAGACCCTACTGTTATGGGAAACCCGGAAAAGTGTTTCTGGGTTGCCGAGACAGACTGGATATACAAGTGTACATTTAACCTCAACATAGCAAGTTTAGCCGAACCTTCAAAAAAGAAAAAGTATTACCTTAATTTCAGGGGCTTGGATACATTGACGGATATTTATCTTAACGGCAGGCATATCGCCAGCCATAAAGACATGTACATACCCCTTAGGGTGGAGATAACCGAAAACATCAAAGAAGAAAACATTCTTCTGGTTCATTTCCATTCCCCTCATGAGTATCTTAAGCATCATACTTCCCCTGCCGTGGAAAGCGGCAAGGTTCCGAAACATAAACTGCTGCGGAAAGTTATTCACGATTTCGTGGATTTCCTCGGTCCGAAGCCTTACCTTACCAATATAGGCATATTTGATGATGTATTGCTTGAAGTTGCCGATGAAGCTGAAATTGAATATGCCGATATCCAGGCAAAGGTTAATGAAGATTACAGCAAAGGAATATTGCAAATTGCTGTGAATGGCATTGGACACCTTGCAAACGGTATCCTGAAAATTACAGCCATCGGACCGGACGGTGGAGTTTGCGGTGAGTCAAATTCAGAAATTGGATTGAGTCCGTGGTATAAAGAAGCGGAACTTGTAATTAACAGGCCTGCCCTCTGGTGGCCCCGTTCCCATGGAAATCAGCCGCTATATAAGGTTATTATCGAGCTGTATGACGGGAATGTTCCCTTGGATAAAGTGGAAAAAACGGTTGGCTTCAGAAAAATAGAAATGGATAGTCCCTTTGATTTCAGAATTAACGGGAAGCCTGTAAAGCTTTGGGGAGCGAACCTGGCGCCCATCCAAAGAATCACCAATGCCTGGAACAGTGAAGTGGCGCTGAAATTACTGGATATGGCTGAAAACGCCCACATGAACATTTTAAGGGTTTGGGGGGAGGGAGTACCGTACCCCGATGAACTTTACGATGAGGCAGACAAAAGAGGATTCTTGCTGTGGCAGGAGTTTTACATGAGCTATGGTATGCACCCTGATGATGATGAATACAGGGAGCTGTGCTGCAAGGAAGCTGAACACGTTATAAGGCGCCTGAAGCACCATCCGTCCATCCTGATGTGGTGCGGCGGGAATGAATCCATAATGAGTACCGAGTACGATTTCGCCGGCGAAAAATGCCTGGGCCAGGAGATATTTATGGAAGATTTCAAAAAGATATGTGAAAAACTGGATCCTGACAGGTATTATCACGAGATTTCTCCGTATGGCGGCAGCTTTGCCAATGACCCAAGCGCCGGTGATAGTCATGGATATACCCATATCTGGTTTGTCCCTGGGGCGGAGTATCCCGTCATGCTTTCTGAGAATACCAGGATTTCTGTTCCGGCATTAAAAAGCCTGAAGAGGTACCTGGGAGACAAGCCATTATGGCCGGAGGATTTTACGGGAAAAGTCAAGAACCATAACGATCCTCCAATGCCTCAAACCTGGCTGGAACGTGCACCAGGAGGGGTATGGCCCAGGACAAAGAATTATGAAAGGTTTTACGATGCAGATAATCCCGAGGACCTCATATATAAATTGGGCTCAGCACACTCGCACCACTTGAGGGAAACCGTTGAAAGGTGCAGGAGAGGGAGGCCCTGGTATGATGATACAGGGGAAAGGATATGCAAGGGGCACCTGGTCTGGAAGCTGAATGAACCTTACCCGGCTTTCTATTCAAGCATGATTGATTACTATCTGGAACCAAACATGGCCTATTATGCATTACGCAGGGCTTATGCACCTGTGCTTCTTTCCTTCGATATAGGTAACTTCATTCACCTGTGGCTGGTGAATGACAGTACTGATAAGGTGGAGGGTACGGTCGTCTGCTGTCTTTTTAATCCCCGAACGAATAGGATAATGAAAGAGATAAAAAAGGATGTGTCTGTTGAAGCAGATGAGTCCATGATTGTTTGCAGGTTGGACGAATTTGGGCAATTCAAGCGCGAGAATTTCCTCTTTGCAAAGCTGGCAGATAAAAACGGAAACATTATTGCAAGAACCAACGATTACGTGGACAATGAGCGCTACCTTTATTTCCCCGACGCAAAACTCCAACTTGAGCTTGATAATGGCGATATAGTTATTACCACTGACCAGTTTGCCAGATGTATAGAATTGGCTGGAGATAATAACGGTGATGAATTTGGGTGGTTTTTCGAAGATAATTACTTTGACTTGATGCCTTGGGAGACGAAGAGGGTTAAGGTGCTTGGCAGGCACAACGAAGGCGTAATCACCGCAAAAGCACGGTACTCTTCCCAGGTTGCCAGGCTGCAATATAAAAGGTAAAAAGCACGAAAGAAGCACATTGAATACTTAAGAGAAGGTGATCTGTCCATGAAAAAAAGCATTGTTTTATCGGACGGCTGGGTGCTGAAAGACTGTAACACAGGGCAGGAATATCCTATCCCCAGGATGCCGATGCAGGTCCATTCGATTCTGAGGGAACACGGCGTAATAAGCGACAATTATATTTATGGTGATACTTCCGACTGCCGTTGGGTGCAGGAGCATGAATGGCAATATACCACGAATTTTATATGCGAAGAGCCGGAAAAAATTGCGTATATAAGCATTAAAGGCCTTGATACATTTGCCGATGTGTACCTTAACGGAGAACTGGTCGGCAGTCATGAAGACTTCTATCTCTCCGCCCGGTTTGATGTGACAGGGAGGCTTAAGGAACAGAACACCTTAAGCATATATTTCCGGTCTGTGCCTGAAATACTTAAGGAATGCGAAGCCCGAAATCCACATCCTGACCGTATCAAACCATACAGGATGATACGCAAGAATTTAAGTCACTTCACTTATGAAAGACTGGACTGATTACCCGTGGCCAAAAGAATGGAATGCCATAACTTCTGCCGACTCACACCTTAAAATACCGCCGGTGGAACAATTCTATGATGCGTATGACTTTGATTCGTTGGTTTACAGGTTTGGAGCAGCGGCCAGCGCGTATTTAAGGGAAACAGTGGAAAGGTACCGGAGAGGCAAACCCGTATGGGACGCTCACGGACCGCGCAGGTGCCAGGGACACCTGGTATGGAAACTGAATACTACGATGCCTCATATTTACAGCTCGGTAATTGACTATTACCTGGAGCCAGGCATGCCGTATTATGCCCTGAAACGGGCGTATGAACCCATACTTGTCTCTTTTGAAATTGGTGACCATATATATGCATGGATAGTAAATGACAGTACCGAAATTGTTAAGGGAAGTCTTACCGTCCAGTTGTACAACATTTTTTTAAATAAGGTAGAAAAGGAATTTACGGTACCTGTAAGAGTCGCCGAGGGCCAGTCGCAGCTTGTCTGCAACCTGGATGAATTTGGCCAGTTCCTTCGCAACAGGTTGATTGTTGGAAGGCTGGTGGGAGAAGATGGTGACCCCATATCAACAGCAAATATTTTTGCAGATATTGAACGGCACCTTTCTTTCCCTGAAGCCAGGATTTCCCTTGAAATTGAGGGTGACGAACTGGTTGTCGGAACAGATTATTTTGCAAGGTGTGTGGAATTATCAGGTGAATGCAACGTGGATCCATTTGGATTCTTTTTCTCGGACAACTATTTTGATCTGCTGCCGGGTGATAAAAAGAAGGTGAAAATAAAGACGAAACATAAAGAGGGAAATATCACGGCAAAAGCTCATTATTCAAAGTCAAAAACGGTTATAGAATATAAGGCACAAAAGTAAAGTGGAATTCATCTTGTCTCACATGCAGGCTTACAAATAATCCGGATTTCGGCTAAACCGGCTGAATCCGGTTTTTTATTTTCCGTTCTAAATCATCATTTACTTATTGGCAGGTATGTAATATAATGCGTGAAGAGTGCTGAAAACCACTACCTTAACCTGGTTGCTGGTTTGTCTTAAATGATATGCAGAAGTCGTGGAAAGGATGCTTGTAATGGAGACGCAAATAAAAGTAAGTTCTGAAAAGCAGAAACCGGTCAGGAAATTATACGGTCCATTATATATCCTGGCTGCAGCAATTATATGGAGTTTTTCCGGAGTCTTGTCAAAATACGTTGGTTGGTCTGCAGTGTCTATCGCATTTATGCGTGGAGTATTGTCAGCAATTGTTATCGGCTTGATTACAAGGCAGTGGCGTTTTTCATTGACTCCTGCAGTACTGATAAGCGCATTTTGTATTTTTTCAACGTCAGTACTTTTCATGGCTGCCAATAAGATGACCAGTGCGGCAAATGCCATTGTATTGCACGGTATATATTCTTATTTATTCTGCGGTATTTTTAAAGACCAAAATAACCAAAACGGATATTATTACAGTATTTTTCACCCTTTCAGGCATTCTGCTCTTTTTGATTGACCATATCGGGCATGGGGCATTGGCGGGGGATTTGCTAAGCCTTTTGTCGGGAATTACTTTTGCCGGGGTATTTCTGGCCAACCGTTTGCCGAAAGCAAATCCGCAGCAAGCTTCCTTTTTAGGCTGCCTGCTGCATGTTTTTTTACTTCCTTTTTTTGTAACCGATCCGGCAGTGAAGAAATTTAACAGGGTTGAGTGGATTGCTGTTGCTTTGATGGGTATATTTTTAGGTTTGGCGTATACTGCTTTTTCCAGGGGAATACGCGCCACGTCGGCACTTTCTGCATCATTAATCTGTACCGTGGAACCAATTCTGAATCCTGTGTGGGTCTTCCTGATTTTGGGCGAAAAGCCGTCTACCCTTGCCATTATTGGCGCATGTATTGTTATTACTACAGTAACTTATTATAATGTAGTGTCTGTTCAAAAAAAGAATGAAGAAGTAAAGTGATTGTACTCCTACTGTTAATCTTCAACATATTAAGATAGTCTTTTTTGCAAATTGAAAATACTTATATTGGGAATTTTACAAACATTCTATATAAGTAATGGTATAATAATTTTAGGTTGTTATAATGAAAAACTTGAATTTTGCTATCTTTTTTCTTCCCATGAATATTTAAATGAAAGGTGTGTTACAGATGGCTGATTACAAGTTTAAACCCTTCGAAGACCTGCCTGAAATTCATGATTTGCCTGACCCCTTTATCGGCCCTGACGGAAAAAGGATAACAAGCAAGGAGGAATGGCCGAAACAGCGGGAGTATTTGCTCAGCATGCTGGACTATTATTTATACGGTCCGGTTCCGCCAACCCCAGCATCGGTGGAAGGGGAACTTTTGGCCCAGGAAAAACGTTTCGGCGGCAATGCTTTATTTGAGACAATCAAGCTAAACTGTGACAATTTCAGCTTTACAATTAATGTAATGAGGCCCAATAAACCAGGTAAGTTTCCGGCCATATGCTACCTGGGTATGCCGGTAATCTTCGGAAGCATACCTGTGGAATGGGAAGCAGTCTGCGACAGGGAATATGTTCTTGCTACATACGCCGTGGACCAGATTGCCCCGGACAGGCCTGAAGGAGGCGGACCTTTATATGAAGCCTATCCCGGCTGGGAAGGTAAAACCATAATGGCGTGGTCATGGGGTATCATGCGGATTATTGATTACCTGCTCAAGTGTGATTATATTGACGAGGATAAAATCGTAGTAACCGGCTGTTCAAGGATGGGTAAAACTGCCCTGTGTGCCGCAATCCATGACACCCGGGTAGCCCTGGCCGGAATCGCCGGCTCCGGATGCGGCGGTCTTGGATGTTTAAGGATTTTGGGCGACAGGCACGGTCCCAACCAGAATCCCAAAAAAGTAGAAACCATGGGATCCATGATGCGGGCTTTTCCCCATTGGTTCTCTGAAAAAATGCTTCCTTTCTGCAAAGTTCAGCCGCCCCATGAGATTAAGAATGAATACCGCCTGCCTTTTGACATGCATTTTGCCCGTGCATTGATGGCGCCGCGTCCCCTTATTGCCACAAACGCCCTGGGGGATGACTGGGGTAATCTTTACGGAGATTATATAACATATCTGGCTGCCGAAGAAGTATACGATTTCCTGGATGCGAAGGGCAAAACCGCTTTCTTCTACCGTGAAGGTCCTCACTATTACTCACGGGAAGAATGGCTTGCCCTGCTTGATTTTGCGGATTACCAGTTCTTTGGCAAAAAGTCGCCTGGACTTGATTTGCTCAACAAACCTATATATGAAAAGGTGTACCGCCCGAACTGGAGAAGGCCTTAATAGCCGGACCATTATACTGGGATGGTTTTCCTGTCTTGTTCGTTTTGTTTTATTATATTATAATTACTCTGTACTGCTTAAACATATATGCTTATTAAACCCAACCATTTGCAGCAGCAGTAAATAATATTCTGAATTGATAGGATGAAGCAAAAAATGTACAAATACGAAACACACTTGCATACGTTTCCCGTGAGCAAATGCGGACGAGCGACACCTGAAGAAAGCCTTGTTTTCTACAAAAAGAAAGGATATGACGGAGTCTTTATAACAAATCATTTTCTCGACGGAAACATAAACATCGACAGCAGCTTACCATATGAAGAACGCATAAATTTCTACTTCTCTGATTACGAAAAAGCCCTTCCAATAGGAAAGGAACTGGGCATAAAGGTTTTTCTCGGCGTGGAACTTTCATACCATGGAACGGATTTCTTAATTTATGGCCTGGATAAGGACTGGTACTTAGCTCACCCGGAAATAATGGAAATGAGGAAAACTGAAGAGCTAATGTTAATGAAGGAACATGGCGCTCTCATAATCCAGGCGCATCCTTTCCGGGAAGCTTTATATATTGACCACCTGAGGCTGTTCCCGAGACACGTCCACGGCGTAGAGGTATTTAATGCCTGCCGTACAGATTTTGAGAACAAAATGGCAGAAATGTACTGTGAAGCGTATGGCTTACTGAAGTTTGCAGGAAGTGACAACCACTGGGCCGGAGGTGCAAAACGCCTTGGCGGCCTGATGTCGGCTGAACCACTGGAAGACGAAAATGATTTTATAAAACGGTTCCTCGACGGCAAAATGGAGATATTTACTGAAGAAAATATAACTGAATAATTGCCCTTTATATTTTAAACAGCAATTACACCAAGCCCGGCTAAAACTACAGTCGGGCTTTGCTGCTTGACTTACGAAACATTGACGGCCTGGTCCGGAACCCGGACCGGCCCTGGCTCGGTATATACACTGGAGCAATATACAGACATAGGCCAGGATAATATTCAAATATAAAGTATAAAAGTAAAAAAGGGGGAGTTAAAAGTGGCTATATTTTCAAAAGAGGGCTCACGGCTTATATACCGCTACGACGCTGAAACCTTATGGATTGAACCCTGGGGTGACAACAGCCTTCGGGTGAGGGCCACAAAGCTTCATGTAATGCCTGAGGAAAACTGGGCACTTCTTAACGCAGGTGGCTCAGCCCAGATTGACATTACCGACGGCTTTGCCACCATTCAAAACGGTAAAATCAAGGCAGTTATCACAAAGGCCGGCAAGCTTGCTTTCTACAATCAAAAAGGAGAAATGCTGCTGAATGAGTATCTGCGTAACCGCAAGGACCTTAAAGCTGAATATTGTTCTGCCCTTGATATTGATGCCCGTGAGTTTAAACCCATAATTGGCGGAGATTATGAACTGAGCGTGCGTTTTGAATCCATTTCACCAGACGAGAAAATCTACGGAATGGGCCAGTATCAGCAGCCTTACCTGAATCTTAAGGGCACTGACCTGGAACTTGCCCACCGTAACTCCCAGGCCAGCGTTCCGTTCTGCCTTTCAAGCCTTGGCTACGGATTCCTTTGGAATAATCCCAGTGTAGGCCGCGTTACTTTCGGTAAAAATATTACAACCTGGTATGCCAGGTCCACAAAACTGATGGATTACTGGGTTACAGCCGGTGACACCCCCGCAGAGATTGAGGAAGCCTATGCGAAAGTTACCGGAACTGTGCCCATGATGCCGGATTTTGCCATGGGTTTCTGGCAGTGTAAACTACGTTATCAAACCCAGGAGGAACTGCTTAATATTGCAAGGGAGTATAAAAGAAGAGGCCTTCCCATTTCCGTTATTGTAGTGGATTTCTTCCACTGGCCGTTACAGGGTGAGTGGAAATTGGATCCTGTCTATTGGCCGGATCCTGATGCCATGATAAAAGAACTTAAGGAAATGGGCATTGAGCTTATGGTATCTATCTGGCCCACTGTAGATTACCGCAGCGAAAACTTCAACGAAATGATGGAAAAAGGCTTTTTGGTAAGAACTGAGCGGGGCCTTCGTATCTGTATGACATTCCAGGGAAACACAATCCACTTTGATGCCACAAATCCGGGCGCCCGCGAATATGTATGGCAGAAGTGTAAAGAGAATTATTACGACAAGGGAATCCGGATATTCTGGCTTGATGAAGCAGAACCTGAATATACGGTTTACGATTTTGACAACTACCGTTATTATCTCGGGCCGGATTTGCAGGTGGGAAACATTTACCCCCTTATGTATGCAAAGGCATTTTTCGATGGTATGAAGGCGGAAGGCCAGGAGAATATAATCAACCTTATACGCTGTGCCTGGGCAGGCAGCCAGCGTTATGGTGCATTGGTATGGTCGGGAGACATACATTCCAGTTTTTCCAGTTTCCGCAATCAGCTTGCCGCTGGACTTAACATGGGAATAGCAGGCATTCCCTGGTGGACAACGGACATTGGCGGTTTTCATGGCGGCAATCCGGAAGATCCGGAATTTCGCGAACTTTTGGTAAGATGGTTTGAATGGGGCACATTCTGTCCGGTAATGCGGCTGCACGGCGACCGTGAACCGAAACAGCCGCAGGTAGGGACTACAGGAGGGGCAACATGCCGCTCTGGAGCGCCCAATGAAGTGTGGAGTTTCGGCGAGGAAGCTTATGAAATCCTGAAAAATTACCTTGAACTGCGCGAACGGCTGAAGCCTTATATAAAGGCACTGATGAAGGAAGCCCATGGAAAGGGAACTCCTGTAATGCGCCCCCTGTTTTATGATTTCCCGGATGATCAGGCTGCCTGGAATTGTGAGGATGCCTACATGTTTGGTCCTGATTTACTGGTTGCACCGGTTATGTATAAAAACATGGAAAAACGGCAGGTTTACCTCCCGGCAGGCACTGAATGGGAATATGCCTGGACAGGTGAGAGGTTTGAAGGCGGAAGCACTGTAACCGTGGAGACACCCCTTAATATCATCCCGGTATTTGTCAGGGCAGGGGCGGACCTGGGCAAACTGTTCAGGGGGGACTGGTTATGAAAGTCGTGATAGTAGGCGGAGTCGCAGGCGGTGCGTCTGCAGCGGCCAGATTGCGGCGGCTGAATGAGAAAGCAGAAATCATCATGTTTGAGCGGGGCGAATACATCTCGTTTGCCAATTGCGGACTGCCCTATTATATAGGCGGTGTGATCCGGGAAAAGTCTCACCTCATTGTACAGTCCAAGGAAAGCTTCATTACACGGTTTAACGTGGATGTAAGGAATTTTACAGAGGTCGTGGAAATAAACCGGCAGGAGAAATACGTGGTGGCAAGGGATGTAAGGACCGGGGAGACTTACTCGGAAAGCTACGACAAGTTAATCCTTTCTCCCGGTGCGGCTCCTGTCATGTTAAATATACCGGGTGCGGACAATGACAGGGTTTTCACGTTAAGGAATGTTCCCGATGCCGTAAGAATCAGGGAATTCATAGAAAAGGAAGCCCCAAAAAGCGCAGTCATTGTGGGCGGAGGCTATATTGGGGTAGAGATGGCGGAAAACCTTGTAAACGCAGGGATTTCTGTAACAATAGTCGAGCTTCTTGACCATTTGATCGGTTCCCTGGATTTTGACATGGCGGCTGAAGTACACCAGTATGCCAGGAAGATGGGCATCAGGCTCATTCTAAAAAACGGCGTAACGGAAATAATTGACACAGGCAAAGCGGAAGAAAGGCTTACCGTGAAGCTGAATAACGGCAGTATCGGGACTGACATGGTGATAATGTCGGTGGGTGTACGCCCTGAAACAGGCCTTGCGGAAAAAGCCGGCCTGAAACTTAACCGAAGGGGCTGCATTGTGGTAAATGAACATATGCAGACTTCCGATGAGAATATCTATGCTGTGGGCGACGCTGTGGAAGTTACGGAGTTTGTAACCGGAGATAAAGCCTTTATACCGCTGGCAGGACCGGCAAATAAACAGGGGAGAATTGCCGCTGACAATATCTGTGGCATTAAGAGCAAATACAAGGGAACCCAGGGAAGCGCCATATTGAAGTTCTTTGATATGACAATCGCTTCAACGGGAATTAATGAGCAAACCGCGAAAGAGAAAAATCTGAATTATGACAAGGCTTATACCTATTCCAATTCACATGCCACCTATTACCCCGGCGCTACCAGGATGTCCATAAAGACCATTTTTGAGAAGGGTACGGGCAGGATACTGGGAGCGCAGATTGTGGGCTTCGACGGCGTTGATAAGCGTATTGACGTGCTTGCCACGGCCATAAGGGCGAACCTGACCGCATATGACTTAACAGAGCTGGAGCTTTGCTATGCTCCGCCGTTTTCATCGGCCAAGGACCCTGTCAATATGGTTGGGTATGTTATTGAGAATTTGCTAAACGGCCTGGTTAAGAATTTCTACTGGGATGATGTGGATAAACTCCCGAGGGACGGCAGCGTTAACCTGCTGGATGTCCGCACGAAAGCTGAATACCAGCGGGGTCATATTGACGGGTTTGTTAATATTCCCCTGGACAGTCTCAGGGAAAATCTTGACAAACTGGATAAGACCAAACCCATCTATGTGGATTGCATGAGCGGACAGAGAAGTTATTTGGCCTGCCGGATACTGCAGGAAAACGGTTTTGACACGTACAATCTGAGCGGCGGGTACCGACTGTACGAACTTATTTCAAAGGAACGTCAATATCTGGAAGACAATAATTGGTAAAGTAATATATAAAGGGCAATTATTATGGCGAAAGGAGGTTGTACATGGACAGGCCTTTGGATTTATTGCTTGTAGGAATTGGCGGATACGGCCAGTATCACGTTAAGGAGTTACTGGATAAAAGGGATGACAGCAAATTTATCATCAGGGGCATTATAGACCCTAAACCGGAGGGGAGCCAGTACTTCCCGCAACTTAAGGAAATGGGAATCCCATTGTATGCGTCAATGGAAGAATTTTTTAATAATAACAGGGCTGACCTTACCATAATCACAACCCCTATAAATTTGCATAAGGACCAGGCCTGCTACGCCCTTTCCAGGGGAAGCCACGTTTTATGCGAAAAGCCGGTCAGCGCTACCGTGCAGGATGCCCTTGAAATGATTGACGCAAAGTATATTTATAGAAAGATACTGGCTATTGGGTTTCAATGGTCATTCAGCGACGCAGTACAGGATCTGAAGCGGGATATAATGGACGGAAAATTTGGTAAGCCGAAAGTACTCAAGTCCATGACCCTTTGGCCCAGGGACAAGGTGTATTTTTCCAGGCCATGGGCTGCCAAACTGAAGACGGAAACTGGCATGTTAATCCTTGATAGTGTGGCCAACAATGCAGCGGCTCACTTTTTACATAACATGCTGTATATTCTGGGTGATGCAGTGGACAGAAGCGCCCGGCCGGCATCGGTTACAGCGGAATTATACAGGGCAAATGATATAGAGAACTTTGATACGGTTTTTGCCAGGGTTTATACTGTAGACGGTGCGGAATTGCTCTTTATTGCCACCCATGCGTCGAAAGAAAATTTGGGTCCTGTTTTTCATTACGAATTTGAAAATGGCATACTTCAATACAGTAACAATGACAAGTTGGGAATAAGGGCAGAATTAAGGGACGGAACAACGAAAAACTACGGTAATCCTTATGAATTTTCTGAAAAGAAAATCTGGACCACAATGGAGGCAATTATAAACAATACGTCTGTGCCCTGCGGACCTGAGGCAGCCATGAACCAGGTTATCGTTGTAAACGGAATGCAGGAGTCAATGCCCGAAATTAAAAACTTCCCCGGTGAACTTATCAGGAAACGTAGCGATGTGGACGGTGTTTATGTGGAAGGCCTTGACGATGTAGTGAAAAAATGCTTTGAGACCGGGAAGCTTCCTTCCGAGTTGAACGTTCCATGGGCTGAGCCCGGCAAAACCATCGAACTGACCAACTATATCCGTTTTCCCAGCACGTCAGCGAAAGAGTTTAATTAACACAATTTGTTAGTGTAAAACGGTGTGGCAGAAATGCCACACCGTTTTTTTATTGCACATAATAGGTTCCATTGACGAAAATGTTTTAGCAGCGGAATAAATTTTGGCAATTAACAAATATTAAATTAAGCAACAGCTTTTTAGGAAGTCTTTGTAAGAAAGAGAGGATTGGTTCATGAAAAGGATATTTGCAATATTAATATCTATAATCCTTATTCTTGGCACAGTGGTTTCGTGTGCGCGGGCGGACAGGGAAACCCCCCAGGACGGGACGAAAGACGGCACGGATGATACCGGCCTGACCAAGGAGGACATATCCCTGTCGGTATGGCACATCGCCACTGACGCAAAGCGCCGCGAAGCAGTCCAAAGGGCCATAAAAAGGTTTGAGGACCGGTACCCCAACATAGACGTAGTGGAAACCGCCGTGGAAAACGACCCGTATAAAACCAAGCTTTCAACGGCAATGGCTGCCAACCAGGAGCCGGACATTTTCATTTCCTGGGGCGGCGGCTGGCTGAAGGAGTTTGTGGATGAGGGCAAGGTACTGGATATAGATGCCAAAATAAATGAAATAAAGGATGAGTATTACGAGTCCGCACTGTCGCTGTTTGAAATAAACGGCAAAAAATACGGCCTTCCTTATTCAGTTGGCCCTACACCTGTATACTACAACAGGCAGATATATGAAAAACTTAACCTGAAGGTTCCTGAAACCTTGTCCGAGTTTGAGAGCAACTGTGACATTCTCAAGGAAAACGGGTATATTCCGCTGGCATTGGCCAATGCAAGCCAATGGCCGGGTGCATTGACTTTCATACACCTGTCATTGAAATATGGCGGGGCAGATACGTTTTTAAACGCATTCAACAGGACCAACGGCGTTACCTTTGAAGACGAGAGCTTTATAAAAGCAGGCAGAAAGATACAGGAATGGGTTAAGAAAGGTTACTATCCTGATGGTGCCAACGCCATAAACTATGACACCGGCGGGTCCAGAATGCTGTTCTATAGTGGCCAGGCCGCCATGATAATACAGACCAACGGATTGGTGGCAAACTGCAGGTCTGAGGCGCCGGAGTTTTATGAAAACAACCTGGGGCTTTTTCCTTTCCCTGTAATTGAGGGTGGAAAGGGAACCGCAAAGGAGATCCTCGGAGGCGGAAACGCCTATTCAATTGCAGCCTCCACGAAATACCCCAAGGAAGCTTTCGAGCTCATTCACAGGCTGACGGATAAAGAATATGGGCAGGACGCTATCGACATTGCCTCTACTGTAAGCGGTGTAAAGGATGTAAATATAAAAGACCCGCTGATACAGCAGGTACGTGACATTCTTCTCAACGCCACTTATATTCAGAACTACTATGACCAGTTCCTGCCGGGCGAATTGGCCAACTTGCATAAACAGACTACCTATGACCTGTTTGGGTTGACCACCACGCCTGAAAAAGCGGCAGCCGATATGGAGGCAAAGGCCAGGGAAATCCTTGGGCCGCCCAAATAAACGCCGGCCTGCTTTAACTGGCCTGCCTGAAAAAGCTACATGGCGGCTGTAAGAGCTATTTGTTAGCCCGGATAAACTTAAATGAATGGTATATACGGAAGCTAACCTGCACCGGATGTAAAGCCTGTTTTGTGACTGCGCCCAGGGTATAAGGGAGGAATCGGATGAATAAGCCTGCGGCTTTGAAAAAGACAGACGACAAAAGTTATGACAGGTTGAAAAAGTTCCTGCTGGTATTGCTGTTTATCAGCCCGGCACTGTTTTTTTACGGTACGTTCAATCTTATAGGCATTGTCAGAACCTTTTACTACAGTTTCATGAGATGGAAAGGTATAAGCGCCAGCAGGACTTTCATCGGCCTGGAAAACTATATAAGGCTGCTTAGTGACAGCTTGTTCTGGAATTCATTGAAGAACAATTTTATCCTGGTTATTGTCTCCATTTTTATTCAGCTGCCGGGTGCCCTTATCCTGGCGTTGCTGGTAAATTCGAAGATAAAGGGAACCAGGTTTTTCAGGACAGTATATTTCATGCCCATGCTGCTGTCAACAGTGGCCACGGGTATCATGTGGGTGCTGTTTTATGACCCTAATTTCGGGCTGCTGGCGAAACTGATTGACATTTTAGGCCTGAAAGTGAATAAATCATTCCTGCAGGGAAGCAGCGCCCTGCCGTCCATATTGTTTGTCATCTGCTGGCAATACATACCGTTCTACATGATTATTGTCCGGGCAGGCATGACCAATATACCGGAATCCCTGTACGAAGCTGCCAAAATTGATGGCGCAAACGGGTGGAAGATATTCTGGACGGTGACACTGCCCCTGCTGGTTCCCACCCTTCGCTCGGCGGCTGTACTGCAGCTTGTGGGTTCACTGAAATATTTCGACCTTTTCTATGTAATGATGGGCGGTTCTCCAAACCAATATACGGAACTGATGGCCACCTACATGTACAAAAAGGGCTTTACTGAGTTTCAGATGGGCTATGCCAGCGCCATTGCAGGCTACATGTTCCTGATCTGCCTGATACTTGCCATAGCATTTTTGTATATAACCCGCGGAAGAGAGGAGAATTATGGTTAAAAAGGTTTTAGGAAAAGCCATATTGTATATCCTGTGCATAATTATACTCATTATCACCGGATTCCCCTTTGCCTTCCTGGTGATAAACAGCATTAAAAGCATGCCGGAATACCTGCAGAATATCTGGTGGTTTCCTGATAAAATTTACCTGGGAAATTTCAAGGCTGTGCTGCAGCTTTCATTTCTCCGGTACTTTCTCAACAGTGCCTTTGAAGGAATTGCCGGGGTCTTCCTTATCGTTATTTCTTCTTCCATGATGGCTTATACTTTTGCGAAGATGAATTATAAATTCAAGAACGTATTATATTATGCCGTAATAGCAGGCATGATGATTCCCGTTCATACAACCCTTATTCCAACCTTTACCCTCCTTAGCCGCATTGGCCTGGCAGACAACCTGATAGGACTTTTGGGGCCTTATGTCAGCTACAATATTCCTGTGGCGGTATTTATACTGACCCAGTTTTTCAAGGAAATACCCAAAAGTATTGAAGATGCTGCAACCATTGACGGAACAGGGCCTATAGGGATATTTACAAAAATAATCATGCCTTTGTCAGGACCTGCCATATCTACTGTGGTTATCTATACCTTCCTGAACATCTGGAATGAGTTTATCAACGCCAATGTGCTGATCACCACCACATCAAAAAAGACACTGCCCCTTGGTATCCGTGAATTCTACGGTTTCCAGACGGTTAACATCCCGGCTGTTTTAACGGCAATCCTGGTTGGATCCATACCTGTTATCATCGTCTACTTTGCTGCCCAGGAAAAGGTGGTAAGCGGCTTGACCCAGGGTGCTGTTAAAGGCTGATTTCCTGTGAGATTAAGTTAACAATTAATTCTTGAATAATTTTACCATGGTTGATAGAATTATACGTGTGATAAGGCTGGGCTATGATAATGCGTTTTATTTCAGCAAAATTTTCGGAAAAACAGTCGACGTTACTCCCAAGGAGTTTATAGAAGGTGGAAACAAATATATATAGTAAACCCTTAGGTAGAAATATTTATATAAATGTAGAAAATATTATATATTTTTTCAGTGTAACAATTCTTATTTTGGTTTTTGGTAATTTTTAACGATATTATCGTATAAATAAAGTCAAGTCCAAAATAGTGTGTAAATTGCCTCGGTTGTTAAACAGCAGCCAGCCAGACACTCAATAACAATAAGCGTTTATGCCGTGAAAGCTAATGAGTTCATGGCATGTTTGGCTGATAG
>Ga0134102_1001073_pt1 | contig 26306 bp, 21 predicted proteins | sample 13_3_2metaG_FD_94447 | JGI IMG/M metagenome (GOLD analysis project Ga0134102, IMG submission 94447) | Switchgrass degrading microbial communities from high solid loading bioreactors in New Hampshire, USA - 13_49_3.3_201_A3 metaG | ecosystem: Engineered > Bioreactor > Semi-continuous > Anaerobic...
ACTCCCGCTCCCCCGCCAACTCGACACCCACCGGCCCCCGCCGCCGCTCGGACACGCCAACGCTGCCCCACACCCCCGCAGCAAGGCCTTCGCCCACGCTCACTGCACTGTTCACCAAGCCCCGCACGAGCCAACCTACCCCGCCCCCAAGCCTCAGTGAGACCAGCCTGTCCAGCCCCCCAAGCCCCCGTGAGGCCACCCCCCCCGCCCACCAAAGCCTCAACGAGAGCCAAACCACCCCCTCCTCGCCCTCGACCCCCGCGGCAGCCGATCGTTTTGCACTTCCGCCCCGCAACTCAAGTCGAAATCCTTCCGATCCCAGCATCTCACTACCGCTCCGGCATCAAAACACAGCTTCAGATCTTGCCCGGCACCAGGGCGGCCCCACGATGCATCGAGTAGACCGTAGGGTCGCCCCACGGCCTCTCACAACACCGGACATGCTGGTCACGCATCCGGCGTTTCGTCAAGCACTCCGAGTCGATTCGTAGCTGTCCTTCAGGCTTTTCAGCCCTTGGGTCTGCCAGTAGGCAAGTCCGAGGGCTTTGACAAGTCAGCACCCATGCTGGGCGCACGTAGAGCAGAACGCCGCTGACCTGAGGTCGGCGGCGTTCTGCTTTGCTCCGGCACCGCCCGCCACCCATCCGTACCACCGTTCGGTGGCGAAAAAACAGCCGAAAGATGTTTGTTATATCCGCTATAATTCTGACAACGGCTAGTACCGTAGTAGGAGCCTTTACCTAGAGTCGGCAACCGAACTGCGGTCCCCACAGCCGGCTGGCCCGGCGACTCAGTCCAGAACAGGAGGGGCGTCAGGATGATTCCAGCAGCCTTCGATTATGTGGCACCCCGTTCCGTCTCCGAGGCGGTGGACCTGCTCCGGCAGCATGGCTTCGATGCCAAGGTCATCGCCGGGGGACAGAGCCTGATTCCCATGATGCGCTTCCGGATGGCCCAGCCCAGGGTCCTGGTGGACATCGGCAAGATCGCAGAGCTGGACTACCTCCGGGAGGAGGATGGGTACCTGCGCATCGGGGCGCTGGTCCGGCACTCGACCATGGAGTTCTCCCCGCTGATCCGGGGGCGGTATCCGCTCCTGTCCGCAACGGCCAGGGTGGTGGCGGATCCCATCGTCCGGAACCGGGGCACCGTGGTCGGCTCGGTCGTCCACGCCGACCCGGGCGGCGACTGGGCTGCCGCCCTTATGGCGGCCCGCGCGGAGGTCGTGGTGGTCGGTCCCAACGGTCAGCGCGTCATCAAGATCGACGACTTCCTGATCGACACCTTCACCACCGCCCTGGAGCCCGAGGAGCTGGCCGTGGAGGTGCGGGTGCCGATCCCCGGGCCGCGGACGGGCGGCGATTACCAGAAGATCGAGCGGAAGGTGGGCGACTTCGCCACCGCCGCGGTGGCGGTGCAGATCCAGCTGGACGAGCGCGGGATCTGCCAGAGCGCCGGCATCGGCCTCTGCGCCGTGGGGCCGATCACGCTCCGGGCTGCCGAGGCCGAGGCTGCCCTCGTGGGCAAGCCGATCGATGAGGCTTCGATTCGCGTGGCCGCCGGGCTGGCGGCGGAGATCGCGCGGCCCGTGGCCGACCTGCGCGGGTCGGTGGAGTACAAGAAGGACATGGTGCGGGTATTGGTTGGCCGCGCGCTCCGGCGTGCGGCTGAATGGGCACGGAAAGCGCAGGCATAAAGGAGGGCGCCCAGATGGGACATCGGATCACCATGACCGTCAACGGCCAGCGTGTGGAGGCCGAGGTGGAGCCCCGCCAGCTGCTCGTCTACTTCATCCGTGAGACCCTCGGCCTGACCGGGACCCACATCGGCTGCGACACCACCAGCTGCGGGGCCTGCACCGTCCTGGTCGACGGCAAGCCCGTCAAGTCGTGCACGATGTTCGCCGTCCAGGCCGACGGGTGCGAGATCCGGACGGTGGAGGGCCTGGCGCAAAGCGGCGAGATGCACCCGCTCCAGAAGGCGTTCTGGGAGTGCCACGGCCTGCAGTGCGGGTACTGCACCCCCGGGATGCTGATGACCGGCGTGGCGCTGCTGGAGCGGAATCCGGACCCCACCGAGGAGGAGATCCGCCAGGCCATCTCCGGCAACCTCTGCCGCTGCACCGGCTACCAGAACATCGTCAAGTCGATCAAGCAGGCGGCAGCCGCCATGAAGGCCGCCGCCGAGGTCAGCAGCGGCTCCGTGGCCGACTAAGGTTCGGAAGGAGGCGCAGCAGATGTCCGCGACCGCGACTGCCCATCAGGTCTTGGGCAAGCCGATCAAGCGGAAGGAAGACCCCCGGTTCCTGACCGGTCAGGGCCGCTACCTGGACGACATCGTCCTGCCCAACATGGCCTACATGGCCATCGTGCGGAGCCCGTATGCGCACGCCCGCATCCTGTCCATCAACAAGGAACCCGCCCTGGCAGTGCCGGGCGTCATCGCCGTCATCACCGGCGAGGACCTGGAGAAGCTGGGCCTGGCCTGGATACCGACCCTGAACAACGACCGGCAGATGGTCCTGGCCACCGGCCGCGTGCTCTACCAGTACCAGGAGGTGGCGGCCGTGGTGGCCGAGACCCGGGCCGCCGCCTATGACGGCGCCGCCGCCCTCGATGTGGAGTACGAGCCCCTGCCCGTGGTGGTCGATCCCCACAAGGCGCTGGAGCCGGATGCGCCGATCATCCGGGAGGACCGGGAGCAGAAGACCAATCACATCTGGCGGTGGGAGTCCGGCGATGCCGCCGCCACCGACAAGGCCTTCGCCGAGGCCGAGGTGACCATCAAGGAGAAGATCCGCTTCCAGCGGGTCCATCCGTCGCCGCTGGAGCCCTGCGGCGCGATCGCCGACTTCAACAAGACCAAGAACCACCTGACCCTCTACGTCACCTCCCAGGCGCCCCACGCTTACCGGACCCTGCTCGCCCTGGTCACCCAGCTCCCCGAGCACCAGATCCGGGTGATCTCGCCCGATGTGGGCGGCGGCTTCGGCAACAAGGTCGGCATCTACCCCGGCTACGTCGTGGCCGTGGTCGCCTCCATCCTGACCGGGCGCCCGGTCAAGTGGGTGGAGACCCGGACCGAGAACCTGGCCTCCACCGCCTTCGCCCGGGACTACCACATGACGGTGGAGATCGCGGCCACCCGCGACGGCAAGATGAAGGCGCTGCGGGTCCACACCCTGGCCGACCACGGCGCCTTCGACGCCCAGGCGGTCCCCTCCAAGTGGCCGGCCGGCCTCTTCAACATCTGCACCGGCTCCTACACCTTTGAGGCCGCGCACGTGGTGGTGGACGCGGTCTACACCAACAAGGCCCCCGGCGGCGTCGCCCACCGCTGCTCCTTCCGGGTCACCGAGGCCTCCTACCTGATCGAGCGGGCGGTGGACATCCTGGCGCAGGAGCTGAAGATGGACCCGGCGGAGCTGCGCCGGAAGAACCTGATCCCCGCCGAGGCCTTCCCGTACAAATCGCCCACCGGCTGGGTCTACGACAGCGGCAACTACCACCATACGCTCGACTACGCCCTGAACCTGATCGGCTACAAGGAGCTCCGGAAGGAGCAGGCCGAGAAGCGGGCCCGGGGCGAGCTGATGGGCATCGGCATCTCCTTCTTCACCGAGATCGTCGGCGCCGGCCCCAGCAAGCACTTCGACATCCTGGGCATCAAGATGTTCGACAGCGCCGAGATCCGGGTCCATCCCACCGGCAAGGCGATCGTCCGCCTGGGCACCCGCCATCAGGGGCAGGGGCACGAGACAACCTACGCCCAGATCGTGGCGGAGGAGCTGGGGCTGAGCCCTGACGACGTGGTGGTCGAGGAGGGCGACACCGACACGGCGCCCTACGGGCTGGGCACCTACGGCAGCCGCTCCACCCCCACCTCCGCCGCTGCGGCCGCCCTCGCCGCCCGCAAGATCCGGGAGAAGGCGCAGAAGATCGCCGCCTACCTGCTGGAGTGCGGCGAGCACGACGTGGTCTGGGAGGACGGCAGGTTCCGGGTGAAGGGCGCTCCCGATCAGAGCGTCACCATGCAGCAGGTCGCCTTCGCCGCCTACACCAACGTGCCGCCCGGCATGGAGCCCGGCCTGGAGGCCACCTACTACTACGATCCGCCCAACCTGACCTTCCCCTACGGCTGCTATATCGCCGTGGTCGACATCGACAAGGGGATCGGCGAGGTGAAGGTCCGCCGCTTCCTGGCCGTGGACGACTGCGGCACCGTCATCAACCCGATGATCGTGGAAGGCCAGGTCCACGGCGGCCTGACGCAAGGCTTCGCCATGGCCTTCATGCAGGACATCGTCTTCGACGAGAACGGCAACAACCTGGTCACCAACTTCATGGAATACCTCCTTCCCACTGCGGTGGAGACCCCCCGCTGGGAGACCGCCCGCACGTGCACGCCGTCGCCCCACCACCCGCTGGGAGCCAAAGGCGTGGGCGAGTCGCCCAACGTGGGCTCGCCGGCCGCCTTCGTCAACGCCGTGGTCGACGCCCTCTCCCACCTGGGGGTCCGGCACATCGACATGCCGATCACCCGGGAGAAGGTCTGGCGGATCCTGCGGAACGCCGGCACCACCGAATAGACGTGAGGGGGGCCGGCGGCACTCCCGCCGGGCCCCCTTCCCCATGCTTCTCCCCGAAGCAGCAGGATGATCCCAGGGAGGTTATTGCAAAGATGAAACTGCAGTACAGCGGCACCGAAGCGATCCGGGCGCCCAAGGAGCAGGTGCGCCAGTTCGTCCTCGACCCGAACCAGGTGGGTTACTGCCTGCCCGATCTGCAGGAGCTGCAGGTCGTCGACCAGACCCACTTCACCGCGGTGGTGAAGGTCGGCGTGGGCCCCGTGCGCGGCAGGTTCAAGCTCGACGTGGAGCTGGTGCCGAACGGCGACGCCGCCAGCATCAACCTGAAGGGGTCCGGCATGGGCAGCGGCATGGCCATGTCCAGCGAGGTGACCCTGGAGGAGACCGCCGAGGGCACCATCCTGCACTGGAAAGCCGACGCCAACATCAGCGGTCCGCTCGCCTCGGTGGGCGGCCGCCTGCTGGAGGGCCAGGCCAAGAAGACCATCGAGCAGATGTTCGCCTCGATTCGCAGCCGCCTGCAGGCCGCAGCCGACTAGACGTGGGAGTGATGGAGCCGTGCGGGATTTGCATCCCGTTTCCGGGATCGACCGCCTGAAGCACCTGGCCAATGAGCTGGATCGGGCCGGGCGGCCTTACGCCATCGCCACCGTCGTCCGGCGGCGGCCGCCCGTCTCGGCCCAGGTGGGCGACAAGGCTCTGATCACCGCCGACGGCCAGCTCTTCGGCTGGGTAGGTGGAAGCTGCTCCCAGTCGGTGGTCCGGCGGGAGGCGGTGGCGGCCATCCGGGCCGGGAAGCCCCGGCTGCTGCGGCTGACGGCGGATGAGGCCGAGCTGGCCGAAAGCGACCCGGGGGTGACCACCGTGCCGATGACCTGCCCCAGCGGCGGCCAGGTAGAGATCTATATCGAGCCGCACCTGCAGCGGCCCCGTCTGGTGGCGGTGGGCGGCACCCCGGTCGTGCGGGCCCTGGGCCTCCTCGCCCCGGTGGTGGGCTTCGACGTCACGCTGGTGACCGAGAAGGACGAGGACCTGGACCTGCCGGTGGAGTGGGCCCGCCGGATGCGGCTCGACGAGTTTGCGGCGGCCGAGCTGCCCGGCACCACCTTCTTCGTGGTCGCCTCGGCCGGCCACTACGACGAGGAGGCCTTGCTGCGGGCCCTGCAGACGGGCTCCCCCTATATCGCCCTGGTGGCCAGCCGCCGCCGGTCCCGGGCGGTGATGGAGGTACTCCGGGCCCACGGCTGCCCGGAGGAGCAGCTGGCCCGCATCCGGACGCCTGCGGGGTTTGACATCAAGGCCGCCACCCAGGAGGAGATCGCCCTCTCGGTGCTGACGGAGATCGTGGCCCACTACCGGCAGGGCACGGCAACCGTCGGCGCTGCAGCCCCGGGAGCGGCCGGCGGCGGCGACGACCTCTCCCTACCGGTGGCTACCCCGGCCCTGGCCCGGGACCCGGTCTGCGGCATGGAGGTGGAGATCGCCAGGGCCCGCCACACAGCGGAGTACGGGGGTCAGACCTACTACTTCTGCTGCCCGCACTGCCGCCTCCACTTCCTGAAGAACCCCGAGCAATACCTGGCCGAGGCGACGCCATGAATTTTGAAGTGACGAGCGTGCAACAGCTTCAGGAGCAACTGGCCCGGGTCCGTTACCTGGCGGACGACGGCCTGGCCACCGCCCTCTTCCTCGCCGCCCGCCTGCCCCAGCCGCTGCTGCTGGAGGGGGTGTCGGGCGTCGGCAAGTCCGAGCTGGCCCGGGCCCTCTCCGAGGCGCTGGGCCTGCCGTTCGTGAGGCTGCAGTGCTACGAGGGGCTCGACAGCCGGGAGGCGCTCTACGACTGGAACTACCTGCGCCAGCTGCTGGAGCTGCGCAGGGCCGAGGGGAACGGACAGGGCGCCGGAGCCGAACTCAACCTCTTCTCCAGCCAGTTCCTGAGCCCCGGGCCCCTGCTCAGGGCCCTGCAGCTCAGCGAGGAGCGGCCGGCCGTCCTGCTGATCGACGAGCTGGACCGGGCCGACGAGGCGTTCGAGGCCTTCCTGCTCGAGTTCCTGGCCGACTTCGCCATCACCATCCCGGAGCTGGGCACGATCCGGCCCGGGGTGCCGCCGATCGTGCTGATCACCTCCAACCGGATCCGGGAGCTCCACGATGCCCTGAAGCGGCGCTGCCTCTACCACTGGGTCGCCTATCCCAGCCTGGAGCAGGAGCTGGCGATCGTGCGGCTCCGGGCGCCGGAGGTCCCGCCTGAGCTGGCCCGGGCGGTGGTGGAAGCGGTCCGCTGGCTGCGCAGCCTCGACCTGCAGAAGCAACCCGGCATCGCCGAGGCGCTGGCCTGGGCCCGGGCGATCCGGGCGCTGGGCCACGAGGCGCTGACTCCGGCCGTGGCCGAGCAGACCCTCGGGGTGGTGGTCAAGAACCGTGACGATGTGGAACGGGTCCGCAGCACGGCGTTTTCCGGTCTGGCGCGCTGACCTGCACGCGATCGGCGAAAGCTGCGTCCGGTTCGGGCGGCTGCTCAGAAGCCGGGGGATCCCCGTCACCGCCGAGCAGGTGGTGCGCTGGCGAAAGGCCCTCCACCTCCTCCGGTGCGACCACCCGGGCGACCTCTACTGGTCCGCGCGGGTGACGCTGGTGACCCGCCCCGAACACCTGGCGGTCTTCGACGAGCTCTTCCGCCGGTTCTGGCTCACCCTCGACCACGCGGCGCTGGACCCGGCCAGCGCTCCCTGGGCGCAGCCGGATCCCGCGGCCGCGCCCGACCGGCCCGAAGGCCCCGGGCCCCGGCCTGAGAAGGACGAACCTGCGCCCGAGACGGCCCCGCTCCCCGCCGCCCCGGCGCCGCCACAAGCCGGCGGGGGGAGGACGCCGCCCGGCGGCTCCTCCACTGGCGGGCTCCCCGGGCGGCGGACCCGGCCGACCCTGCGGCGCCCGGTGCGTGGGAGCCGGCCCCGGGGCGATACAGCCCTGCGGAGATCCTCCGCTCCGGCCACGAGCAGATCCTGGCGCCCGCTGACCGGGCCGCCCTGCGGGCGCTCCTGGCCGATCCGGCCTGGACGGCCCCCCGCCTCCGGTCCCGCCGCTGGGCGCCGGACCGGGTCGGCCGCCGGATCGACCTGCGCCGCACCCTGGCCGGGGCGGCCCGGACCGGCGGGGAACCGGTCCGCCTGGCGCACCGGAACCGGCGGCGCCGCTGGCGCCGGTGGGTCTTCCTCTGCGACATCTCCGGCTCCATGGGGCCGTACCTGCGGGATGCGCTGCTGGTGCTCCAGGCCGTGGTGACCCGGCGGCCGCGCAGCGAAGCCTTCCTCTTCGGCACCCGCCTCACCCGCATCACGCCCCTTCTCCGCCGGTCGACGCCCGGTCGCTTCGACCACCTGCTGCCGGCGGTGCAGGACTGGCAGGGCGGGACCCGCCTGGGCCAGGCCCTGCAGACCTTCCGCCGGGAGTACGCCCGCCGGGGGATGGGCCACGGGGCGGTGATCGTCATCCTCTCCGACGGGCTCGACCAGGGCGAGGCGGGTCTGGTGGCGCAGGCGATGGCCGCCTTGCGGCGGCTGGCCTGGCGGGTGATCTGGGTGAACCCGCCGAAGCGGTCGTCGCGGTACCGGCCGGAAGCCCGGGCGATGGTGGAAGCGATGCCTTACGTGGACGAACTGCTGGGAGGTCACGACCTCGCCAGCCTGGCCAAGGTGCTCGCCCGGCTGGCGCAACTGGAGTGAGGCGAGATGCGCGACGTTCTCAACCAACTGGAAGCGTGGCTGGCAGAGGGACGGCAGATCGCGGTGGCCACCCTCGTCCAGGTCCACAAGTCGGCGCCGCGGCAGCCCGGCGCCGTCATGGCCGTGAGCGACAGAGGCGAAGTGGTCGGTTCCGTCTCCGGCGGCTGTGTGGAGTCCGCCCTCTACGAGGAGGCGACGGCCGTCCTCGGCGGGGCGCCGCCCCGCCTCCTCACCTACGGGATTGCCGACGACCAGGCCTTCGAGGTCGGCCTCACCTGCGGCGGGACGATCCGGGTCTTCGTCGAGCGGGCCGACTGGGCCCCCGACCTGCTGCCCCGCCTGGCGGAGGCGATCCGGGCAGAGCGGCCCGCCGCCCTCGTCACCGTCACCGCCGGACCCTGCCTCGGGGCGAAGCTGCTGGTGACGGCTGAGGAGTCCCATGGCACCACCGGCAGTCCGGACCTCGACCAGGCCCTGATCGCCGAGGCGCGGGCGATGCTGACCATGGGCCGGACGGGAGACCGGCAGTTCGGCGCCGCCGGTGAGGCCCGGGGCGCCGAGGTCTCCGCCTTCATCGAGTCCTTCAGCCCCCCGCCCCGGATGTTCGTCTTCGGCGCCATCGACTTCGCCTCCGCCGTGGTCCGGATCGGCAAGTTCCTGGGATACAAGGTGATCCTGTGCGATGCCCGGCCCGTCTTCGCCACCCGGGCACGGTTCCCCGAGGCGGACGAGGTGGTGGTCCGCTGGCCGCACGAGTTCCTGGAGGAGGCCGAGGTCGGGCCCCGGGATGCGATCTGCGTCCTCACCCACGACAGCAAGTTCGACGTGCCGGTCCTGCTGGCGGCGCTGAAGACCCCGGCGGCCTACATCGGGGCCATGGGCAGCCGCGCCACCCACGAGCGGCGGTACCGGGAGCTGCTGGAGGCTGGGGCCAGCCCGGAGGAGCTGAAGCGGATCTCCAGCCCCATCGGCCTCGACATCGGGGGGCGGACGCCCGAGGAGACCGCCGTCTCCATCGCCGCCGAGATCATCGCCCTCCGCTACAGCCGTCCGGGCGGGCGGCTGGCGGACCGGCCCGGTCCCATCCACCTGGATCAGGCGCCCGTCACCTGACCGGGCGCCTTGCCTCTTTGAGACCGTTTACGGTATGATGAATGAAGTGGCCTGACTTGTCATATACGGGAGAGGATTCACACTGCAACGGCGATCGTGGAGCGGGGTGACGGCGGTGGATCTCCGGAGCCGGGTCGAGCGCCTGTCCAGCCTGCTGGAACTCAGCTCCCTCCTCAACTCGCAGCTGGAGCTTGGTCCGCTGCTGCAGACGGTGGTCGACGCGGCGCGCGAGTTTTGCCGGGCGCGCCTGGGCGGCCTGCTCCTACTGGCCGAAGATGACCCCACCCAGTACAGCGACCTCTGGGTCTCGGGCTGGTCGATGCCTCCCCGCCACTATCCGATGGGCGAAGGGGTCTACAACCTCCCCCTCCGGACCGGGAAGCCGGTCCGCATCGACCACGTGCCGGATCATCCCGAATCGGTGGGGACGCCGAACGGCCATCCGCCGATCGGCCCCTTCCTGGGGGTTCCCCTCACCATCAAGGGGAAGCCGATCGGCATCCTCTTCGTGGCCAACTTCCCCGGCGGGCGGACCTTCACCGACGAGGACGAGGAGCTGCTGGTGGCCTTTGCCGCCCACGCTGCGGTCGCCACGCAGAACGCCCGGCTCTACCGCAAGGTGGAGGAGCTGGCGACGCTCCGGGAGCGGGAGCGGCTCGCCATGGAGCTGCACGACAACCTGGCCCAGATCTTCTTCTCCATCGGCATGGAGTTGGAGCGGCTCCAGGAGCACGTCTCCGAGCAGGGCCGGGAGCACCTGGAGTTCCTGCGGTCGCTGGTCGCCCGCGGCACGGCCAGGGTGCGGGGGGCCATCTCCGCCCTCTACGACAGCGGCGCCGTCCCCGAGGGCGCCAACCTGTATAGGCGCTTTGCGGCGCTGGTTGAGGAGTTCCGGGTCGAATACAGGCTGCAGGTCGGTCTGGTGGTGACCGGCGATGTCCACCGGGTGCCGCCCCACTACCATGACGTCTTCTGCCGGGCGCTCCGGGAGGCGCTGGTCAACGTCCACAAGCACGCCCGGACCGACATGGCGGTGGTCAACCTTGCGGTGGAGCAAGACGGCGTGCGGCTCACCGTCCAGGACAACGGCGTCGGCCTGGCTCCGGGCGCCCTGGACGGCGCCCCTGACGTCCGCCGCTTCGGCCTGGTCGCCCTGCGGCGCCAGGTGGAGCGCCTGGGGGGCTACCTCGAGATCGCCAACGGCGACGACGGCGGCTGCATCGTCCGCATCTGGGCGCCGCTGCGGGAGGGTGACTCGGCGGAGTCAGAGGTGAGGGCTGCACATGGGGCAGATCCGGGTGCTGATCGTGGATGATCACCAGATCGTTCGCCAGGGGTTGCGCGCCATCCTCGAGAAGGAGCCGGACCTGGAGGTTGTGGGGGAGGCCGCCTCGGCCGAGGAGGCCCTGGAGATCGTGAGACAGGCGCCCCCCGACGTGGCGCTGGTCGACATCCGCCTGGGCGGGATGGGCGGCATCGAGCTCTGCCGCCGGCTCCGGGAGGTGGCTCCAAACGTGGCGGTGGTGATGCTGACCAGCTTCCTGAACGAGACGCTGGTGCGGGAGTGCGTCCAGGCCGGGGCGCGCGGCTACCTGCTCAAGGATGTCAGCGACCTGGACCTGGTCCAGTCGATCCGGCGGGTGATGCAGGGCGAGGCGGCGCTCGCCCCGAAGGCCGCCGCCCTGATGCTGGACTGGATGCAGCATCGGGAGCGGGGGAACGAACTGCTGCCCGAAGACCTGGAACTGCTGCGGCTGATCGCCCGGGGCCTCACCAACCGGGAGATGGCGGCCGAACTCTACGTCAGCGAGGCCACGGTGAAGGACCGGGTCCTGGAGCTGTTCCGCAAGATGAAGGTAAAGGGCCGGGTGGAGGCGGTCATGGAAGGGGTCCGCAGGGGGCTGCTCTAGACCCCACCCAGCACCGCCGGACTCCGGCTCTTCATCCTGTTTCGCGCAGTGCGGTCGCCGGCGCGCCCCCGGCTGCGTCGAGAGACGGTCAAAGGCCCGGCCATGGAGGTGGTCACTACGGAAGGCGCAGGCGATCGAGTGTAAAGGGCTGCCCCGGAGATGAGGGCAGGCGAAGGCGCCACCAGGACGGTGGCGCCGCATCGCGCGGAGGGGCCGTCGGAGACAGGATGTCCTTCGACGGCCCCCGGCCGAGGGACCAACCCTATTCGCGCAGGTCGCCAGGTTCGTCCACGTCCCGGAACCAGCGCTCCTCCGGGAACGGGACCAGGACCATCTCCGCCTGATGCCGCTGCACCACCGCCCGGCCGCCTTCGTCACCCCGGATCGCCATCAGCTCGGGCAGGAGCGCCCGGTCAAAGAGCACCGGGCTGCGGCGCACCCCGCCGACCTCAGGAGCGACGATGGGTGCCCCCGTGCGTCGATACGCCCGGACCAGCTCCGTCACCACCGCCGGCGGCAGAAACGGCATGTCGCCCAGGCAAACCACCACCGCCTCCGGCTCCCCCACCAGGGCGCGGAGCCCGGCCCGGAGGCTGGTCGACATGCCCTCAGCCCAATCGGGGTTCGGGATCACCCGCACGGGGTACCGGGAGAGGAGCGGAGCCAGCGCCTCGTGGTACGCCCCCGTCACCACCAGGACCTCCCTCAGCCCCGCCGAAAGGCGGGCGGGTCCGCCGCCGGCCTCCACCAGGACGACGCAGCCCCCCACCTCGTTGAGGACGGGCGGGCGGCCGGCCTCCGTCAGTTCGCGAGCCACCCGGAGGGCCAGCGAGGTCCTGGCCGGGCCTCCGGTGAACACCACCACCTCTCCGGGGCAGATGCCGAGGGCGTGCCAGAGCAGGCCTGTTGTAGCCACACCCATCCTCCTTTGCACCGTCGTCTGCTGGTATCGCTTCCACAGCACCTGTGAGGATCCCTGCGCCGGCAACCTGGGGCCGGAGTAATGCGCACAGCAGAGAACGCCTGCGACCTCGCGGTCGCAGGCGCTCTTCATCCCTCATACACCGGCCGCAGCGCCTCGGCGAGGCCCGCGTAGCGCCGGTAGACGGCTTCGTACGCCCGGGCCACGTCCGCCCGGGGATGGATCACCCGGGCCCGCCGGCGCACCGCGGCGGCCGCCTCCACCGGCCCGCCGTAGACCCCTCCGCCCAGGCCGCCCAGCAGCGCGGCCCCGAGCAGCGTCGCCTCGGCATCCTCCAGCACCGTCAGCGGCCGGCCCAGCACATCGGCCTTGATCTGCAGCCAGACCGGGTTGCGAGCCTGGCCCCCGGTCACCACCACGCGGGTGTAGGGCGTCCCGACCAGGTCCTCCATGGCGGTCACCATCTGTTTCAACTCGTAGGCCGTCCCCTCCAGCACGGCCTTCACCACCTGGGCCCGGGTCGTGCCGTAGCTGAGCCCCACCAGCGCGCCGCGGGAGGCCGGGTTCACCCGGGGTGGCCCGCCGCCGGCCAGGTGAGGCAGGTAGAGCAGCCCCGTCGGCTCCTCGCCGGCCGCCTCCGCCAGGCGGGCCAGGTCGTCGTACCCCGCACCGTCCAGCAGCTCCTGCCGGAGCCACTCCACCGAGCCGCCCGACGCCGAAGCCCCCGCCTGCAGACCGTAGAGCCCGGGCACCGGCAGCGGCCCCTGGCTGATCCCGCTGGCCAGGACCTCTGGCGTGAGCAGCGGCCGGACCATCGCCCCGATCACCGCCTCCGCGGTGCCGGTCGAGATGAGCATCTGCCCCGGGCCCGTCACGCCGGCGGCCAGCGCGGCGCAGGGGTGATCGTGGCCGGCCAGCGCCACCGGCACGCCCGCCGGCAGCCCCGTCAGACTGGCCGCATCCGCGGTGATGCCACCCAGCGGGGCGCCCTCGGGAACGATCTCACGAAACAGCTCGCGCCGAACGTCCAGAGCCGCCAGCAGGTCGTCCATCCAGACGCCGCCGTTCAAGTCGTAGGCCAGGGTGCGGGCCGCCAGCGTGGGGCAGGAGGCCATGCGGCCGGTCAGCTTGAAGGCGACCCACTCGGCCATGGAGAGCCAGGCCGCCCCCCTGGCATACGCCTCCGCCGCGTGCTCCTTTATCCAGAGCAGCTTCAGCAGGCCGAACTTCGGCATCAGGAAGAGGCCCGTGCGCCGGAAAAGCGCCTCCCGACCCACCAGCCGCTCCAGCCGGTCCGCCTGCGGGCGGGTGCGCGGGTCGAACCAGGCGATGGCCGGGTGGGCGCACCGCCCGTCCGCGTCTACCAGCACCCCTGCCTCCGCCATGGAGGCGATGCCCACCGACGCCACCGGCTCCCGCACCGCCTGCCGCACCTCGCGCAGGCAGGCGGCCACGGCCGCCCAGAGCGCCTCGGGGTCGTACTCGGCCCCGCCGTCCGGCGTACTCTCCGCCGGCGTGGGGCGCGTGGCCAGCGCCAGCAGCTCCCCCGCGGGCGTGAAGGCGCCCGCCTTCAGGTGGGTCGTGCCCACGTCGATGCCGATCAGAATCGCCATGCCCGTCACCTCCCGAGCGCCGACAGGTGTGCGATGGCGTCGTTCACGAACTCCGGCCCGCCGAAGCTGCCGGACTTCAGAACCAGCAGCAGTGGGCGTTCCCCCGGCGCCAGCGAGGACGGCAGGCCGGGGGCGATTTCCGCCAGCACCACCGTCTCGTCGATCCCCAGTTCCCGGCAGACCGCGGCCGAGGTGTCACCGCCCAGCGTGATCAACCGGCGGGCGCCGGTCGCGTCGAGGGCCAGCCGGGCCACCCGGGCGAGGACGGTGGAGATTCGCTTCGAAACGGCCACCCCGTCCATCCCCAGCGAGGCGCCGAGCGCCCGGGCGGCGTCGACCGCGTCCGGCCGGTTCTCGGACCGCACCACCACGTGAGCCCCGGCCCGCAGCCCGTCGGCCGCGGCCCGGGCCAGCCGCTCCGCCGCGCCCGCGGGGTCCCGCAGGGCCTCCTCGCTCATCAGCGTGAGCACCCGGGCGCCGGCCGCCGCAGCAGCCTCCACCTGGGCCCGGGTCTGAGGCATCACCGAGCCGGCGATGACCAGCACGCCGTTCGCATCGTCCAGCCGCAGCCCGGCCAGAGGGTCGTACGGGGCCACCGGCTCCCAGACCGCCGGCAGCTCCTCGGCCAGCGCGGAGGACCCCAGGAGCACCCGCTCCCCGGCGGCCGCCCGGGCGATCTGCGCCAGGTCCTCCTGGGTCTCGGCGTCGCAGAGCGCGTACGCCACGCCCGCCGCCCGGGCCTCGGCACACGCGGCGCGAATCGCCTGCGGGCCGCGGCGAATCACGTCCAGGGCAATCAGCCCCACCTTGCGGCTGGTCTGCCGCTGCAGGTCCACCACCAAGTTCGACTCGGTGCGGGGATGCACCGGATCCCGGGCGAACTCCGACTCGGCCAGGAGCCGGCCGTGCACGTAGTGGACGCCGCCCCGGGTGACGCGCCCGTTCTTGGGGAAGGCGGCCACGGCCAGGGCGAAGCGGTGGTTCAGTTCGTCGAACAAGGCGTCAAACTCGGGGCCCACGTTCCCCCGGAAGACCGAGCAGGTCTTCTTCCAGAAGAGGCCGCAGCCCGCCCGCACCAGGGCCGCCGTGGCCCGGCGCACCTTCGCGTACGCCACCTGCGGCTCGTCCATGCGGCTGTCGGTGTCGATGATGATCACATCGGTGCGCCGGCCGGCGAGCCGCCCGGGGAGCGCGGCCAAGTCGGTTCCGGCCCCGAAGATGCGCACGGCGTAGCCGTGCTTGGCGAACATCACGCCGATGTCGTCGGCGCCAGTGATGTCGTCGGCCACCACCCCCACCAGGGGACGGGGCGTGCTTGTGCTCACAGCCGCAGCCCCCCTCCCAGGCTGACGCCCTCCCGCAGGACCGGCCGCTGCGTGCCCGGGGCCACCGTCGCCCCGAAGAGCGGCTTCAGCCCCGCCACTTCCTCGTCGGTGAGGATGCGGGCCTGGCCGCCGGTCATCAGCCAGACCTTGACGTTCTGCTCCAGCTCCTCGGCGATGTCCACCGCCTGGTCCAGGGTGGGCGCGTAGGTGATCACGCCGTGGTTCTGCAGCAGGATGGCGTTCACGGACGGGCAGACCTCCGCGATGCGCTCGGCCAGCCGCTGCGCCCCCGGCGGGATATACTCGATGAGCGGCACCCGGCCCACCCGGGTCACCGAACCCGAGGTGACGGCAGGCAGCACGTTGCCGGTGTCGGTGGGTACGGCGAGGCAACTGAGGGCGATGGCCGCCAGGGAGTGCAGGTGGAGCACGGCGCCCACCTCGGGCCGCGCCCGGTAGATGGCGGCGTGGAAGATCGCCTCCTTCGAGGGCCGCAAGGTTTCGCCGGGCAGCGGCTGGCCGCTGAGGTCGCAGGCCACGAAGTCGCCGGGGACCAGCCGGCCGAAGGAAGTGTTGGTGGCGCTGATCAGCATGCCGTCGCCATAGCGGTGGCTGATGTTGCCGCCGGTGGAGTAGGTGTAGTTCCGCTCGAACAGCGAGCGGGAATGAGTGATCATCGCTTGCACGATCTGTTCGCGGTGCATCTACCTGGCCCCCTTCTCTACGTGCAACCCAGGCCGAAAGTCGAGCGCGCACAGCCGGGCGATCAGCCCGGCCAGGAGCGGCGCCGCAGCCGGATGGTCACCCAGCTCTGCGGCCAGGCGGAAGGTGGTGGCCAGCACGATCCCCCGGCCCAGGCGGAACCCGAGCGCGGTGGCGGCGTGCAACCGGACCCATCCCAGCACGTATCCGGCCAACCAGTCCGCCTGCCACTCCTCAGCCCCCAGGATGACGTGTCCGGGCAGGAGCCCCAGCCAGTCCAGGTCCAGCGGGTTCTCCAGCGCCGCCTCGCTCGGGCCCAGCAGCCCCGGCCGGAGCCAGTGCCAGCCGGAGGCCCAGTCGCCGTGCCACTGGCCATCCTGGCGGTCGACCACCCGCATCCCCCCGGGCAGATCCTGCGGAGCGTCGGCCAGCAAGAGCACCCGACCGCCCGCCGCGGCGCACGCCGCGGCCACGCCGTCGAGGCGGGAGGCCAGGACGAGCTCGCCCTGCGCCTCTACGGACCGCGGGGCGACCGTCACCGCATAGCCCAGGGCCTCGAGGTGGTGGGCCAGGTCCGGATAAGCCTGAGCCAGATCCGGCGTCAGCCGGAGCCGCTGGCCCTCCCCGGCCGGGCGGGCGTAGACGCCGAAGTCCTCGTAACCCCGGCAGACCTCGCGGCCATGCCGGTCCAACAGCGCCACGTGCAGCCGAATCCGCTGCGGGGACTGCGGCACCCGGAAGCGGAGGGCGCCGGCATCCGCCACGCCGAAGGCGGGCACCGCGACATCGGCCAGGATCCCCTGCTGTGTCACGGACCGGGGCACGGCGCTGGAGGGCAGCGGAGTGCCGGGCCGGGGCGCGACGCCGGGGCCGGGAAGCGGGGACGTGACCCCCTCCTCCAGCCACCAGACCAGGGTGCAGCGTGGTATGGCCGCGCCGGCAGCCGACGCGACCTGAACTCGCACCGCCGCATTCTCCCCCGCTGCCAGCGCCCAGCGGCCGCGGGGGAGGCAGGGCCCGGCACCGGCGACGCCGGGGCAGTGAGAGATGACCGCGGTGTCGCCTGCGGCGATCGGGCGGATGATGAGCTGCGTGCCGGCGATCACCGTGGGGTACAGGACGTGCCCCGCCTTGGGCTGCCGGTTCTGGTTCACCAGGCCGTTGCACTCCCAGTGCACGTCGGCGAACTCGGTGATCACGTAACCGTTCAGGCTCTCATGCTGACGCAGCGCCTCGATCTCATGTTTGAGCGCCCGGAACTGCTGCACCTGGGTCGCCCGCACAAAGTTGCCGTACGCGCCGAAAACGGCCGGCAGCGCCGACTTGGCGTAGCGCTCCCGCACCCCGGCCGGATGGACCGCGCCGTCGTTCCAGGTGGAGCCGGTGGCGAACCACCAGGGCTCCTGCCCTTCCCCGTCCAGGAGGTCGCAGGCGTCGGGCAGGCCCCAGTTGCCGAACTCGGAATTCATCAGCGGTTCCTGCCCCGTGGGGCGGGCGTCGCCGTGGGGGCTGAAGAGCCAGGCCGGACGTGCGGCCAGTTCCGCCACCCAGGCCTCCCAGCGGTCGAAGTGGTCCGGGTAGGCGTAGTAGCTGTGATAGTCCGCCAGGTCGGTGGCCATGTGGAAGTTGCCGGGGCAGGCCGAGTTGTCGACGATGAGGCGCGTCGGGTCGTACGCCTTGAAGTGGTCGTACATCTCCCGGAGCCACGCCCGGTCCCGCTCCTGGCTCAGGTCGACGCCCCACGACTCGTTGATCACCGACCAGATGATGGTGGCCGGGTGGTTGTAGTCGCGCTCGATCAGCCCCTCCAGCGTGGCCTTGCAGAGTTCGAGGGCCCTGCCCTGCGATTTGCTGGGGTTCCCGTACTCTTCCCAGATCAGCAGCCCCAGCTTGTCCGCCCAGTAGAGGTAGCGGGGGTGAGGCGCCTTGATGTGGCAGCGGAGCATGTTCAGCCCCAGCTCCCTGGCCAGGCGGACCTGGTTCATCAGGAAGGCGTCGCCGGGCGGCGTCCAGAGCGTCTCGGGGTAGTAGTCCTGGTCCAGCGCCGCCCGGATGTAGAGCGGCCTGCCATTCAGGTAGATGCGGTTCCCGCGGGCCTCCACGGTGCGCATGCCGAAGTGGTCGCGATAGCGGTCGACCGGAACGGTCCCCTTCAGCAGTTCCGCCTCGAACTCGTACAGATTGGGGTGGTCGGGATCCCACAGCGCGGGCTCCGGGATGCGCACGCTCACCCTGGCCTCGCCCGCCACGACGGGAACGGGGGGCGAGGCGTACGTGGTGCCGTCGGGCCCCGTCACCCGCACCCGCACCGCCCAGGCGCCCTCGGGCATGGGCGGCGTCGGCACCGGCCCCGGCGCCCGGTGACCCGCAGGCCCCTGGCCTGCCAGCCGCGTGCCGGTGGGGGCCGCCCGGGCGCTGAGGGGTCCCTCCGGCCCGGCCAGGATCGCCCGGAAGTGCGCCTGCTCGCCCGCCACGTCGGGGGTGGCCAGGACCCGGTGGAGCCAAATCGGGCTGCCCGCCTCGAGCCAGACGTCCTGCCAGAGGCCCCCGATGGAACCGTACCAGCTCTGCTTGCCGTGGGGGGCCTCCTGGAACGAGACGTCGGGGAACTGCCGGTACTCCCGCTCCGGCCAGGCGGCGCCGCCGGGGTCGGTCACCCGCACGGTCAGCCGGTGTGCCCGGCCGTACGCGACGAACCGGGTGATATCGAACCAGAAGGGAAGGAAGCCTCCCTCGTGATTCCCCACGTAGCGGCCATCCATCCAGACCTCGGCCAGGTAGTCCACGGCGCCGAAGTGGAGCCGTACCGCCCGGCCGGCCCACTCCGCGGGCACGGTGAAGGTGCGCTCGTAGACCGAGACGTCGGCGTAATCGCGGAGGTCGGCGAACTGCGCCTGGATGCAGCCCGGCACGGCGATGGTGCGGGGCTCGGTCAGGGCCGGCGGCGGCGTGTCGGGGTCGTTGCAGGGGGCGCCGGGGGTCGGCTGGAACCGCCAGGCGCCGTTCAGCGAGAGCCGCTCACGCACCGGCGCCAGCCCCTTTCGGTGCGGACGCCCCGCCATCCCCTGCCGCGCCGCCGTCCCCGCGCCGGTCTCCGACGTTTGAGGCGCCTGCCGGCCCGGCCGCCTCCTGGGCCGCCCAGAGGCAGCGGCGGGCGAACTGGTCGATGAGGTCGCCCCCCACCCAGTGGAAGTTCTCCCGGGTGGCCCAGAGCCGGTCCACCGCATCCCGGCGCAGGGCGGGCAGGGCGGGATCGGCCGGGTCCCGCAGGGCGGTCCGCAGCGCGGTGAGGGCCAGCGCGGCGGTCTCGCACCAGCCCGCGAGCTTCTCCGCCCACGGCCGCAGTTCGGCCTTCAGCCAGGGGTTGGCCATGCTGTGCAGGATGCGGTCGGCCGCGCCGTGCAGCCGGGCGAACTCGGCAAGCATGTCGTCCACCAGGGCCAGCCGGTCGGCCCGGGCCGGCGCGCCAACCGAACCGGGCCGGACCTCTCCGCCGGTGTCCCCCGGGGCGCCCGCGCGAGCGTGCGACGGGGCGCACGGGACATTCCCGCCAGTGGTCGCCAGGCCGATGTCCAGCGCGGGGACCGCGGGCGGGCGCTCCTCCGGCTGCGGGGCCCCCTCCAGGTCGGGCCCCGTGGCGGCGGGCGGGCCGCCCCAGCGCCGCCAGAAGTCGTTTAGGATGAAGGCGAGCCGGCTATAAAGCTGGCGACCCCGCTCCAGGTGCGACCAGCGGGCAAGGTCGGCCAGCACCGCCACGGCCCGGGCGTCAGCCTCATTGCCGCAGACCTCCAGCAAGGCCTGCTCCCAGGCCGCCTCCGGCTCGTAGCCCGCCGGGTCGGCCATATACCGGGCGTAGGTGTGCAGCGGGATCTTGCAGGCCTCGGGCTGCAGTGCGGCGTTGGCCACGATGCCCAGGGCCACCGTGCCCAGGTCGGCGTCGCGGCCCCGGATGGGCCGGATGTGCGGCCGCCAGCGCATCTCCAGGTCGTTGACGGGGTAATTGTCCCAGTAGAGCACCGGCCGTCGCAGAGTCTCGCTGATCACCCGGGCGTCGGCCGTGGTGAGGCGGGGCGAGCAGACCTCGGGGCCGGTCCAGAGCACGTGGACCTCAGGCCGGAGCCCCTCGCCCAGCCGCTCCAGGTAGGGGGAGCGCCCCTCGCCGCAGTACTCGGTGGGACAGAAGAGGTAGTGTTCCACGCCGCCCCACGCCTCGAGGCGGGCCAGAACCGTGTTGTTCAGCCACACGTGGGCGTCGGCCACAGTGCCGAAGCGCGCCTCGTCGTCGGCGTAGTGGAACCTGTCGGGCATGTCGTCCAGCAGCAGCATGAAGCTGCGCACCCCAAGGCGGTAGACGGCCTCCAGCTTGGCGAAGAGCGCGCCCATCTCGCCGTCATCACTGTAGTGGAGCTTCAGCGGGCTCAGGCCGAAGACGAACTGGATGGACTGCTCCCGGCAGCGCCGGTCCAGCGCGGCGAAGTAGGCCAGTTCCTCCGACAGGTAGGGCTCCTGCCAGCGGTTGCGGTGGAGGGGGTCGCTCTTGGGCGCGTAGACGTAGAGGTTGTAGCCGTGCCGGCCCAGGAAGTCGATCATGCGCTCCCGCTCGGTGCGCGACCACAGACGGCCGTAGAAGCCCTCGATCACGCCCCGGATCGCGAAGGGACTGCTCATCACCTTCAGCTCCTCTCGCCTTCCACCGTGTACAGCGCCTCGGCGTGCTGTCCGAACCGGCGGCCGCCCACCGTCAGGTCTGCGGCGATGCGCGCCCGGTAGACAGACCCGCCGGGCGGGGCCTGCACCGTGAACGCGACCTCTCCGGCCGTGTGGGGCGACAGCCGCACCCTCCCGACCTCCGGCTCGGCCCGCCAGCCCTCGGGAAGGGCCAGCCGCACCGTCGCCTCCGCGTCCGAGCCGAAGGGGTTCCGGACAACCACGGTGACCCGCAGCCGTTCCCCCGGCCGCAGGGTGGCGCGGTAGGGGTGGATGTCGGCGCCGAAGGAGCCGGTACCGAAATCGACCTCCTCCAGCGGCAGGAGCTCCCGGTGGAGCCGGGCGACCTCCCGGGCAGCCCTCTCCAGCTTGTCCAGATACTCTTCGGTCACCCGGAGCGGTCCCCAGTGGCCCCGGATCAGCACGTCGGGCCGCAGCCGCCGCAGCAGTTCCACGGTCTGCACAAAGTCGTCCGTGTCCCACCGGTTCTTGTACACGTAGTTCAGGAACAGGCCGTCCTCGTCCGCCAGCTGATCGCCGACGGCCAGCACCCGCATGCCGTCCACCTCAAACGCGATGGCCACGGCGTAGGCGGTGTGGCCGGAGAGCGGGTAGAGCGTGAGGGTGTACTCCTCCCAGCGCACAGGCTCGCCCAGCGGCAGCCGCCGGTCGACGGGGATGGCGTCGTACCAGAGGCAGGGCAGGTCCTGCTGCTCGGGCCGCTCCAGGATGTGGGCGAAGGTCTCGGGACACCAGTGCTGCGCCCCCTCCACCTCCCGCAGCAGGTTGATGCCCGCCACGTGGTCGTCGTGGTAGTGGGTGGGGATGACCACGTCGATGGTGCGGACCCCGTACTTCTCCTTCAGCACCGGGATCGTGTAGAGCCACGGCCGGCGGGAGGCTCGGTCGGCCCCCGCGGCCGGGCCGAACATGAAGTCGTAGCCGAAGTCGATCACGAGCCCCTTGCCGCTCTCCGACCGCAGCACGAAGCTGTTGGCCATGGAGGTGCGGTTGAAGAGCAGGTGCGGCGTCTCCGGGACGGCGGGCTCGTAGGGATGTTCCCGCAGCAGGAAGAGGCGCGGGTTGTGCCGCCGCACCGTGCGCAGGTCGGCCAGCCGCTCCACGGTGGGGTCGATGGCTCCGGCGGGGTCGAGCATCGGCTCGCCGTGGGAGGGCAGGAGCACGTCCGGACGGCGGGCTTTCAAGTCCAGCAGCGAGAGGATCGTGCCGGGGATGCCCTCGCCGCCGTTGTAGGTCCACTGGGTGGCGGCGAGAGACCAGACCTTGCCCGGGCCGTAGAGGAGGTCGCCGGTGAAGGCGACCCGCCGGCCGTCGATTTCGGCGAGGAGGCTCACCGACCCGGTGGTGTGACCGGGGGTGGGCACCACGGTGAAGACGTGGCGGCCAAACCGCTGCTCCCGGTAGTCCCGGAGCAGCCCGGCCAAGGGCACGGGTTCCAGCAGGGAGAAGCGGTCCTCGCGGGTGTTGTAGATGTTGGAAAGCTCCCGGGCCTGCCAGTGGCGATCAACGCGGGCGAAGAGGTCCTGCTCGGCCTCCGGCACCCAGATGCGGACACCGGCCTCCACGGCGCGGCGCAGGCCCTGGCCCTGGTCCCGGTGATGGTGGGTCATCAGCACGTCGGTGACCCGATCGACGCCGACAGCGCCCAGCTCGTCCAGTACGCTGCCGTCGCCGAAGTCGACCAGCACCGCCGCACGGCCGTCCTTGATCACGTAAACGTTGCACGTGTCCTGGTGCAGGAAGAGCGATTCCGAAAGCTGCCGCACAGCCAGCCCCCCATTTCACACACAGTCCGGGCGCGCCTTCCGGCAGGCGCAGTTCCGCAGCGCCGCCGATCACATTTCGCTCCGCCGCGGCGGAGCAGAGCGAGTCCTCCCGCCGGCGCTCAGAGCACGTCTTCCAGCCGCCGCTCGATGGGGGGCGGCTCGCCGTACTTCCACGGCGCTTCCTGGGCGATGATCACCATGAAGGCGACCCCCAGGGAGACCAGGAGGAGCGGGAAGATGGTGACGGTCTTGTAGGCGATCACGGCGATAACCACGGGAATCAGCAGGTGGAGGTGGCTGTAGACCGGGTTGGCCCCCACCTCCCAGACCGACCGCTTCAGCGCGTCCTTCCAGCCCTCGCCCTTCACGATGAGCGCCTCGAGCAGGTAGGGCTGCATGGCCAGGGCGAACGCCACCGCGTAGATCCAGATGAACCGGATCGTCCAGCCGGCCACCGGCGAGAGCAGGGCGCCCCAGAAGTAGGCGTTGGAGTACGCGAAGATGAGCAGCAACGCCCAGCCCGCCTCCCAGATCAGCCCGTTCCGGAGAAAGCGCGGGAGCGCCTTGAAGTACGTCACCATCCGCAGGTCCGCGTCGTTATCCCTGAGCTCGGTGAGGAACCAGTAGAGGGTGAAGGTGGCCGGCCCGACGGGCAGCACGAGCCACGAGAGCGCAGACCAGAACAGGTTGAGCACGATGATCGGCAGCAGGTTCTTCCAGGCAAAGCGCACGGCCTGCTTCCAGGCCTCCAGGGCCGCCCGCATGGCCTCACCTCCCGGGGCAGAGTGACAGGCTCGGCATGCCGGCTACGCCCGGCCGGCGGAGCACACGAAATCGCGGATCTTCGCCAGGGCGGTCTCCCGCACCGCGGCCAGACCCTGGGCCAGGAGTGCGGGCGCCTGCCGGTCCAGCTGCGCCGAGGTCATCCGCTTGAGCCCGCCCATGCCGCCCAGCAGGGCGTTCTCCAGGTCGGTGGCAATGTTCAGCTTGCTGATGCCGCCCCCGGGCAGGGAGATCGCGCGGTGCACCGTCTCCGGCGGCAGGCCCGACCCGCCGTGGAGCACCAGGATCGTATCCGGGCCCACCTCCCGGCGGATGGCGGCCAGACGGTCGAAGTCGATCTTCGGGTTCTTGACGGGGTACACGCCGTGGGCCGTTCCCACCGAGGTGGCCAGGGCGTCGCAGCCGGTCTGCCGCACGAACTCACCGGCCTCGGCCGGGTCGGTGTACATCTCCTCGTCGTCGAGTGTCTCCAGCTGGTCCGTGGTGGTCAGCCGGCCGAGCTCGGCCTCCACGCTCACCCCGTGGGCGTGGGCGTAAGCCACCACCTCTCGGGTGAGCGCCACGTTCTCGGCAAAGGGCTTGCTGGAGGCGTCGATCATCACCGAGGTGAAGCCGGCCTCCACCGCCTGCTCGATCACGGCCATCTCCCAGGTGTGGTCCAGGTGGAGGGCGAAGGGCACGTCGACCTTCAGGTCGCGCACCACCCGCTCCAGCTCCTCCCTGACCTCGGCGGGGGTAAGGGCGAACCAGCCCAGTTCCCGCTGGCTGATCTCGACGATCACGGGCGAACGGGCGGCCATGGCCGCCTCCATCACCGGCCGGATGCAGGCCCGGTAACGGGGGTTGAACGCGGGCACCGCATAGCCCCCGGCCTGGGCCCGGGGCAGGAACTCTGTGAGCGCGAGGCAACCAGGAATCGTCTGCTTCATCGAAGTCACCTACTCTTCCAGTTTGGCCCCGGCGGCCCGCAGGCCGGAGAGGGGGCTGGTCAGCACGGGAATGGCCGGGGGCTGCTCCAGCGAGGCCAGCACCCGGGCGATGGAGGCCTGCGCCAGCACCACCACGTCGGAGCGCTGGAGGAGAGCGCAGAGCGCCTCCTTCACCAGCCGGTCGTGGGTGGCGCCGTCGCCGGCCGACAGGGCGTCGAAGGCGCCCTCGACCACCACGGGCTCCACCGCCACCTCCCGGCCCAGCTCCTCGGCCTTGCGGCGGATGAGCCGAACCGTGGGTTCCAGCGTGGTGCGGACGGTGGCGATCACGCCGATGCGCCGCCCCGACTGCACCGCCTCGGCGGCCATGGGCTCGTCAATGCGCAGGAGGGGCAGCGGGGCGTCGGCCCGGGCGCGGTCCACCACGTCGCCCACCGAAGAGCAGCAGCAGAGCAGGGCGTCGGCCCCGGCCACCTTCGCCTGCGCGAAGTAGGCGCGCATCCGGGCCTCCACGGCGGGCGTTACGCCGCCGGCGGCGATCACGTCCTTGAGCAGGCTGTCGTCCAGGAGGTTGATCACCCGTACCCCGGGCAGTTCCCGGGCCGCCAGTTCGGTCATGGAAGCGACGGTGACCGGAGTGGTGTGCAGGAGGGCGAGGGTCTTGGGCATGGGACATCCTCCCTTTCGGCTAGAACTCGAAGGCGAGCGTGAGCACCTGCCACGGCGCCGCCTCCAGGGCCACGGCGCCGTCTTCGTCCAGGGGCAGCTCGGCGCCCTCCAGCGGCTCTTCCCGGAGGTTCACCAGGTAAGCCCTGGCAGGCCGCCGCGCCGGCCGCACCCATAGGGCCCCGGGGGAGCGCGACTCGTTGACGAAGCGCAGCAGTAGGGCATCCCGGTCCTCGGCCCGCTTGCAGGCGGTGAGCAGCAGGTCGCCGGCCACCTCCACCAGCGCCCCCGCGGCCGGCAGGCTCTCCGCCACCGGGGGCAGGTGCGCTCGCATCGGCGCCACTTGGGGAACCAGCGGCACGGCGGTGAGCGGTGCGGCGAAGTCGTGGGCGGCCTTGTAGCTCTGCGCCTCGTCCCAGTCGCCGGCGTGGGGGATGAGGGCGTACTCCGCCTCCACCGGCCCCAGCATCTGCGCGTCCGGCGTCCGCATGGCGGGGCCGGCGCCTCCCACGCGGCTGCCGATGTCGTCCCGGCTCAGCCAGCCCACGGCCCGGAGCAAGGTGAGCCGCACGGTGCCGTCGGGGTCGGCGGCGTATTCAGGGAGGCCCCGGTTGGCGATGGTGAGGCCCCGGGTGCCGTCGGAGACCGAGACAAACGCCAGCTGCGGATGCTCGTCCACGGCCGGCTCGGCGCTGCCCCGCTCTCCCTCGGGCCGGGCGGCGGGCCGCTCCACCACGCAGAAGTGCGACTCGGCGGCGGAGCGGGCCACCGGGGCACCCAGGGAGAAACAGGCGCGCAGCCGGTGGTCGCAGGCGCTGTTCTCGAAGTGGGTGCGGATGTCGACCCGCTTTACCCCGGGCAGCAGCGTCACGTCGCTGTGCAGCACGAAGGGCACGTACCGGGGCGAGCGGCTGGTGCGGTCCTCCGTGAGTCCCTCGGGCAGCGACCAGGCCCAGGTGACGCGCAGGGTGGCCCGGGCAGGGCCGCACTCCACCCAGGTGAGACGCGGCTGCACGCTCCGGGTGGACAGCACCTGGTCGCCCACCGGGCGGGCGTAGTTGTAGGTGTCGCCGGCGTCGCCGCCGTCCTCGAACCAGTTCAGGCCCTCGTAACGCAGGCCGGTCTCCTTGTCGTAGAGCGTGAGGCTGCCGTCCATGGGCGACACGGTCACCTTCAGGAACTGGTTCTCGAGGAGGCCCGGGCCGACGACGAGGCCCGTCGTCGCCGTATCGCCCTTGTCTCTGGCGGCGTCGCCGGCCACGGTGAACAGCCAGACCCGCTCCGGCACCGGCCGCTCCCGGGGCTCGAGGTGGTACCGGCGGTAGCCCAGCTCAGGCACCCCCTCGGCCACGAAGGTGACCAGGGTGCAGTCGTTGGCGGAGCCGGTCACCCAGGGTCCGGGCGGCGCGCCCAGCCAGTCGTACCGCTCCAGCTTGTCGATGGGGGCCTCGCCGGGCCGGGTCTGGAACGGCACCTCCCGGCCGGCGTCGTCCACGAGCCGCCACGTGCGCGGGTCGATGGCCAGGGCGGGGTTGAAGG